>Ga0115006_10000343_pt1 | contig 24894 bp, 6 predicted proteins | sample ArcOceMetagenome_3_FD_88943 | JGI IMG/M metagenome (GOLD analysis project Ga0115006, IMG submission 88943) | Marine eukaryotic phytoplankton communities from Arctic Ocean - Arctic Ocean- Svalbard ARC20M Metagenome | ecosystem: Environmental > Aquatic > Marine > Oceanic | place: Arctic Ocean...
AACGATAAACTAGATTGGAGGGGATGAACCACTCAAATCATGATCTTGTATCCCTCCTGGGGCCCTCCTCAAAATAAAGTAATCTAAAGTAAAGTTCTACTAGAGAAAAGTCTCGAGGACGACACGTCGGAAACTCCCGAGCCGACATGACCTACATGCCGTATGCGTATCATGGGAACGTAAACGTAGGTAGAAGAGCGCGCGCTGGATCAGCCGCTCTTGGAAATCCTCGAGCTGTGGTGCTCCTTGCCCGGCTTCTTGGCCAGCGCCGACATCCAGGCCTTGAGCTCGGCGTCGCTGGGCGCGCTGAGCAGATAGGGGCGCTCGTCCGTGTTGACCTCGAAGCAGTGCATATGGAAGGTCATCTCGTTTCGCCCCGCGCCGTGCTCGCCGTTCTGGTCGTCGACAAAGCGCCCCTGCATCTTCACCTCGGGACGGGGCTCGATCGTCGTGGCCTCACCCATGTCAATGGTTCCGCCGCCATGCCACACCGTCTGCGCGGACTCCGGCGTGTCGTAGTAGGACAGCGTCATGATGTGGCCCTTGCCACTATGGGCTGCCTCTCGCCGCAGCACAAAGTAGCGCCGCTTCCAGTCGGTGGCGTCGAACTGCGAGCACTTGAAGAGCCAGCCGGCCTTGAGCGCCCCCCCCATCCTCACGCCGTGCTTGCGCCTCCGGCGGTCCTGGAAGTCGTGTTGCTGGTCCAGCTGCTTCCCACCCTCGACCGCCCAGCGCGCAGAGCTGAGTCGCCCGCCCTCGTCCACGAGATAGTAGTGGCCGTCCACAGTCCTGGTCGACGAGAGGTACGAGATACGACTGGCCGCCGCTGCCAGGAGGGCTGCAGCGCCGTTTTGACCCGGCTGCTTGCGCTGTTTGGCGAATTGGATCGACGTCTCGGCCTGCTTCTGATTTTCTATGGCCACCTGCGACGCGGCACCTGCTGCGCTGCGCAGCTTCTCGATGATCGCCATCCACTCGCGCATCTCGCCCTTCTCGTCCAGGCAGACCGTCAGATTGATGTCGTCGCCCTCGATCAAGAAGGCGCTGTCGTAGCCCTCGTCCACGTACGTGTTGACCTGTTTACACTCCTTGACCTTGCGAAGGTCCCACGACACCTTGGCGGTGCGCGATGTATCGCTCGTGAACATGAGAAGCTCGTGCGAGGAGAGCAGGACGAAGAAGCGCTGCTTCCACATCCCGCTGCGCACGCCGCGTTTGTCCATCCAGCCCCGCTTCATCTCCGTCACGTGCTTGCCGGGAGACAGGTCCTGCAGCATCACAGCCCACGAGTCCATCTGGGCGACGTTGTCGGAGGCGAGCGTCACGACAGTATCCGGATTGACAATCTGCAGCCGTCGCCACTCGCCTTTGCCAATGCTCCACACTCCGAGGGTCTGCCTCATGTCGATCGAGCCGTGCGGAGATGCCAGGGTGCCATCGGACCGCAGAGTGAATGTCGTGCCCTGCCACTTGTCGCTGTCGGCGGTGTTCTTCACTTGCAGCTGGAAGGCGGCCGCCTCGATGGGCGTGATCTCCTGCGTCGTTGGAAGCGTTGGCGTGTACGTTGGGTCTTGACCGCATCGAATCGCGTCGAGCATCCGAAACCACTGCTCCTGCTCATCTCCAGAGGAGGTGCGCAGGGTGACGGCACCGTCGCCGAAGATCAGCTTCAGCTCGTTGCTTGCGCCCTTGCGCACTCCCTCGAGCCCGGAGAGAGAGAGCCGGCCACCGCCTTCGGCCTTGCACCGGCTCAGCCCCTTCTCCATGGCGTCCTTGGCAGTCTTGAAACGCAGCAGCTCGTACTTCACGTCGACGTCGTCGTCCGCGTGCTGCGACTGCCACGCCTGCAGGACATAGTAGTGCGAGTGCCATTTCTTCATCCCGAAGAATCCCTTGGAGGCCGACTTCATCAAGCCGTTGCGCATCGTGCAGATCGTCTCGTTCTGCGATCGGTCCTGTGTTTTGACCGCCGCGACACTAGTCTGCAGTGCGCCGAGCCACGTCTGCATCTCGTCGTGGGTCGCGAGACGGAAGCGGATCATGTCGTCCTGCGCCGAATCCGCACGGCTAATCTCCAGAACGTTCTCCTCGCCCTCATCCGCCCCGTGCGAACCCTCCACGTGCTCGACCTCGCTGAGCTGCACGCTGATCTCCGGTTTGACGCCGACGACCTGGCTCTTCCTCCCCTTCTTCTTCTCTGCGTCTGCCCGAGACTTTGCTGACTCCGTGAAGACCTCCAGCCGCGACGAGGTGAGCACGAACCAGCTCTTCGTCCAGGCTATCTCCTGCCCCTCGGAGAGAACGCGAAGCTCAGCGAACCCCTCGCGCACCTTCTCCTCGACGTTTTGCCTCTGGAAGATGTCCGCCACCTCAACACGATCGACCAAGCCGCTGCTCGCATGGAAGTCTGCGTCGTCCGCATGATGTGCAGCGTCGGGCGGGGCGCCGTTTGCCTCATTCAACGCGGCAATCAGCTCTCCCCTCGACTGCGTTGCTTCCTTTGTGACCACTGAACGGAGTGCCGCCAGCCAGTCGACGAGCTCATCCTGTGATGAAGCCGACAACACCCAAGTCTTTTCATACGCGTGGAGCTCGACCGCGTTGCCCTTTCCACCAAGCACGTGCATCTCGGCATATCTGATGTCCATGGCACCGAGGCGCTGACTTCGGCCTGAGGCGTCTGCAAAGCAGCTCAGGCGCCCAGAGGAGGCGATCACGACGCGGCAGCGGCGTGGGTGGGCATTACTGGCATCTTGCTCCGTCTTCACACGAAGCCAGCCAGACTTCAGCTCCTGTGCCCCGACAATTTCAGGCTGCAAGAAGCAGATCTCGCGATGCCAGGCCTTCGGAATCGTGGTGTTTCCGCACCGAAACGTGATGCGGTGCCCACCCATCATCTCGATCACGATCTCGCCGCCGTCTCCTCCGGGCCGTTGGTGCAGCTGCAACCCAACGCACTTGCGCAGCGAGAAGGTGCCATTGTAAAAGGGAGGGTCGGTCTTCTCGAAGCTGATCGTGTGGTTGGAGAAGAGCTTGAAGTTGAAGTTCTCCCACAGAGACTCCGCGCCCACTTGCATCTGCATGGCCGAATTCAGCAGCAGGACTGGCGGCATCCTCATGATGGTGAGCTCAATGGTATCCCCTGCCGTCTTGAACGCCTCCATCGTTTGCTCGAGCGTCGGTGCCTTTATGCTGTCATCCCTCTGTTTCTCGTTGTACGCGAGCTCCTGGATCAGGTCGCCTTCAATGACCAGGTTCTTCGTGTCCGACTCGCTTCCCGTCTCGACAAAGCTGACAATCACCGCCTCGCTCCCGAGCGCATGGTCCACGTTGATGCCAAAGCTGCCCTTCTGGCTGCGTGTGAGCGTGACCACGACCTTGGTGTGCTCCGGCATCGCTACAGCGCCTATCTTGGCCTTCCGCAGAGGCTTGTCGTCGGCCTTGGGATCGACCTTGGCCTTGCGCGCGTGCTTCCCATTGAACGCCAATGCGAGGAACGAACCCTGCCACCTTCCGCGCGCTTTGGCTGCTCTTTTGCTCGGCGAGCGAGTGATGCTCTCGCTAGACCCAGATTCAGGCGTGGCTTCTCCAGGCTCCTTTGGTGCACTCTCCGCCACCTCGATGGGTTGCCCCTGCACGGTTTCGATGCGCTCTCCGAGCACTGGCTCGACCTCAGCGTCAGACACCGCCGGCTTTTCCGCCTCCTCCTCTGGCTTCTCCGCCTCCCCCTCTGGCTTCTCTGCCCCCAACCTTTCCATTCGCTCCTTCTCTGCAACCTGCGAGGCTCGCTTCTCAAACTCTTCCTTTGCCTTCAGAGCTGCTGCTTCTTCGGCGGCGCGCCGCTCCTGTTCGCGTCGCTTCTCAATCCGACTGACGGCCGTGCGATGCCAACCACCCTCGGAGAGCAAGACCGCCTCCGCCCTTTTCATGCCCTTCATACGGTTCTGCGACCTGAACTTTTCGTTGGCCACGAGCTGATTGATGACCATGATCCTGCGGATCCACTGCTTCTGGCGATGTTTCAGGATGGCGTTGCGAATCTTTTGCAAAGCAATCCGCCTTTTCTGATAGTCTTTGACCTTCTCCATGAACTCCTCGTTCTCGGTGAGCATCTTGACCACCTCCTCCGTACTCTTTGCTGCGAGCTCCTCCAAAGCTGCGCCCTTGCCGGCCTTGAAGAAGATCATCGACTTTCCGAGCTGAAACGCGTCGCTCGGGATCGCGAGCGCGAGCGCTAGCGACTCGCAGAAGAGAGGCGGTGGCAAATTCTGCACAAAGTCAGGCATGAAGCTCGCAAAGCGACCGTGAATGCTCGTGAAGGGCATTCGGGTCGGGAACCCCGCAGACATGAGCCGCACTGCATCAATGGTCCCGGAGCATCGCAGCTGTTGCAGCACCAGCGCCGGCGTGAACAGCGAGGGCTTGAGCTCCTTGTTGGGCTTCAGGCACCGAACAAAGTGCGACTGGGTCGACTCGAGCGAGCTCATCAGCGAGCTCAGTTGGCTGATGTACTTGCGGCTGACGGAGTTGAAGCCGCCTTTCTTTTTGCCGCCCTTGGCCTCCCCAGGCGCCTCGGCATAGAGATGGGCGATGATCTTGTGCGTCGAGCTGCTGAGCCGTGACGTAAAGTCGGGATGCAGCGTGTCGTTGTTCTTCTCGAGGAAAGAATCTGCAAGATAGCAAACATCGCCAGCAAAGTGGCGCACCACGAAGGCCTGGTCCTCGCGGTACTGACGGAAGCCGCCCGCGCGCGGCTGCATGTAGAAGTTGGACTTCTTGTGGGTGGTGGCGACCGAGTCACAGAAGTTCTTGTCCGTCGAGCCAGGTTTCTTGCACGTCTCGTCGAGCAGCCGCAGGATGCCCGACGGACTCTTCTCAACGATGTCAATCGCACCCTGGTTGTCCTGGTACTCGATCTTTTCGAACTTGAGCTCCTCTTCCGTGTACAGCTCCAGCTCGGCCTTGAAGATGAAGCGGAGGAAGAATTGCTGCAGCTTCTCGTTTGCAAAATTGATGCAGAGCTGCTCATATGAGTTCACCTCGAAGAATTCGAAGCCGAAGACGTCGAGGAGGCCAATGAACAAGGCGTCATCGGTCATTTTGCCTTTGATGCTCTCGTTGACTCGCACCAGCAGGTGATCGAAGAGTCGGCTGTAGAGGGCCTTGGCCAGCGCGTCGCGTGCCAAAGCGGCCTTCTCAGGACTGTTGTCGAGCACCGTCGTGCCGGAGGGCGTGGTCATCGTTCGCTTCAGAAGGCAGGTGACAATGTCGGGCATGCCAAGCAGCTTGATCATGAAGTCCAGCGACTCCTTCGCGGCTGGCGCGACCTCCGCAGACTCGTCGCCGACGAACGAAACGCTTCCCAAGTGAAGTAGCCCGGCCAGCAGCGTGAAGACGCCCTCTTGCTCCTCGGCTGACATCTTGATCGCTGCCATAGAGGAGCGGAGCTCGGTGTAGTTCGCAACGTCGTCGATGCCACGCGCCGAAACGACACCGCTATGGCTGAGGTAGAAGAAGCTCTCTGCCGGTTTCGTGAGGCCAAGCGACGTTTTATCCGTATGCCCAGCGATCATCTGGTAGAAGGAATGGTAGTTGCGTTCGCCCTTTGCCTGCCATGGCACTCGGCTCTTCTCGAGCAGGTAGTGCCGCGTCGTCGCCCCGAGGACCTGACCGTCCTTGGTCATGCCGACGAGTAGAAACTTGCCGAAACGGCTGGAGTTGTTGTTTCGGCTCGTCTTGGCGTTGCCAAACGCCTCGAGGATCGGGTCGGCCTGCAAAATCATGTTGGCAAGGCCGCCCTCGCTGCCGCTCGATGCAACTGACGCCGCAGCTTCCTCGTCATCGGGCTGGCGCGAGCGCCACGCCAGGTAGTTCATGAGGCCCTTGTTGGTCTCAGTCTTGCCTGCCCCAGACTCGCCGCTCACGGCGAGAGATTGCGAGCACCCCGTTTTACGCATGGTGGCATAGGCAGCCTCGGCCATCGCGTACACGTGCGGTTCCGTGCCGGGGGAGCCAAGCTTCTTGCCCTTGTAGCGCGGCATCTTGTCCTCGCCATAGATGGGGAGGCGCTGGAATGGATTCACAGCGAGCAGAATGCTGCCGGTCATCGTGTACATTTTGTCCTTGGCGAACCTCGCGCGCATCTGCGCACGGCACGGAGGAGGGTGAGCGCCGCGCGTGGCGGGCGTGGGAGGAGGGCAGGGCAGAGGTCGCGCACATTGCACAAGATGGTCGGCTCCGAGATGTGGATGAGAAACGTGTTGTCCGGGGTGACCATGTCATCCGGATTGGCCGGTGAACACTCATCGATGCCCACCGTGCGCTCCGCGCCGTTCTCCTCTACGGTGCACTTGCCTCCACTGCTATCGACGCTCTTGACAGTCGCATTGGTGAAGGCCTCGCCAGTGTCCCCAGTGGCCTTGATCCATACCGGGGCCCCTGGTACGATTGCCGCATGGGACGCGGAGGTCCCAGGGCTCATGGTGGATGTCGAGCTCCTCTCCAGTCCCACGCCAGCCCCAAAAGCGTGGGCTCTCACCTTGTCGCCTCCGCCAAAGCAGCGTTTGGGTGGACTCAGTCTCACCTACTACACTCCCTTAGGGTTTCTGGTCTTCGTTCTTGTAACGGAGCTGAGGTGTGTAGTTGAGGTAAGCTAACAGCGTTAAACCGTTAAACCGGTACGGTAACTTCGTCGCTCTAAGTTGCGAGACCGGTCTTCGGGCGACGATTCTCTAGTGTCGATGAATGGCTTATCTGACGACGACTACCTACAGCACTACAGGATCTTGTCCCTGTCGGGGTTGAAATAGTTCGCAGGATCGCCGTCCTCGGGGTTGACGGCGATCTTGGGCATCGAGTCGAGTCCGAGCAGCCGCGCAGCCGCCGACTCAGGATACACTATGGCGAGCAGCCACGCAAGCGTCGCGACGGGCAGGATATCAGAGAAGGGCAGCGCCTCCTTGATGAAGTTGAGCAGCGCGAGGGGCGTCGAGCCGAAGATCGCCTTGAGCGCGAGAGCGGAGACCGGGGCCCACACGAGGTCGCCGAACTCGCCAACGACGTATGACGAGTCGCCGGCCAGATCGAGGCAGAGGCACAGGAAGAGCAGAGTGAACTCCCGCTCGGAGAGCTCCGCTCGCTTTGCCTTGTCACGCAAGCGCCCTCCAGCTGTCCATGCGCTGGTGGCGCCAAAGACGAGAGCGCCGAGCCCAACGTTGATCGCGACCGTCCGGAGCGGTCCAAGCGCGTCCTGCGTCGCGTCTCGTGTCGCCTGGATGAGGCCCTGTAGGCCAGCCGCGTGGAGCGAGCCGACCTGGTCGAGGAGGCTGTGATCGCTCGCCACTAGGCCAGCGCTCCAGGCCACAGCAGAGCATGCAGCGGTACCGTGGACGAGCGCAGCGCCGCTGCTGCGACTAGCTGGCATGAAGGAGGCACATGCGACGCTGAGCAGCGCCATGCTCGTGCTGGGTGCTCTCGCTCGCGCCGTGTTCGCCGCCCGCACAAGATCGCTGCGCAACCCGCCACACCTACTCTCGCTCCTCGATGCTGGCGCGGACCTGCGTGTGCGCGCTGAGCCTCGTGCTCCTCGCATTCGCGCTGCCTCTCGCCGTCATGGGCTCGCTGGCCATGAAGACCGTGCGTGCGCAGCAGCTCACCGAGCGGGGCACCTTCACGAGGGCGGCCGCACTGGCCTTGCTCATCACTGGCGGCCTCGTTCTCGTGACGGCCCTTGCCGCGTGCCGCGCCGCGTGCAGCCGTGCTTCTCGCGGTTGCTCTCGCGCAGTGGCCCTCTCCGGGACGTGCGCCGCTTTTCTGCTCGCGTGCGCGGCGAGCATTCTGAGTGGTCCGACCTCCGAGCTGCTGCTGCAGCTGCCGCTCAACACGAGCCTTTTCAACGAGAGTCTCGTCGTGGCCAGCGTCACGGCTGACTCCGCAGGCGCCTATGTTCGCGCCAGCTTCGACGCCGTCTACTCGAGCTGCGACCCGGTGGCCTATCGCACGGACGGCGTCAACCGGGCCTGCCAGCAGCTCGCACCCGCAGGAGACGATCTGTGCACCCACAATACGCCGGCACGCATCGGCCTCTACTGCACCGCAGGACCGAGCGTCGCTCTCCCCATCCGTCTCGACACGGCCCTCTATCACCCGCCTGCGACCGCGCGTGCACTCCTCACGGCCGGCGCCGCGCCTGGAGCGGGCGCGGCTCCGCTCGCCTCGCCGCCGCCGGTGCCTCCGCCCGTGTCGCCGACAGTGGAGCGCGGTCCGTGCGAGTCGTGGTGCTACGCCAGCTCCACCGATTGGGAATTCAACTGCGCCTCGTTCAGCGCGTGCGTCGGGTGCGACGAGTGCTTCGTCGCGCCGCCGCCACTCGCGCCGCCGCCACCCGCCGCGCCAATCGAATCACCCCCGCCCGCGGCGCCAACCCCGCCCGCGGGCGAGGACGTCGTCACGCTCGCACTGGCGGCGCGTGACTTGGGCTGGTGGGTCTCGACGCTCTGCATGCCTTCCGTGCAAGCCTACGACGCCGCCGCCGCCGCCAGTGCCGCACAGAGCCCGGAGCCAGCGACGAGGCAGGTGGCAGCATGCCTGGCAGCTGAGGCGCATCGGACGCCGAGCGACCCTTGGAGCGCGGTGCTGACGCAGGCGGGTCTGAGTGCCGACCAGAGGGCAGTGCTCGACGCGCTGCAGGGCGAAACCCTGGCGGGGATGGACGCCGGTGCCGCGTGGTGCTGGTGTGACTCTGCCGGGCGCGAGGCGGCACAGCGCGCGGGCGACTGGACGAGCTGGTCGGCGCCGTTGGCGGCGGCGGGTCTGCTGCTGGCGATGCTGGCGCAGTGCGCGCTGATGTGCAGCGCGCGCGGCCGCAAGGAGCCGCCGCTGTGCAGCTGGCTCTTCTGCGAGGCGGGCGACGAGGAGGCCGACGACTCGCAGCTGCTGCGCGGCCCAGCCAGCGACGGCCGCGCCTCGCCCGACAAGGGGGGCGCGCGGCATCGGATGCGCGCCCTGCAGGCCATGATCTTGCCCGAGGGGAAGAAGGCCTGGGTGAAGCCGCTGCAGAAGGAGGTCAACTCTCCGTGGGACGAGGCGTGCGCGCTGATCGCCGCGGTCGGCGCCACGTACTCGCAGGTGCTGCTCGAGGCGCGCGCCATCCTGCCAGAGCCGCCCGAGCTGCGGCCGCTCGTCGAGGACGCCGTCGCCGCGGCGCGCACCGCGGCGATGGCCGACCTGCCCGACGCGCTCTGCCTCGAGCAGTGGCCGCGCGTGCCCGAGGAGGCGATGTGGCAGGAGCTCGGCAGCAGCGACTTCGAGGCGACGCCGTGGCGCGCCGTCTCGGCGGCGCTGCGGCCGCACCTGCAGGCGGCGCGCGAGCTGCTGGCGCTCGTGCAGGTCTGCGGCGCGCAGGGCTTCTACGGCAGCCTCTCGCCGCGCCACGGCGCGTACACGCTGCAGCGCACGCGCGACCTCGCCGACATGGTGCGCCCGCCGCGCGTGGCGCCGCAGCGCTCCGCCGCCGCGCTGCGCGCGCTGCTCGCGTGGAGCGACGCCGCCGACGTCGTCATGTCGCCGGCGTCTCACCAGGCCGCCGCCGAGGACGAGGGGATGCGCATGCTCCGCCGGCTGCGGCTGGGCGCCGTGTCGATGCTCCACGGCGTCGCCATCGAGCTCAAGCCGCCGAGGCTCAAGCCCGACGAGCGCCAGCCGCACCGCGTCCTCATCAGCGGCCCCACCTCGCTGCTGCACCGCCTCGCCGCGTGCGACGCGCGCTGGTACGACGAGGACGCCGACGGCTTCCCCGCGCTCCTCTCGCCGCTCAGCCCGCTCCGCCTCAGCGGCGACGAGCGGCGTCGCGCGGGCGTGCCGATGGGCGCGCGCCACGTCGCCTACCTGCACCCGCTGCCGCAGCGCGAGCCGCTCTCGGCCGAGCAGGTGGCGGCGCTGCTCGAGCGCGCGCCCTCCGATGGCTTCGCGCTGTGCGGCGCGCTCGTCTACTTTGACGGCTCAGGCAAGCAGATGCGCGCGAGCGGCAGCTGCGCCCTCTCGCCCGGCGGCGAGTGCAAGCTGCTCGGCCCGTTTGCGATGAGCGCCTCGGCGCAGGCCACGGTCGCCGAGCAGCAGCGCTGGCAGCCCGTAGCGCTCGAGGCGCTCACCGAGGCGGGCGCGCTGAGCTCGGCGTGGCTGCACCCGTCCGAGGGCTGGCTCACGGGCCGCCACGGGTGGGAGCTCGGCCTCGGCGAGCAGCCGGTGCCGTATGGCGGCCTCGCCTTCTCGAGCGAAGCCCTCGGCGACGGCGCCGCCGTCTACTTCGCCTTCGAGCCGCCGGCGGGCAAGGCAAGGCTGCGCCTCGAGGCGTCGGCGCCGCTCGGCCGCCCCGCCACGCTGCGTGACAGCCTGGCCCTGCCCACGTTGGGCAGCAGTCGCCTCGTCGATACCACAGCCACCTCCATCGCGCCGGCCGCGCCTCGCGTGGCGGCGGGCGGTGCGTGGCGCGATGTCAAGCTCGTGCTCGAGGTGCCCGTCTCGCACTCCGTGCGTGACCTCAAGCTTCGCATCGCGCGCGAGTGGCACCTGCCCGTAGACGCGCAGCACCTGACGCTGCCCGCGCGGCGCAGCCCGTCTGCCCTGGCTGACGACGAGAGCCTCGCCGAGATCGGCTGCAAGGAGGGCTCGCAGCACGCGCTGCGTCTACACTTGAGCTGAGCATCGGAGAGGCTCTCGAGTGCTGTGAACATCGTACGAGCTATCTGAGTAGCGAGTCTCACTCTCAGGCCCAGGCGTTTCCTCAACATGAAAGCGAAAAGTACATGTGCACGCGCGCGAGTGGTGCAAACCAGCTCACGGTCAATTTGGACCAGCAGGCGAATTTTCGGCCCGGCTACTCGTTTGAGCGTTTGTCTGAGCTGACGCCCCCACCGCGCGAGGCACCAGCGCGTTCGCGCGACAATGTTGAGGCCAGGACAGGTCCTCCCCGAGGAGCCCGATGCAACGGGGGGAGCCGCCGGCCCGAAGAAGGGCGGAAAGAGGGCGATCGCACCGCCAGTGTCCGAGGTGATGCACCACGTCGTCGACACTCGCACGGTGGCCTCGATCCGAGGCGGTGTGCCATCGCCAAACTCAAGGACAAAGCCCCGCTCGCCCGGCAAATCCAATGCCGCCGGCAAGGTGTCCAACCCCAAGACAGTCGATGATCTGACCGGCGTCGCGCTGACCAACCCGGCGAGGCGCCAGTTCGGCACCGCCAAGATCGAGTCGCACATCAACCCCGGTGCCCTCACCCGGAAGGACAGCACCTTCATGCCTCCTCCGGCACCCGGCACCTTGCCTGAGACGGCGGGCATCAAGTCCGTCCATCTCCACAAGAAGAAGCTCGCTGAGACGACGGTGACGGCTGGCAAGACCAGTAAGGCGCAGCCGGTGCACGGGAACAGGTCGACGTGCGAGACGCTTCCGATCCACGAGGCGACCAAATCGCACGGCTCGAAAGATGTTCGTGACTTCAGGGCTTCTGCCGGAGACGCGAGGCGCATGTCCGCCTTTGAGCCGCACCACGATCTCGGAGGCGCAGACGACAAACCCAACATCGGGCACAGGTCCTCGGTGAACAAGGTCATCTTTGGGCGCGAGGCCGAGGACGAGCCACCGGATCCAAGGGACTTCGGAGGTTCAGCAGGCCTGTCCTCCGCGCAGAGCGCCATCGGGTTCCTTGGCGAGCCCGATCAGGCCGAAAACGAGCGCATTGGGCTGGAGGATATCCCGCGCTCGATGTTCAAGCCGCGGCGCAAGAAGGAGGTGGCCACCCACGGCACCGATATCGACGAGGTCCTCTTCGACCACAACCTCGACGGCGACGATGACGGCCGCGCCATGGCCGAGATGCAGGAGTACATGGGCGCAGCCGGCATGACGACCAAGAAGGCTTCCGAGCGCATCGACAAGGAGAGGCTGTCGGACACCAAGAAGGTGCAGAAGTCCGGGAATTCTCAGATCGACGAGCTCGTCTTCATGCACAACATGGACAACTCGGAGGCCGATGACTGGGCCGAGGAGCGACTGTACGAGGGCGCGGGCAATCGGTCTCACACCAACTTCAAATGGGACGACGTGAGCACGCGCCGCACCGATCACCTCACCAGTGACAAAATCTACGGATTCAACATGGTGCAGGGCACTGACCTCGACGGCGACGCCGAGGCTGTGGACCCTCGCGACTTTGAGGGCTACGCTGGCAGCTCGACCCGCTACCTGAACGAAAGGGAAGCGAGCAAGACGGACGTCTCCATGCGAGCGCGAGGCCTCGGCTCGGGCGTGATTCACCCAACCGAGGTCGACACAGTCATCTTCGGACACAACTGGGACGGGTCGGGGGAGGAGCAGAGGGACTTTGTGGGCGCCGCTGGCGGTGGCCCCGCGAAGAAACCCCTGAAGAGCGACATTCAGACGGTCGCTTCGAAGCGCGCCCCGCCCGACGTGAGCTTCGTCGCGACGAGCCTGCACGACGGGGCGGCACTGCGCGCCGACGCGGCGCTCGCCAAGAAGGGCACCAGCAAGATCGCTGCCGTCGCGGAGATGGGCGAGGCTGCCGGCATGACCAGGCAGCAGGCAGGACCCGCTTCCGGGTACATGCACCCGCGAGGCAACAACAAGCGGATCATGATCAAGCAGAACGCCTACAATCTGATCAACGGCGGCTCTTCTGACGACGTGCGCCAGCTGACGTCGGCCAACGACGCCTTCGATGGCTGCGCCGGCATCTCGGGATACCGGCTGAGTGAGCAGCGACCAGTGGAAGGGGTCCTCGGGAAGCTGAGCAATGCCAAGCGCTCGCAGCCCAAGGACATGGTGATGGACCCGAACATTCCCACCGGAGGGCGGGTGATCACCAACCCGAAGAAGTCAGAGTTTGGCAAGCTGTACGCCTCCGAGGCTGTGAGCGTCATGAAGATGGAGCCGCCCACGCCCGCCGAGGCAGCGGAACCGGATGCCGGCGACCGTGCGGGCAAGGTGTCAAGCGACCTTGCGAAAATGAACCCGCGCGTCATCTACAACAAGTCACCAACGGGAGAGACGATCTTCGTGACGCCGGAGGCTCTGCTCGAGAACTGCGCCGGTAGGCGCAGCCATGCTGACGTTGTCGACCACGCCAAGACTTACGCGAGGTCGTCGGCGTGGATTGAAAAGGATCACACCGCCTTCAACATCATCCACCAAGACCCGTCGGTCAAGCCGGAGCCACAGGGCTACACGCACCTCGACCGGAGCGGAATCTCGTACCACGACACGATCGGCGTGTCGTCGGCCGACCTGAAGAAGAACCTGCTGGAGTTTCGCATGCACGACCCAGAGAGTGCAGGTAAGCGGCCCAACCCTGGCATGCTTGGCGACGTGGACGAGGTTGTCTTTGGCCGCGACAGTGACGGGTCCCTGACCGGGGGTCACAGCCGTCACGACGACCAGGTGCGTCGGCGCTCCTCCAGCCGGAACATGCCATTGGTGATGCACGCTGGCGCCGACTCAAAGGCGCTCTCGGCCAACTCGGACTGGGAAACGGGCGGCGCGCGCAAGAGGAAGAGCGTGAGCAGGGTGGCCAACTCGGGCGTCGTCGACGAAGTGGTCTTTGGGCACGACATGGACTTGTCGGGCCCGGAGAGCCGTGAAACGCTCATGCAAGACCCCGTCTTCCGGGGCACATCCGGCAAGACAAGCTACGACTTTGCCATGGAGCAAACGCTCAACGACCCGTTCTCGCGAATGCACATGCCCAAAGAGTGCTTTGCCAAGGTGTCCTCGGCAAATGACTGCACTGTCGACGAGGTGGTCTTTGGGCACGACATGGACTTTTCGGGCGGCATGGATGAGGGCGTCATTGGTAGGCTGACTGAGAAGAAGAAGATGCTGTATGCCAACGCCGCCGGCAACAAGTCGGGCATAATCAACGAGCGAAACTCCAAGCCGCAGCCGAAGGGCAGCTCCAGGATGTACAACTCGCAGCAGGCCGTCGTGGACGACCTGTTGTATGGGCACGACCTCGATGCCGGTGGGGTGACCGCCGAAGACATCAAGGCTTGGCAGGGCGGGTTTGCTGGCCGCTCGTCGGTGGTCCGCAACGTCAAGGACGAGGACGACAAGAAGAAGATTGTGCCGAGCCGCCCGGGCGAGATGGCGTCGATTCTCAACCCCTCGCACGGTTTCGAGTACACGAAGAAGTACGCGATCGAGATGCAGCAGAATTTCTCGGACTTTCACCAGAGGGAGAGCGCCGCGGGCGTGGACGCAGAGATGGTGACCGTGTCGGCGAATCGCGAGATGATGCACATTGACGGCAGGGGGCCCAAGAGCAAGGGCGGGCGCAAGCAGGGCATGTCGAATGGCGCCGCAGGGGTCCGCAAGGGTGGCTTGCCAGGCTCGCCGACGCGTGAAGGCGACCAAGACTCTTCAACCCGCGTCGTCCGCAGGACGATGAACCAGCCGCCTGCGGCGAACGCAATGGGGAAGCCGTCCGGGATGAACGGTCGGAGCAACAACGAGTCGAGCCTGGTGGCGGCAGCCATTGGTGGTGACGCACCGCCGCCGGCGAGGCTCCGGGTCGAGGCTCCAGAGCCCAAGGGCTTCGACCCGGCCGATTTCAGGGGGAGCGCGTACGTGCGGGCACTCAAGGAGGGCCAGGCGATGCTCGCGACGCCGTACACAGCGCAGCCGCACAACCCACGTGCGTCGCTGGACGGCGGTGGGCCGCCAACCGACCCCGGCGTGCTGGGCCAGGGCCGGTTCGACGTCTCCAATGCTGCGGGCAGGTACACCAAGGCCGATGCTCGCGTGCTGAAGGAAAAGTCGGTACGGCCCGAGACGGTGACGCGCTACACGCCGTTCGGGCTCGACCCGAGCGCGGGCTCGCAGCATCGCTTCTCGACATCTTCCAGCACCGTCGGCGACTTTTCGCAGGGCACTGTCGCGAAGGTCCCGATTGCTCAGCGCATGCCGCAGTCCACGGCGTCCTACTCGCAGCCAAGGTCGCTCGCGATCATCCCCGCCGCAGGGGTCCGGAGGCGCTGAGATACGGCAAGGTTGGACCAAGGACGGGAGATGCATGCCGGTCGATCGTCATGGTCGGGAGTACAATCTGATGAGCGTGTGTGGAGTTGAGCGGTACAGTACGCATGCCCCCTCCTTCAAGATAAGAAGTAACGTCAGATGTCTAAATCGCTCCGCATGAGAACGGGTGCAAAGCAACGCAGCTTACGCTGCATGCTAGTCTGGCGCATGCACTTCCGTTGAGTGCTGCAACGCGTTGCGCAGCCATGCGGCTCTTCCTCAAGGTAATTTGCGTCGAGCCGCCCGAGCTCATGCAGCTCACGGTGGACCCTCAGGATACTCCACGCGAGCTGCTCTTCCGCGTGCGCTGCGGCGAGCCGGCTGAGGCGCTAGCGATCGTCCGTGAGGGCAAGGAGCTCAGCAGTGCGCAGACGCTGCAGTCTGCCGGCGTCAGTGACGGAGAGACACTGCACGTCATCTGCACACGTCGCACACTGCGCCTGCCGACCAGCAGACCGCAGGTGTCCGAGGTCGCATCAACGCCACTGACGCGACCGCTGACTTCTGGTTCCGTCGCTGCCCGGGTCCGGGCAAGCCGCGCAGCAGAGGCCGTCGCCGCGAGCGCATCTGCTGCGGGCATAGCGGTGCCGCGCTGCGTCCCGTCACCCGAGTCTGTGGTCGCTGCCGCCACACCGCGCTCTATCATCCTGTCGCGAGGCGGATCGGCTCCATCGAGCCTGAGCATGACCACCGACGACGACGACCAGCCAAGCAGCGACGAGGATGACGACGAGATGGACCCCGCGCCAAGCGGCCCGGCGCGTCCAGCGCTGCCCGACCCACCTGCAGGCGCACTGCCACCGCCTACCAGCTGGAGCGACGAGGTCCCGGACGACTGCCTGCAGCTCGACTGGGCGGCGGGTTGCAGCCCGTCCGCCGGCGTCGCGCCGTGCGCCGGTGGGCGTGAGGTGGTGTACGCGGCGGGCGGACTGTGCGTGGTGCACCACCCGGCCGCTGCGGCGCAGCGTCACTTTGTTGGGCACACGAGCAGCGTCCTCGCGCTGTGCGTGCACCCGGACGGCCGGCTGGTGGCGAGCGCCGCCGCCATCGCGGCGGAGGGCGGCGGCAGCGGCGGCAGCGGCGGCAGTGGCGTCGAGGGCGAGGTGCTGGTGTGGGACTCGGCAACCTGCGAGCTGCTGGTGGCGCTGCGGAGCGAGCAGCCGCCCGAGGCGGCGGGCCTCACCTTTGACGAGGGCGGCGACGTGCTCGCCTGCCTCGGTGCGCGCGCGCCCTCGGCGTCGCCGCAGCCGCAGCGGCCGCAGCAGCTGCTGACGTGGCACTGGCGCACCGCGACGCAGATCGCGACGGTGGCGGTGCTCCACGGCGGGCCGTGCCGCGGCCTCGCGTGGCAGCCGGCGGTGCGGCCGGCGCCGCCGCGGCTGGCGCTGTGCGGCCGCCACGCGCCGCTCCTGCTCACGCCGCCCGCCCTCGCCGCCGCCGAGCTCGCCACCTTCGGGCGGCACGGCCGCCCCGCGGGCCGGCTGCGCGCCCTCGCGGCGCTGCGCAACGGGCTGCTCGTGAGCGGCTCGAGCGCGGGCGAGCTGCAGGTGTGGAGCACCGCGCAGCTGCTGCGGCGCACGCAGGCGCACGTCGGCGCGCTCCGATCGATCGCCGTGGCGCCCGCGGCCGGCGACGCGGCTAGCGACGAGGCGGCGGGCGGGATCGGATTTGCGACGGGCGGCGACGACGACACGATCGTGCTGTGGGACTCGAACGCGGTGCGGCTGCGTCGTGTCGAGCTCGGCGCGGCGCTTCAGCCGATGCTCGACCCGCTGGGGCGGCCGATCACCGCCGGCGGCAGCGGCTCTCCCGCCGTGCGCGCCCTCGCGTGGACTGCGACGGGCGCCACAACACGCGCGACGCTCGGCGATGGCGCCGCGTTGGCCGATGCGCTGCTCGTCGCCACGCCGCAGGCCGAGCTGCTGCTGATGCCTGTGCGCGGCGCCGGCGCCGCCGCGCCGCCGCCGCACCCGCTGCAAAGGCCTCACGCACGCCGCCGCGCCGCCGAGCCGCCTCTGCCGACTCTCGGCGCCGCCGCCGGCTCGCGTCGCGCCGCGCCGGCGGCGGCGTCGGCGGTGGCTGCACGCGGCCGCCTCGAGAGCGGGCGCGTGCGCGCCAAGGCGAGTGGCGAGGCGGCGGCGCCCGGTGCGTGGCTCGAGGCGGCGGCGCGGCGGCACGGGGTCGCGGCGCACCCGTCGCGCATGGAGTTTGCGTCGGTGGGGCCAGACGGCTACGCGCGGCTGTGGCGCGTGCCCGATGGCCAGCGCAGCGCTGGCGCCGACGGCGGCGGCGGCGACGGCGGCTACGGCGGCGGCGGCGGCGGCCTGCAGCTGGCGGAACTGCAGCAGCTCGTGCTGCCGTGCGCCTCGGTCGCCTTCGACCCGACGGGGGAGCTGGTGGCGTGCGGCGCCGCGCGCGCGCCGCGCGTGTACGTGCTGCGCGCGTCCGACCTGACGGTGGTCTGCAGGACGTCGCTGCACGCGGAGGCCGAGGCCGAGGCGGCCGAGGCCGAGGCGGGCGCCGCGCAGGGCGCCGCCGCGGCAGACGGCGGCGGCGGCGGCGCGGTGGCGGTGGGCGGTGCGGCAGCGGACAAGAGACGCGTGCGTGGCGGCGCGCTGTGCCTCCGCTTCTCGCCGAGCGGCGCGGCGCTCGCGGTGGGAGGCGGCGACGGGCGCCTCTATCTGCTCGACCCCGCGCAGGGCTTCGCGCCGCTGGGTGTGCTCGCGCTCGACGACGGCGAGGCGGCGCACCCCTCGCCCGTCACGTCGCTCGACTGGGCCGACGACTCCGCTCACCTGCGCAGCGGCTGCGACGCCGGCCACCACATGGTGTGGAATGCGGCGGCGCGCCAGCCGGCGACGGCGGCGGAGGCGGCCAGGCACGGCTGGGCGAGCGCGACGGTGCCGACGGCATGGGGCGCCGACGGCGTGTGGCCTCCGCGCGCGGCCGCCGCCTTCGTGCGCTCGCTCGACCGCTCGCCCGAGGGCGACGCCGTGGCGTGCGGCGACGCGGCGGGCGGCCTGTCGCTCTTCCGCTACCCGGCGCGCGCGGCTGGCGCGGGGCACCGCCGCTACCGCGCGCAGGGTGCGCCGGTCGAGGCGGTGGCGTTCAGCTGGGACGACCGGTTCGTGCTGTCGGTGGGGCGCGACGGCTGCACGCTGCTGTGGCGCCACTGGAACGAGGAGGGCGAGCGCGAGCTCGAGGAGTGCGACTCGGACGCCGAGGAGGAGCGCGCGATGCGCGCGCGCCACAAGCAGACGGTGCGCGCCGACGACAGCGGCGGCGCGGCCGCCGAGGGCGACGCCGAGGCCTTCTCGGTCGCCGAGGGCAAGGCGGCCAAGGGCGGCAAGCCGCAGCTGCGTGCGCTGCCGCCGTGGCGGCGCACACTGGCGCAGCTCGGCGGCGGCAAGGGCGGCGGCGGCAAGGGGAAGCCGCCCGAGGAGGTGGCGAAGCTGGCGTGGGTCAACGGCTACCGCGGCCACGACTGCGTCAACAACGTGGCCTTCTCGCGCAGCGGTGAGGCGGTCTACCCGGCCGCGGCGGTGGTGGTGCTGCTCGCGCTCTCGAGCATCGACGACGACGACGGCGCGGCGGCGGCGGCGGCGGGCACGACGCGCACCGGATCCAAGAAGGCCAGGCGCAAGCAGCGCTTCTTCACGGGCCACACGGACGACGTGCTCTGCCTCGCGGCGCACCCGAGCGACGACGTCTTCGCGACGGGCCAGAAGGCATTCCATTCGGGCGGCAAGGGGCGCGCCGCGTACGTGCTGGTGTGGGACGCCTCGCAGCCGGCGCCGACGCTGCTGTCGCGCCTCGGCGGCGTGCACGAGCACGCCGTGACCAGCGTGGCCTTCTCGGCCGACGGCCGCCGCGTGCTGACGACGGGGCTCGACGGCGCGCATTCGGTGGCGGTGTGGGAGTGGAGGCCCAAGGGGGGCGAGGGCGAGGGCGGCGCGGCCGCGCGCGGCACGCTGCTGCTCAAGGCGGCGTCGACGCCGCGCGAGGTCCTCGGCGTCGCCTTCCTGCTGCCGCGCCTCACAGACGCGACGGCCCCCGCCGCACCCACGGCCGCCGCCGCCACCACACCTGCCGCCGTCGCCCCGGCCTCCACCCCGGCGGAGACGGCGGCGGCGGCCTCCGAGGCGGCGGCGACGGCGACGACGGCGGGCGAGGCGGCTCCGGCGGAGGCGGCGCCGGCAAAGCGGAGCGAGGAGCGCATCGTGGTGTGCGGCGAGAAGGAGCTCCGCTTCGGGCGTGCGTCGCGCGGCCTGACGTGGCGCAAGGCGGTCTTCGGCGCGCAGGGAGAGCTGCAGACGCTGCCGTGCGTCGCGGTCAACGCCGACGGCCGCGTGCTCACCGGCACGCGCCGCGGCGACCTGTACGTGTGGCAGTCGCACGCGCTGTGGCGGCGGCTGCCCGCGCACAAGGGGCCGCTCCACGCGATCACGCGCTGCGCCGACGGCGCGGCCGACGGCTCGGCCTTCGCGACGGGCGGCGCCGACGGCGTGGTGCTGCTGTGGCACGCATCGTACCACGTGCTGCGCCGCGTCGACCTCAACCAGCTCTGCCGCGAGAAGCTGCAGCGCCACGGCCGCGCGCTGCTCACGCCGCGCCGCGGCGGCGTGCGCGTGAGCGCGCTCTGCTGGGACGGCGGCGGTGCCGACCGCCCCAGCTCCAAGGGGCAGCTCCTCGTGGGTTTGCAGCAGAACGCGGTGGTGCGCGTCATCCTGCGCGAGGGCTCCGAGACGCCGTCGCTGCTCGCACAGGGGCACGCCGGCGGCTGGGCCGAGCCGGACGAGGCGGACAACGCCAAGCGGCACAGCGGCGGCGGCGGCGGCGGCGGCGGCGGCGGCACGGGGCGTGAGTGGATGCAGCTGCGAGGGCTGGCGGAGCACCCGAAGGAGGCGCAGTACGCGACCGCGGGCGACGACGGCACGGTGCGGCTCTGGGGCCTCAAGCCCCACGCGCTGCTCGCGGCGCGGCGGCTGCGCGCGGCGCCGCGCTGCCTCGCATTCACGCCCGACGGCACGCAGTTGGCGCTCGGCTGCGTCGACGGCTCGCTCGCGGTGCTGCTGGCGGCTCCGCTCGAGCTGCTGCTCGAACGCCATGCCGAGGGCGACGGCGGCGGCGGCGGCAGTAGCGGCGGCGCGGTGCAGGTGGTGGCCTTCTCGCCCGACGCGCGGCTGCTCGCGGCGGGCGCAGCCGACGGCGCCATCCGGCTGCACGCGGTGCGCGGCAGCGACGGCACCGCCGCGCGCGCCTACCGCGTCGTCGCGACGTGCCGCGCCCACAGCGGCGGCGTGACGCACCTCGGCTGGAGCGCCGACTCGTCGTGCCTGCGCAGCAACTGCTCCGAGCGCGAGCTCCGCTTCTGGGACGACGCGGGGGCACAGCTCATGCTCGACGACGACCCGAAGGGGAAGCGCAACGCCAATCTCGCCAAGCTCGAATGGTCGGCGGCCGCCGAGGCGCTGTACGCGCCGCAGACGCAGGCCGTTCACGCCGCCACGCCACCGCCAAAGGGCCAAAAGGACAAGAAGGGCGACGCGGCGGCGACTGGGGCTGTGGACGGCGACGACGAGCCAGCGACGAGCGGCGGCGATGCGCTCGTGTCCGCCCTCGCCTGCAGCCAAGCGGCCGGCGGCGCCGCCGCTGAGCGGCTGGTGGCGACGGGTGACGAGCACCAGAAGCTGCGGCTGTATCGGTACAGCGACTGCGCCGCCGAGGGGGCCGCGCCGAGCCATGTCTTCACGGGGCACGCCGGCGCGCTGAGTGGCGTCCGCTTCTCGCACAATGGCCGCTACATCCTGAGCATCGGCAGCGAGGACCTGTGCGCCTTCGTCTGGCGCGTCGGCAGCGCCAAGGGCGGCGCCGACGCGACGGCCGAGGAGGACGAGGAGGTCGGCTCGGAGGACGACGACGACGACGACAGCGACGTCGAGACGGGGGGTGGCTTTCAGTGGAAGGACAAGGCGCGCTCGGGAGGCGGCTTGTTCGACGACGACGACGACGACGACGACGACGACGTGTTCGTGGAGGAGGAGGCGGCGCCGGGTGAGGAGCTCGGCGCGCTCAAGCCGTGGAAGGCGGCGATCGTCGGCCCCACCAACCCGCCCGACGAGGACACGTCGCCGCCCGACGACGGCCTCGAGCTCGAGTGGGTCTACGGCTTCCGCGGCTTCGACACGCGCCGCGCCGCGCTGTGGGCGGCGCCGGGCAAGCTCGTCTACCCGGCGGCGGCGGCGATCGTCGTGTACGACGTCGACGGCCACAGCCAGCAGCACTTCCTGCAGCACACCGACGACGTCCTGTGCGTCGCGGCGCACCGCAAGAGGGGCGTCGTGGCGAGCGGCCAGAAGTCGTACAAGCAGAACGGCAAGATGAAGCGGCCGACGATCTTCGTGTGGAGCGCAGACGACCCGGCGGCGCCGCCGCTCGCGGGGCCTCTGGTCTTCACCGGCTGCAACCAGCGCTCGATTGCGATGCTGAGCTTCGACGTGAAGGGGAAGCTGCTCTGCTCGGTTGGCAACGACGACGACCACATCGCGGTGCTGTGGGACTGGGAGCGGGGCGAGGCGCTCGCGCACGTGCAGACGTCCAAGGAGCCGCTCTACGCGCTGTGCGCGCTGCCGCCGCCCAAGGGGAGCGCCGCGGCCTTCTGCGCGGTGGGCAAGGGCTTCGGACGGATCTACACGGCGAGCAAGGAGGGCGAGCTCGACAGCGGCGTCCCTCTCAAGCTGGCGGGGCGCGAGAAGGCGGCGGCGCAGCTGGCGGTGCTCTCGACCGACGGGGTCGTGACGCTCGGCAGCGACAAGGGCAGCCTGCACCAGTACCGCGTCGACGACGGCAAGGCGGCGGGCAAGCCCAACAAGAGCGCGCACGAGGGGCCCGTCAACGCGCTCGCCGAAGGGCCGTCCAGGGGCGGCGGCGTGACGATCCTCTCGTGCGGCAAGGACGGCGAGGTGCGGCTGTGGAGCGACGAGCTCGAGCCGCTCTCCTCCTTCCCGACGGGCAAGGGGCTCAGCCGCGCGCTCGAGCTCCTCGAGAGCAGCAGCAGCCGCGACGGCGCCGAGGGCCCGCCGCGGCTGTGCGCGCTCGACTGGGACGACGAGGCCGAGCAGCTCGTGGTGGGCACGCGCGCCTCGGAGCTGCTCGTGCTGCCGCGGTCGGGCGACCCGGTCGTCGTGACGCGCGGCCACGCCTCCAAGCCGCCGGGCGCGCCGCCCGACGACAAGGTGGCGGCCGCCGCCGCCAGGGCGGCCGCCGAGGCCGCCGAGGCCGCCGGCGGTGCCGAGTCGGGCGCGGTGCGCGCGCTGGCGGTGGCGCCGGGCGAGGCGATGTGCGCCACCGGCGGCGACGACGCGTGCGTGCGGCTGTGGGACCTCGAGGGCCACGAGATGCTGCTCGATCGGCCGACGCGCGTCGCGGCGCCCGTGAGCGCGCTCGCCTTCGACGAGGGGAAGCTCGACGACGGCAGCCTGCGCCTCGCCGTCGGGCTGAGCAGCGGCGGCTGGGAGGTGCGGACGCTCGACCTGTCGGGGGGCGTGCAGGACGTGCGCGTCACCAAGAAGGCCGAGCACAGGCACAGACCCGACGACGGCGGGCCGGCGCGGCGCATCAGCTGCCTGCGCTTCTCGCCGGAGGGCGACCTGCTGGCGGTGGGGTGCGCCGACGCCTCCATCTACATCTACGAGTGCGATGATGGGCGCTTCAAGGAGCAGGGCAAGTGCAAGGGCCACTCGTCGGCGATCACGCACATCGACTGGGACGAGGAGGGCACCGTGCTCCGCTCCAACTGCCTCGGCCACGAGCTGCGCTTCTGGCAGATCCAGTCGTGCCAGCAGATCTCGCAGGCGTCGGCGCTGCGCGACTTCAAGTGGGCCTCGTACACCGTCACGCTCGGCTGGCACTGCCAGGGCATCTTTGCGGGCGGCGCCTCCGGCAGCGGCGTCCACGGCGTCGACCTGAGCCCAGACCAGACGCTGCTCGCCTCGGCCGACGAGTTTGGGCTGATCAACCTCTTCCGCTACCCGTGCGTCAAGCCCGAGGCGCGGGGCGGCAAGCCGCCCAACCGGGTCAGCTTCCCAGGCCACGCCTCGGCCGCTCTCGGCTGCCAGTGGACCACCGTCGAGCCGAGCGGCGGCAACAAGCGGCGCGGCAAGCGCGGCGGCGACGAGTGGCTGATCTCCATCGGCGGGCTCGACCTGACCGTCTTCCAGTGGCGGCGTGTGTGAAGTTACTTTAATCTTTATTGAGACGCTACAAACTGACGCTGAAGCCGTAGGCCGTGGCACTGAGCTCGGCGAGCCGCGCGATCGCGCGCTCGGCCAGCTCGTCGCCGCGGCCATGCGTCACCTTGAGCGCCTCGGCGCACGCCGCCATCGTCGTGGCGGCACCGAGCGTGTCGCCACACGCCTCGTGCAGGTCGGCGAGCGTGAAGCGCTGCAGCGCGAGCAGCGGGTGGCGCGGGCAGTGCGAGAGCGCCATCTCGAGGAAGCGGACGGCGTTGACGCAGCACTCGCGCGCGCGCTCGAGGTCGCCGCCCGCCAGCGCGACGCCGAGCGCCTGCCCCTCGGCGCCGTACCGCACGAGGCTGCCGTGGTGGCACGCGCCGCGCAGCAGCTCCAGCGCCTCGAAGACGAGCTCCGCCTCCTTGGCCAGGTCCTCCTCGGGCTCGGCCTGCCGCAGCAGCGCGCGCGCCCGCTCGACGTCGCCGCTTGCGCTGCGATCGTCCTTTGCGCCTTCCATCACGTCGTCGACCGGCATCGAGTCGTCGGGGCTCTCCTCGTAGACCAGCCCATCCTCGCACCGGCTGCAGCGGCACGCGAAGCCGTACGAGTCCCTGATCAGCTGCTGGCGCACCGCGGTCGGCTGGCACAGCTCCGTGTACGAGTGGCACAGCTCCTCGTCCGCCGCCACGGCGCGCAGAGTGCGAATCTCGAGCGTCTTGCCTCGATACGCGAGCACACAGTTGGGCGCGCACGAGTGATTGAGCAGCGCCGCTGCCGGGTGGCACGCCGCCCCGACCACGGCGAGCAGAGGGTCGAGCACGCCGAAATTATTGCAGCGGAACGTGGCGAACAGCGAGGCAACGTCGGATGCCGTGGTGCCCGGCGGCAGCAGGCCTGTCATGGACGCCGCGAGCTGACCGAGCTCCGCGTCGCCCTCACGTGGCTCCCCACGCACCATCTGATCGAAGCTCTCCGTCGCCGGCGACGTGGGCTCGACGTGCTTGCGCCGCAGGCACCGCGCGGCCAGCAGCAGGTCTGCCACGGCGGCGGCGGCGACGCGGTCGAGGCCCGGCAGCGACGGACACTCGTGCTTGTGCCACTTCCAGTCGGCCGCCTGGCACGCCGCGTTGCAGTAGCGCGCGTGCCGGCACCGGGAGCAACGCAGCAGCTGCCGCTCGCCCTCGGCCGGTCGGAAGCAGTGAGCGCAGCGCTGTGGCCACTGCGGACGCAGCAGGCAGGCGGCGTAGGGCTCGCCGGAGAACTGGGTCAGCGCCGTGCCGGCTGGGAGGCTAGTGGACGCGACCGCGCAGCGCGTCCGACCGGGCTGGCTCTCGACGCGGGTGGAGTCTGACATGGAGTTAGGCTGTGTGGCCAGGACGTGGACGTGTGGGCTGACGGTGCTAATAATGGTCAGCCGATCTTGCATACTTCGTGAGCGTATGTTTAAAATTTCCGATTGTTGGTATATACGAGAGACACGAAAGATTCTCGATGCAGTCCGTGACGTGACTGATGAACATGGTCACCTCTCACTGGCACGTGCCCATCCGGGGGAGGGAAACAAACAGGAGAGAGC
>Ga0115006_10000345_pt1 | contig 24879 bp, 25 predicted proteins | sample ArcOceMetagenome_3_FD_88943 | JGI IMG/M metagenome (GOLD analysis project Ga0115006, IMG submission 88943) | Marine eukaryotic phytoplankton communities from Arctic Ocean - Arctic Ocean- Svalbard ARC20M Metagenome | ecosystem: Environmental > Aquatic > Marine > Oceanic | place: Arctic Ocean...
CGATACGACCGAATTGCTCGTAGGGCTCGAGGTCCATAGCGCCGGGGTTCAGGATCGTGACGGCGCGCCGGATGTGCTGAAGGCTGTCGCCGCGCGCTATCCCATGCCGTGGCATGTCTTTGCGGACGGTGGCTATGCGGGCCCCAAACTGCGAGACACCCTGAAGGTCATCAGACGCTGGACTGTGCAGATCGTCAAGCGTTCCGATACGGCGCAAGGCTTTGAGGTCTTACCCAGGCGATGGGTGATTGAGCGAACCTTCGCATGGCTGGGGCGCTGCCGCCGCCTGTCAAAAGATTAGAATATCTATCGCCAGCGCACAGGCTTTGATCCTCATTGCCCACATTCGACGCGTCACCCGCTATCTCGCAAGATCCTGAAAGTAAGCGGTTGGTTTTGAGCCAGACTCTCAGAACAGATATCAGCAGATTTAGGCTAGGAGAGCACTTCCAAGGGGCAGGCTTTAAGGCGAATAACCACGGTGAAAATTAGTTGTGCGTGAACCTTTCTGTGGACTGGATACAATAGCATATCCTGCAAGTCCCACTAAGAATACAATCATCGTTCCGAAAATAAGTACCCGCATCGTCTACTGCCCTAACCAGAGTTAAAAAATGCTATCATTTCTTAAATAAGGACGCAAAATAAATATTGAACTTACCGTTACGTTTGTCCCGGCCTTGGGTTTTGCCCTTGGTGTGTGACTAAAGCAAAAATATCAAGTTTTAGATGGGAGTTGCTTAATTATTTTTTGAGGGTGATCCGATCTAAGGTAATTTTGAGTTGTATTATCGGAAGCAGAAGCAACGTTACTTAGTACTGGAATCACACGGGCTAGGCATGCTGGTGAAACGCACCTTGCAAGAATCCAAGGTATTAATTAACAGCGCAAGTCCTTAAATTACCCATGACGGTATAGAAAATTTTACGACTAAAGTGTCAACCGCTCATTAATGGGCGCAAACATACCAAGTTTTTAGACGTCTATTGAGTTAGGGTCCAGTAATTATCTCAAATAAATAAATTTCTTAATAGATCATCGCACGTATATCGTAGATTCAATTTAGGACAATAAAATATAGATTTTTCTAGTTGATTTGATAATTATCCAATCTGTGAAGCAGCATACGGAAGCCTTCGGCAAACAAAAAATCCATACTCCTGCCTGCAAATTGTTGCAAAACTGTTACTTTTCAATTGATAGACACGAATGTTTTGATAAGCTGGGGTTATGAAAATGATGTCTGATAACGATTAACGAATGCCTGAGTAGTAAGGTCTCTGTGTCTGTTTGAAATTATTGCGGCAATCAAAGTTCATCATATTCGACAATTTAGCTTGTGTCATTCCCTGCCAAACCAAAGGAAACAGAAGATGTTAATCAAGTCAAAAAATAATACCCAATTTCCAAAAGTGACTATAATTGACAAGGCTCCAGAGGCTTTTAGATTTTTCTTGTCAACAGTTACGGCCGCATGCATCGCCGCACCGACCCTTGCGGGCGAGCTGTTGGTTTATTCCAGTACGGATGCAGATAATCTCAAATATTATATGGAGGAATTCCAAAAAGATAATCCCGATATTAAAGTCAATGTTGTGCGCGAATCTACGGGAACCATGGCCGCCAAAATGATGGCTGAAAAAGATAACCCGCAAGCAGATTTCCTTTTTGAGATGGCGGCAACTGTCGCGCTCAACATGGAATCTCAAGGGATGTTTCACGAATACACGCCCGTGGGGATGGACAAGATAGACCCTCGTTATGTTGACACAACAGCACCTGTTACCTGGGTTGGAAACTATGGCTGGGCCGGTTGCATCTGCTGGAACAGGATCGAAGCTGAGAAGCTTGGTTTGCCAAAGCCAACATCTTGGGCAGAGTTGGTAAACCCGATTTATAAAGGTCACATTTCGATGCCAAATCCAGCCTCATCTGGCACAGGATTCCTTGATGTGTCCAGCTGGATGCAGATTATGGGCGAAGATAAGGCATGGGAATATATGGATGCGCTGCATGAGAATGTTGGTATTTACACCCATTCTGGATCAAAGCCGTGTAAACAGGCCGGCGCAGGGGAATTTCCAATCGGTATTTCGTGGCCGGGCCGGGCGATCAAAATCATCAAGGCGGGTGCACCGATTGATATGATCATTCCTGATGAAGGTATCGGTTGGGAAATGCAGGTTGTTGCCATTATTAAGGGCACGGACAACCTGCCAGACGCAAAGCGATTGATGGACTGGACACTTGCCCGAGGGATGGAGCTTTTTGGAGAACGCCAATCCATCATAGCTGATGTTTCCAAGGTCAAAAAAGACCCTGAATTGCCTGATTTTTATGATGAGGTTGTGGCCAAACTGATCAATAATGATTTCGTTTGGGCAGCTCAGAACAAAACTGAAATCGTCGGCGAATGGAAAAGACGCTATGACGGCAAGTCAGAGCCAAAAAAATAGCCGGCAGTTTGCATAGTGAAAAGATCAAGTATCAGTAAAGCGGAAAGAGGCGGTATCGCCTCTTTCTGGCCCGCTTAGCTAATCTGTTTGTAAAACCAGTTAGCGGTGACGGATATGAATTCCTGTAGATAATACGTTCGATTTCGCTGCTGTGGAGACTTTAACATACATGGATCTTCGCAGGCCTTTGAGTGTACAAATACATGTGTCAGCCTAGGCAACCGTATGGCTTTTTGGGGGTATCAGGCGAATTACATTCCTAACTGACAATACGAACACTGTATAAAACTGTGACCCCGATACTTCCGAAAAATATATGGTTTTGAAAAATAACGAACGGAATAGCCCAAATGACAACGACTGCGAATACTCTAGACGGCACGTATCTTGAAATTCAAAACCTCTCTAAGAGCTTTGGTACTTTTAACGCTTTGGATGATATTTCTCTGCGCGTGAAAGATGGTGATTTTGTTTGTTTTCTGGGGCCCTCAGGGTGTGGGAAAACCACGCTTTTACGGTGTATTGCGGGCCTTGAAACCCAAAGTAAGGGTAATATCCTTCAGCGAGACATCGATATCTCGACGCTTCCCCCCTCAAGCCGTGACTTTGGGATCGTTTTTCAATCTTATGCGCTTTTTCCTAATCTGAGTGTTTTTGCAAATATTTCATATGGGTTAATTAATAACAAATGGACAAAATCCGATATCACAGATCGGGTAAACGGCTTGCTTGAGATGGTGGGCCTTCAGGGGCACGCTCATAAATACCCCAGCCAACTGTCGGGGGGCGAACAGCAACGGGTCGCTTTGGCGCGCGCGCTCGCAACCTCGCCGGGATTGCTGTTATTGGACGAACCGCTCTCCGCACTTGATGCTAAGGTACGGATTCATTTGCGAAAGCAGATCAAAGACTTACACCGCGCTTTGGGGCTTACTACGATCATGGTTACACATGATCAGGAAGAGGCCCAATCAATGGCAGATCTTATCTTTGTGATGAAGGATGGTGCCATTATACAATCCGGTTCTCCGCGAGAAATTTATGAACATGCAAACTCACCGTTCATTGCGGATTTCATTGGAATCACCAATTTTATCGAGGCACAGACAACCGCCTCAGATCAGGTGCGCATTGGCGACACAATGCTGCGCTGCGATGCGTCGGACTTTGCCTCAGGGTCATCCGTCAAACTGGCGGTTCGACCTGAGTATATCAGAACGGTTTTCTCCGCTGCTGACGCTGAAAATCAGCTCTTTGGTGAGCTGAAAGATATTGAATTCCTCGGTTCTTTTCAGCGACTTCATGTAAATGTGCCGAGTCTGCAAAATACGGTTTTAATGGTGGATATAAACACTGCGCAGAGCGATGGCAACGATCTTGAAATAGGCCGGAACTTGACGCTTGAATTGCCAAAGACCGCCATCACCGTGTATGCCAATGTCTGAGTCTTGCGCATCAACCACCCGTTTTAAGCCGCTGCAAAAACGTGACAAAGACCTCAGTGATCGAGTCGGGAAACTGATGCTGTTGGCCTACATTGTGCTGTTTTTCTTATTTCTGGTACTGCCTCTGGGAGCTTTGATCATTAAAAGCTTTCAAAATGCGGATGGGGAATTTATCGGGCTTCACAACTTTTATATCTATTTAAGAGAGCCGGCGCTGTTCCAATCCTTTTTTAATTCCCTCTTTATAGCCATTGTCTCGACAATAATTACCGTCGTACTCGCGTTTGGCTTTGCGTTTGCTCTTACGCACACTCGGATGCCGTTTAAAGGATTTTTCCGTCTTATTGCGTTAATTCCTCTGCTCAGCCCGTCCATCTTGGCGGCCATCGCTCTGGTTTATTGGTTCGGCAATCAGGGTGTTTTGAAAGAACTGCTGTTTGGATATTCCATCTATGGTCCGATTGGGATTGTCATGGCGTCAGTCTATTGGACGTTTCCGCATGCTCTGATGATTTTGAGTACCTCGCTGTCTTTATCTGATGCACGGCTTTATGAGGCTGCCGAAGTCTTGCACACGAGCAAATTGCGCGCATTTTTAACAATCACAATTCCTGGAGCGCGGTACGGTATCGTCAGTACAATCTTTGTAATATTCACGCAGGTTTTTACAGATTTTGGGGTCCCCAAAGTGATTGGCGGAAATTACAATGTTTTGGCCACAGATATTTATAAAGAAGTCGTTGGGATGCAGAACTTCCAGATGGGCGCTGTCATCTCGTTGGTCCTTTTGCTGCCAGCGGTTTTTGCCTTTTTTGTAGATCAATACTCGCGAAAGCGGCAGGTTGCGCTGTTGTCCTCGCGATCTGTTGTCTTTGAACCAAAGAAAGACCGCGGATTGGACATGGCCATGCTGGCCTTTTGTGGTTGCATTGCCGCCATTATATTTATGATGATTGGCATGGCGCAGTATGGTGCTTTGGTAAAGTTCTGGCCGTACAATCTGTCGATGACTTTAAAACATTATGGTTTTGAAGTGGCTGGGCTTGGTTGGGAGTCATTTTACAATTCAATCAGGCTGGCATTTTACACGGCTATTTTTGGAACAGTGATTATTTTCGTAGGGGCTTATATTGTCGAAAAACTGCGCACGCAGGAAAAAATGCGTGGTATTTTACAACTCTTTGCACTCCTTCCAATGGCTGTTCCCGGCTTGGTGTTGGGACTTGCGTATATATTTTATTTCAATGCCAGTTCCAATCCTTTGGGCTTTATATACGCAACCATGGCAATTTTGGTCATCAATACAGTCGTACACTTTTATACCGTGTCTCATTTAACAGCCGTCACTGCGCTTAAACAAATGGATAAAGAATTTGAAGCGGTCTCTCTTTCTTTGAAGGTACCAGTATTTAAGATGTTTTGGCGGGTTACGATACCAGTGTGTTTGCCAACGATACTTGACATTTCGATCTATCTTTTTGTCAACGCTATGACGACTGTATCTGGTGTCATTTTTCTCTATACCTATGATACGACCCTTGCCTCGGTATCGGCTATCCATCTGGATGAGCAGGGCGATGTGGCTGGCGCGGCAGCCATGGCAATGCTGATTGTTTATGTCTCTGTTTTTGTCCGCGTTTTGCACTCTATTGTGACCAAAGGCATTCTTTGGAAAACACAAGCTTGGCGGCATCGCTCTCAGCTCACGTGATCGCGTTCTGCTCGCTGGGCAAACAGTCGCCTCAGATAATACAATAGCCGCAGTGGGTTTAACCACTTGGTATGGGATAAGGGCGCAAGGCGGCACATGTTTTAGAGTATTTGGCTGAGAAACTCTTTGGTGCGTGGATCACTGGCGTTGTCAAAAAACTCTGATGGTGGGCCGTGCTCTACGATCACGCCTCGGTCAGTGAAATAAATATGATCGGCAATCTCGCGGGCAAAGCCCATCTCATGGGTCACGAGAATACACGTCATACCCTCCTGTGCCAGTTCCTTGATTGTCAGCAGAACCTCTTTTACCGTTTCCGGATCCAGTGCCGCGGTCACCTCGTCAAACAGCATTACATCAGGGTTCATGGCCAAAGACCGCGCAATGGCAACGCGTTGTTGTTGCCCGCCTGATAGCTCTCCTGGATAAGCATCTTCTTTGCCATGCAAGCGTACCTTGTCCAACAACTGCCGGGCATGCGCGCGCACTTCGTCTGGATCCCGATTTAACACTTTCAGCGGTGCCATCATGATATTTTCAAGCGCAGTTTTATGTGGAAATAGATTGTATTGCTGGAATACCATTCCCACCCGTTTGCGCAGCTCCAGCTTGTCCAAACCGCTATGGGTCAGATCGATACCACACACGGTGATTGAGCCGGACTGGATATCGTTGAGCGCATTCACACAGCGGATCAGCGTGGATTTTCCAGACCCCGAGGGGCCAATGATACAGATCACCTCGCCCTTTTTAACATCCAGAGAGACGCCTTTCAGTACTTCCAAATCGCCAAAGGATTTATGGACATCTCGGATCGAGACAATCGGCTGTGTATCGGTCGAAGTCATAGTCCGATCTCCTATAATTGAACGGCGTATCTGCGTTCCAACCGTACCGTCAGGCGAGCAATTGGGTAGCAATATAAAAAGAATAGGCAAAGGGCGAAGCTATAGAATGGTACCAGTAATTCAGGGTGGTTGTCTTCCGCCTCCATCGCCTGCCGAGACAGAGTGATGATTTCTTCAACCCCCAAAAGTGAACACAGCGGTGTGGCCATGGTCAGAATGGCATACCAGTTCATCCATGGTGGGATCATCCGCTTAAAGCACTGGGGTAGAATAATGCTCCAAAGGATTTGCCGGCGCTTAAACCCAAGGCTTTCGGCCGATTCCCACTGTGCCGTCGGTACCGACATGACCGCACCACGTACGATTTCCGAAATATTTGCCATCACCGGCAGGGACAATCCAAACACGGCTTTCATCCAGTCGGGGATGCGGATCACTGTATCAAAAATCACCACCTCAAAAGGAAACGCCAACAAGACGATAAACAAGATAACCAACCAGGGCGAATTACGAAACAACTGGGTAATAAACCAAGCCAGTCTGGCAATTGTCTTGACCTGTGAGATCTGCGCCAACCCCAGCGCCGCGCCGGCAATGGTGCCAAACAACATCGCAAAAAGTGAGATGATGATATTAAACAGAAATCCTGATTTCAACAGAAAGGGAATCCATCTTTGCAGGCTTGCAAACGCGTCTAGCATTGAAAATTTGGTCGCAGCCATCGCATAGCCGGGCCAGAGCAACAGCGGAGAGGCCAAGATCAAAATTGTCCACGGTGGTAGAGATGCCAGCCATGCGCTGGTGGTCGGCCCACTGGCCCCCACCGGCAGCGTAAACGGATGCAAAACCGCCAGACGCTGGCGTTTGGGCAGATTGGCATAGCGGATATTAAGTGCCATAGCCCGGTATCCTCATTTTTTGCTCCCAGGAGTTCATGCCTGCCACCAAGACACCCACCAGCAGAATATAGACCACAAAAACCAACAGCATCGTCGGGTAAAGCGCCGAAGGGTAATCGTTCCAGATTGTGACTGATTGGTACAGCAGTTCAGGCACGGCAATGCCAAAAGCCTGTGTCGTGGTCTTTACAAGATTGACCAGGTTGTTGTTCAGGGCCGGCAGTGAAACTCGCACCGCCAGTGGCATAACGATATACATATAGATTTGCGACCGGTTGAAACCCAACGAGTTTGCGGCTTCCTTGGTACTTTCGGGGACAGCCTCTATTCCAGCGCGGAAGATTTCGACATTAAATGCCCCAGCAAAAAACGACAGCGATATAATTGCCCAACCGACGTTTGATATAATTGGCAGTTCAAGCCAGCCATCGGGGCTGTAGGTCGGGGTGAATTGTCCAAGCGCAAAATAGAAAAATAGCAGTTGCACATATGGTGGTGTGTTGCGGAAAAACTGAATATAACCCTGCACAAAGGCGCGCAGAAAACGGTTACTGCTGCCCTGAGCGAAGGCGCCGGCAACCCCTATCACGATTGAAAATATCAGACAGGCAATTGAGAGCTTTATTGTGACCCAAATACCTGAAAGAATTTTGCCCTGCTGCACAGGTTCGTACATCCAGATAAAATTCCATCTTGGGGTTGTGCTGGCCAGATCGCGAAAGAAATCTGCAATTAAATCCATTAGGATGCGCCATGTATAAATCCGCCGCCAATCACTTGGCGGCGGAGCGTTAAAAGGGTTGACGGGTCAGCTTAATCTGCCAGCCAGTCACCCATCCGTTCGTTGTATCCAGCCAGATATGCGGTGGCTTTGATGCCCCATTTGGCTTCTAGTTCGATCAGCGTGCCATCCTGATGCCACTGGTACTGCATGCCTGACATGAACCGGCCAAAGACACAGTTGCGTTCGGCTGATGGGACGGCCAGAGCCCAGGGGTTGTCATCTTCTGACGCCAGAGGCATTTCGAAGTCATCCCAATTTCCAGAGCTGAGGTCAGATCCGATCGAGCTGTCATCATAGACCCATGCAATGCATTTCTTGTCCCGCAGCGCCTGCTTGGCTTCGGCGTTGCCGGTAAAGGCGATGATTTTCGCACCATAACGCTGTTCGACGATCTGGTTGTAAAACGCGCCCTGCTTGCCGCACACAGGCTTATCGCGCAGGTCTTCCCATTCGGTCAGTCCGAGCGCTTTTGGCGACATTACGTTGGTGCCGGATGTGTAATAGTTAGGTCCGACGATACCAACTAATGCGCGACGATCCTTGCGGTCGGACATTGTGGCAACCATCAGATCAATCTTGCCTTGTTCGAGAAACTGCATCCGGTTCGAGGATTGTACCGCCACCAGTTCAATATCGACACCCATTTTGGCGGCGACATCATTGGCCATATCAATCTCCATACCCACAATCGCGCCGTCGGTATTGCGGAAGCCCCAAGGCTTGTAGTCGGCTTTGACGCCGACAACGATCTTGCCGCGTGACATGACTTTGTTCCAAGCGTCGTTGGTACAAGCTGCACTTGCAGAACTGGCAAGCATGCCCATCGCTGCCAAGCCGCTGATCGTTGATTTTATAATCGTCTTCATTATTTCCATCTCCCTGTTATTTTAACACGTTAGACACTTTTTGATCTCCAAGCCAACGTTTTTCTTTTGACCGGCTGCTGGAAAGAAATTCATGCAACAAAGCAAGGTGGTCAGCTCTTGGATGTTACGGCAGGTTCCTTCTTCCTTTACGCGTTAAATTGCTGGCTCTGCCGCTCGAAAGCCGTGGTGCGCTGCTCTACTTTTTTGCCTCGCGCGTGAACGACCAAACCGATCAGCGCCTCTATAAATATTGTCGTATATGTGTGTGGTGGAAAAAACTGTGGGCATTTGGTTGCCAGAACAGCTCAGTGATCTGCGAAAGGGTCATAGGTGACACAGAGTGTTGGACAAACAAGTTTATATGCGTGCAGGCGTGATTGGAACCTAGAGCGTTTCTCGTAGCCATCAAAAATACGTATATTTTTCAAATTATATGCTGTTTTAATGGGTATTATATGCTTCACATATGATGACTGTTGGCGCAGTATTTGGCTGCGAGTTGTGAGGCAAACTGCTTCATCTGGTCAAAAGGGTTCGCATCAACCAAAATTGACCACTTATTTTGCAGCTTCCCTTTTGTGACTTTAATTGTGATCGATTGACTGTTTGCCTTTGGGTCCAAGTACGCATCATCAACCAGAAACATAGCAACCTTGTTTTTATCACAAAGACAACAGGTTCATTTTTTACTTTATATAAAACATCAACTAAAGTTCTTGACATAAAGTAAAGTATATATTATATACTTATTCATATACTCAGTGTTTTAAAGTCTATGTCGCTATTTAATCCTTCTAGCTACATGGAAAAAATAAATTTTCTCTGTACTTATTTTGATTGTGATAGCCCGTCCCTGTAGTGGGGCGGGCTTTTTAGGTACTGAAATCTGGAGAGGGGCCTCATGCAATCGACACTGCCCTTGCATGCAGTTTTTGTGTTCCTCCGCGATATGGTGTTTCCTTAAGCGGATTCGAGACACTAAGACGCTTTATCGATCTCCGATAGGGTGGTTTGGCCGCTTTTTATACGGATTTAAGTCTGTCAAAATCGTTGAATATATCTGTTTATGCTGCCCTTTGACCCGGTCTTGTGGCGGATGAGTTTATGTTCTCTTCGTCGGGCTTGGGCACGGCGTGAACAGGGCTTCATTTTCATCAAACGTCAAAAGTGCTTTGTGCACTACGGATTTCAGATCGGGTATCTTTTGGAAAAAGCTGTCAGCCAGATTTTAACTGCTCCAGATGGGCCCGTAACTCCTCGGTCTCAAGGCGCGCATGCCGCAGAGCTTCCATGGCGGCGCTGCGTTCGGCATCGGATTGGGTCAACTGGTTCATTAACTCGGTCTCACGCTGTTGCAGGTGCTGTAACGCCCGATCTCGTGTCTCTTCAGCTTGATGCAGGGCATGTCCCATAGCGTCTAATTCGGCAACGTCTTTTTCTGACACTCTTATAAGACGGCCCAGCATCCAATTGCTGAACCATCCGAGTGCAAAAACGATAAACAGAACAATGGCTATGGTTGTGATGAATTCAATTCTGTTCATTTTCAATCGTATCCTGTGTGGCCTCGACGGAGGGGCTTGGGGCGGAGACAGAGGCAGGATTGGCGAACGTTGGATCAATAAGTGTGAATTCGATTCGACGGTTTGCCTCGCGGCCTTCGGCTGTTTCATTGTCCGCAATCGGTTTCGCCTCGCCATAGCCATGGGCACGGAACGAGGCAACCGAAATCCGTCGCGTCATCAGCGCTGTGAGCACTGCCTGCGCGCGGCTTTCACTTAACTTTTGGTTCATTTCTTCGCGACCTTGGCTGTCGGTATGGCCGCCAATCTCAAGGGGGATGGGGCCACATTCTTTCAAAACGACTGCAATTTTATCCATCACGCTGCGTCCCTCAATTTCAAGTTTGGCAGAACTGGGTTGGAACTTTAATTTTTGGTTTTCAATAATCTCCGCAATTGATGCGATACATGTTTGCGGGGTTGGGCCAGTGGGCGCAAACGCGGCGGGCTTGATATAGGTAACATCGATTGCAAAAGTCGCCTCGGGCCCCAAAGACCTGCGCAGCAGGGTTTCAATCTGCTCCTTGCGCTCTGCTTGTCCAGTTGTGCCCGATAAGGTAAATCCATTTTCGGTCACGCGTGCGATCCCCTTGTCTAACAAAGCCAGCGTATCAAGCGCCGTCAACACACGAATAGACCAAGGTTCCCCCAGATAGTCAGCGCTCTGGGCGGCCATATTGACAGAGCCTGCGCCAAATTTAGCCTGCGCATAGCTGGTCACAGCTCGGTAGGCCAGTTCGCCGGCAACCTGCCCGCGAAGTTGGACCAAACCCTCGGTGCTACGTGTTGCGATAAATTGCGCCGGTTTTTTAATTGTCGGGGGTGTGACGGGGTCCGGACGTTGCGCTGTAACATAAAACCCTCTGGGTAATTCGGCCTCCAGTTTAGTTGTTATCTGATCAAAAAGATCTGCGTTCGTGCGCAGGCTGCCAGTAAGCGATACGCTGTGATCGGTGATTTCTAAACTCGTTTCTTCGAGCTGCATAACCGCTTTGATCGCAGTAATCACCGCTTGCGGCCAGAGGGGCGAGGGTGATCCGAGGCCGATTTGACAGGCATTTGTTAATTTGACACCCGCCGCCTGTACGGCGGAGCGGATCATCTCGGCATCCTGAGCGGTTTCAGCACTACAAATGCTCATGCGTGCACCTTTGGCGTCTCGGGTGATGCGCAGACCAAACGACCTGATCACCGGGCGCGGGGTGGTCAACTCAAGCACCACTTCATGCCCCAATCCACGCTTTTGGAGTTGCAGGCTAACAAGTTGAATTTCCAACGTACGTCTTGTTGCCTCATCCGCGGTAATTGCGCGAATTTTCAGGATGTCTGGTGTCAGCGAAATAAGAGCCTGAGGTATGATTTCAAGGGCTGCCACGGCAAATTCTTGTGCAGTCTGCCAGCCTTCTGGGGCCGGTTGGTTTGCAATGTCTAAAAGATCTGTGACCGGCGTTGTCCCCAAATTCTTGGACAGCGCGTCAATCAAAAAGGTGCGCTCGGCCTGCCCCGGAAGTAAGCCGATAAGTGAAATCCCATTAGCATTTGACATCAGTACCAGCGAAAATACTGCAGGTATGATTTCGGGGGCTGCGGCAAGGGCCATATTGTCGAGGAGTCTTTCACCACTGATGATTGTGGTTGCCAACTGCATGGCTTGAAACCGCGCGGCCTCGCTCGGGGCGGTTCCGCTTAACGTGATGTTGAGACCTGAGGCCTCTTGCGCCACCCAATCCAACCCTGCGGCCTCATGGGCCTCGTCTATCGTTTTTATTGTCCAGCCCTCTATGACACCAACGGCAACATAGGCCAACGCAATACATATTACGAAAGCAGCGCTGAAAAACGCCCCAGTGACGAGAGTTACAGATAGGCGCATTTCCACCTCGGTATGTGAACGATTATTTTTGATACGCTGTGCGCGCGCGGGTTTCAATCATACCAGCAATGCCAAAGCGAAAAATATCACAGGCACGAAACCCGCCGTCCGGTTTGATCGAAAAACTTTGAGTAAAATTATAGGGTTAGTTAGTTGCAATTGGCGCAGTTGCCACAGCATATGCAGGCCCATTCCCATCACACCCAGCAGGGTTGTCGCCAATACAAAAGGTTGATTTCTGGCTATGGTTGAAAGGCAGGCCAACGTCATCAATCCTGTGCTGATCGTCAAAAACCGCATCAACCAGATCGGTGTGCGATTTGCAAACAGACGCGCCGTAGACTTTACGCCAATCAACGCGTCGTCTTCTACGTCTTGATGCGCATAGACGGTGTCATAGAACAGGGTCCATGCGATCCCGGCCCCATACAGAAAAAACGCGGGGATGGCCAAACTGCCGCTATGGGCTGTCCACGCCAGCAGTGCCCCCCAGTTGAATGCCAAACCGAGGAAAACTTGTGGCCACCAGGTAAATCGCTTGGCAAAGGGATAGATCGCCGCCGGCAAGAGCGCGAGCACGCCAAGGCCGATAGCGGCCTGATTGAACGTCAACAAAATTGCGAAAGCAATGGCTGTCTGCAAAGCCATCCAGATCAAAGCGGCCCGAACCGTGACTTGTCCCGACGGCAGTGGCCGCGATCTGGTGCGTGCCACGGCGGCGTCGATATTACGGTCGGTTATGTCATTCCAGGTGCATCCTGCGCCCCGCATCAACCACGCGCCACAGCCACAGCCAATGAAAATCCACAGATCATGCCAACTGCTGTTTCCGTCCGATAACATCGCCAGCGTCAGCCCCCACCAACACGGCAGCAACAACAGCCAAGTACCAATCGGCCGGTCGGCGCGGGACAGGCGCAGAAACGGCCGACTTGCCTCGGGTGCAAGGCTGTCAACCCAATTGCCGCTTACAGCATCGGCAACTTTTCCCTCTGGCTCTGGTCTATCGCTGGGTGGCGGCATATGTAGGTGTCCATGACAATAAAAATCAGACTTTATGTAGACCACCCACTGGGGGCAGGGCAAACGGTTCTTCTGAACCGCGATCAGGCTCATTATCTGTTCGGGGTGATGCGGCAGGGGCTGGGCGCGCAGGTGGCGCTTTTTAACAGCTGTGACGGAGAATGGAGCGCCGAGGTGTCCCAGGCTGGTAAGCGGACAGGCGCGCTGCGTTGTCTCGCACAGACCCGTCCGCTGCAGATGCCACCCGATTTGTGGCTTTTATTTGCACCGATTAAAAAAGCCCGTACTGATTTTATTGTTGAAAAAGCCGCCGAGTTGGGCGTTGCAAAAATTTTGCCAGTTCAAACTGCTTTTACTAATTCTGATCGGATTCGGCAGGACCGCTTGCAGGCACATGCGATCGAGGCGACAGAACAATGTGGCGGCACATTTGTACCGAAGGTGCAGGGTTTGCAAAAACTTGATAGCTTGTTAGCGCTATGGCCGACTGGGCGAAAGTTGATGTTCTGTGATGAGGCCACCGCAGGCGAACGCCGATCATTAGCGGCGGCGCAGATGGGCCCATGGGCGATTTTGATTGGTCCTGAGGGTGGGTTTTCAGTGCTAGAGCGCAATCGCCTGAACGCCATGGACAGCGCGCATGTGGTGAGCCTTGGGCCACGTATCCTGCGCGCTGATACTGCGGCGGTGGCGGCTATTACACTGTGGCAGGCTGCGTTGGGCGATTGGATATGAGCCTCATTCGGCCTGAAGCTCAGGCGGTTATCTGGCGTTGGCGCGAGGCTTTGTTAGGACTTTGTGTTTTACTTTTAGCGCTGTGGTGGGGGCTGACGGCGTTTGGCCTGCTGCGCTGGGTGGCGGCAGCACTGATGGTTGCCGGTGGGTTGCTGGCGGTCGCTGGTCTGCAACGTGGGCGGTTTCGCCTTGGGAGCAACGGTGCTGGCGTTGTACAGGTGGTAGAAGGTCAACTGGCCTATTTCGGCCCGAGCGCGGGCGGGGCGGTGGCGCTGTCTGAACTAGCGGTGGTGTCGCTGGACAACCGGCACCGTCCGTCGCGCTGGGTGCTGTGCCAACCTGGTGTCGATGATTTGGAAATTCCGGTCAACGCCATTGGGGCCGAAGCGTTGTTTGACGCGTTTGCCGCCCTGCCAGAGTTTCCGGTTGATGTGATGCTGCAACAGCTGCGGCATCCGTCAGATAACAAAGTTGTGATCTGGCGTTCCACTGGGTCAATACCGCAGTTTCGACTTGAGGATTGACAGCATTAAAGTTTGCGAGCAACACTAAGAACCTTGATTAAACGTATTGTGACCTAACCTGGAGCTTTTGCTAAATGTCCATTCCACAAACCGGCGGCGGTCCTATTGAGCATAGTGACCAACTGGCTGAATATTTGGCGGCCGGGTGTAAACCGCGCGCCGCTTGGCGTATCGGCACCGAGCATGAAAAATTTGGTTATTGCAAGCAATCTCTTAAGCCGATTCCATATGATGGAAAGGCGTCAATATTTGCGGTGTTGGACGGGCTGCGCCAGCGCCACGGCTGGGCACCGGTGGAAGAGGCGGGCAAATTGATCGGTCTAACCAAAGATGGGGCCAATGTGTCGCTTGAGCCGGGCGGACAGCTTGAGCTGTCCGGTGCACCGCTGGAGACGATCCACGAGACCTGCGACGAGGTTAACGCCCATCTCAAAGACGTGCAGGATATCGCCGATACTTTAGATGTCGGTTTTATCGGGCTTGGAGCGGCACCAAACTGGTCTTACGAAGATATGCCGATGATGCCAAAGGGGCGCTATACGTTGATGCGGGACTATATGGACCGCGTTGGCACTATGGGCAAATCAATGATGTTCCGAACCTGCACGGTACAGGTTAACCTCGATTTTGAGAGCGAAGCCGACATGGTCAAAAAGATGCGGGTTGCGATTGCGTTGCAGCCGGTGGCAACGGCGCTGTTTGCCAACTCGCCGTTTTTTGATGGTGATGTGAACGGCCATAAAAGCTGGCGGTCACGGGTGTGGCGTGATCTTGACCCGGACCGAACCGGCACTTTGCCGTTCGTGTTCGAAGATGGGTTCGGGTTTCAGCGCTGGGTGGACTATGCGCTCGATGTGCCCATGTATTTTGTGTATCGCGACGGCACTTATATCGACGCATTGGGACAATCGTTCCGAGATTTTTTAACTGGCAACCTACCGGCTTTGCCTGGTGAAGTGCCCACGTTGAGCGATTGGGCTGACCATCTAACGACAATTTTTCCCGAAGCCAGAGTGAAGCAGTTTATCGAAATGCGCGGGGCTGACGGTGGCCCGTGGCGGCGGCTTTGTGCGTTACCGGCGTTTTGGGTCGGGTTGATGTATGATCAAAGCGCCCTCGATGCGGCGTGGGATCTGGTCAAGCATTGGGACGATGAGACCCGCGAGGCCCTACGGATCGCAGCTTCAGAGGATGGCCTGCAAGCCAAAACACACGGCATCGACATGCATGAACTCGCACGCCAGACATTGGCGGTTTCCGAACAGGGACTTAATGCCCGTGCGCGGGCCGGCGTCGGTGGACTGGTGCCGGATGAGACGCATTTTCTCAACGCACTGAAGGAAAGCGTCGAAAGCGGCAAAGTTCCCGCAGATGAATTGCTCGAGCGCTATCACGGTGTCTGGGGTGGTGATCTGAGCCGGATTTATCAGGATTTTAGTTATTAAAAACAAATTTCTATAACATTAAATCTAAGTTGGCTGATCTTTATTTCCGCTTTAATCCGTCGCATTCAGGTGCCTGATTACGGGTCGCCAGATGCTGCCAGAGCGACAAATTGATCGATGACTTCGTGACTGACAGACCAGTCACACACCAGCCGTGCGGTTAGCAATGTGTCCGGAGACGGACCTTCAAGCACCCCCTCGTAGATATTATAGACCGCGCCGGCGCGCTTGAGTTTTTGATGCAGGTAACGGGGCATCTGAAAGAAAATCATATTGGCTTCGGGCGAATGGGTCAGGGTGACTTTGGGGTTTTGCCGCAATCCCGCAACAAGCCGTGCGGCTGCGGTATTCGCCTGCCTCGCCAGATCAAGCCAGAGGTTGTCTTGCAAATAGGCGTGCATCTGGGCCGACAGATAGCGGTGTTTTGAAAACAACTGTGCCCCGCGTTTGCGGCGCAGTTCGAATTCCCAAGCGTATTTAGGGTCAAAGAAAATCACCGCCTCAACCCCCATAAGGCCGTTTTTCGTACCGCCGAAACTGACGGCATCGATGCCAAGTTTCCATGTCATTTCGGCGGTCGTACACCCCAGTGAAGCTATGGCATTGCTGAAGCGCGCACCATCCATATACACAGGCAGTTCAAAGGATTTAGCGATGTCACACAGCGCTTGCAATTCGTCGAGATCATAAACCCTGCCGCGTTCGGTGACTTGGGTCAGTGAAACAGGCCCGCGCTGGGGGCCATGTACGCCGCGTTTGCCTTCGGATTCGATTGCGGTGCGCAATTCTGAAGGCTGCATTTTATCCCCGGGTCCGGTAAGGGTCAGCTTGGCCCCGCCGGTATAGAATTCGGGTGCATTGCATTCGTCTTCGTGGATATGCGACAGCCGCGTGCAAAACACAGTGTGCCAAGGCTCACACAGGCAGGCCAGCGCCAAAGCATTGGCAGCGGTGCCGGTGGCAACCAGATAGACAGCCGCTTCAGGGGCTTCGAATATGTCGCGTACCCGGTCGCGGACCGTGTCCATCAACCCATCGGCGCCATACCCCATGGCATAGCCTTCGTTGGCCGAACCCAAGGCGGTGAGGATTTGCGGTGGCACAGGTCCGGAATTGTCAGAGGCAAAAAACATTACAACGGCTCCTCAATGATGTGATCTTCCCAGTCTTCTTCATTGATGTCGAATTCAGACAAGGTAATGCCACGTACCGAGATATTTGCAGTGTGCACTGTTTCGGGGTCCCCAGAAATAAGTGGGTGCCAGTCAAACAGTGGCTGGCCCGACCACAACAACCGGTAGGCACAGGTCTTGGGCATCCAATAGGCGTTTTTGTCAATATTGCTCGGCTTGAGCACAATACAGTCGGGAATGAACTGATGACGTATCGGGTATTGACCGCATTTACAGCTTTGATCATCCAGCAAACGGCACGCGATGCGGGTCAGTGCAACCTCGCCGGTGTCTTCGTCCTCAAGTTTGTTGAGGCAGCATTTTCCACAACCATCGCAAAGTGCTTCCCATTCTTTGGGAGAAAGCGATTTTAATGGTTTATGTTTCCAAAATTCAGGCTTCAGCCCATCGCGTTTGATTGGGTCCTCATTCATGTTGCGCTTAACAGCGATCGCGCTTGCAGGCAATCGGCCTCCATCTGCGCGATCAGCTCCTCTAACGTGTCAAATTTCAATTCCGGGCGCAGGAAATCGACCAAGCCAACCGACAGTGTGGCACCGTATAGATCACCTGAGAAATCAAAAATAAAGGTTTCCAAATTGGCGGTATTGATCCCGAACATCGGACGTACCCCCAATGAGGCCGCGCCGTGGTAACTGCCGGCATGCGGGCCATCCTGCACATCTACCAATACCGCATAGACGCCAAATTTTGGCAGATGCAGACCGTCCATCGACATGTTTGCAGTTGGATACCCCAAGTCGCGGCCACGCTGTTCGCCGCCGATCACCGGTCCTTCGATGCGGTGCCAATGGCCCAATTGTGCCGCCGCATCCTGAGGCCGCCCATCGCCAAGTGCTTGGCGGATCGAGGTGGATGAGACCTGCCCGCCAGTATTTTCTAACAGGGGGGCAATTGTAACGCCAAATCCCATCTGTGCGCCAAACTCTTGTAACATTTGGACGTTTCCAGCTCGGCCTTTGCCAAAACAAAAATCGGCCCCCACAACAATATGCTTGAGACCCAGACCGTCGGCAATCACCTGCTGGGCAAAGTCTTGCGGGCTAAGCGCCGACAGCGCTGCATTGAAATTCAGTTCATATAAATGCGCGACCCCGAGTTTGGTCAAACGGGTGGCGCGCGCCTCGCGGCTCATCAAGCGAAACGCTGGGCTTTGAGGGGCGAAATACTCTCTGGGATGGGGTTCAAAACTCATCACGCCCAGCGGTGCCCCAATTTTGGCACCGGCACTTCGTGCCAGTTCTATCACTGATTGGTGGCCGATATGTACGCCGTCAAAATTCCCGATCGCGGCACTGGCACCGCGGTCTTGTGGCTCGACATAAATGTAATCTCTTATTATCCGCATATGCTGGCATTAGCCTTCCTAAAGGCTGGGTGCAAGTCTGCGATTGTTCAGTCGAACTTTCGGGAAGGTGCGAGCACATTCGCCTCGCCTACCAGCACTCGTTTTCCATCCACACTGCAAAGACAATCAAGTTTGACCCGCCGCTTCGCGATATTCATGTCGATAACAGTCACTTTTGCGTGAACCATATCTCCGGGCCGCACCGGAGCGATAAATTTTAAACTTTGACCCAGATAAACCGATCCGTGGCCGGGCAGTTGTTCACCGATAACAGCCGAAATCAGGCCAGCGGTCAGCATGCCATGAGCGATCCGACCTTCAAAAATAGTATCTTGCGCATAGGCATCATCCAAATGGACCGGATTGTGATCAGTGGTGACCCGGGCGAACAATTCAATATCTTCGTGTGTCACAATTTTTTTAAGATCGCGGGTCATGCCCATTTCAATATCTTCGATACAGATCGTACCTCTGGGCATATTGTCCAACAATTCAGGTCCTCAATACAGTTATTGTGAAATAAAAAGACCAATATTGCGGCCTGTATGAAACAATATTACTTTGCAGCTGCGGAAATCAAGGAAAAAATGGCTTCTGCGATGGGTTAGCGTAAGAATCCGATGCTAAAGGCAGGCGCCACGCTTTGGTTGTCTAAATAATCTGCCAATGCAATGGGGTCTGGTTGCTGGCGGGTTAGGGTTTCCTGTGCGGCAAGTCCGCCGGTGATAAACAACGCATCAATGCCCGCATCGCGCGCGCCGCTGATGTCTGTCTGCGCGCCATCACCGATTGCCAGTATTGCAGCATTGGGCAGAGATTTACCCAGAGCCTCTAGCCGTTTGCGCGCCAGATCATAGATCGGCGCATGTGGTTTGCCGAAATACAGGCTTTGCCCGCCAATTTCTTGATAAAGCTGCGCCACCGCCCCGGCGCACCATTCGCGGCGCGTGCCTCGGTCGACAACAAGATCTGGGTTGGCGCAGAGCAGCTTGAGCCCGTTTCGCTGGGCAAGGCGAAGGTCTGGTAACAGGACCGTGGGATCAACGGTTCCATCAAATGGTCCAGTACAGACAATGCCCTCCGCCTCATCAAGCGCAACGCGGGTGATCTCAACCGGATTACTCACCACATGGATGGGATCAAAAAACGGCAGATCATGTGGCAGACCGATAAAGTAAACCCGCTTGCCAACAACGCTTTGAAACATGGCCGCGCGCGCCGAATCGCCCGAGGTTGCGATGCTGTCCCAAGCGTCGTCGGGCACGCCAAAATGTTTAAGCTGAGCCTCAACGCCGACCCGTGGTCTGGGCGAATTGGTCACCAGTACAACCGTGCCCCCGTGCGCGCGATACGATTGGAGCGCTGCAACCGCCTCGGGCAGGGCTGTAATGCCATTGTGCACACACCCCCACAGATCGACAAACAACGCCTCATATTGCTCTGAAATTGCCGCAAGAGAGGGGATAATCTGGGTCATGTTACGGCCTTTCAGGGTGGGCGCACAGCGCCAGCGTTTGCAAGAATCTCTGATGCTGCGATTGCTGCGTCAGGTTTTAAGTTGCGGGATTATCTGTTTTTTGCGACTGACAACACCGGGTAAAACGACTGTGTCACCGTCAACCGTGACCCCGAACGAGGCCTCGGCGATGGATTTAACTGCCGGGTTTTGCACTAACAGCGTTGCCTGCGTGTTCAGGATATCAACCACGAACAACAATACATGCGCGGCACCGTCTTCTGCGGCGACGATCGGCATTGTCTGCATCAGGCTGTCCTTGCGCGCCAAAACTGTGTCCGGCGCGGTGGTTTCTAAGACTGACACGCGCAGTTTTACCGCGCCCACGGTGAATTCCTTCGAATCCATCCGCAACAGCGCGGCATCAGAAAAGGCCGATACGTCAGATTTGGCTGCAAACATCTTGGCGGCATACGTTGGGATCGAAACACCCAGATCGGCGGCTAGTTTTTCGGCCACTGTACGGTCATGGTCGGTGGTGGTTGGGCTGCGAAATTCCAAAGTATCAGACAGAATGCATGAAAGTGCGACACCCTTGATGTCACGCGGCATCCGGGCTGCGGCGTCCGCGCCTATCAGATCAAGCATGATCGTTGCGGTGCAGGCGAGCGGCCTGATGGTGATATCAATTGGTGCTTTGGTTTCCAGCCCGCCGACCAGTTTGTGATGGTCGATGATTGCTTGGATATCGGCCGCATTGATATTCTCGGGCAGCTCGTTGGGATTGTTGGTATCTACGATTATTACCGGATCGTTTTCAGCTAGTGGGCCCAGCATTTCGGGTTGCTCAAGGTTCCAGTGCTGCAACACAAAGGCCGCCTCGGTGTTGGGTGTGCCCAAAAGGCGTGGGGTGGCGTCAATATTTTTGACGTTATTCAGGTACCAAGACCATAGGATCGGTGCACCTGTCGAATCGGTGTCAGGGGATTTATGGCCAAATATTTGTACCGTCATCAATAAGTCCTTGCGGTTAAAGCTGTGATTTCGCCGCCTTATAGAACGCGGGCTGGCGCTTGTCATTACCCTGAATTTGGTCTTGCCACCGGCTTAGATTTCCTTGCGGGCATTCAGCGCAGTGGTGATTGTCCCATCGTCAAGATAATCCAACTCACCTCCGATGGGCACGCCCTGAGCCAGCGTGGTGAGACGCAGTTGACCCTCAAGTTGGTCCGCAATGTAATGGGCGGTGGTCTGGCCTTCTATTGTGGCATTTAGAGCGAGGATGATCTCGGTGATGCCCTCACTTTTGACGCGGTGGATCAACCGCGGAATGCTCAATTCATCTGGCCCAATTGCGTCGAGTGCAGACAGCGTGCCGCCCAGAACATGGTATCGGCCCTTAAAGACGTTTGCGCGTTCCATTGCCCAGAGATCTGCAACGTCTTCGACCACGCAAATCTCACCATTGGCGCGCTCATTCGAGGTGCAAATGTCACAAATATCGGTGGTACCGATGTTGCCGCAATTAAGACATTCCTGCGCTGTTTCGGCAACCGTCTGCATCATATCTGCCAGCGGGGTGAACAGTAACGCGCGTTTGCGTATGAGATGCAGAACGGCGCGCCGCGCCGAACGCGGACCCAGACCGGGTAATTTCGCCATCATCTCAATCAGGGCATCGATGTCTTCAGTGCTGCTCATTTGCACAGGCCTTCCCGGTGTCGTCCGCTTGCACGCGGTTGCTTACGTCTTGCAATGCCGACCCGAGCCGGTTTTTGCAAGAAAAACCAGCGTGGTTTGCGTGCCAATGCCTGCATATGGCCAGTAACAGCGATCTTCTATGGAAAACTCTAGTGGCAGGCCTTGCCCAAAGCTTTCAGCCGCCAATAGTTATAGGGCAGAGGTGTGATAAATCCTGCAAATAGCATAATAGGCATCACCCACCAGGTCAGTTTCGCCCCACCGGTCAGCCAGACATCGACAATATTCATCGCCGCTTCCATAGAGATCATCGAAATTAATGACATGCCAATTGCGGTTTTGAACGCGGCAACCAGTGCCATTTGTCGTGACAAAATCACTGTCTCAAGTGCGATTGAGGTCAACAACCCGTTGAGGATCGCCAGCATCATTATGGCAAGTGTCGGCCAGGCAATGCCCGTGAATTGGAAAAACGCGATGGTGCCGAAATCGCCGATGGAACAGCCCAGCAAGCACCACAGTGTATTTTTCGCCGCGATCGGCCATGTGTGGCGGCAGCGCCAGTTAATCGATAAATGTTCTGTGGTTGTGGTCATAAATGTTGCCTTAATTGCGAACTGGCTACCACATAGGGGTTCCAGTAACTGGAATGTCAAGAACGGATGATAAATATCTCAAAAGCGGCCAAGGCAGCAGGCCTGCCGGTCAAGACCGTACGCTATATTGGCAATATCGATCTGGTGGCTGCGCAACAGCGGTCAGCCAGCGGATACCGGCTTTATGACGACCGCAGCCTGCGCAAGCTGATCTTTGTGCGCCGCACCCGCAGTTTCGGGTTTTCGATCGAGGCGTGTCGCGACTTGCTTGATCTATATCACGACAGCGGTCGCAGTGGTTTTGACGTTAAACGCCTCGCCGAGGGGCGATTGACCAATATAGACCAAAAGCAGCACGATTTGCAAAGCTTACTGGACGATCTATCACACCTCATACACGCGTGGAGGGGCGATCAACGGCCGGAGTGTCCTATCTTGGAATATCTGGCGTAGACGCGGCGGATTAGAACGGCAGCTTCATATCTTTTGGCAGGCCCATCGCTTCGGTGATTTTGCCCATCTCGCTTTGGGCTTTGTTGGCGGCTTTGACTTGGGCGTCCTTGATCGCGGCCAGAATGAGATCTTCGACAACTTCTTTATCGTCGCTGGAAAAGATCGACGGATCAATATCGAGCGATTTCAGTTCGCCCTTGGCGGTGCAAGTGGCCTTGACAAGACCCGCACCGGATTCGCCGGTGACGATCTGATTGTGCATATCTTCTTGCAGCTTGGCCATTTTGCCCTGCATATCCTGCGCGGCCTGCATCATTTTGGCCATGTCGCCCATTTGGCCCATTCCTTTGAACATCTGCGTCTCCCGCTGTGTGCTTAACCTTTACTTAAGCGGCGTGGATGGCCTCGGCAAGGGTGTTGGGGAGATCTTTTTAATCCAAGCATTGTTAAAAGTATGCAACTTAAATATTTAACTATCTTGGCGGAAATACATTGGCTTTAATCCTGCTGTGGGATGTCAATTTGAGGGATGATGCATTGCCGGTTCTTGTGAGATGTAAAATTATGCCCGCCGCAAACCGGCCCTCCGGCGATACGGCGACAACAACGTCAGGCCGCACACATCGCGGGGAAACCAGACACCCGTTCAAGCGAGGCGCGCGCCTGAGCAATTTGGCGGCTCCGCGCAGGCCGCACTTGCCCAAACTGATGATGAAGACTATGGAATCCACACCATCAAATTCGCGTTATGAGTGAGGGAGCCTCGGGAGGCAGGTCATAATAATTTTCGAAACGCGGCGGGCAGCTTTTCAAGCGGTGAGTGTTTGGTCAAAAATTGCATTCTAGTTTCATCCTCCTCTTTGCCAGTATAATGAGGGTCTATTACCACAACGTTGAAGAAACAAGCTGGAGGCAGTTCACCGTTATAGGACACTGTTCCTGACCCACAGGTTAATTTGTGTCCGGCGCGCACGCGAATGGATGCGATCTCCACCCCGGGTATCGCGATGCTTACATGCGCCACAGTGTTGGGGTCTGAGGCAGAGGTTCCACCGACAGACATTTCAAATTTTTGCGCCCGTAAAACAGACCTGATCATGACAATCCGAAAGTTGTCGTTCCTTGGGTGCAATGTCGAATCAGGATTGTTCCCATCCCGTACTTCGTTCCGCACATATTGTTTAAACGGCGCTGTTACGTTGCGGTATTCTTCTCTTATCGCGCCCTCAACTGAAAATTTTGTTTTCTTACCAATTTCTATGGCGAGAAGCCCGTTCTTTCCGCTCAAGTTCACTGGTACACCGGACACCTTAACCCCCTGCACACCTGTTGATGCCTGAGAGCCAGGCAAAACATTGCGCGCCGGTGCGACGTCAAGGTCCGCCACGCCGATTGGATGCAACTCATTGTGTGAAAGATCCCATACATACATTGTTCCCAGATCAAGGAACCCAGCATTTTGTATGCCAAGCCCAGTCGCATTTGAAAACCGAAAATCAGCTGTGACTTTCGGAATGGGTGGCGGCTGCGTGCAGGCTGCTGTCAAAGTCAGCAGGAGAAGTGACATAAATAAATGCATATTTTCAAATCCTTGTGAGACAATATTAACTTATAAACTTTTGTGTAGTGAAAGCCTCGTGGTGCGAGGCGTTCTGCAGCTTTAAAATACTTTGACTTTGTTTTTTCTGAAAACTTGAGTCATTATGATATTCATGGATCTTATATGTCACATAAAATTCATTTTTATAAATTTTTAAAATTTCTTCTTAAGAAAAAGTGGCTTCTTTTTAATTTATGAATGATTTCATATTGATTATATTGAGTGATGGCTTCGCAGCCCCAATTGCTTAGTCTTCCTCGAACGGGTCCCATTCATCCTCGACCTCTGGCAGGGCCTCGGCTTGCGCGGCTTCGGCGATATCGTCTGGCGTACGGATTTGGGTTATTCTGGCTTTTGGAA
>Ga0115006_10000346_pt1 | contig 24858 bp, 10 predicted proteins | sample ArcOceMetagenome_3_FD_88943 | JGI IMG/M metagenome (GOLD analysis project Ga0115006, IMG submission 88943) | Marine eukaryotic phytoplankton communities from Arctic Ocean - Arctic Ocean- Svalbard ARC20M Metagenome | ecosystem: Environmental > Aquatic > Marine > Oceanic | place: Arctic Ocean...
AGGTGGTCCCCGAATCGGAAGGATCTCAGGCTCTTCTGATCCTCTCCGAAAGTGGCATTGAACATGCTAAAGAGCCTCTCAGGAGGGCACGAGTTGGGTGCGTTTGTCAGCACCGCGCAGCACAAATGCAAAGTGAGGAAGCTCTCCAGAGTTGCACCTCCACCAATCAGACAACACAAAAGTGTCTTTGCCCGTTGAGTCTGTCAGTGGGGTGCCCGGAACAAAACTCACCGACCGTCGGGCGGTGGCCTGCAGTGACTCAGAATGAAGTGTTAATTCTGACTCGGGACATCATGTCTCTACAGAGGTATCGGCAAAAGTCAGCATGCTACTGGTGCCTGGGTAGCTATGACTGAGCCAGACTGAGAGTCTTGAGACTAATCATCGATTAATCGACACTGGAAATCGATTTATCGATTTCGACCTCTAAAAATCGACGATTTAATCGACTCCTCCAGCACCTCTAAAAATCGGGTCGATTAATCCGATTGAGTCGGAGATCCCTAGGGATGACCACGACGTCGCCCGCCCCGTCGCTCGCCCCGTTCGTCTGCCCCGTCGCAGCACCCCCACCACCGCGGATGCGCGCGGCGCGTGTGTTTCTTTGTTTTATGTAAACGACATCGGTTCAGGGGGCGCACCGTGGGGATTCCCTACATTTGCCCTCCACCTTAACTCGGACGCTGGCTATGCCGTCTTACTTCTAACCTTATTGGGTGCCCCAGTGAGCATCGGAAGGCCCTGGGCGGCCTTGCGGTATTGTGGAGGATTCCAAAAAAATCCAAAACTTCCTCGCGCCCGCAAACGCGTGGCAGCTCTTGCCAGGACCGGGGAGAAGCAACGCCGACGGCTACGATGGGGGGGCGGGCGGCTGGCACAAGAGTATGTGCAGATCCATGACGTTTGTCCCCGTCAGCCCTGCCACCGGTGACCGGCAGGGCGTCAGCAGCTGCCCAGCACCAACCATGCCGCGCGCCTGGGCTCTTGCGCGCTGCCGGCATGCAGGCGACCGCCGCCCGCCATCGCGGCTGACGACTGCGAAAACAGCCGGGCATCCCCGGCAGCAGACACGGCTCAGCAGCTGCCGGCGTCTGGCTGCCGGAGGGGCACAGCGGGCGGGGACGCGGGGCAGGAGAGGCTACCAGTGCGGATAATGCCGCCTTCCTTGTCGAAGAATGTGTAGGTGTCAAACGTCTCGAGAGCCCGTGCGGGGTCGAGGCCCGCCCCGACACCGCGGTCCCATGTGCCCCCGTCGACGTATGCGCCGGCCGCGTCTGTTGGCCCGTCTTGCCCGTCTGTGCCCGCCGACACAAGACACCTGCAGCCTCGGCACACACAGTTTCAACCTTCCGCGGCCGCCTTATCTGCCGGCCAGGCAACGCGTGGGCACGGGCTCGCGAGGCGGAGACCATACGCCAAGGGCAGAACGCCACAGGCTGCCTCTGCGCGCAGATTGTGTGCGCATTGTCGTCAGGCGAGCCAGGATGCCGTGGCAAAACAGCCACTGCGCGGGGGGCTCAGTGCGCAAGGGCGCACACCAGTTGGGAACACCACTGAGGGCTTGTGCAACCAGTAGTGCCATGTGCGAGCACCTCCCGCCCTTGCCAGCAGCCCCCACTGCCACCGCCCGCCCGAATTGCACAGTAGTCTCCCCCGCCAGAATCACACACCGGGGCCCACAAAGAGCAAGCTCGCTGTGCGCGACGCTAACCACGCGAGCCGCCGCCTCCTCAACATCGCCCACGAGCGACAGTGTGTGCACGCGCCCGGCATAGCCATGCTCGGCAAGGTTGCGCAGCGCTTCCTCGGCGGCAATTCTATTGCTACCAACCACCACAGCGCTGCTGGAAGCTAGACGCGTGTCGCCGGGCTTCGGGGTTTCGGCCACCCCCTCCTCGCCTCGCGCTCCGTCCTGGCGGGCTCCGTCGCAGCGGAAATCAGAAAACGAAGCGCAAGGCGCGCCTTGGGCGTCAACACAACGCGCACAACATCAGCACGCCCTGTCCGCAACGCGAATGGGCCGTGCACGAGACACGCGCCAGACCTCGAGGCGTTTGAGGGCAGCGGGGGGCAGAGACTCGATGCCGAGCGATTTGAGCGCTGCCAGCGCATCGGCGAAGGTGGACGTGTCACATACGGTGGGACCAGACGCAATCACGTCCAAGGGGTCGCCCACCACGTCAGACAGCATGAGCGCAACGACCTTGGCAGGGTGTGCCGCCACGGCGAGCTGGCCACCCTTGATGGCAGACAGGTGCTTGCGCACCGTGTTGAGCTGTTGGATCGTCGCTCTGCCGCCCCCAGACGAAATTGACACGCACACACGTCGTGAGGGTGGGCGCAGCAGCAGCACGAGCAAGACACACGCTGCTTGCCGCAGCACGGGACACGACTCACCCGGCTGCCTGCATCAGCTTGATGCTGCCAAGCTTGTCGTCTAGGGTCACGGGCGGAGCTGGCAGGGGCAGCAGGGCCGAGCCACCGCCGGAGATGAGCACGAGCAGGACCTCACCATCCTGTGCCTCTTGCGCAAGTGCCAGAGCACGACCCGCAGCATCAACCGCTGCAGCGTCAGGCAAGTTGCCGGGAGAACCGGTCAGGACCTCGCTCGTGAAGTCGCCGCAGTTTTCGGGTGCGCTCTCGGCAGACGGCTGAGCAATGACGATGCCTTTGCTCAGCACCGAGCCGAGCTGGCGCTCGGCTGCGCGCGCCATGGGGATGCTCGCCTTGCCGAAGGCCAGCATCCGCACGCCCATCGGGACGGGAATACTTTCGCCCCGCGCAATGTGCAGCCAAGCCTTCCCGTCAGGTTCCCGCGTCACCGACACAGCGTCGCGAACGAGCTTGTCGGGGCCAACGGCAGCCACAGCCGCGTCGAACGCGCGCAGGCCTGGGGCAGGGGTGGTGGGGGGGGCGGTGAGACGCGAGGGGCACGCACAGTCTGGCGGTCAGCGCACGCGCAGGCCCACAGCCCGGCGCGCGCGCTCAAACTCAGACTGGCTCGCGTGCCCACGGCGCGCGCGCGCGCTTGTTCCCGTGCGCCCGGGGGCACGCAGGCGCGTGCTCGCGAACCGTGCTCGCGCATCACGGCGCCCGGGCCTCCTCCTGCCATGCTCATGCACCGCCGCGAATGCCTCGCCGCGATGCCAGGGCCGTCGCTACCGCCAGGGCCAGATATGCCGCCGCCGCGACCGCGGCCCGGAGCCGGGCAGGCGGGCCCAGACGGCGGAGACGCGGGCAGGCGGGCCCAGACGGCGGAGACGCGAGGAGGCGAGACCGCGCTGTGGACCAGGAACGCGCCCGCGACCAGCCCGCGGAGCCCCTGCAGGCGGCTGCTAGCGCGCGCAATCATGCGTTTTTCATCGCCGCCGCCGCCCCCGGCGTGTCTGCTGCACCGCGCGCGGTGCCCCCCGCAAAGCCTCAAGCGGGGCAGCGCAAAGCCTCAAGCGGGGCAGAGCCTCAAGCGGGGCTGCCGGCCGACGCCCCCGGCGTGTCTGCTGCACCGCGCGCGGTGGGGGCAGCGCAAAGCCTCAAGCGGGGCTGCCGGCCGATTTTGATGGAGCCCCCTGTTCGTGCACTGCGTTACGAACCGAGACCCGGGGCTTCATATGCGGGTTGCCCCGGCTGTGGGGGGGGCCAATCATGCTCCGGCTTCTAAGGCTGCGGGGGGGACCAGTCATGCTCCTTGTTGGACTGAAAGTTGTTGTCACTTGCCACCTCATCCTTGCGTCTCCCCCCCCACTGCCCCCCGGCAAAGGGGCCCCTTCTGCCGCCCGCCGGGAGCCGCCACCGGGGCAAAATTCTGGAATTCGACGGTTTTCTCCAAACCAACTTGCATCGCATCCACTCCGCAGGACGCTTCGAACGGCCTAACCGCCGGGTCGGGAGGCTCCACGCAGGGGAGGGGGGCGAGGTCGCGGCGAGGGCCCGGCGCGCGCCCACCGGAGGAGGCCGCACACCGCCGGGTGCTGGACGCGGGGCGGAGGCGGGCGCGGCAGCGGCCCAGGGCCGGCGGCGGGCGGCCGCTCGGGCTCCAAGCCCGCGCGAGGGCAGCAGCAGCAGTTGCTGCCCGACGGCGGCATGAGCGGGGGCATGAACGGCGAGGGCAAGGGGGACGCGGGCGCCTTGCGCCTCTACCAGTCCTTTGAGCGCTTCCAGCAGTATGACGAGAACCACGTCGACTTTGCGGAGAAGATTGCAAAGCTGGGCTCGGCGGCGCCCAAAAGGACGGGGCCCAAGTCGGGGCAGTGGAACGTGTCTGTGCATGTGCCCCTGGTCGACAAGAGCGCCAAGCCGAAAAAGGTCGCGGCCGCGGCGCAGGTCAAGCGCTGGCTGGGCACCGACGGCGACTCGAATGCCGGCAGCCACGGCGCCCGGAGGGGGGGCGCGGAGGCCGAGCCGGTGGTGAAATCGCGGGCGCCGGAAGCGCAGGTGATCAAGATACAGAACAAGCTCGCGCACCGGTACACCGCGAAACTGCCGCCCGAGATGACCATGAAGCAGGCACAGGTAAGGTGGGAGCGCAAGTGCACACAGTGCCTTCCAGGCCATGCTCCCCAGCCGCCGCTTGCGCGCCTGCAGAACGCCAGCTGCGTGAGCTCAGCTCGGATTCTTGAGTATGCACAACGCCTGACCGCCTTGCTCGGATTCTTGAGTATGCACAACGCCTGACCACCTTGCTTGGCTTTTGCACCTCAGTTCTCTCTGAAGAAGCCTGCGATGGCGCACCTGGGTATCACAAGCTCCTCAGACGACCCACTCAACATTCAGGACACCAAGATCATCCCAAAAACCTCGACGAACCTGCACGAAATCGTGAATGCGCACACGCGTGCCGTCGTGCCGCTGGATGCCGATACCCGTGTGGAGGAAATGCAGTACCAGCCGCCGGTGATGCCCAGCTTCTTTCCGTTGGAGTACTTTGACGACAGGACATATGAGACCAGGACGGCGCAGGAATGGATGCAAAGCAATAGCGGGGAGCCCGTGGATGCCCGGTCGCTCTGGCACTTTGGCGACGGCACAAGCGAGTGGAAGGATGTGCAGGTTCTCGCACTGAATGAAGCAGACGAGAGCTTCATCATCGAGTGGGTTCACAACGGCAAGCAGAAGAAGGCTAGCAGGTTGAATGTGTGCTTCCACGAGGAGGATTTGAAACGGCACGAGGAGCGACGGCAGCAGGCACTTGACAACCGTGCTCGCATTGAGGCTATCATGCGGTACGAACGTACGATTGACATCATGCCGACCGACAAACAGCTGCAGTTGACACCCAACCAGTTCCACAGCGTGATTCGGCGGATAGGCATGCGAGTCTCCGGTGAACAGCTGCGACGCAATCAAGAGTTGGTCGAGGATGTGCTTCGTCATTATAGCCGAAGTATCAACAAGATGGACTTCGATCACGTGAATCCGGAGCAAATTGCCACACGAGTAGCGGACCCAATAGAGGCTCATGGTCTCGAGGAGTTGCCAGTCCAACTCATCAAAATCCCTGGCCAGGGTGTCGTTTCAACCGTGGAACTTATGGTGTCTGATGGAGATGAGGGATCCATGGTGCACGCGGTGGATCAGCAGGCAGACTTCAACATGACGATGCGGAAGGTGGAGCTCGGGCTCGCCTGGTCACCGAGCCACTTGCTCACTGCTCTGTTTGCCTTTCAGAACCAGATTCGCAAGCTGTCAACAACCAGCTTCCTATGGGATTGCAGCGAATGTGTGGAACTTTCAGTGTTTAAGCAGAAGCACGTGCAATGCTGGACCCAGAGCATCGAGAGTATCACAGTGGGCATGATGGAGTCGATGGCAGACTCGCTATTGCTGGCTTATGGCCATGAGGAGACCCTGACGCCGGCGGGCCAGCAGATGAGCGAGGAGCAGAGGCAGCGTTACGTTCGCATAGTGGAGCTTGCCAACAAAATGTTGCGCGATGCTCTGCGCGACGCTGTAACTCGTGATATCAAGAAATATGTTGAGTGTTTGGAAAGCTACCTTCGTCCCAAGCGGCCTGCGAAGGCGCAAGCCGAGGCTGCAGACGTCGCCGGACCAGAAGAGGAGGTTGCCGACGCAGCAGCTGCTGTCGACGCCACGTCGTCTGCAGAGTCCGTTTCTGTGCCGGAGGCATCTGCGGAAGAACCGGCTGCTGACGCTCCGGCTGCTGACGCTCCGGCTGCTGACGCTCCGGCTGCTGACGCTCCGGAGCGTGTTCCCTCGGACAAGGCTGCACCCGAACGTGTTCCGTCAGGCACGGCTGCACCTGAGCGCGTGCCGTCTGATAAGGCCGCGCCTGAGCGTGTGCCCTCGGACAAGGCTGCGCCTGAGCGTGTGCCCTCGGACAAGGCAGCACCTGAGCGTGTGCCCTCGGACAAGGCTGCACCTGAGCGTGTGCCCTCGGACAAGGCTGCAGCAGCCGCTGCTCCTGATGCTGGCCAAGAAACTGTTTCTGAAGTCGCTAATGGGCAGGTGACACTTTCGCAGGAAGATGGTGGTTCATGGTACATGGAACCCGAAACGTTGCCCTCAGACCTCACACTGGGAATATTAGCGGAGAAGGAGCCGATTTTTCTCATTGAGCTACAGTATCACAAGGAGGGAAGACTCACGCTTGAGCCCGGAATGAACGAGGTGGAGCAGGTAGCCGTTTCTGTGATTACGGATCTGGTGCAGGCGACCGAGAAGATTGTGTCGTTCCAACTTGAAATTATCGATGCGCGTGCTTCTCAAAGCCATTTGCACCCATGCACGGGGAAAGATTTCGAGGACTTTCAAAAGGATGCAATGGAGCGGACTAAGGCTGCTGTTGTCGACAACAGCTTTGCATGCAATGCTCTTGTCCAGGAGTTTGAGGGCTACCCTCACCTGATTGAAACGCAAATTGAGGAGTATGTGCAGAACTGGCAGGAATCTGCGCACACCATCAAGCAGACTGACGACGAGATCCGGCGCTTCACCAACGCAACAGCCCAGGTCCAGGGTCGCTTCGCAACCGATATAGTTCTTCGCATGTTCAAATCGCAAAACGGTAACACCAAGAAGATTCTTGCTGAAAAGGCGGCGACGCTGCAGAACTTGATGCTCACGAATTTGGCCTCCGAAATCCGCGAACAGAATCAGTCCATGTGCGAGCAGTTTGCGAAGGTGCTGGCAAAGTTGGAGGAGTCGCCCGAAAATCCCGAGGAGCTTGCCGTTCTGCAAGATTACGTGAAATCCTGCGATGTTGAGGTTGAGGAACTGGCGCTCGAAATTTCTAAGGCAAGGGCCAAGCTGGACATGCTGGAGGACTTTGGGTTTGATGTGTCTGTCGACGATTTCGAACTTTATTGGACTGCGTTTGGAAAGCCCAAGGAGGTGGAAGCTTCGCGACAGGCTGCCATCCCCCGCCAGGAAGACGACAAAATGCGCTTTATGGTCAAATTGCAGAGTTTCGCGACTGATTTCCAGAAGGAGCTTGCGTCTATCGAAGCCGATATCAACAAGTTTTTCACTTATTCAGACCTCGAGCAAGCGGACGAGTACGCAGGCCAGGTCATGATGCTTGAGCAGCGCCTAAAAGAAGCTGAAGAGTCTTCCGTCACCGTCAATGAACGCGAAAAGCTCTTTGACTTTCCGGTCAGCGACTTCTCAGAAATCGGGTCCATGGGAACCACGTTCAAACCATACGCGGATCTGTGGACAACCGCGGCAGAATTTCAAAAGAATTATCCTATCTGGATGGGTGGCGACTTTGGCAAATTGGAAGCGGAATCCATCGACACCAACGTCACAAACTGGTGGAAGTTTGCCTGGAGGGCGGAGAAGACCTTCGACGGCAAGAAAGAGCCCCAGTCCGTCTGCACAACGCTCAAAGAGAAGCTAGATGAATTCAAGCCTAATTTGCCCATTATCACTGCGCTGCGCAACCCTGGTGTCAAGGATCGACACTGGCTGCGATTGAGCGAGGAGATTGGGCATGAGGTCATGCCTGATGGAAATTTGACCTTGCGAAACCTCCTAGAAATCGGGATCCTGCAGCATGAAAATTACATTGTTTCGCTCTCCGAGCAAGCTGCCAAGGAGTATGGTTTCGAGCGAACACTGGACAAGATGAAGTCGGAGTGGCGCGAGCTTCTCTTCGAGTTCTCTGCCTACAAGGATACAGGAACGTTCGTGCTCAAGGGCATTGAAGATACCGTGGTGCTGCTGGACGATCAGATTGTAAAAGTGCAAGCCATGCGCGGGTCCCCATACGCTAAGGCGATGGAACAGGTTGTCATTGACTGGGCTAACAAGCTCGTCTACATGCAGGATGTGCTGGAAGAATGGATCAAATGCCAGAAAACTTGGCTGTATCTCGAGCCAATTTTCGCATCTCCTGATATTATGCGCCAGATGCCCACAGAGGGACGGCGATTCCAGAAAGTAGATCAGATGTGGCGACAGACGATGCAAACAGGCGCAGATGCCCCCGCTGTGTTGACTGTGATGAGCATTGAAAACCTCAAGGGGTCATTTTTTGAGGCGAACAAGACGCTCGACATGGTGCAAAAGGGACTCAACGACTATCTCGAGACCAAAAGAAGCGCATTTCCACGCTTCTTTTTCCTCAGCAATGATGAGCTCCTTGATATTCTATCCGAGACGAAGGATCCTCGTCGCGTGGTGCCTCACATGCCAAAGGCCTTTGAGGGCATTGCTGGTGTGGAGATGCGTGGCAAGACACCAGAAGAGCAGTCGCAGGGTGATAAGATGCTCGACATTTTGGCCATGGTCTCGGGTGAGGGCGAAGTGGTGCCGCTTAGTAGCAACGCTCCTGTGGAGCCGGATGCTGAAAGGAACAGGGGCAACGTGGAGCGATGGCTCTCTGAGATGGAGGTTTCGATGAGGACTACGCTGAAAGAAATCGGTCGCGATGCCATCGTGGAGTATCCAAAGGCGGTCCGTACCGAGTTCGTGCAGAACTGGACCGGTATGATCGTTTTGGCTGCTGACTGCTTGTACTGGACCAAAGATGTGGAAGATTCGATGGAGGCCAAAGGGCATGAGGGTCTGAAGGATGTGCTCCAGAAGATGCAGAGTGAGTTGGCTGATATTGTGGCCCTTGTGCGTGGTGATCTTGGGCGGCAGGCGCGCCTGATCATTGGAGCTATGGTTGTGCTTGATGTGCACAACAAGGACGTGGTGGTTATGCTTGTGGAGAACGGGGTGTCGACCAAGAACGAATTCGACTGGAACAGTCAATTACGGTACTACCAGGAGAACATCGGGGGTGAACAAAACTTGATGACAAGAATGATGAATGCGAGCCTGCCCTACAGCTATGAGTACCTCGGCAACTCGATGCGTTTGGTTGTCACACCCTTGACAGACAGGTGCTATCGCACGCTCATGGGAGCTCTTCACCTTAGCCTTGGTGGAGCTCCTGAGGGCCCAGCAGGCACGGGCAAGACGGAGACAGTGAAAGACCTGTCGAAAGCGGTGGCCAAGCAGTGCGTGGTATTCAATTGTTCGGACGGTCTCGACTACCTAGCTATGGCCAAGTTCTTCAAAGGGTTGGCCAGCTGTGGCGCATGGGCCTGTTTCGATGAGTTTAATCGTATTGATCTTGAAGTGCTCTCCGTGGTTGCACAGCAGATTCTTTCTCTTACAGATGGACTGCGTCGCGGCCTAGCTCGCATCATGTTTGAGGGCTCAGACATCCCTTTGATCAAGGGATTTTCCTCATTCATCACCATGAACCCTGGGTATGCCGGCAGGTCGGAATTGCCAGACAATCTCAAAGCTCTTTTCCGCCCCTGTGCTATGATGGTTCCCGACTACGCGATGATCTCAGAAATTTGCCTCTACTCGTACGGTTTCACAGATGCACGTGATCTTGCGCGCAAGCTTGTCAAGTCGCTGCAGATCTCCTCCGAACAGCTCTCATCACAAGTACACTATGACTTCGGCATGCGTGCGGTCAAATCGATTTTGACTGCTGCTGGTCTCTTAAAGCGGGCATTCCTGGATTCGCAAGAAGATATATTGGTGCTGCGCGCCATCAACGATGTAAATCTGCCCAAATTCACGGACGCAGACTTGCCCTTGTTCAAGGGCATCACGTCCGATTTGTTCCTTGGCCTTGTCATCCCGACACCGGATTATGAGATACTTATTGAAGGAATGAAGAAGGCGTGTGGTGAGCTCATGGACAAAAAGCCAACGGCCATGTCTGTGAGCTCCTTTAAGACTCACACCATGAATGTGCAGCCCACGGAGAATCTCCTTGCGAAGTGCGTTCAGCTGTACGAGACCGTGACGGTGCGCCACAGTTTGATGGTGGTTGGTCTGGCGTTGTCGATGAAGACGAGTGTCTTCAAAGTGCTGGAATACGGTATGTGCAATGTCGAGGATAAATCACGCTTCGAGGATGTTTTGATGTACACGTTGAACCCGAAATCGATCACAATCGACCAGATCTACGGAAACTTCGACCCCGTGTCCAGAGAATGGGTCGAAGGCATTGGTGCTTCGCTCGTGCGCAAGAGCGCACAAATGGACAGTGATCCTGACCTTAAAGCCAAGCGTAAATGGATCCTTTTCGATGGTCCGGTCGATGCCATTTGGATTGAGAACATGAACACGGTCATGGATGACAACAAAAAATTGTGCTTGAACAGTGGTGAGATCATCAAGCTTACAGGCACCATGACGATGATGTTCGAGCCTGAGGATTTGCAAGCCGCCTCCCCCGCTACAGTGAGCAGGAACGGCATGGTGCTCATGGAGCCGCACATGCTTGAGTGGACTTCGATCATGGAATCTTGGTTCGAGCTTTTGCCGCCGAGCCTTGAAGGGAGCAAAGAAAAGTTTCAGGCTCTGTTTGAGCACTTCGTCCCCCCGTTGCTCAGAATGGTGAAGAAGGAATGCAAGGAGCCGGTCGAAACTAAAAGCACAGAATTGTTTATGAGTCTGATCAAGTTGATGAATTCACACCTGACAGAATTTAGGGACGAAGAAGCGTGTGCTAAATTGACCGCTGCGGATATGGGCAAAAGAGTCGATGGAGCATTCTTGATATCTCTCATTTGGTCCCTCGGCTGCACCTCGGACGACAAGGGTCGGGCAAAGTTCAACGACGCGCTTCGTGAGCTGCTCGTGGCCGAGGGCGCTCCCAAGGTGACCGCTTCGTTGCCCGATAAGAACACGGTCTATGACTGGGCCTGGGTGACCAAGGAAATGAAGTTCAAAAGTTGGCTCGAAATCGTGCCCCAATTTACCATCCCTGACAAGGCGCAGTTCCAGGATATCCTTGTGCCCACGCTCGACACTATTCGGTATGGATACATTCTCGAGACTCAGATCCGCAATGACTACCCTGTTCTTTTTTGCGGAGACACAGGGACTGGCAAGTCTGTTATGGTCAAAGAGAAGCTCATGAAAGGAATGGGGGATACTTTCGTGTCACACTTCATGAACTTTTCTGCAAACTCCAAGGCGAATCAAACACAGGATATCATCGATGGTAAGGTGGACAAGCGACGTAAGGGCGTGTTTGGACCGCCACTCGGTAAGAAGCTCGTTGTCTTCGTTGATGATTTGAACATGCCCAACAAAGAGGCATACGGTGCTCAGCCGCCCATCGAGATCCTACGTCAAATGCTGCACTGGGGAGGCTGGTGGGACCGTCGGGAGATTGAATGGCGGCAGATGGTTGATACCATCTATGTTGCTGCAATGGGGTTGCCCGGTGGTGGCAAGACTCACATCACCTGTCGTTATTCACGCTGGTACAACATCGTCATCGTGACGCCGTTTGACGACGAAGGCATGACTCGCATTTTTACTACCATATTCGGGTGGTGGTGTCAAAATCAATTGCCCTCAGTATCTGTGAATTCTATCAATGGGCCTGTTGTTGCAGCAACACTGGAGGTATTCAAGCAGATTTCGGCCGGCTTGTTACCATCACCCGCCAAGTCGCATTACACTTTCAACCTCAGAGATATTGCCAAGGTGGTCCAGGGCATCATGTCAGTCGATCCAGCAAGCATCGGCGGAGCTGATGAAGTCTTCCGTCTGTGGGTTCACGAGTCACAGCGTATTTTCATGGATCGTCTGATTGACAACACAGATAAGGATTGGTTCTTAAAAATGCAAGGTGATGTGGCTCAAAAGTTGTTCAAAAAGCCCATGAATGGGATCATTGGCGATGGTGCGGACGGCAATGGACTGCTCTTGTATGCCGATTTCGTGAAAGCCGGCAAAAAAGCTGAAGATGAATTTGAGCAGCGTAAGTATTGTCAGATTACTGACCTGACCGAGGCTACGGGTATCGTCGGAGAATTCCTCGATGACTTTAATCAGGTTAGCAAGAAGCCCATGCAGCTGGTCCTTTTCGGATATGTGGTAGAGCACGTGTGCAGGCTGTGCCGCGTCTTCCGGCAGCCTGCTGGACATGCATTGTTGGTGGGCGTTGGTGGTAGTGGACGTCAGTCACTCACACGACTTGCAGCCAGTATCGGCGAATTTGTGCTGTTTGGCATTGAAATTACCAAGAACTATGATCGGAATGCATGGTTTGAGGATCTCAAGACCGTCTTCAAGAAAGCTGGCTGCGAAAACAAACGTACTGTCTTCCTTTTTACTGATTCGCAGATCGTCATGGAGACGATGTTGGAGGACCTGAATAATGTGCTCAACACAGGTTCAGTGCCCAATCTCTTCCCAGCAGATGAGGTGATGCAAATTTTGGATGCGGTCAACAATCGGGCCAAGGCTGCCGGCCGCAATCAGACTCCCACTGACACGTTCGAATTCTTCATTGATGAATGCAAGAAGAACCTGCACATGGTAATTTGCATGAGCCCCATTGGCTCAGGGCTGCGCGATCGCTTGCGTAGCTTTCCTTCGCTGGTTAATTGCTGTACAATCGACTGGTTTTTCCCCTGGCCGGAAGACGGGCTCATCGCTGTGGCGCGCCAGTCGCTCGCGAGCATGGGGCTGGATGAGAGTGTTTCCGAGTCAGTCATTGATCAGTGCATGCAGTTTCAAGTACAAGCTCAGACTCTAACCAGGAGGTACCAAGCCGAGATGAAGAAATTCAATTATGTGACGCCTACAAGTTACCTCGAGTTGATCACCACCTTCAAAAGTCTGTTGAACGTCAAGAAGGACGAGGTAGGCGGCGCGAAGAAGCGATACGAAGTCGGCTTGGCCAAGATTTTGTCGTGCGCGGAAAACGTATCGAAGATGGAAGAAGAACTGACGGCCCTCCAACCTGTCTTGGTGGTGAAGACCAAAGAGGTGGAGGATCTGATCGTTGTGCTGGACAAGGAGTCGGCTGATGCTGCTGTTGTTAAAGAGAAAGTAGAGGCCGAGGCTGCCGTGGCCAAGGAGGAGGCAGACAAGACCAACGAAATGAAGACTCAGTGCGAAGCTGAACTGGCGGAGGCGCTGCCGGCTCTTGATGCTGCCGTATCAGCCCTCAAGTCGCTCACCAAAGGTGATATCACTGAGATGAAAGCCATGAAGACGCCGCCTTCTGGAGTCAGGCTGGTGATGCAGGGAGTCTGTATTCTGTTTGAAATGAAGGCTGCCAAGGTGGCTGCACCGGATGGCAAAGGCAAAGTAGACGATTGGTGGGAGCCATCAAAAAAAGTCCTCGGAGATTCTGCATTTATGGATAAACTTCTGAACTACGACAAGGACCACATCAGTCCGCACGCCATTGAATTGATAAGAAAGATCACGGTCCTGCCTGAATTCCAGCCTGAGGCAGTTGCCAAGCAGAGTAAAGCTGCAACTGGCATCTGCAAGTGGGTGCGCGCCATGGAGGTATATGACCGTGTGGCCAAGGTGGTCGAGCCGAAGCGTATTGCACTTAAGCAAGCCGAAGAGGATCTTTCCGTCATGATGGCTGAATTGAAGGAAAAGCAAGATGCCTTGAACAAAGTACTGGAAAAAATTGCGAAGCTTGAGGCAGACTTCAAGGCGGCCAACGACGAGAAGGTCAGTCTGGCCAACCAGGTGGATATGTGCGAAAAGAAGCTTGTACGGGCAGGAAAGCTGATATCGGGACTGGGTGGCGAGCGTGCACGATGGACTGAAAACGTGAAGACACTGGGAGAAGAACTGGACAATACCCTCGGTGACGTGCTTGTCTCATCTGCCCTCGTCGCGTACCTTGGTGTGTTCAGCTCTGAATACCGTAGTGACTATGTCGAAGAAGCTATTGTTGAGGTGAAAAAGAAGGGTATTCCTTGCTCTTCGGTCATCAGCCTTGAGAAGGTGCTGGGCAATCCAGTGCAAATTCGAGATTGGAACCTGGCCGGGTTGCCACGCGACTCGCTGTCGACTGATAACGCTATCATTATGTCAAAGTCTCGTCGTTGGCCGCTCATGATCGACCCCCAGGGGCAAGCAAACAAGTGGATCCGAACCATGGAGGGTCCGAATCAGCTTGGTGTGTACAAGCTCTCGCAATCTGACTTCGTGCGTAATATCGAAACATGCGTACAGTATGGACGTCCTGTGCTTTTGGAGAATGTTGGTGAAACCATCGACTCTATCCTAGAACCTTTGCTCACGAAAGCGATATACAAGTCGGGCGGTTCAATGGTGGTGAACATTGGAGACAATGCCGTGGAGTACCACGATGATTTCAAGCTGTACCTCACGACCAAATTGCCCAGCCCGCACTATGCGCCAGAGGTATCGACGAAAGTGGTACTCATCAACTTCACTATTACGCAGACTGGCCTTACAGACCAGCTCCTTGGCATCACCGTTGAGGTGGAGCGAAATGACCTCGAGCAGGAGCGCCAGCGCCTCGTCATTCAAAACGCTGGTTTCAAAAAACAGCTGGCCGAGATCGAAGATAAAATTCTGAAAATGTTGTCGGAAGCTGGTGGGGACATCCTGGAGGATGAAGAACTCATCAACACGTTGTCAGCATCGAAAGTGACATCGAATGAAATTGGTGTAGCGCTCGAGTCGGCTGAAAAGACGGAGGCCGTTATCAATGAGACACGCATGAAGTACACACCCTATCCCGAACGTGGAGCACTGTTGTTCTTTTGTGTGGCGGAGATGCGCAACATCGAGCCCATGTACCAGTATTCACTAGACTGGTTTGTGAATCTCTACATCGGTGCAATGAACGATTCCAACAAAGACGTGGCGAACGAAGCTGAACGCGTTGCTGTCTTGATTGACTTTTTCACCTACTCATTGTACCGTAACGTGTGCCGATCGCTGTTTGAGAAGGACAAGGTGCTCTACTCTTTCCTAGTGTGCTCACGTCTCATGTTGGAGGAAAAGAAGATCACGCTTGACGAACTTCGTTTTTCTCTGAGTGGTGTGGGCGGAGTAATTGACACGCCGTTGCCGAAGCCTGCCGACTGGATCCCCGATAGGACCTGGACCGAGGTGCAGAATGCAGCGTTTGTTCCCAGCTTCAAAATCCTACCAGGTGCGTTCAAGGAGAACGAAACCGAGTGGAAGGTGATCTACGACTCAAACGACCCAGCATCGTTGCCGATGCCTGGAGACGTTGACAATTTTAATGCGTTCCAGAAGATGTCGATCATGCGATGCCTTCGGCCAGACAAAGTTGTGCCTATGGTCCAGCAAATTGTTATCGATGAAATGGGGCAGCGCTTTGTTGAGCCGCCTCCCTTTGATCTCAAGATGTCTTACGAAGATTCGTCTCCAGTCGCTCCATTGATCTTTATCCTGTCACCCGGTGCAGACCCTAATGCAGCTCTAATTGCCTTTGCTGACTCGTTTGGCGTCAAGTTGGAGAGTCTGTCGCTCGGTCAGGGCCAAGGCCCCATCGCGTCGCGGATGATTGATGATGCGCTTGATCGCGGCTCTTGGGTTGTGCTGCAGAACTGTCACTTGTCGCCCAGCTGGATGGGCGCGTTGGAGGCGAAGGTCGAAGCCTTTGACATGGAGCGCGCGAGTCCCACGTTCCGTCTGTGGCTGACTAGTTATCCCAGCGACAAGTTTCCGGTTGCGATCCTACAGAACGGCGTGAAGATGACATTGCAACCGCCCAAGGGCATCCGTGCCAACATGCTGAACACATACATCAACTTGGAGGAATCATATTTCAGCTCCTGCCACCAGGCTCGTTCGCTGAAGAAACTTCACTTCGGGTTGGCATTCTTCCACGCGGCGGTGCAGGAGCGCCGAAAGTTTGGGCCCCTTGGCTTCAACATTCCGTACGAGTTCACGGAAAGCGATCTCAAGATTTGTCAGACCCAGGTCCAGATGTTCCTGTCTGAGTTTGACACCGTTCCGTGGGAGGCGCTTCGATACACGGCGGGCGAGACCAACTATGGTGGACGCGTGACGGACAAGTACGACCGCCGATCTACTGCGTTCATCCTCTTTGACTTCTATAACCCCGAGTGTCTCAAGGATAAATATAGATATTCTGAATCGGGCAAATACGCAGCACCACCTGGTGACCCGTCTATCGAAGAAACGATGGAGCACATCAGACAATTCCCCTTGCTCGAGCAGCCCGAGGTTTTCGGCCTTCACGAGAATGCGAACATTACCTGCGCTAAGAATGAGACATACGCTCTCTTCGAGTCAATGATCCTTTTAATGCCATCGGGCGGCGGTGGCGGTGGCGGGGACAGCGGCGGACAGTCCTCAGAATCCATTCTTGAGGCACTCGCAACTAAAATGCTCGACACGATGCCCACAAAGTCCGATTTCTTCCGCATGTGTCTGCCATTCAGGGTCGACGAAGTTGAAGAAGTCTATCCCACTGACTACAACGAGAGCATGAACACGGTGTTGACACAGGAGTGCCTTCGTTTCAACCGCGTTATCGTGGTACTGCGTAATACGCTGCAGCAGCTTGTGAAGGCTGTGAAGGGCCTCGTCGTGATGTCGAATGAACTCGAAGCGGTTGCCAGTTCATTCCTGATCAATCAGACCCCTGCAGGCTGGCTAGCAAAATCGTATCCGTCGCTGAAGCCACTCGGCAGCTACTTCGACGACTTCATGAAACGCCTTACCTTTTTGCAGACTTGGATCGACGAGGGACCACCTCCTGTCTTTTGGCTTTCCGGCTTTTATTTCACTCAGTCTTTCTTGACTGGCGTCTTACAGAACTACGCGCGCAAGCACAAAGTGGCCATCGATACGCTGTCCTGGGACTTCAAAGTGCTCCTTGATAGACCGACGGTAAAGGCAGAGGATGGCTGCTATACTGAAGGAATGTTCATTGATGGTGGCGCTTGGGATCGCACAGCCAACATTTTGACAGAGCAGAAGCCCAAAGTGCTGTTTGACGTGCTTCCCACCATGCAGCTGTTGCCAATCCTGGCCACGGAAGCGAAGCTAGAGGAGGGCGACTATCCGATTCCCCTGTACAAGACTAGTGCGCGCAGGGGGACGCTTTCCACGACTGGACACTCGACAAACTTTGTAATGCAAATGGTTGTGCCGTCGAAGAAGAGCGAATCGCACTGGGTCAAGCGAGGCGTAGCCCTCCTATCTCAGCTTGATGACTGATCAGTGTTTTATCCCGTTAATCTAGGTATCATTACAAGAGAATCTGTCTGTTGTCTGAATTAATAAATATATCTTTTGAACAGAGTACAAGATCCCCATCGCCCTTCTCATGTGAATGGCGTGGTCCACTCGCGCCTCCGAATTCCTCAAATTGAGGTTGCAATGAGCAAAGTCCCGTCCCGCAAACCACTTTCTATTTTACATTACCCCACCCACTTGCTCTTGCTCAGTCAGTCTTCAATCACTTGTCGCATGACCCTGCATGGCGTTGAAGTGGCAACACATCAGCAGTCACACACATGCGTGTGGCTGCTAATGTTCTCCTACTAATAACACTACTGTCCCTGGCTTGATACGGTTGATACTGAGGATCGGATAGGCACAAGGCTAGTGGCAGCAACAGCCGTGCGCCCAATTAGACGGCCAGCCTTGCCAATGCCCTTTGTCGCTCCTTTGAAGCCATCTTTCAAGACCTTGCCAGCCTGTCCTGCAACCGAACGCTTCTTGCCATGCGGGCTGAGCACACCCGGTTGACGCGTGTCGCTGTCGTAGTTAGAGTCACTTGTGGCGTCACGGCTCGCGTATTTTTCTCCGTTCTGGTCATAGTCATCCCTGTCACTGGCCTCCGATAGTCCGGAGGACGCACCCACTAAACGCGACGTGCCGCCCACGCAGTGGCGCACACTGCCGTCCGGCTGCACAAAGATGGCTAGAGCGCCTGGCAACTCCAGGACTGGTGGCGTGTCAGGTGTCCTGGCGTCCTTGCCGCTGATGAGCACCGTGGTGATGCCGACCGCTAGCTGTCTCGTCATGAGCAATCTCTGTGTGTGTTGGTCGACGAGCTCGTCCACTCCCTGCAGGTGCACCACATGCAGGCCACAGACAGCTAAGCAGACGCAGGGTGCCAAGATGCAGCAACACGTGAGCACCATTCCAAGGCATTCTCACCTCAACAACCAGCACACGCGAACCGTTGAGTGCCGACGCGAGGACAGCACGTGTGAGGGCAATGAACTGACGATGACGGAGTGACAAGCCGTACACCGCTGTTACATCGCCAAACGCGCTACTGCCCACCGCCTCGCCGCTTTGGCCATCACCAGGCAAGCACGGGAGCGCACGTGGCGAATCATGACATGCGCAGCTCGACACCCCAACCACGCATGTGCCTGCACATGCCAGATTGCCGCACCCCACAGCTTGTACAACGCAATCCAGCTTGCCTGCACAAAGCCATTCACACCATGGCGTCACCAGTTGTGAGCATCCAGCGCGTCCAGACGCAGCACAGATGAGGGAAACTGGCGGGGAGCTGATACCGGGCCAAGAGCGAACAGTGTCAGCAAAGAAGCATTGCTCCAGGGCAACCCAGATTTCCCAGTCTCCTTGCGCTCTGCCCAAGAGATCGAGGTTCTGGCGCACTGTTCCCGACACCACCAAGGGCTCACGCGGGACCACCACTATCTGCCGTCGCACCTCTGACAGCGGTAGGAGGGCAAGGTCATCGCCAGCAAGCAACACTCGCCCAGCTGCCACTTTGGCCCACCCTCCCAATACGGCCGCCAGGCCATGTCTAGAAAGCCCTCTCCCTCTCTCACGCACCACACCTGAGCCTTCTACCCACAACAGTCCCCCCGCTCGCACACGCGCGCGCAGAGGCTCGGTGAAGCCGTTGCACGATCGGAAAGCACCATCGCCATCGAGCGCCACAAGGCCGTCGGCCAGTTGGGTTTCTTCCAATTCTAGCTCCTGTAACCTCCATGCAAACTCTCGTCAGCGCTCCATGCAACTTCATCAGGACCCTTCGCCACCATCCATCTCGCAAAAGTAAGAAAGAAGCGAGCACACGCGTACTCGTACGTGAGTGCTTCACATTACATGCATTAGTGGCAGAGAATGTGTCATCTGTCTGATTTTCTTTGAGAATGTGTCATCTGTCTGATTTTCTTTGTCTGTAAGCACAGGGCATCAACTCACAGACACCCTTGCACGCGGCAAGCAGGTGCACATGTGCGTGTGCACATGCATGTGCACGCGCCGTGTGCACATGTATGTGCACGCGCTGTGTGCACGCACGCTGTGCGTGCTGGCAGGGACTTGCGTGCGTGCATGCCTACGCATGCATGCATACGCCACACAGCACTCTTGCATGCCCCGCACTTGCGGGAAAGAAACACATGGCACGAAACAAGAGCGCGAGCACAAGAAATCCCCACATGCTGGTGAGCGTGGAAAGGGCGCTCAGCTCCAGTGCGCGCACTGTCCGAAGAGAGCGCCTCGTGCGTCACATGCGGAGCACACGCACGCGCGCCGCCGGCAGCAGCGAGGGAAGCGGCTGGTTGTCGCGAGGCGGCGCTTGAGCAAAAAGTACGCCACGTCCCCGAAAGCCCACGTTTCTGTGCCCCAAGCGCACATCGCATTGTCCCGCAGCCACAGTCTCAGCGTCACACCGCAGCTTCAACCACATGTGTCCACTAGCGTTTTGGTGTATGCATGTGCATGTGTGTACGCACGCTGATGCATGTGCGTGTGCGCATGCGAGCGCGCGCAGGGGGGAAGGCGATTGCGAGCATGATGCATGCGCTTGAACATGTGTATGCACATGTATATGTGTAGGCATGCATGCACGCACGCAGGCATGCATGCTTATACACGTGCACCATACACGTGCGCATGGTGCACGTGACGCACGTGTATACGCGTAAATGACTTTACGTATGCATCATACACTACGCACACATACTGTACAGTATAAGACAGACCTGCAACACGTCCTGTATAGCATCGCTTGCCTTGTGACTGGCCTTGGCCGCCGGACAGCGGGCACGATACACTCCCTCGTCTGGCAGGATCTCTTGCCGGCTCATGGTGTGCAGGCGCCAGAGGCTCGGAATTGCCTGTTGTGCCATGTACGTGCGTCACGGTTGGTCGAGAGGGGCAGCCGCCTCTCACTTGCATGCACAGACAGACAGATATCGCGCAGGCTGTCAGCAGCAGGGTGGCAGGGTACGCGACACACACCTGCGACAGAGCACGCCACGCATGAACAAGAGCGCGGCAGTGCGCCCAACACCACACCGCCTCCACAATGCCTGCACCCACGAGCAGCCATGCGTCCAAATGCATGCATGTGTTGCTCGGCGGTGACGTGTCGACATTGGCTGTGTTCGCGGGCCCTTGCGCAGCAGCAGTGTGGGGAGCGAGGGCCGTGAGGAGAGCAGGCAGACAGATGAGAGCGATGCCCAACACGTCGATGCGCAGGAGGAGCATGAGCTGTGCGCCAACACACGTCATGGCGGGGGCGGCTTCCAGACACAGCGATTGATGCAAGGACTCTTCCTCGGCGTCCTTGGCTCCACAGGACGCGCGCATTTCAGCTCCATTACGCAGCGCTACCCACAGCCTATCAAGCCGCCCGCAGGCCGGCACTCGCCAGAGGCGTTGGAGGGGAATGCGGGCGGACGATACCGACGCCTCTAGGCGCGTCAGCCATACCACCAAGACCGCCACCGGTAGCGCCAGTGCCGGCCACACCAGCAGCATACACGAGATGCTCATCATGACACACGTAGCGTGGTGCACGAGGCTCAAGAGCACCTGGCGCGCAGCCAAGGGCTCCGACAGCAACTGCGACTGCGCACTTGCGACGCCATCTAGCTGTCCCTCAATGTGCAGCGCCGACAGCGCGCATTTGATTTTGTCCACGATACTTGTGCGCACCAGCACGCTGCACGTGCATGCCGTCGCGCGCAGCAAAAGCCGAGAAACCAGATCCTCGCCCAGCACGCCACCACCCACCAAGTCTGACGCGCCGCCACCAGGGCCCCAGATACCAGCCAAACGCGAGTAGCTGTTCAAGGGAAACGCGTGTCGGCTAAACACGCTCCAGGGCGATACTGAGGGCCACGCTGAGGAGGCCAGGGCGCTAACGGCCGCCAAGAGCGCGGTCAAGCCTGCACTCGCCAGCAAACCCACGTACAGCCACACCAAGCTTCCACGCTCGGCTGAGGCGAGATGTTCCGAGACTGCCTCCCAGTCCTTTGCCACTCGCGCGCTGCAGTTGGTTGAGCATGGCGTCCATGGTGGGCACACAGTGGCCGACAGGCTTTGCGTAGGCGAGGCGACGTCTAGACCGCTCATTATTGCCATCCCCTCGGGCGAGTCAGGATGCTGGGGGCCGGCGACCCACATGAGAACAAGCATGTAGGGTGCGCAAATACACGCCAACGCGCCGAGGCCGTAGAGCAAAACGAAGCACGCAGGAGCCCACGTGGCAGCAACCAGGTCAGGATGCTCGCCGCCATCTTCCTCTGTGCCAGAGCGGTGGCCGTGCACAAGATGGAGGAGCACCTGCCCCATTTGCGCCTCGTCACCAGATGATGCCCAGTCGAGCGGGTGGTGAGCGGAGCAAGCAGGCTGCAACTCATCGAGCGCCTTGGCGCCCCACAGGCATTCGCACACCCCGCCTGCCCCGTGCGGCCGCCGATCCATCATCATCCACGCCGCCCAAGAGCCGCCGGAGTAGGCGCCGTCTGGCGGTGGCATGCCTGTCAGCTCGTTCTGCCTTGCTCGTGCCGCGCGCGTCTGGTGCGGCGGGGAGGTGTGGGTGCTACGAGATGCGGTGCTGTCTGTCCCCGAGTCTGTGTCGCTGCTATGTTGATGCTCCTGGGTCTCAGGCTCGTGTATCAAAAGGTAGCTGTCGTCTTGACCGTGCTGCTCTTGCGCAGGCTCTCCTTCTTCATGCTCCCCTTGCACGTTCCACACAGTCGGTACTCGAACATGAGGGCTTGATGCATCAGCAGTTCCCCCGGCGGGGGCACCTTTGGCGTGGGCACCAGGGCGCGTGGCCGCGAAAATCCCTGCTCTGCTGTCTGTGCCCGACGGAGTGGGCGGCACAACTGCAACCGCACGACCAGCGCGGAGCAGCAACACTTTGCTGACTCCTTGCACGAGCATTGCCGTATCTCGACACGTCATTACAATACCCGCATTCAACAGCAGCGAGGAGCGCAGAATGCGCTGCAGCTGATTGGCGCGCGCCGCCGCTGGCTGCACGCTGTTGAGCGGCTCGTCGAGTAGCAGCACGCACTGCGAGCCTTTGTCAGGCGATGCACACGCCTGCGCCGCTGCGTAAGCGGCCCGTGCAACCCCGACGCGTTGGCGCAATTCATCGGGCCAGGAAGCCGGCTGTCCACTGCCGTCCGTCACTCCCTTCACCGGTAGCTCGCCAGAGGGCAGGGAGCCCAAGGATACAGAGCGGCCCTGCGGTTTCAAGCCGCACAGCTCCAGAATCTGAGACAACAGCCTTACATCAGGCGACTGCCATCCAACGACATTCACTTCGATCGATAGTTCTTCATCCACCCATGGGCGCGCCTCTGCGAAGGCCAAGGGACGGCTCACAAACGAGGTGCGGGCGGACGCTCGTGAAGAGGCGGCCGTGGCAGGCAGCGCGCACGCCTCGCCCAAGATCGCCGAGAGCAGAGAGCTCTTGCCGGAGCCTGCCCCACCAACCAAGGCGACTCGGTCGCCAGCACGGACAAGCAAGTTGACGTTCTCGAGCACGCGCCACGTGCGTGACTGCCTCTCCGGGCTCTCCTCTCTGCCACGGACGGAGACGCGCTCAGGACTGCCGCCAGTCTGCACGTCCTTCAACTGCCAAGCCACCGCAACGTTGTCCAAGCGCACCAAAATCTGTCGCTCAAGCACGGTTTGGTCGCCGTCTGGCAGGCGGCCTCCGACACCCCCGCGCCCAGCGGCAGTCGCTGCTCCCTGAGGCGGGGCCTTGGAGGGATGTGCCGGTAGAATTGCGATACGCGCGCTGACGTGCTGCGGCTGGAGCGAGGAGTCGAGGCGTGCCAAGGCATGCTTTGCCCGCAGGAGGGCCCACGCACTTGCAGGCAGCGAGCGTGTTGTGCCGCACATGAGCATCAAGACGGCAAGGCCCGTCAAAAAGCTAGAGCCATCTGGGGCCGACGGTGACAGCGACGATGAGCCGGGGCCAAGTGGCGCGGCTAAAAGGCCGAGCGCCAAGAGCGCCGCAGATAGCAGTCCGGCTCCCTCACCCAGCCCACGCTCGACGGAATCAAGCTGCAGGAGAGCGCTCAAGGCGCGTCGTTCGCGTCGTCGCACCACCAGCACGCGCTGGGCCATGCCGTGCTCCCACCCTAGGTATTTCAGAGAGAGAACGCCATTTAGAAGCTCTTCGGACGCAGCCAAGCGTTGGGCGAGGCATTCGCGCATGTGCAGCCACTTTGACGGCCGCAGCCGGCCTGTCAGCATTAGCGACACACGGAGCGTGGTGGCTCCAATGAGAACCGCTGCTGCCGCCGATCCCCACAGCGGAAGCAGCAAGTGGAGGACCACGGCAGAGACGAGCAGCTCGACACACCCCTCAAACACGGCCATGGCCGCGCCAAGGCCTCGACATGCGGTGTCGATATCGAGGGCGGCGGCAAAGCGCTGCACGCATTGTCGCTGCGTTTGCACTTGCTGGGTGACACATGTGCGAAACAAAACAGCCCACAGAAGGTTGCGCATCTTGGTCTCCTCCACGCACAAATACAGCAGCCCCTGCACGCCGAGCACGGATGCCACGAAAAGACAGACCACCATGCCCCCAAGATTACCCAGCAGATGCATTTCATCCTCGCCCAAGGCATCCGAGCCCGCCTCATCCGAGCCCAAGGGTACTGCCTCACCATGCATGCCTCCCTCGCCCAGGTTCTGCCCGCTCACCGCCGCGGCCCCCGCGACCTGATTCTGGCCAAGAAGCAGGAGGCGACGCATCATGAGCAGCCCTGCTAGCCGGAGGAGCAGGGACACAACCCGCAGCGCCAGCACCATGCCCCAGGAGCCCCCGTTCATCTTGCACAGGACAGACCCCAACCGGCGCCAGGAGCTGCGAGAGTTGCCCATGGCAGTTCGTGAACATCGCCGCGCCCAGAGCAGGAAGAACGTCTCAAGCGCCAACGCTGGGTGCGTCTCAGGTGGAGCTTCTGACACGTCCCCGTGGAACAGCGGCCTGACGCGCGCTGCTGAGAGCATGCGACTAGGCCACGTCATGAGCAACTGCGACAGCCAGCCGCTGTGCTCTAGCGCCACCCCCAGCGCCGGCACCGCCCCGCGATGCCCCCATGCCACGGCGCCACCTCCTGCTCGCGCTGCTTCGACGGCCCCGGATGATGCGCCGTCTACATCTGGGGAGCGAGAGAGAGACAGAGAGAGCGCGCGGGGGGGGTGGTGGCGGAACGTGAGTCCGAGATAGAGGCAAGCAGCGACCGGACACGGGAGACGGGGAGATTGGGAGAGCCGGGGGAAAAGGAGGCGGTGCGGTGAGACGATAGAGGGAGGGAGGGAGGGAGGGAG
>Ga0115006_10000348_pt1 | contig 24807 bp, 10 predicted proteins | sample ArcOceMetagenome_3_FD_88943 | JGI IMG/M metagenome (GOLD analysis project Ga0115006, IMG submission 88943) | Marine eukaryotic phytoplankton communities from Arctic Ocean - Arctic Ocean- Svalbard ARC20M Metagenome | ecosystem: Environmental > Aquatic > Marine > Oceanic | place: Arctic Ocean...
ATTGCTACCACTGACGGCCGATCTTACGCACGCACCCTGCAGGTGGTGGTTGTTCCCGCTGACCAAAACCCGTCCTTTAGAATGGCAGTCGAGGTTCCATGCATGCTAGGACAGTGTGAAGTCTATACTGGTGCAAGTTCCGGGACGTGTCCAGCCCCCGCTTCTCCATACAATGCTGTCAACCAAGTTTCGTCTTCTGCGTGTCTTCTTCAGGGCGGTGCTGCCTGCGTCAAGCCGAATCCGGACAACAAATTCACGCATGTGCTAAAAGATTGTTTTATACAGAGTAATTCGCTGTGCAAGAAACCGCTGACGATTTGGTTGGACGAAGGTTGCAGAGGCCACTATCAATGGACGGATGTGAAATACGAAGGCCGTGACAAGATCGTGCGACCGATTCCTGTCGCAGAGATGTGCTGCAATCCCGAGCTGAGCACGAATGGTGGTGTGTTTGAACTGGTTGGTTTTGCCGTTGGCACAGCGGGTGCAGATTGGGAGAATTCAGAGCAACAAATATATTACAACATTACCAGTGTGTCCACAAGGCCAGTGGCTCGCGATGTGGCGTTGACTCCGGAAGGAACCTTAACCTTCAAGGCTGTTGCGGACGTTTTCGGCAGCTCTGACTTCGACGTAACCATTAGAGACAGCAGCAATAAGGTCGCGAGAAAGACATTCACGATAGAAATCTTGAAACGGAACCAAGGGCCTCACCTGCAAGTGCACATGGACTATCGCACTTTCCAGGGAGCCGGGTCAGGAAAGATAGAAAATGCTGTGTACAACATCAATGCCGGCAGGGCTTTCAACCTTATATCACTGTCTTCGGAACCACCAGCTGAATCATTTCATGATTGCAAATACCAGCCTGATCAGCAAGACCAAGAGTCCGCACAACAGATTGTGGATGCTACTGTTGGTGTCGACCGTCCAAATTTGTTCGACCTAGCGAATCAGGGATTTCCCCGGTTGGTTCTGAATGGGTCATGCGCCAGTCTTGTATTCGTAACCTCGAAATTGGAATTCGGGGACACACGGATGACACTCTCCGTGAAAGACAGTGAAGGAATCTGGCGCAGCAAATTGGTGATTTTCAGGGTCCTTCCTGTCAACACTGCTCCGACTTTCAGGGTGCCCGCAAAAATTACGGTGACCGAAGATAACCACTGTCGCAAAGCATTTCAACTCTACTCTCAGGATCTGGACAAGATTGATGGAGATTGGTTTGCAATCAGTGGTTGTCCGTACGCATTTCCCAACTTTGCAACACAGCTTCGGGCTGGAGGGTTTGAAGATGAAATGTGCACCAATTGCCCAGATAGTCCCCCCTGCGCAGACCCCAACAACTGCAAGCGACAACGCGTCACCTTCGTACTTGACGATGTAACTGAACCTGTGTTGTTCCATAATCTACCTTCGCTTGACCTGAATGGAACTCTGCGGTTTTCCCTGCAGCCTGATGCCTCAGGCCTCATTCGCGTGGTGTTTCGGCTGGATGACGATGGGAAAGTGTGGAACGAGGAGAGTCATTCCTGGTCCTCCAGCTCGACGATCTCCGACATATCTGTGTGCAGCGTGTACAACACCTTACCCTGCGGTCCTGGTATTGCACCTGGTCGAACTCTGGCTGAACGAGGCACCAATACATCAAAGCCCGTAGAATTTTACATTGAAGTAATTGCAGCAAATGAACCTCCATCCTTCACGCTTAATCGGAGGGTGGAGTGTTTGCTCCCGCACGCTGATTTTGATGGCCCTGGTAATTGCATCTGCCCACCGGCCGCTGACAGCTTTCTCAACGACAGCCATTGCCGCGTGATGCAGCGAGCGGAGCTGGACGCTGGCGAAACTCCTGGCGTGAAGGTGTATGAAAATTCTGGGCCGCACAAGGTCTTGAATTTTGTGCCTCAAGTTGGAGTCACCGATTCAGTGCACGCCCGAGCATCTATGTTCAATTTCGATCGCTTGTCGGGAAACCTGAGTTTTGACTCAACCCGAAAGGACCCAATTCTAGGTGCCCCGGGGTTAGACACAGCAGCTGCATTTGCTGTGTCTCCAGATCAAGCGCACGTTTACACGGCTGACTTTGCGTCAAACACTTTGACAGTGCTGGACCATGCTGAGGGAGATACAAAAATGCAGTTTTTAGATCGTCATGGCCATGGTGAAGTCCGAGTCAGACTGGAACGCCACCAGACTTTGACAACGAACAATCCCTGCAAAGCTGCTCTTGTGGACAGAGATGATAAGGTCGAAATAGCACTGGCGAGCGGTTGTGAAGATATTAGGCGATCTAAGGAAATGCTTCCGGGAGCACTTGCAGGAGACGTAATGGGGTTGACTTCTGCAGATTTCAGGTATGGCACACTATGGAAGAAGACTGTGGGCTTTTGGCAAATGTCAGCACACTTTTTCACAGGAAGGCGGACCCGACCAAGGATTTATAACACCCTGGGTGGCTGTTTCGAAGCATACGACACGGACTATACACCTAGCGCGGTCCTGGACTCAACAGGCAATTTGCCCGCTGCAGTCATGCAAGCTGCACCGAGTGACCGATACTATGCTTGCAAACAGAACACTGAGTCGGATGTCCCGATTGGACAACAACCCACATTGTATACTTACGCGGCGAGCGATGGTAACCATGAAGCAGTTCAATTCGACGGTAGGAGCCTTAATGGCTTATGGGTTACTAACGATTTGGACAGCATAATGCACCTGATGCCGAAAATACACTTGTCCATCGAATTGTGGTTCACAATTTCCGCTGCGCAAGAAGAGGCAGCCGGGTTAATGTCTGCATCGCATGAGGTTGATGGTTGGATACTCCAGTATGCCTTCGGTGCACCATGTACTGTTGGTATTTCGCAAGATGACTGCGATGAAAATGCCCTCAACGTTATTTGGAAAGTGACAACTGGCGACAGCAAGCTCACCACTTTACGTTGCGATACCATTGTGAACTTCAAGAAATTCGAGTGGAGCCATATTGTTGCAATGTACGATGGTCACAGTGCACAGGTTTACTTCAATGGACGGCGGATTGGCTATGAAGAAATCTGTGCCGACGAAGTGTGCCCTCTCAAGTACCCTGAGTGCGATTATGATGGTGCTGGAAAGTGTCGCAAGACAAGCGCCTTGAAATACCCTGCGGCTCTTGTACTCGGAGCGTATGATATGGGCTCCGTGCTCATCGGTCATATAGGAATGATCAAGAGTGCTCGGTTATACAACGCAACTCTGTCGCCTGACGAAATTGTAGCTGCATATGATGCAGGCAAAGCCTCCGGACTCGGAACGATATCCCCGAGCTATTGGGTCAAAACGACAAATGATGAAGTGATGATTCCCAGCCCAGGTACTGACGATCAAAAAGTATTTTTATTTTCGGACGAAAACGGTGTCCACGCACCAAACATTACGGTTATGGGTAGATTTAATGTCTCTTTGAAGTATCGGATCCGATTTTCGGTGCCGGGATACTACATCGAATCAGAAGATTGCATTGTGCAAAACGCGATATCGCTAGATGGTGCAGCAACGTGTTCCATGCAAACAGATTCAGATCTTTGCCAATCAGCGCCCTACTGCTGCGACAAAGAACTGGATTCTGGATCGCCTGATTTTGGACAAGACAGGACGAGGAATCAGCTGCTCTGCACTCGCCCTAACTGGTACATGGGCTACAAAGCGTCCGTTATGACAGTGATGGAGAGTGCCGAGTGTGGTGGAGCCTGCGAGGCCGCGTGTGCCACCCAATGCAACGCCAGAAGCAATCTTCTATTTTCGCGGCAGCGCTGTACCTTACCTGGTTTCGGGTGCCCGGGGGAACAATTCTTTCTCTTGGCAGGGCAAGAATGGATCGACACGTCCTGCATGCCAGCATGCCGGGCGAAAGAAAGGTGGGGAGAGACTTATTCCGTGTTGTGGCAGAGGGCGTGCATGGACAAAGCTTGCGGCTTCCTGTCCACCCAGGAGTTGTCATTCAGAAAAACTTTACTTTCAAATACAGAGGCACTGTGGTGGATGTCAGGATTATCGCAGCGTCTGACGAATAACGGTGTTGTGTTGCTGTGCGCAAACGCTGGTACAATCAAGGTTGGCTGCACATATCAGGACCCGGCAGTTATTCGATGGGAGGTTATAAACCCTGCCGCTCGAAGCTGGTACTTCAACCGCGGCGATCCAACCCGTTTTTTGTGGAAAGCACCGTCGTACTATTCTGTGTTTGATAAAGTTGGAGCGCAATTTGATACTGTTTCAAACGGCATCGATTTTGCCTTGGGAGCGTCTGCCTTCAAGGTTTTCACCTCAGTCACAAATAAGGAATACGTTGCTGTAGCGAATTTCTGGGATGGTTTATCATCAACGACGCTCTCCTGCATTGCTGAATTCGATCCAACGGCAACCGAGGTGTCAATAGTGAGCATTATCCCAACCCAGAGTGCAACCGCATGGGAACATTTCCAGCTTCCTTCGTCGAGCGGAACTATGCGGGATTATCTGGCGCTGGCAAGTTACAGCGGAGCCTCAGATATCATTCGCTTTGACCTCGACTCGGGCAAGGTGTCGTCTTTGTCTCTCGCAGCGACCGGACAAGGCTACGTCCCCGGTATCCTTCAGATAACGGGCACTCAAGGAAGCGGGTTTCGTGCGCTTTTTGGTGCGAGCGACGTTACAACCCAAGTGCCTTTAGCATCTCGAGTGTCGTGGGAAGGAGGCAACATGCGGTGTACAGATCCATTTACCTGTATGCAAATAGTGAGTAACGGTTACGGTTTCCAGGGCGTGCCGTTCACGTCGCTGGCAGATTCCCAACTCATGCACGTAGATCCAGATTGCCCTCAGATTTGCAATCCATACATCATAGAACCGAATTGTACACGAAGAGTGCCCTCAAAATGTTTCCAAAAGAGATTGATCGGCACTGTTGAGCCCTACTACACCTACGGCTGTGCTCGCGAAGACTTCGCATGCGAGAACATGCCCATGTCAAAAAGCATCACCAAAGTCCACTTGTCTCCTGTTTCAATTCTGCCAGGGAAGAACACTCAGGCTAGTTTGAAAAAGATTGGGCACACACACAATTGTTTTCGGCCTGGGATTTTGCAAGACAGTGATCCTCTCAGACCAAATGGTGAAAAGGTTACCATTACATATGACACGAACGACAAAGGCCAAATCGTAGACGTCTACTTTTTGCATGCAGGGGGGCACGGAAAGAACTATGATGCGCTGCCCAGGTTGGAGGTATCAGACCCCCTGTGTCGTTGTGGCACCACTGTCACCGAGCTTGAAATCTTGGATCCGGGCGAGGAATATTCATCGGGATACCTCTTCATGTCAGGACCCGGATCTCAGTTTTCCGCAACATATGATGTCCAGGGCAACATTTCGCAAACTGTGAGCTTGGGTGCCGGCGGAGGATTTTCGGTGATGCCTCAAGTCAGCATACACGTCGATGGAAGGTACGAGTCAGGTGGTCTGGGCGCATCTGCAGTCGCACTCCTTGGCATCAAGTCCATCATTATTGCACGGAGAGGAACGCCGTATTCTCGGACACCTGTGGTAGAGATTGATCCGCCCACCACACAAGGCGGGGTACAAGCGACGGCAAGGGTCATTCTTGCGCCGGCTGCCAGCGGTACCAACGTTTCTTACATAGACAGGATTGAAGTCTTGAATGCAGGTTTGGGGTACATCTCTATCCCCACTCTAAAAATTAAGGAGCACCATGCCGAGACTAGACGCTATTTGGATGCGAATGGAACCATTGACGTCAACAACACGTTGAACAACGTTGATGCTGTCGGGATACCAGTAATGGAGGTCAAGAAGGTAATGCCAAACCATGAATTCAATTTTGACAAGTTGTCGTATGCAGAAAAAATAGATCCTGCATTGATGATTGTGCGAGAGCAGCGCAAATCATGGTTCCATGTAGCCCAAAACAGTAAATACGAGATGCCTCTGAGTGGCGACAGGCAAAGTATAGTCGGTATAGATCTTGAAATCGAAATGCAACACATTGGGATGATATCGGGCAACTCAACGATTTCAGAGGTCATGGAATTTCTCTGCGATGATTGCCTTTTTCACGGAAACAGAAGTACGGAAGCTGGTGTTGGCGGATATTCAAGTCCATATTTGGCCACCGAGGACATGTACGCGCAAGCTGGCTTCACGAAGAACAATTCTGCCTACTTGCGCTCTATTCCCCCATTTGACCCTAATCGAACGGAGCCCGTTGTCCTTAACTTCACTTTGTTTGAGCCCCTGTGCGTGGAACTATGCGTGAAAACTCCCGAGTGTGTTGCAGTTGATATCGGAAAAGACTTTGACAACCAGGGCCAGTGCTGGATTCATGTTCAGAAGTCAGGAGATCCAGATGGCTTGTGGCGCAACAAGACTGCTGCCCGTTCTTTCAAGGGCCCGGGCACGAAAGGATGCAGGTCAAATTCTACTTGGCACGATGTGTTTGGGCGTAACTGCACAGACTTGGTGCAAGCAACAGTTTGCCCTGTGAATGCATCCTTTGTCAATCAGAACTGGTCTTCAATCATGAGGAATGATCCGAACTTCACATTCCCGTACCGCATTAATCCGACAATGTCATTTACTGGTGATGAGTTGAAGGACACAGCATGTAACCACACCAATTGTTCCGGATATGTTACCGGATACGAGGCATGTTGTGAGTGTGGAAAGGTCGGACCAGGATTCCGGTCGTACATCAAGAGGCATGCTCCAATCACGATGCCTGTGCATTCTGCAGTCGATTTGCTGTGCCGACCGTCAACCGCCACTGGGCTGCAGTCTGACGTGGATGAATGCGCGTTTCCATTCACGAACTTCACTGTCCAGGTCGACGTGGAACGCTATGAGGGTCGATGCTGTTATGATCCAACGTCACAGGTAGTGTTTGTCTCCATCATACGCCCGCCCCAAGAAAGTGGCCTTAATGAGGAGCCTACAGTCTTGTGGTCCATGCTTTTGCAAGAGGTCAGATTCAATGGCTGGATAAATCACACCAATGAATACTGGAGCAATCAAACAGACAACAGTTCCTTGATATTGGTCAGAAACGCGACGCAAAATTTCGTTAGAAACGATTCTCTCATTCTCCAAGGAATCGGGACACCCAAGAGTAAGATTGGGCGGCGGGGTCAAACAATTTGTGCATCAATATCCCCAGAGATGGAGGTCGCCGGCCCCGCTCAAGCCTCTGCGATGCCAATGTTGGCTGCGAGCCGCCCGATTGTCACAGGGAAAATCGCGCGATTGAAACAAGCGAGGCGCGGCACTAATTATACAGATTCTACTAAATTGTCCATACATCCCAAAGAACGAGCTGACTACCATGATGACCAGGCTGCTCTAGATGCCCAGTTTAAGTTCCGGCACGCCATCATTCGGCATGCGGTAGGATTTTCAGGATCGGTTCCTGGAGTATTTGATGGCAGTAACATCAATGCAATGTGCTCTGTCGCAGACAGTTCAAAGGGTCTGTGCTCTCGAACTTCTCCGTATGGGCAGGGATTTGGGCCTTGTGTTGGAATGACCCGGGCATCAGGAGCCAGTGTGCTCGCGAGCACTGCTGGCGTGGACCTGCAAAATGTTACCACGGCAACTGTCGAAGGAGCAACCGATGTCCTTCTGTTGCAACTTGATGGCGAGCAATATTTGGTCTACTCAGCGTATTTCAATCGCTCTGAATTCCTTCGCCTTCTTGAAGAGGTGCCTGGGCAGGATCCCTTTTCGTTCATGTATCCTGCTGAGGTTTTGGATGCAGCGCACAAGACTAAATCTCCTATGTTCCGAATTGAAGTGGGACAAGATGATCATCCTAAATTGCATCTAGTGCAGGAGTTTGACACGTATGCCGCACATGATGTGAATTCTTATGTCTTCGATGGCAAGACCTATGTCATCTTTGCAAATGAGAGAGGCCCGATCTCACCTCTGTTTTCTTGGTCGCCAGCCCAAAAACGATTCGTTCTTGTCCAACGAGTCCCAACATTTGGTGCTCGGAGCTTGACGACATTCCAGAGAGTTGTGGATGGCGAACAGGTTCTTTTTGGTCTTCTTGCACAAACTGACGTGGCAAAGCAATGTCTTCTTGATGACCAGCTTACGGCCAAGCCTTTATGCGGAGACGACGCAAACAAAGCGCTTTATGATTCCTATGATATGGCCGGGGTTCGAGCATTCGGCGCATCCCGAACAATAGATTCTGAGGAGGGTCGCTCGCTGATGCTGCGGTGGAACGGAACGATGTGGCAAGACGTTCCTAATCCCAAGACCCTGTCACAGGATCTTTCCGGTGGGCAAGCATTCACTGGATTCAGCACCACCACGTTCATTCCAATGAAAGGCCATGTCGACGACTTCACTCTTTTCTTTTCTTCCGAAGATCCGTATATCTGCGAGGATGTAAATGCCACATACTGCGATCACGTAGGAAAGAGCGGGACCTGTTTCACAGATGTGCATGGTTTACAAACATTTAATTACTACTGCGACGTGTGCCCTAAAACTTGTGGGTCCTGCAGCGCTTGCAATATCCAATACCACAACTCCGTCGCAGGCACGTGTGAAGATACCGAGGATCTCAAATCGTTAAATTTGGGCGATCCCAAGTCGTGGACCGGAAGAGACCCGGTAGATGTAAACAATCCGGAATGTTCGGACTGGTTATCAGAAGCTGGAGAGTGCATTGCTGTCGTAGCAAATTGTCTTGCTTGCCCGAAGACCTGCAATTTATGTGGAATCTGTTCTTTAGAAAACATAATGAAAGCAGGCGGTACCTACGGCAGGTCGCGCATTCTTCATAATTCAATCCAAATTGCCAAGACTCGGCCATACCTCCCATTGCGGGGGCTGAATTCAGTCGTCGTCAGCCCCGATGGTCGGCACGTTTACGCCGGTGGATACTATTCGAGGTTGATTGTCGCCTTTGACCGCTCGCCTTCGACAGGATTACTGGTGTACAGGCCCGACTTGAATGGCAATGGAAGCTACACTGTCGATGGATTTGAACAGGACCGTGCCCTGCCTTTGGCGGTCTGTGAGCATGGGTACGATTGCAGTGAGCTAGGATACGGACGACCTTATCAAGGTCTTACTCATCTGGCCATGTCACCCGATGGGCAATTTATGTATACCACCAACTTTCTTGGACACTCTGTTTCGGTGCTGAGACGGAATGCATCCGGTGCTCTTACGCATGTTCAAACGGTGAAAAACAGGCACCTCCATGGAAGCCGCATCGTAGACGGGTTAGCTGGTGCAAGCAGCATATTTCTGAGCTATGACAACAAAAGTGTGTACGTATCTGGATACACTGATCAGTCGCTCGTGGCCTTCAGTCGTGACCCAGATCAAGGGACTCTGGAATACATTGATCGTCTTAAGAATGGGGAACGAAGGTTCGAGCAATTCCATGTCGACGTTGACACTCCTGCACATGAACGAGATCCTCCACGTCAATTTCCCAAGCGACTGCAACCAGAGGCCTCAAGAAAAGCAAAATACTTCAACGTCGATGGGAAACAATACCTTGCACTTGTGTCTGATGTGTCAATGGATTTGGAGGTCAAGGAGCCTACGCGCAAGAGCTATCTCGATGTATTGATCTGGATCCATGACGACCAATCATTCACACATGTGTGTCGTAAAAGCATTGACCACGGAGCAGTGGATATGGAGAGCATATACGTGGTTGACGATGATGGCAGAGGAGCTCATTATCTCGTAATTTCTTTCTTTGAATACAGAGATGACTGGATGTTGGAGCCCCTCGAAGTGTCTACCGCTGCAGTGAACGTATACCGCTGGCATGATGCCGCACAAGAGCTTGTATTTCACCATAACATCCCACAAACGCATCCTGGTGGCGAACAAATGTTCGATGCTCTGATGGTCCCGTCCGGCATCCGTGCTTTTGTCATCGGACAGCAGATATTTCTAGCTGTTGCTTATCATAAATCCAGCCGATTCAGCGCCATGCAGGGCACATACGATGTTCCATCGTATATCTACGTTTGGAATCATGATGGCCAGCGTTCCATGGAGGACGGAACCGTCGTTTCTGGATTTGGTTTCGAAGCCTTCCAACGAGTTAGTGGATCAACTGGAGCGACGGATTTTGCCTACACTTCATCTGCATGCCACAACGGGATGTCGAATTCTGCAAGAGCTTTGTGTGTTGAGGGATCCGTACACTTTTTGGCCATGTCTGCGTTTGGCTCCCCATCGAGCTTACAGTCTCGTGGTGTGATATGGCGATTTCGCCCGAAGTCGCGAAACTTTGAACCTGATAACATGGGACTGTGGAATAACGTAGGAGCTGCAGGATACTTTGAGAAGATTACAACGCTGGCAACTATAGGTTCGTCTGGTGTGATTGGTTTCAACATTCCTGCTGGTGGTACTTTTTTCGGGTGGTCACAGCGACAGCTGGACTTCAACAGCATTGACGCCACTGACATTGAAAATTTCGGTTCGCAAGTAGTAATCTGGCGCTTGAATGATGAAAACAAAACCACCTGCAATTTGGCAAACGAATACTGTTTTGTAAAGCACCAAGTGATCGATGGCATTTCCGTGGATGATCAGGATCCTGTTGCGCCCGGGAGAACAGTGCTGGATTCTTTTGATCGATTCAAGGGAGCCTCTCAGACGGTCTTGGAAAGTTTTGGAGGAATGACCATGAGAATGCTTGGGGCTACAGCGCTTTCTTTCTTTGAAGGCCATGGGGAGTATTACTTAGGGGTAGCGCAATCTATGTGCCCGCTGTACGGGGGAACCAGGCAATGCGTAATGACATCAGTCAGCACAGGCAAGAGGGCTATTGTTCAACCAAAATCAAGCGTGCTTCAGTGGAATCGTGTTCTGCAACGATTCACTGAAATGCTATCAATCACAGACAGCGAAAACATGTTCCTGCGAGGAGAAAAGGTATCAGACGTCGAGTTGAGATCACATCATCAATTTCATTCTTTTGCGCTCCGTCTGCCGCTCGGAATTGCGATGGGTTGGGAGAGTTTTGAGGTCATGGGTCGGACAGAACGGCATAACATGTCTCTACTTGTCGTTTCTAGCATGAGCAAAGGGACAATACTCTATAACTGGGACTTTAACGTGGTTAGAGGACTAAACGGAAGCTCAGCAGTTGCAGCATTGATGCCCATGCATGCCTTCGATACAGACTCGACTGGCAACACCATCCTGCCAGAGAAAGTGCATAAAGTTCGAACAGATGGAAGTCCCGGTGAAATGGACATTCGCAGATTCATGAGTGTACCATTGCATGTTGTTTCGGCTGGTTGGGTTCCAAACACAAGTCGAGGAGAGCTTAATGTAGACAGTATTTACACATATGCAGAGCTTGATAACAGCCTTTCACATTTCAGGCGTATCCCGCGAGTTGACCATGTTGGAAACACAATCTCCAATCTTACGCTAGAACGAAGGTGGACAGTGGCTGCAACGAAGGAAGCCGGTGCAAGCGACGATATGACGACACATGTGGTCGAAGGATTGAGTGGACCTTCATACATTCGGGTCTTTAACGTGCCAATCGTGTACAACGCCAACAGTTCAGAACATCAACACAAATTTGGACTCAACTATGAATCGGGAACGATTGTCTACGATCAACAGCTTGGTGTTGTTAGTAAGGGGCTTGCCACAGAGAGAATGTGCGGGTTTCTTTCTCACGGGGCGTGTCAAGCTGTGTCATTTCAAGTGACGCTCGTTTCTGGGCATCCGTCTCTGCTTGTAGCCCCTCCAGAGGTTACACCAGATGGGCATCTCCGATTCACCCCTAAACGTTTTGCGGTTGGTAATGCAAAATTTCGTATTGAGGCTAAAGATGCTGGCTTTCCGAGCCAGCCGACAGACGTCAGACTGTCCCATCCACAGTACTTTGAAATTGGTGTCGCTCCCGTCAACAACGCACCGCACTTTGATCCTGTCAACGTGACAGCGGGAATGTCTCTACCAGATGATGAAGACACGCTCCAACATTTGGTGTTTGCTGTCAACGTCACACCCGGAGTATCACTCAGATACAGCGAACTAGGCTTGTACGGCGAAGCTGGGCGTATGCGATTCAGTTATACATATGTGACTCATCCGCCGCAGACTAACCTGGGTGCAAGTATTTTTGTCCACGAACCGGAACTTAACGTATCGATAGTTGACGATAGAATGGTTGGCATAATGACGTTCAAGACAAAGCCGTATTGGCTCGGAACGATTCAGTTCGATGTTGTACTGGATGACCATGGAGAGAACGACGAGCTTGGCAACGTGACCGGCTCGAAAAGTGCATCTCAGAGCAAACAATTCGATTTGACCGTGGCTTATCGGAACACCAAGCCGTATGTTCAATTGAAGCAATCAGTATACGCGCTAATGGGGAGGATTGCTCCCAATCCCGAAAAGCCCGATATCATCAATGCAGTTGACATGCCTGACGGGAGTTTGAAGCACATGGTATTTCCCTTCAAAGCCACGGAGCAAGTCTGCTCTGTGACACCTTGTTGCCCGTATGGCGACGTGGATACTTGCATCCAAGAAGATGGAATGCTTATCTGTGATGATCGACAAGGATATGAAGAGTGTTTGAGTATCATGGACGATTGCTTGATGACGGTCGGGAGGCGCCTAATTTGTTCTCAAATGTTCGACTGCGCACCAGCCCCGGCTTGTTTGAATTACCCGTACTGCAGATCGACTGCCAAGTGTCCGAAGGCAGAGCGCGACCAGACGCTTAAATTTCATGTTGTCAAAGCAAGGAAGCTGAGTGGAAACTTCAAGGGATCAGACGATGATATTTTGAAGAATGGGGGCGGCGCGTTCCCACCCCCGAAGTTTACTTGGTCGTGTGATCCCACGAATCTTGTGGCAACCAAACAACGCTACTTAGCGTTATGGAACAATACTGACAATTATGAACGATTCGCAAGCCTGAACCTGTTGAACGTCAGCGGCCACAAATCGTCAGCTTCCCACGCAACGACAATCGCGATTGAAGGGGTTGACGCGATCACGCAAGAGCAGGAGCGATTGACCGAGATATTTTGCGAGCCATGCATCCGAGACTACATGCGCTGCTTTGGCAAATGTCTTGGAGAGTCTTGTCATTTGCACTGCAATGATGACATGGGAAATGGTGGCAACTGTGATGGAAAGTGCGTGAAACCTGATTGTTCCGGTAAACTTGACGTTTTTGCCCCGCATTTTCCAAATTCAAATACGTCCGACGCTGTGGGCTGGGATGACAATCAGGGCACGACCGGCGTCGGAATGGTGTTCGTGCCTCTCCCTGACGTGTATGGCGAACTGGAACTCACGGTTGTAGTTCAGGACGACGGAGGACGGCGGTACAACGGTCAAGACACATGGTCAGGCACCTTCATCCTTAAATTGATTCATGTAAATGAAGGCCCTACGTTTGCGGCTCACAAGCTGCGCTTGCTGGAGTCTAGCGTTGCATTTGTGCACAGGTTCCCAGGAATGATCACAGCATCCAATGGGTTTCGTGAAGATCAAAATCTGTCGTTTGCTGTTGAGCATGTCGCGGATCACGGACTTCTCTTCCAAACGCCGCCGGTCATACGAAGCGACGGAGCGCTAGAGTTTACCCTCCGTCCCTTTAGAAGCGGTTCCGCCCGCATGACTGTTGTTGCTTTCGACGACGGCGGCGCCGAATTCGAAGGAATTTACAACACAACCTGCCAAATAGATGTTAATGTTCTGCCAGTCAACCAAAAGCCCATTTTTCATATCCCGTCCACGGTCTTCCTGGTCGAAGACTATCCAATCAGGGTACCTCGATTCACACGAGGCTTGAGTAAGGGTAGCCCAAGCGAGTACTGGCAGACGCTGAAGTTCCAGGTGTTTCCCACGGAACACATCCCAGCGCATGATGCCCTACATCTCTTCGCAAGCAGAAACTGCACCATAGCATCACAATGCAGACAGGACAGGTGCGTGGGCGAATATTGGAGCAGAGAGGATGTGGTGCTGGAGACTCCGAGCGACACAGCTCTTCATTTCTCTGGGTTTGAAGTTCTGGATGCCTGTAATGGAACCTATCCACAAATCAGTCACGAAGGTGAGTTGACTATGAGGCCTGCTCGAGACCAGCACGGAGTGGCTCTGTTCGATGTTGTGGTCCAGGACGATGGAGGAACTGCGTATGGAGGCCAAGACACGTCCACGGCTTCCTTAATCGTAAAAGTGCTGCCTCAGCCACGCGTTTGGGGGGTGACGCCCAGGATCGGCTCTATCAGAGGAGGCAACGTGGTGACTATTCGAGGCCAATACTTCGGATCCACCTACAGCCGAGGATATGTTAGCAGTGATTACGCTTTTGCATCGGTGATGATTGGGGGCCTCGACTGTCTGGAGCACAGATACATCTCGGACTCAGAAATTTTGTGCCGCCCTGCCCCAGCTGTCGGTTCTGGGGCGGTTGTGGTTGCAATCGATGATCCCGGTAAGAACAAAACCGAGTTCTTGGGCACGAGGGAACGGACAGGTGCCCTGGTGGCGAGATTGGGGTACAGATACGCTCAGGTCGCATTTGGGGGCTCTGAGCGTCCGCAAGACCCCACAGACATGGCGCACGGCCTGCTGGGTTTTGGGCCAAGTGTGCATAGTCCGGGAACCACCGCCTCCCCTGCCCCATCAATGGATCCCGTGGAGCTCTTGCTCCCCTCGGCAATTACTGCGCTCTCGGTACATGATGGTGCAGTATACGTCGGAGGCAGTTTCGAATCTCTAACCGTGCCTGAGAGTGGAAAGCTGGGCGAAAATAAGGTAATAGTCAACCGCATTGCAAGGTATGATGGCAATGAAGCAACCCCACTCGGTGCAGGCACCAACGGAGAGATCAATATCATCACAACGTTCCAAGGTCTCCTGGCAATGGGAGGCGCGTTCACAGAAGTGTATCCACAGAAAGGCGCTGCCATTCCAACCGGGGGACTAGCTTTTTGGAACACCGAGCGAGGAGAGTGGAGCCAGGTTCAGGGAATGCCCACTGGCACATTCCCTGGTGTTGTCATGGCATTAGCGGCGGAAGGAAGCATGCTGGCGGTTGGAGGGAAATTCGATCGATTCTCTCCGTCAACTAGGCACCTGAATGGAGTTGCGATGTACAATAGTGTGTTCGAAAAATGGATGGCCTTGGGCGAGGGAGTTTCGGGTGGCGACGTCCTTGCGCTGCTGCTGCGATGCTCTCCACGGGAGGTCGATCGAAAGATCCCAAATGCAACGAATGGCACTGAGAGCTCGTGCGCTCCAGGCTCCAGTGCATGCAATGCTGCAAGCAACCGCACTGTTGGATCGGCCGGGCCATGCAACGAAAACGATTCTCTGCAGCTTTATGTGGGTGGAACCTTCAGCAAAGCCGGCAGCAAAGAGGCCCAGCGATTAGCACTGTGGGAAGGCTCAGAATGGACATCCATCGGAAACTTGAATGGCGATGTGCTTGCTTTTGCGCATCTCTCAGGCTGGCTGTATGTCGGTGGTGCTTTCACCGAGGTCCAATACGGAAAGATTGGAACCCACAACGGAAAGCATCTGGATGTTGATCACGTGGCACGGTATCGAGACGGAATTTGGGAAGCTCTTGGTTCTGGTGTTGGCGGTCCGGTGTACGCCCTGGCGAGCATCAAGGGCTGTATCTATGTGGGTGGGTCCTTTGACCGTGTATGCAAATCTAAAGTCTTAACAGCCACCCGCGCGCACCGATGTGCGCAGGAAATCGATTCAGGAAATTTCCAGAAGGCAAACAGCGCTGCTCGCATGTGCTACGGCACAGAAACTGCTCAAGCATTCGTGCCAGAATGGGAGCCCATCACAACCCATGGTCGGCAAGAATTGAAAAACTTTGCCACCGTCCGTGTGTTGGCCTCACTAGAGGCTGATGCGCTCGCGTAGGCCATCAGTAGCTTCTCTGGCAGCCTACATTCTCCATCCCGCTCCACAACTCGGTAGACTGAAACACCTGGGCGAGCCAGGTGCAGCACGAACCGAGGACTGATGGCAGCAAATACACTGGCACCAACTCAAGGATACAGTTCGGTCGCGTGAAGGCAGTGTGCCGGGCATTGATTTTTCTGTATTTGCTAATGCATCGGCGTTCTTCGCTTTTGCTGTCCGTTATTAAAAACAAAACATTTATCCTAACCATATGCGTCCTTCCCTCTTCCCATGTGCGGTCGGTTTTGAGGGCGGGCCGTCATCAACCCGGAAAAAATTGTCCCGGCTGTCCCCCAGGCGAGGACACTGCCTCCCTGTTCGTGGGAGAATCTGCATTGGCGTTCACAGGGCTTGTTATTTCTTTGTTGGGGGATTCTACAGCCCCTTGGCTTTGGTTCCTCCTGGCTTTGTTAAGCCATCTGGAAAGGTAATTGGGCTTCAGCACCTCCCGTGTCGTTATGAACTGCTGCACTAGGAGCGCCTTGCAGTCGGCCCTCAATTTCAGATTCTTGTTGAGGCACGAGTCCACGAACAGTCGTGCATCTTCGGTGTGCCTGCCCACAATATCCATGGATTCTCAGAGCCGGGAGTCGTGCAAACGACCGGCAGTATCCTAGCAACGTATCGCGTGATAATTAATCCCCTGCTATGGACCTTGTTCCTACTACAGCTCTCTCTCTCACACGCACACACGCACACACACACAACATCCGGGACGTCCAACGCACTTGTGCATTACGGAGTGCATGCGTGCACGAAAATCATTGTCCTGATAGATCTGGACACACGAACACATATTGATCACTCACTCGCCGCCTCGACGAAGAGCTGGGCTCGGCTCTTGCACCACCGCCTTCTTGAAGTCGAAAATGGCAGTACGGCCTGTAAACCTCCCCATGTCGTACGGTGAAGCACCGATAAGAAGTTCCAGGGTTAGAATACCCACACTCCATACGTCTGCCTTGAATCCGCATTCGAGCCCCAGTAACCGCTCGGGCGCCATGTGAGCATAGTCCCCGGCAAATTTGCATGATGTGTGACCCATGAAAGCCTTGGAACTGAAAGAAAATCCTCCTATTTTCAACTCACCGTTGCGAAGCACCAGCAGATTTGCAGTGGTGATGTTGTTGTGGACCCGCATTTTTTCATTGTGAATGTAGACGAGAGCTGACAAGACTTGTCGCACTACAATCGAGACTAGCTTCTCTGGCATTGCCCCCAACTTTGACACGGACTCAGACAAATACCTGCCTCCTTCGTCGTCAAGCACCAGAACTGCATCCAATTTGTCCATAAAGGCATCCACCGGCTGGACGGCTAGGTGAGGAGGCATCTCAAGCAACCCATCAAGCTCAGCAATGAGTTGACGTCGCGGATCCGCCTCCATTACTGGGAAGCGCTTCAATGTACATGTTTCCCGTGTTTCGTTTCCGTCGCCATCTAATCGGCATGCTCTGGATACCACAACTGGAGCCTTGTCGTTCAACGTCGAGGTCACCTGGATGTCACACAATGCACGTCAATACCGAAGCCCCGTGGCGCACGCAACAAACGCTAACAAGCAAAAGAGAGCCGGTGCCAGTTAGTCTTCAAATTTAAAAGGTCGGCAATGTCCCCGCTGCGTCCCAGGCGGGGATAGTGCCTCCTTGTTCGCAGACAATGCGCACTTGCGCGATTTCAAAGGGGTTACTATTAGGGAGGGTGGTGACCCCATTTCTAGTGACCCTTTTCTAGTCTCGTGCGGTCGTAGCGTGTCAGAAGCACGAATGTTGTGATTCCTGAGCTGGGCCGCTGGAAAACGAATTTTTCAGCCGTTTTCTCAGTGGCCCCAGGTCTGGCATTTTCCCTGCAGCCTCTGGCAACGTCTAGCGTCGCTTTCTCTGCTGCACTTCCTCCATCACTCCCGGTGTTCTCCTCTGCTTGCCCTGCACCCACCAGAAGATCTTGCATGGTAAGGTTTGGTCGTTTGGTAGCCTTGCGCTGATGGTCTTTTCTGGCGACAAAGGACTGCGGTGCCTGAATGCCTGCAGTGGCAGTGATTACGTACCCTGCCTTCTTGAAAATAGGCGCGACATCGTCCCATTCGTACTCAAAGTCCCGGGTGCGAGCTTGCATCTGCAGCTGCAGATGCACGTCGAGAGAATTTTTCCCCATCTTGTCGTGTGTCAACTTGCACACCTCCATCTTTGAGCCCCCGGCCTTGAGCACAGCCCCGATGTCGAGCAAGCAGGACCCCACTGCACAGGACATGAGTGAGCACGCACGGTCTACCCACGGGCCGTGCTGGCGCCCAACAAGCGCGCCACAGCGTGAAGACGCGCGCGCGCGATGGAGGGACCACTTACGTGCCACGCCGGCCTCTCCAGCCTTGTGCGAGTCAGCAGTCTTGCGCAGCATTTTGACGCACAGGAGCATGCGGTTCACGTTTCCTGTGAGGTCGAAATGGACCCAGTTCTCCGGCACCGCAATGAAGGCCACCTCGCAGAACTTGAAGGGTTTGGACACGTGCGTCTGTCCAGCCCCGTCGCTTGTGCCATCAACAGCAAGCGACACGCACGCGTTGTAGAAACCAGAATCGGCATCCATCTCGTCACCTGCGCCGATCTGATGCGCGCTGCCGCCAACCCCCAGGACATTTACGCGCAGCGTGTAGAACCGGTGCGCCTGCGCGCGCCTGCTGTTCTCGCTGCTGGTCGTGCTGGCAACCGCCGAGCCTGTGCGATGCACCACGCTCGCAATGCCGACGGCTGCCCTCGCCGACTCCGGTCGCAAGTTCTCGCGCCCCGAGGGCGCAGGCTCTCGCGTCCCGAGGGCGCCGCCGGCCGTCTGCGGCCGGTTGTCGCGCGCCGACAGGGGCTCCCGGGTGGCGATGGGCGCACGCGCCGAGTGCATCCGGGTGCGCCCAGACGTGGGCGGCCGCGACCGCACCACCGTGCGGCGCGCGTGCCCGCCGCCCTCGAGCTCGTGCTCTGAGACTCCCGTGTGCGCCCGCGTCTGCAGCGCAGACGCAAAGTCGGAGCTCAGGGCGCGCTTGTCGACGTGCCAGGGCAGCTTCGGGGGCCCGTGGTCCTCGTAGTTGAGCCCGCCCATCCACGCGGGCGTCGCCCTGCTCTCCGCGCGCCGGCGCACAAACACTGCGCGCATGGTCTCGCCGCTCCCGCCGGAGGCGCCGGCCGCTCCCGCAACCTCCGGGTGCCTGGCGAAAACTCAACGGCAAGGCGCACGAACCGGCGGCGCCCCGATGCAGACAGTGCGGCAGCGGGCAGAGGGCAGCGCCCTGCACGATGCCGACAGGACACGCCGGGAGGCAGAGGACGCGCTGGCCCGAGGCGTCCAGGCCGTGTCGCTGCACGGTCGCGCGCAGGCGCAGGTGCTGCTCGCGGACGCGGAGGCCGCACAGGACAGCAGCCGCCGCTCGTCGCACCCCGACGAGGTGCGTGGCCTGCTGCACAGCGTCGCCCCTGCCTGGAGCGTGCGTGTCCCCGCCGCCGCTGCGGTCTCACGGTTGGGGGGCTGGCAGGCCGCCAGCACCGCGGGCAGCGACTGGAATACGCCCGCATTCGAGCGGCCGGTCCTCATGCGCGTGCCCTTCGACAATGAGGTCAAGAAGACAGGTGTGCGGCGCTCCATGCACCGGGTGTTTTGCCTGCTGCACGGCTGACTGCCACGCGCTTACTCGCCCCTGCTCCACCCCGACCGCACGCAGAGAGCGATGAAGAGGAGGAAATTTTCAGCAAGTACCAGAAAGCGCGCGAGCGGGCGCGGCGGCAGCGCAAGCGCGAGCGCAAGAAGCGCATGGAGACAGAGGACCAGCTTTCATCCGACGAGGTCCGACTGCGCCTCCTGTCCGCGAGGGAGAGAGGCCGTGCAGACTTGCCCGCTCCTCTTGCCCCTCCACACGCACCTGACTGTCACCGGGCGGCTCGCAGGATGATGGCACGAACAACTCCCTGGGCATGCAGCTCCTGGAGTACATGAAGAATCCCGGCACCGGCTGGAAATCGCAGGACGAGCAGCTCATTGTGGCATTCCAAGAGGCTCACAGCACCCCTTTCGAACTCCCCGAGGGGGCAGACATCCCCGAACTGGTCCTCCTGCCCACCCCCTTGCTTGCACTGGCAGGCGTCGTTCTGCTCCCATCACAAGCTGACCATTGTGTTGCCGGGCAGGTGAAGCGACCAGAAGAGGGTAGCACCATCATCCCATGGGTGCTCAGGGAGGACATAGCAACGGAGCGCGCATCGACCGAGCAAAAGCACACGAATCAACGCGATAAGAAGGTGGCTCGCGCCCTTAGGACCATTGAGAGCGGCGAAGATCACCTGGACCTCAGGTGATGCCTGTCCGAGTGCGAGCGATGGTTTTGATCCAGTGTGCCGAGCGGAAGCGCGCGGCAGGCCCGAGACACTAATCGCACCGCTTGCTCCACGGCTGTCTGCAACCTCTTGCTGCTGCTGCTGTGTTGTCAGCCACTTGCATCTCGACGATGAAGCAGCAGTCAAGTGCGCGGAGAAACTCAAGACGTCGTTTGGCATGAAAAAGTTCAGCATCTCTCTCAATCACATTTCGTTTCAGGGCGCCCAGGCACTCGGTGAGTCCAGGAGCTTCTGCTTGTGTTCATTCAATCTAAACACAGCCTTCTGATCTGGTCACCGGTTTGCGAAGACCCGTGCGCGAATTTTCAACAAGATTAGTATTTGGAGAGGGCTGCTGTGACTCGAAAAATGGCTCTTTCTGGCTCAGAAAGAGCCATTTTTCTGGCTCTTTCTGAGCCATTTTTCTGGCTCAGAGCCATTTTTCTGGCTCTTTCTGAGCCGGGTGACAGTAACCTTGTCGGAGATTCGCTCCATCCCTGACAGACAGCATGTTGCCACTCGCCCGTCCCTTTTCTCTGTGTGTGTTTGGTTCCACTGCTCTGTCCTGCAGGCGCAGTGCTGGCGCCTCTTCCCAGACTCACGAGCCTGTCATTCAGCTACAACTCGCTGGGCAGCGAGGGTGCAGCCAGTCTGGCACGGTGCCTTGGCAAGAGCAGCGTTCTTACCGAGGTGCTGTCTTGCCCATTGCTCCTCGCCTTGCTCCTTTTCCGAATTCCTGTCAAAGGCTCTGGCATTCGACTGCTGACCCGAATATGTGAGCAGCTGAATCTGGATCACAATGGAATTGGGCCGATGTTGCCGTCAGGTGCTTTCCCGTCGGCCAGCGTGTGCGTACACCGGTGGCGGCAATAAGCGCAATATAAAGCCCGTGTTCTGTCATCCTGATGCTGCCATCACTTTGCCGTGGACATCACTCTGATTTTTTGTGAGACGTGCCAGAGTTAATGCAGCTGACATCGCTACAAACATTGACTCTGCGCAACAACAAGCTTGAGACATTTCCGCTCGAGATGCTGCGCGTGATTCCCCTGGTGGACCTCGAGGGCAACCCGGCCTATCTTGAAATGTTCCTCAATTGCGAGCTCGAAGATGAAGAGGAAGAGGCCAACAAACGCAGTGCCCGCCGCCAAGCACTACACAGGTGCACGGTGTTGGGTGTGTGTGTGTGTGTGTGTGTGTGCACCCGGCTGCGTGTCCAGACCAGACCATTGTCCATCTCGCGTCCATTGGTGGTTTGCTGCCGATTTGGAAATAGCATCTGGTCCTCAGGGGCTTGGTGTGCTCTCCGTGCCTGTGTTGCGAAACATGTTGATAACGGCGATCGTGTGGTCACGTGTTTGTGCTCATTTGCGTTGCGTGCGTTTGTGATCATCAGCCTCTCATTGGCATGGTCGGCCTGGGAGGATTTGGACATGCCGCGAGCTCGCGAATTGATGGTGAAGGCCAAGAAGGACGCCCTACGGGCGGGTGGTGGAGAGCAAGAATGCGCATCCCTTGTGGACAAATTGAAAGAGGCTGAGAGCGCAATCGCGAAACGAACGGAAGCTCTTGGGCCTTCGTTTGTCCGCGTGAACGATCCAGCGCAGGTAATGGTTGGCAACGCAATCGAACGCGCGAGTCTCAAGGTGCGCGAAGGAGGCGCCGATATCAGTCTTCTGAATCAGAGGGTCGGGGATGTTGGCATGATTTCGATGGCCGAGGCACTGATGGGCAACGCAACCGTGACCTGGCTTGACATATCGGGGTGCAACGTGGGGCCAAAAGGCGTCAGCGCCCTAGCGCCGTGGATTGGCAAGAGTCCAGTCCTTCAGACGTTGTGGGCGGCTTCGAACCCGTTACTGGGTGACCGAGGGTGCACAGAGCTGGCAGCGGGCTTGAAGACTAATACGATCTTGGCCAAACTCGATCTCTCGAATTGCAGCGTCGGTGCTCAAGGCTGCACGGCAGTTGTGAAAGCCCTGCAGTCCAACCCTTCGCTGCGTGAACTGCGACTTGCTCTCAACAACTATGGTACGTTGAATCACATGCCATCTTTTCTCTCTTTACGTACCATACATTCTACCATGGCCTTCACGCGACTGCAGCTCGTGGCTTCATGGCTAGCTCCCAACCTGTGCTGCAGCATCTGACTCACGGTCTAATCACATCCTTTGTTTGTGTACGTGGCGTGCTCACCTCGAGTTGGCTCCCTCCCACTCAACGTTTTGGCACGGTTGTACATACTGCAGGTGATGAGGGTGCGACGGCAGTGGCGCACGTGCTCAAAGATATGCGAAACCTGCAGGTACTGGCGCAAACGCGCTTGCGCGTTTGACCCCCGCTTGCGGGCCCCACCACCACGCCCCTGGGCGCTCACGTGTCACGCGCCGCGCGTGACCCGCCCCCCACTGCCCCCTTGTCCGTGTCTGACTTCAGAGTTGAGAGCTCTGAACTCGAATCCTCCAAAACACTACATCATGCGGATTGTCAGTGCCGCGTTGCTACGAGTTTCCTAGCCTGATGAAAAAGTGTGACCTAGCCATGAAAAAGTGTGACCTAGCCATGAAAAAGTGTGACCTAGCCCAACGCGTGACATGTTACGCATGCGTGGCATGCGTGACATGCGAACAACTACGAACAACTACAGTCACGTGTCACCGCTCAACATGTGACGCGTCGCCGCGTCACATGTTACGCGGCACTGTGTGTAGTGTTTTGAAGGATTCGCCAGTGCCAGGCTTCTGGGCGTGCTTGAGCTTTGCGGGAGGCATTGTTACAAAGAGTTACTTGAGAGTGACAGCAGCGGGGCTGACCTCGCGCGCACGGATCGCCGGTGGGCAGGAGCTTGATCTGGCCGGAAGCAACGTGCGCGAGACCGGCAACGCACAGCTTTCGCAGGAGCTCAAGTTTCACATGGGCCTTATCGGAGGAAACTTTTGGCGATAGCATCTGCTTTTGATCAAGATTTTAATCAATATGTTCGTGTTGTTCATCGCAAACGACCGCGCCCTGCCCGCCATCCTCCCCTCAACTCGAGTGTCGCTCTCCAACTCCACTGAAAGAAGCGGGAACTTTAAGCGATGGGCACCACCATCGCGTTGCCGTCCCCCATGCAGCGGTAGCCCTCGCCATAGTTGCAGGGAGCGATCCCCGGGTTCGACGACTGAGCGCACAATGGGGGTCAGGAAGACGGGCCGCGCAGACAAGCAAGAAGAACACGCAGCTGCGCTGGCACAGGGCTTGAGGGGTCTCACCGACTTCAGGCCTGCGTAGTTGAAGTCGTAGTCGCCGCCAGCAATGTCGAAGGGCGCAAACAGGGTGTTGTCGCCAGGGACAGTCCAGAGCATGTTGCGTGGCGCGACTCGGAACAGCATGCTGGGAGATGAGAAGGCAACATTACCGCGCTGTCAAGTGCCTGCCTGCCCGTAGGGGCGGCCGATCCGGCCCCTACTCGTGCACTCTACGGCTACGCCCTACAGCCACGTCCTCCACCCTATCGGGACGCATGCAACATCACGCCAGCGCGTCCCTGGCGCCGGCGGCGCCACCCGGCAGCCGGCTGGCTGCCCTGCAGCCAATCTTGCCCCCTGCTCGCCCGCGCATTCTCCACCCGCTCCACCCGCTGCGGTCCCTATGCATGCTGGCTCACGCGGCTGGCTGCCCTGCAGCCAATCTTGCCCCCTGCTCGCCCGCGCATTCTCCACCCGCTCCACCCGCTGCGGTCCCTAAGCATGCTGGCTCACGCAAAAGCGACACCACGCAGCTGCTGCGGGGCCCAAGCTCCCGGGCTCCTCCACGGCAGTCCCGCTGCACGAGAAAGAGAAACAGCGCAGAGGGTTTCCCCCGCTGCATCATCCTGCTGCCTGCCCAGTTCCACTCCACCATACCTCGCCGGCGACTGCCAATGGTCGCGTTTAGAAAAAAAAACGAGAAGTTCGTGGGTGAGTTCCGGCAGCCTAAAACCGGCTGAGGGCGCCGCTCAGTGCGGGACCACTGCGGGTCCAATGAGGGTGGCGCCGCCGCCTGCGGGCCTGGCCAGGCGCGACCCCATGGGCTGGCGCCGCGCAGGACTGGCGGTAACGTGCGTCGCTGCCCTCCTGCTCGTGCTGGCAGGGCTAAAGGGCCCGGCCGCCCGATTCGACGTCGCCGGAGCTACCACCCTCGCCTCCAAGCTCGCGGCAGTGCAGCGGCTGGCGGCAAAGCACTCGACGATGCGCACCGCCACCGCGACGAGCGAGCTGGACCTGTCGGACGAGGAGGGGGACAATGCGCTGGCGGTGGCGAGCAGCGTCAAGGGGGCAGTGGGGGGCGGGTCGGCGGAGGGGGAGAACCTCGCGGACGCCGACTACGGGACGCCGGACGACCTGGCGGCTGTCGAGGCGGTGCAGGCGGCGGTTAAGGCTGGGGCGGACGCGGAGGTGGACGACGCGGTGGCCAAGTCGAAGCATGC
>Ga0115006_10000353_pt1 | contig 24753 bp, 14 predicted proteins | sample ArcOceMetagenome_3_FD_88943 | JGI IMG/M metagenome (GOLD analysis project Ga0115006, IMG submission 88943) | Marine eukaryotic phytoplankton communities from Arctic Ocean - Arctic Ocean- Svalbard ARC20M Metagenome | ecosystem: Environmental > Aquatic > Marine > Oceanic | place: Arctic Ocean...
GACTCGACTCGACTCACCTCCATTGCATACCGGAACAACTTGCGCTGAGTTACAGGGCTCAAGTTTTGAATAACAAACTTGAGACCATCGCCCTCCTCCTTGCCCTTGCCCTTCTCTTTGGACTGCGCGATGATGTTCGCCAATCCCTTCATCAGAACTTGATCCGGACTAGGTACATTGACCTTCGCATCAAGCACCTTCTGAAGAATCTTCCGGTCACTCTCCGAGAGGGGCTTCTCCTCATCGCCGTCTTCGAGGACACCCTTGAGTTTGCCGTTGACGTAATTTTCTACCTGAACGAGACAGTGTCCGTCTAATACAATCGGTTCAACATCGCTATTGTCGAAATCCATCTTGTTGTTATCATCTTCGTCTTCTTGCCCAGTCTTCTTCAGCCCAGCCTTCTTGCAGTCGCCAGAGGAGGGCGGGGAGGAGGACAATGGCGACGAAGACAGCTTGGACGAAGATTGAGTAGATGGGCTGAATTCGCAAAGAGAGCAAAGCACCGCCATTCCTTCTTCGTCCACAGTGCTGCGAGCAGCATCTTTGCTGCCCTCTGTTTCAGAAGACACTGCGGCGCTCGGCGAAGACCGCAACTCTTCTTGGAGAGCCTCCTGATAGCAAATCGCCATTGGACTCGTCTCGGGTGAGCTCCCAACGGCCCCCGACCCGGCAAAACCGCAGATCCATCCGATGGCGACGGTGGCATCGCAATCTTTCTTTTTCAGGGCAATGCGCGCCAGAGTTTCCGGGAGTCCAAGTACTCGAGCGACGTAGGCCACTTCGCGAGGGTGGGGGCGAGGCTTGGCACCAAGCTGCTTCGCCAAAAGCGACACCGTTCCAGAAAATTGACCGGAATTACTTCGGAGGGCGGCCACGAGAGCTGCATCACTGACGACGGGCCCATCTTGATGATTTCTACCCGCTGCAGAAGAATCGAGACCATCATCAGACATGACATCGATATCGATAGCGCTATCGATATCCGGGGCGACAATGTCCGAGGCTCTTCCGAACATGAACCGCAAGCGTGAAAGGCGCAGAGAGTCGTGCAGCCTTGTACAGCTTGGGCAGGTCGATACGCGTCCCCTGCTGCTGGCCAGAGGCGAACAGATACCATCTCGGCTGGGCACTACGGTCCGGCCCAACCTGCGGCCGCAGTACGGCACGAGAGGATCGGGGTAAAAGTTCCTGCCGAACCGACGAGTGCAGGCCACCAACAGAGCGGTCGGGTCGACCACGTCATTGCCCCCAGCCGCAGTAGCCGCCGACCTGGCATCCCCCGCACCCTCGCGATGGAGGAATCGGCCCATCCCCCCAGCTCCTCCCCCGCCCGGGTACGCGGCGTAACCCATTGGAGGATACGCACCAAGGCCTTCGTCTCGCAATCGAAAGTCGTCCATGACATCTGCCGGAAAACCCGCCGGGTGGGCCGGAGGGATTATCCTGCCGGGGACACCCAAAGCGCCAGCAGCAGCCGCCGCCCCCGCACCGGCAGCAGCGCCAGGTTGTCGGGGCGCGGCGGCATTCCGCCCCCTGCCGCGAGTTAGGATGCCAGGACCAGCCCCGGTGCCCCCGCCGCTGCCCCCGGGGAGGGGCGGGTAGTACGTCATGGCCCCCTCGTCGTTGCAGATACCGGTGGGGGGACCCAAATTGGCCGCGTCGACCGGGCTCATGTTCGCCTGACGCTCCAACGCGCGCGAGGTGGCGTTGGGAACAGGTACAGGTCCACCAGCGGCGTGCAGCGCCGCGCGAGCAGCGCTAGCAGCGGCACGAGCCCTAAGGACGCCAGAAACAACACCTCTGCGGCCAGCACTGCCTGCTGTAGGGGCGGCACGTCGATCGGCACGGGTAAGAGTGGAACGCCGCGATGCCGCACCACCACTAGCACCAGCACCAGCACTTGCATTGGCCCCCGCTGCGGTGGGGGCACGACCAGTTGCCGCTGCAGTTGTCGCGGTCTGCTGCTGCTCCCCCCGGAGCGGATCGGTGATCCGAGGCCCGCCCCTGCCCCTCCTCGCAGCCGCACCGTCGGCACCGGCCCCAGCTCCCCGTCGCTCGGCCATCATGGCCAAGTAATTGTGCAGGCCGAGCCCAATATCGTCGTCGTCGCCGTCGTCGTCGCTTTCCTCGCTCTCGTCGTCGTCGACGTCGGCCTCGGGGTCAGTCATCTCGTAATACCCAGCGTCGTCGCCGCCGCGGGGCTGGCCGTGTTCGGCGGCCGCCATCATCTCGGCGGCGAACAGCAGGTTCGCCGGGTCGGTCGGAGCATTAGCACCCGCCGCCAAAGCCGCACCGGCAGCAGCAGCACCGCCGGGAGGGGCGGCGCCCGCCGCGCCGTTGGTCCCACCGGCACCGCCGGCGCCCGAGGCCGAGGTGGCAGCGGCGGAACCGGAATCGGCACCGCGGGAGGCGGACGTGGAGCGGGCGGACCGCCGGACCGGCACGGGGGCTGCGACTGCAGCAGCTGCTGCTGCTGCTGGCGGCGGGCGGCCGCTCTGGCGGGTAGCTCGACGGGCCGGATCCGACATGACCTGGAAGATTCGCCAACCAAGAATGCAACAATCAATTATATCTGAATCTCAGCTGCTGCGTGCGCACTGTCGGGCCGCCGGGGGCAATAGTTCAAAGCGCAGGTCCAAGAGGCCGTGGATCGGATGCAGGACCCAGAAACCAACAATGCTCCGGCCCCTGCCTGCCGTGGGATTTTTCTGGACAGGCGTGTAATCTAAAAAAAGGAATGAGCCGTTTGGTTCAAGGCAAGCCAAGCAAGGCGGCGCACATCTATTATGATTCCGCCACGAATATCTTGTAAGTGCGTTGTTTCGCTCTCTTGGATAACAAGTAATACTGCTGCACTGCTCTCTCTTTCGGCACGGGGGGGAGTTTCAGAAGTTGTTGCGGCTTGTTTTATCGGCCGTGGCGGTTTGCGGGCTTTGCCTGGTCCCGTTTTTACCACAGGCCAACACCGCACCACTCATCATTCTCATTCATTTTTCTGCCTGGCTGCACCAATGCAGCCCGGCCAAGCTCTGATAACAAGCCATGACCCAATTTACAGCCCAAGAGATCGTCCTCTCCTTCGTCTTTCCCACTTTGGGCATCTTCACGGGCCTGGCATGGTTTACTTCCCCCATCAAGGCCGTCCAAGAGGCCAACCGACGGGGGACCTTGGGCGATCTCAACCCCACGCCATGGTCCATGATGCTGGGCAACTGCATCGGGTGGGTGTGCTACGCCTACCTGTACGCCTTCCGGTGGTACGCGACGCAAAACCCAGTCGATCTGGTCGGCGCCATCACCCTGCTCATCCCCAACGCCACGGGCCTCGTCCTGTCGGTGTGGTTCAACCTGTGCGCGAGCAAGCTGCAGTACCATTCTCGGTTGGCCAAGGACATTAGGAGCAGCGTCGCCGAGTTTGTGGTCCGGCACGAGGAGAAGGTTCGGCGACAGTCCATAATCAAATTCAGGGAGGACATCGCAGCGGTGGCAGACTTGGAGGCTGCTGGCAGCATGGTGTGCGAGGAGAAGAAGGATGCCGAGTGCGAACCACAAGTAATAGATGATGATGATGGTCCTGCGGGGGATGCAGATGATGACCAACAGAACCGACTGGTGGAGGTGGGAAAGCTGATCTTTCAAGTGACCACGCAAGAACGCGAAATACCGTCCCCACACGAGAAGACTACTACCATCATTGCGGCATTTTGGCTCATCATTCTGTCTCTGGCGGCTTTTTTGCCCTTCTCGGCGCGACAGCGAGAACTGTTCATTGGCATCGTGGTCAATTGCAACCTCGTATTCTTTTACGCGGCACCCCTCTCGACAATTGCCAAAGTTTTGAAGACGAGCAATTCCTCGTCTATTCACATTCCCTCAATGGTTACAGCAACTTTTAATGGCATATTTTGGGGAGGCTTTGGTATCGCAACGAAAGACCTGGTGATTGCCGTTCCAAACACCATGGGCGCAGGGCTTGGATTCGTTCAGGTGGCACTTTGTTTCTTGTTCCCCAGGAAAGAGGCGACAGAATAGATACAGAAACTAAAGATGTACATAGGCCAAAGATAGATCTAAAGCAACAGCGTGAGAGAAGACTGCAATAACAAACACATTAAAAATGTATGGTTAGTCTACTGTGAATAAGAACATAACAGACCATTTGATGGACGAGTGGAGGTGGCCGCTCTTTCAACCACCATAAACCTCATGATGACAAAATCGCATTTGCTCAGTGCCTCGTGCTTGACGACAAAAGGTCAATGATAAATCGATAACGGAGCACAATCAACGCGGACACCAACAAAATCACCACCAGAGAGATGAATAGTACCGACATATTCAAATATTGGCAGATATATGCACTAATGATCGGCATGACAAGGCGAGCAATAGCGGAACTCATGGCGAGCAGCCCTTGCAAGGTACCCTGTGGCTTGTTTCCGCAAACCTTGGAAAAGAGTCCGACGACGGATGTGTCACTGCAATAAAGAGAGGAAATAGTGGCATTCACGGGTCAGTTACATACAGCTGCAACAAATGTAATGAACACAGGGAAGAAAAAGTGCGCATCATAACTCACTTGACCGGGAATCCAAGGGCAAAAATAAAGAAGAAGCCAGAATAAAATTTCGCCATGTTCCCGTACATCCCTTCGCCACCATAATCTGTCATAATGGCAATGCCAGTAGCGAAAAAGATTTGTCCGCCAACCACGAGCTGCGCATCTGTCAAGTAGTTTGAGATATATTTGAAGTTGAGCAGCACAAACATGCCAATCAGACCGCAGATGCCGATCGTTATACCGACAGTTGTGGACGGGACACCAAATACTTCGCCCGCAAGCTTTACGCCGAGAGTTTCATAGGTCGAGAGAGCACCCTTGGATATCACATTGAGCACAACAATACCCCAAATAGTGACATCAATGACAGTCATGTCCAACACAGTCTTTTGAGCTCCCAAAACCACGGCCGCGGGCGGCTCGGATGTCTCCTTTAATCGTCGACTCGTCATTTTCGTGAGCTTGGGCATTACCTCTCGACGCTTGTGTTCGAGGAAGAATACCACCATGAGCAGTGTCGCGACGCAGCAGATGAAGAGTAGATACGCCGGGCTGGTGTACATGTTGAGCAAAAAGAGGGGTGTTTGTACAACGTTCTCATCATTGCCATCTTCATCGGTGAAGAAAAAAGCTAACGCCGAGCCAAAGAATGGGGTCACAGTGAACCCCGCATCACGGACCAATGCCAAATATGCAAGATATCGAGTCCGCAACTTTTTCGGGCTGACCTCGGCCACATAGGCTCTCGTTACTCCCAGAGTACCAGAGCCAAATCCCACTGAAAAATTCAGTAAAACGAGCGCATGAGATCGAGAGCGAGGGTGAGTGAAACAATTACATACATTCAGAAAAAGGGACAGCACAAAACAACGGCCAATTCATTCAATTCAAGCGACTCTACAGCAGTTGCCATTTCATTCAATTCCCAATGCACCACCGAAGCGACTCTACAAGCAGTACTCTACAGCAATAACTCACTGACACACTGAGCAAAAATGAGGAAGAGGGGATGACCAACGACGCCGGCCTGGGCATAGAGGAAGGCGCCAGCACTCAACACCGACAGCGCAATGGTCAGGGTGAAGCGATAGCCCCGTTCCACGCTGAGATACCCAAAGATGGGCGACGTAACGACCCGCCCGAACGAGAAGGCCGCCACGCTGTAGCCCATGGTCACGGTGTCGCCGCCCAAGTCCTGCACGAATCCCCAAAGAGTCGGCAGCATGATGCCGCGGGCCATCTCCCCGACGAAAATCACTGCGCAGATGATGGCAAAGCTGAGAGGATTCTTCAGCCCGTTCGCCTCGATGGCCTCCGTGCAAACCGACGATTCGCGATAGATGTGTTCCATCTGCGACCAGTCCGTTGCCGTGGTGAGCTGCGTTTGATGACTGACGGTACTCCCCACTTGTCTTATGGACGGCGGGTCGTAGCTGCCGCCACCGTCATTGTTGTGGGCGGAGTTGGGATTGCATGATCCTGCTCCACTACCGATAGGTGGCATGTCCGCCATTTCCTTGTACGAGACGCTGGTCGAGGAAGTGCCCATCTCCACGACGGATTCTCTCCCAGTGTCGGTCATTATTGTCTGTTTCACTATGTCGTAGCGTCGATGTCTATTACCGGTAGTAGTAGGATCCTATTTCTTGTTCTCGATAAATAAATAAAAAATGACGGGGGGAACAACCAAGGCAGCGACACCAGATGAGAACGAACACAAGATGTGCTCGACAAACGAAAAGCGAAGAGGGGATAATCCAAAAGGAACCCAACGCTCGCCCACCCGGGAGACCAAGGGCGCAGCAGCAGCAGAAGCAGCAGCGTGGAGCAATAGATAGAATAATGGCCGGGCGGTCGGTCCATCTGATCCATCTGCCGTCTCCCAAACCATTCATTCAAACAACAAGGTCGCGTCGCACGGCGAGCAAGCCGGCCAAAGCTTCAAAGCGGGAGATTGGTACCATGGTACTACGCTACGCTACGTACGCTACGCTCTAGCTAGTAGCTACGTACTAGTACGTAGCGATCGCGACGACAAAATTTGTATGACCCTGCTGAAAATAAAAGACCCTCACGGAGACCGCCATTTTGGCCATTGCTACGAGTACTTCTCAACCATGACGATCTCAGCGAGGAGAAAGCCAAGAAAGTTCCTCCTGCCCGACGGCGGCGAGGCCAAGAGGGACGGCTCTTCCTCCAACCGGAAGCGCGCGCAATCCCTCCCGCTCGTCATTCTTCTCGGAGTCATTGGATATGTGCTGCTCGTCGACGATGGATCCGCCTCCTCCTCGACCAACCTCCGACGGCAGCTCAAGGCAGAGGACAGGCGGCAGAGGCAAAAGACCGCTGCCGCTGCCGCTGCTGCAAATGGCAGGAGCAAGCAGTCGCCGGTCCATCGCAGGGCATCGACGGTGGCAGAGGCAGCCAACAATCGCCAACTGGAAGCGCAGCAAGAACGGAGCGAGGCGCTGCAGACCAACCGGCAGCTGGGCCATGGTCTCGACGGCGGTGCAAATAGAGAGTTGTTCGGTATCTCCTTCATGAGCAATTCCGACAAGGACAAGGTAAACGAAGAGTTGGAATACGAGAATGAGGCCGTGGTAGAGGAGGAGATTCTTCGCGAAGGAGAAGACATTGTTGTAGATCCTGATCTCGAAGAAGACATCGTTGCAGATCCTGATCTCGAAGAAGCCCTCCAGGCTCTGGATCTGGAAGAGGAAACTAGTACCGGTAGTATCGAAGAGGAGGCAGCAATGCAGGAGGCGGCAACGACTGACGAACTCGTGGAAGATAAGCCATTCGAATTCATCCAGGTCCCCCAAGAGCACGAGGTGTTGCCTGGCCAGCCAGGTCTTTCGCCCGAGTTCAACGTCGATGACCCTCTCGGATCATCGGCCCTCCAGCCCCAGCCCTTCTCGGAGACAATTGTCAACGCGGCCGAGGAAAATATTATCGAGGAGGTCATAGAAGAGGAAGTTCTCCAGGAGCTCACCGAGCAGCAGCCTCCCCAAGAGGCTGAGGTCCTTGAAGAAGTGCTCGAGCTTGAAGGTGAGATCGAGCCGGCGCAGCAGGTTATCGCCGACCAAGTCTCACTTGGAGACTGCCAAGTTCTGGAGGGTCTACCCCCCACTAAGAAGATTGCGCCCACCTTCGCGGCTAGCTACCCGGGGAGCGGCGCAAAAATGTCGTGGAATCTTATTACAGGCCTCACCGGCATCCAAACCGGTGACGAGCATCGCATCAACGGCGCAGCATGGGACGAGTCCATCACGGTAAAGACCCACTTCCCCCACAAGCAGGGCAACTCAAACATTGGCACCATGATGGAACGGACCGAAGGCGAGGCCGACCTCAAGTTCAGCTTCCCGAGGGCCTTCGTTATGATCCGCCATCCAATGTACGCCATCCCGGGGTATCACAATTATTTGTTCGAAAAGGAGAATGGACTGGAAGGACATTCCACCCGCGCCCCCCTTGAGGAGTGGCTCCAGTGGCGTGATGTCAACTTCGGTACGTGCCGCACATTGCGTATAATTTTTTTTTGTCTTGTTGTACCAGTTAGTATACACATATTTGTCTGCATCTGATCTGAACATTGACCTAAGATATTGTACATGTACTTTTGTATGTCCACTAACTAATTGCTGCGCTCTAACGCGTCTGCTCTTTTGCTCTTTTACGCCCTCTGTTTTCACGTTTCACAGAGGAGGAGATGCAGAGCTGGGTCGACCACACCTCCTACTGGGTCGAGCACTACGGCAACGAGTTTGGTGGCATGTCCGCTGACAACGAAAAGGTCGAGCGCCAGGTATTGAGTTACGAGGGCATGGTTAGTGTCACCGAGGGACCTGCCAACGCGCTGGCCCTCGCCCGGTTCCTGGACTGGACCGCCGGCATCGAGGCCACCACCGACCCCAGCACGGTCGAGTGCATCTGGGAGAAAGTAATCAAGTACAAGGGTCAAGATCCAAACGCCTCTGGCGCCAAGGATCTACAGTCTGAGCGCAGTGGCGACAAGTACCGGCCATACACACCGAGCCAATTGGGCTACATGATCCAGAAGCTCGAGGAGCTGGCCTCGAAACATCCTGAGGACAGGCAGCTCGGTCCGATCTTGGACGTGTACATCGCCACTACCTACGACGCCCAAAACATTGCCGAGGAGAGGGAAAAAGCAGAACAACGAGGTGAAGACCCCATGCCGATCCAGCCCGCGATTTAAACTCAAGATCTTGCTTGAATTTGTTGTGTCGGTGGTATCTCCAAAAAGCCATGGATGGACCCGTTGTGTTCGATGCCAACAAGGATTCGGAGCTGATTCTGCTTGAGGGGTGGACCACGAATATGAAAGGTGCGTCTATGTATTGATTATGCATGTGTACAAGTATGGATATCGACCCGTTCAGGGAACCGGCCTCTTTGAAAGGAGTGACTAGGTCTACCTAATGCATATTGCACATACTAGAGTATTATCGAACTTTACTCTATTACGAGTAGATCTACCGGCGTACCTAGGTACACGGTAAGAATAGAATAGAAAGCGACTGTCGAACTCGGTATTTCGGTGGGTCGTCACAGTGACATCCCACAGAAATACCAACTAACTGCATGCGTCAGCGTGCGTGCTTCAACAAAGATGCCGCCATCATCCATCATGTATCATTTCCCTTTTCTTCTGTGATAGCCGCCGTCGCTGCAGCGCTCTCGCCGCCTACTCGTACGCCCGCTGGACTGCGCCAAACCAGCAAGATGACACGCCTTCCCATCGCCGCCTCGGCGCTGCTCTTGGCGTCCGCTTCGGCGTTTGCGCCAGTATCTTTGACCGCCCAAACCGGCACATCCCTGCCTCTGCGCATGTCGACCATCTCGGCCGACGAAACCTTCGCATCGGAGGATGCCAAGAAGCAGATCGGCAACGACGCCTTCCTCAACACCAACCTGATGCAGAGGGCCATGTCCGGCCCCGCCAAGAAGAACCAGGAGAAGCTCAAGATCGGCATCGTCGGTGCCGGCCTCGCGGGCATGGTCGCCGCGATGGATCTGGCCGACGCCGGCCACGACGTCGAGATGTTCGAGCTCCGCCCGTACGTCGGCGGCAAGGTGTCCTCGTGGATCGACAAGGACGGCAACCACATCGAGATGGGCCTCCACGTCTTCTTTGGCTGTTACTACAACCTGTTCGGCATAATGAAGCGCACCGGTTCCTTCGACTACGCCCTCCGCGTCAAGGAGCACGTCCACACCTTCGTCAACGACGGCGGCAAGCTCGGCGCCCTCGACTTCCGCTTCCCCATCGGCGCGCCCGTCTCCGGCTTGCAGGCCTTCTTCAAGACTGAACAACTCGAGGTGGAGGACAAGTTCCACAACGCCGTCCGTCTTGGCACCTCCCCCATCGTCCGCGCCCTCTTCGACTTCGACGGTGGCATGGACATGGTCCGCGATCTCGATGACATCACCTTCACCGAGTGGTTCACCCAGCTCGGTGGCAGCCGCGGCTCCCTCGATCGGATGTGGGATCCCATCGCGTACGCCCTCGGCTTCGTCGACTGCGACCACATCTCCGCCCGCTGCATGCTCACCATCTTCATGCTGTTCGCTATCCGGACGGAGGCCAGCGTCCTCCGCATGCTCGAGGGCAGTCCGCAGACCTACCTGCACGATCCCATCATCCAGTACCTGGAGGATCGCAACGTGAAGATCAACCTCAGCACGGGCTGTCGCGACTTGGTCCACGAGGTTGACGATCAGGGCCGTCCCACCCGCGTCACTGGCATCACGGTCGGTCCCAAAGACGAAGTGAAGGAGTTCGATGTCGTCGTTGCCGCCCTGGACGTGCCCGGCATTCGCAAGGTATTGCCGGAAAATTTCCGCAAGTATCCCATTTTTGACAACATTTACAAGCTGGACACGGTCCCCATTGCCACCGTGCAGGTACGATTCGACGGGTGGGTGACCGAACTGGAGGACGAAACGCGCATGATGGACGTTGCCGGCGATCAGTCCGACGGAAAGGGTGGCGGTATTGACAACCTGCTGTACTCCGCCGATGCCGAATTTTCCTGTTTCGCCGATCTCGCCCTTACCAGCCCCACGGAGTACTACAAGGAAGGAGAGGGCTCTCTCATCCAGGCTGTGTTTGATGAGCGTGCCTTCGATCGATCCAATGACCAAATCGTTCAGGACTGCATCGATCAGCTCAACAAGCTGTTCCCCTCGAGCCGGAAGCTCAAGTGCACATGGAGCTCGGTCGTTAAGCTCGGTCAGAGTCTGTACAGGGAGAAGCCGGGGCAGGACAAGCTCCGACCCCGACAGGCTACGCCCGTGGAGAACTTCTTCCTGGCGGGGTCCTACACGTACCAGGATTATCTCGATTCCATGGAGGGTGCCACCCGAAGTGGCTTGATGGTGGCCGATGAGATCGTTGCAAGGGCAGACGGGCCGAATGGTCTCAAGGCCAAGTCTGCGGCAGCCAAGGCGGCCAAGGAGGAAGCCGTCCTTGCATGAGTGCGTTGGGAAAAAACCGTGTGAAAATGAATAGTGCGTATTTATTTGAACAAGCTATGTACCTAGGTAGGCGTTTAAACTGCTAACTATCTAAAGCTACGTAGTAGAGAGCCGGATTTTGCCGGTCGAATCATCGAATCATCGCTCGCGCTCCTGTAATCTCCTTGATCGAGCGAGAGAGGCACCGATACACGTAAATCTACTACATATACATGTACCTGGTACATGTAGCTACGCGTAGCTGGGATTCCTAGATCTATTGGTTTTGTACATTAGTCCAACACATTACGAGTTCTACGTACAGTAGGGAAAAAGAGCCACCATGCATTTGCACCGTTTTTGAGTTTTCTATTATTTTTTGGTCACCGCTTTTGGTTCAGATCGTCGAATTCTTATAAAAGCTCTCAACTAAAAGCTCTCCATGGTAATATCGCCGCGAGTGCTCTCCCGCATGCTTATTGAGATACGTTCCATCTGTTTCTCGGCCTGCATTTCAGTTTCTGGTCCATCTTCACCTCCTTCACCGCCCAACATTGTCACAGAATTTCCCTCCGAAGAATCAAACTTGCCTCTCATGGATCTCATCGTTTTGAAGGAACTTCCTCTGCCACTACTCCCCATGCGATATAGCGCAAAGCTACTTCTTGCTCTTCTGTTGAAATCAACCTCAAGCACAGTTCCGTATGTCCTAAGTTCCATCTGGATGTCTCCGTCTTTGTCTTCTGGGCGATAGGGTGGATCGTCGTCATTGTTGCTGCCATCACTAGTGCCCTCCTCCATGAATTTCAAGAGCGCTTTGTAGGCTTCTTGCTGCGAATAGCAGGAAATGTATTCATCTTCTACCAACGTCCTGATCGCGACCCTTGCGGCATTGGTCTTGTCGTTCTTTGCCAGGAGGAGATATTTGATAAGTTCTGCATCGAGTTTTTGCATTCTTCCTGCAGGCGAAACTGTTGCGAATAGCTCGTGGCCAGGATTCTTCAGGGCGTTTTTGAGATCGCGGAAGAGGCCCTTAATGTGCTCCTCGATGTCCAACTCCTCGACACTATATCCGAGTTTGGCCAGGGCCAGCAGACCGCGCACTCGGCTCATCATAAGATCATATCGTTCGACCCGATTAATTTTGAAGCCCATTTCCAAACATTGATCCACAATCTCAACATCCATGTCCGAGGTGATTTGTAGGTCACGGAAGCCCATACTTTCTGCCTCGTGCTGGTGCTCGTGGTCGTCTTTTACAGTCAGTAGAAACATCGCTCGATTAAAATACCGATTCGCCAGAAATTGCATGAATAGAAGACACTCCTCTGACCATCCCTGTTCTTCGTAGAAAAGATCATAGGCCTCCTCGCCCAATTTGATGGCATGGGCGTGATATGCTGTTCCCTTGGCCACAATGTCCTTCTTTTCAAGGCCGCACATGGTTTTGTCACCGCTGACAACCATCGTGCGATACATTGTTAACATTGTATTGCCCAGATTATTTGATGCCACAGCGATGGCCTTCTTGTTGTTGAGTCGTATGAAGAGCTTGAGGGAATCTTTGAGCACATCGTATGCCTTTTCTATGTCGCCGGCGAAGAAGGCGTTGTTGGCGAATCGTACGACCTTGTAAAGCATTTCCATTGTCTCGTACACACTGTCTACCTCCCTACATGAGCCTTTGTGCTCGCTCAGTAAGATTAAGTCGTCATCGTTTAGATTTTGTCTGAATAAAGCGAAGGAATAATAAAAAGCGCGCAAATGGTTAGCGCATGAAAATATTCAAGCGTGGGAGGGTACCATGTACCTAGGTATGCCGGTGGTCTCCGGCTCTCCGGCTCACCTATTGATGTCTTCAATGACAACTAAGAGATCAAGAATGGGTCGAATCATCGACGACGTGACACGATAGGCAATGTAAATGGTGAGAGCGGCCGAGACAAAGATGAGGACTGAGAGCACTGCAATGCAAATGCTCACGTCCGTTTTGACGACACTATCAATCGATTGAAAGGATTGCGTTATACCATCTTCTGTCTCTGCAAGAGCAAGCGAATAGATGAGAATATTTTCCCGTTCGACGCCTCTGGATAAATCAGAACTGTCCAAGGCTCGTAAGTGCTTCACAATGACCGGGGCGTAAGATATATCCACAACCTCTTCCTCACCGCCGGGGCCCGTGCGGGTAAAGACAGAGCTGCCAGCATTTCCTTCCTTCATTTCGTTGAGAATAGGTTGGAATCCCCTCCATGCTTTGCACTTTGCTTCGTCCTCGTCGCAATAAATCTCATTATAACGAAGGACGAGCTCTTCTATGGCCTTGCCTTCTCCTTCCCCAAGGTCATAGTTAGGTCCGATCAGAGTATCGGTGCCAAGGATGCTCTTCTTTGTTGTGATGAGAATTGGAAATCCTCCCGGGGCAAGTTTGGTGTTATCGCTTTCGAGGCTTGTAAATATGGAGGATGGTATTAAGTCAACCAAGGACTGCCCTACATACTCTTGCGTTCGCGGATCAATCAAGGGCGTCGAAGCTGATTGAGCGAACAAACCGCCTTGGGCGAACACATACGGCGAGGTAATGTGGAAATTACCATCTCCGGCGTCGGCGGCTGATTTGCTATCAGCGTACCAACCTCGGCACCTTGCATCATAGCCGTACTTACCTAGTGGACAGAGCTCGGGGCGCAGCTTCGAGGCGCCGTTGCTTTCCGACGACATCCAGAAGGGAAAAGTAGCAAAGCTGTAATCACAACCAGTATATCCTCCAAGCATGCCGTCGGCCTCATACCCAATGTACATTCCAAAAGGCTTATCATTGCTGATGTCATAATTGTAAAGAGGAATCAACACACTCGATAAAGCTGATAGAACGCGGACGCGGTCGTACGTGGATCTGTACCTCGCGCCACTTGAGTCATTTACGTCTCCAGGCAGGCGAGGAAGTACGGTTGTGTTGTCCCACCATGATGTTGAAGCAGGAGAAGCCGCGACATTTGGAAATGATGTTGACAACCGCGTACCGGCAGAGTCAGCATCCTGGCTTTGTGCCTCGAAATGTACTTGCTGTGATGCGCGGCTTGCACTGGGATCAAAATTTGTACATTCTCCTGTAGCTCGAGCTCCGATATCATTCCAAGCACAATCACAGGGTCGGTTGATCATCCATGAGCATTGAGAACCATCGGGAGATGTTTTGCATTCCTCGGCTCCCTCCAGTAGTTCCGTAAACGAATCGGACATATTCATGCCGTCAAAAAGAAGCCACGACGCGAATCTGGTAAGCAAGTGGTTATCTCTCGCACTCTTCTCGGTCGTCTGTGACGCCTGAATGGCGCGCATTGATGTCGCCGAGAAACGAGTGGCATTCCGGAGTACCAAGTACTCGTCCTTTAACGGCATAATCAAGGCCGGAAGCTCGGAAGAAATATTGGCCAACACAACAGCAGAAATAGACACGGCGACGATCAAGAGAGGGATGACAACCAACCCGACAATCCACCAAAACAAGGGCGATTTTGCTACCGTTCCATCGTAATCTCGGCGGGTCGGGGTGTAGTTTGACGCAGTTGTGTCGACGCCGTTATCAAAATTTGTGCCGAAATTATGACGCTCGGGAACTGCTGAGTCGATTCCCTTTGCATTTGATTTAACCGAGGAAGCCAAGGATTTCCTCTTGTAGTCGTACGCAAACTCTGTGTCCTTTCGACTTTGATAGAAACCGTTGAACTTGTCGGATAAGTTGAAAATATTTCTGGACTCTGCTTCCCTTAATTTGACTCTATTCGCGGTCCCTTCTCCGCTAAAGCGGCTCACCATCTTGGTGAATTCTGTTGTAAGACAGCTGAGCTCGGTCTTTGGACTGAAGGGTAGAGCTCTCTTCCTCTCATAATTGATCCCTGTGTCTAGGTCTTCTCCAAACTTACCGACAACTTGGTCACCAACGTCGTTCATCCATTTGAGTGGTTCAATTAGCCAAGAGGATACGCCATAAATGAGGCAAAAAATTGCAACGATGCCGGCACATCCGAGCACTACCGTGAAGATGATGAGATTTTGGACAGAATCGTCAACCTCATTACCGACATGGTCAACGATGGGCTCCAGCCCTTCATCCGTAGAGAGAGAAATGATGGTAAGGAACTCAGGATGGTAGTCTAGATCATATTTGTCAGGTATGGGCGGGATCGGGTATGCCGAGATGAATTGAGTGCCATCAGCGCTTTCAAACAGAGTGTCTTCGAATAATCGTCGAGCCTCGTCGGCGTCCCATGGTTCTGAAAAGTTTACTAGCGACATAATGCTCTGGAATATTTCACTGTCCACTCCAGTTTCAAGGGCCGGGTCATCAATGGTTGTTGTCCCATCGGCCGTCTCCAAGTCAAAGTTCAGCGACGTCACCACAGTGCCAGATTCATCAAATCGCACCAGAGATAACATCGACCATTCATCGACCTTGACAGAGTCCAAAATGTCCTCCACGCCTTCAATAGTAAAGTCAACGAGAATGCAAGCGATGAATGCCCCTGTCTTAATGTCGTATATGCTCCGTCCTGCTAGCATGAGCCAATTATCAGGGTTCCAAGCATCCCGAAATGGACCGATGTTCTGGACTCGATCCGGACGGAGCGCCTGATCTCGGCACCATCCTCGCTCCAGTGGGTTGTACTCTCGTGATGGAACCACAGTTCCCTCTGGGTGACACCGGGCGATCTCCTCTTCCGTTCCAATGGGACCCAAGCTTGGATCGACCGGGTTAGGTGCTCGCATCCAATCACATCCGACCGATGTATACGAGTTGCGTCCATCAATCTCATAGTGAGGAAACATGATGCTGCTTCCCGCCCCAGCGTTGCTAAAATAATATCCAATCTCTTTGATGTCTTGGTTGTACTCAAACAGAGCCTTCAAAAATGGGCTTAGATCCGCCGCCTTACGTGCCACCTGCGCATTGGTCGGGTTTGGTGCAATTACTCCGCCAGTGCTGATATCGTTATTGGCATCTGTGCAGTTGGGAAAGAATTCCATATCTTCGGGGTTGGTTGACCTGGGATCACAGGCCCCTTGCATAGTATAGGTGGAAAGCACAGTGCTGAGACGGGGATTTGCCGAGAACCACGGCCATCGCTCCTGCACGTGCTCCTCGTAGTTGGCCTCGTTGACATTACCACTTCTCTCGTCTGGTGTGCGCCGAAAGTCCCAATCGAGTGGCAGAGGCGGATTGCTCAAGGGATACACATTGGTCTGGGTGAGAGTATCAAAGAAGGGCGTGGCGCTATCGTCCTCGGTGGTCGGATACCCGACAAAGCGATCTCTTGCCACTTCGTACATGATCTGTACCAAGTCGTTGGGCATGATTCGGGGACTAAGCGTCTCGGCAACATATCGGGCAGTAGTCCCCATGCTTTGTTTGACAAACGTTTCGACATAGGTGGCACTTTCATCCTTGATGCTATTGCCCGTCAACACCGAAGCAATAATGGCGACAATCATCACAATGACGATGGCCAAGGCTGAAACCGAACCAAATGTTAGCATCATCTGCTTTCGCAACGAATACTTGGGATTCAGCAACAACCTGTGAAACCAACCATGCGTCGCCAACAGGAGTTTGCTGGACGATCGCTCCTTCTTTAGCACGCCGTCGGAACCAGTGTCTCGGCTGGACTGGCTCCCAAGATCGTCCATTATGGCACTGCGTGCCATCAAGAGGATGTGATCGGGAACCTTGCGCAGCTCGAGGGAATTCGATCGGCGGCCATCGGGACGGCGGCCAATGGCACCGCCCTGTCGCCGATCGTGCTGGCGTCGGACCTGCGACGCGGTGTACGTGGCGGCGGATTTGGTATCGTAATCGCTGCCTGGAGCGCCGGATGCGTCGGTGCATAATTTTGTGCCGGTGCCGAGAGAGCGACTGAAGTCCCGGTCGAGGTTGCCCTGCATCCCCTCGCCCAAGTTGCTACATGTAGTATCCTCAACCTCGTTCAGCTGGCTCTGCGGAAGTGCCGACTGTGCCGACTCAAGGTCGGGGTCGCCTTTTTGTGCTTGCATGTCAAGACCCTCATCATCGTCAGGAGCAGCTTTCTCTTCGCCTCTGCCGCCGGCAGCGACAGTGCCAGTAGCGCCCGGCGGTGACGACATGAATGAAACCTTGTTGTAGGCTGCCTACTGCTATGCTTGGTTGCCCGACCTCTAGCTAGCATGCATGTTGGGCATCCAGTCAACAGAGCAGAGCGCGGCAACTCGAAGATGTGAAGGAATTTGCAGACAAAATAAATCTGGAAATCTCAGAACTCCGGGTTCGATTGAGCAGAAACAGTAGGCACTAATAGAAACCTAAAATAGTACTTACCTGCAACAGGGTCGGTCGCGTCGGTCATCAAAAGTCATTCCCACAAGCACAAATCAAGATGAAGGCTACCAAGAGACCGCTACCGTCCCCACCGTCCACCACGATGCGTCCCTCATCTGTCGCAAAGATAGTTGGACTAACTGCTGTGGCTGTGGGCGCTTCCATTTTTGCCGTCAATTTTGACTTATCCAGAAGATTACATGTAGCCGTCCGGATGCGGAAACAAAAAAAACAGAAGAAGCAGAGACATCGATCCACACAATCTTCCTCCATCGACAAAGCGCTCTACGAGACGGACGGGACCATGAGCATATCCCGTGCCAACAAGCTGGTGTACATTCACACACCGAAAACGGGCGGTTCGAGTGTCGAGAATTCTGTCTTGTTTGACGATGCCAGATCTCATCACACGGTCGGCGGTCATTTCAGCGTAGAGCACATGACGCTGGACGCCCAGGAGCGGGGCATCAACGACTTCGTAAAAGCAGCACACATCCGCCACCCGTGCAGTCGCTTCATCAGCGCGTACGCATATCTCGCATCTGACATTTGCAACCCGGGCGACAAACGGTGGGCTAAAGAACACATTGGAAATTTGTCCCTGGATGACTTCATCCTCAAGCTGGAAAGAGAGCCAGGACTGACCGGCAAGGCCCATCTCCGGCCGCTGCATCACTGGCTGTTTTATCCAGACGGGACCTTTGGGTTGGATGTGGCGCTGTGCCAAGAGAACTGGAATGAAAGCCTGGATGTGTTGGGCGAATACCTCGGTGGCTCTGACAGGATCCCAAAGGAGTTGTATTCCAGCCACTCGTTGCAGAACGCGCACAACTCTTGTGCCGAGCTGAGGCCCGAGACGAGACAGGCCATTGAACGGGTGTATGCAATGGACTATTGCATTTTTGGATTTTCCTCTCAACCAAAGACGGGGTGTCAGCAAACGAAGGAAACACCTGAAGTATTTACCGAAAGGTATGCCAACTGTGTTGCAAGGTTTGGTGCACCACTTAGTAGCTCGTAAATAAATGTTTTTACACCCATTTTTATCAACTTAAAATAGCGCACTATCTATTGGTGCGAGCGGCGAGCACGCTAGATACATTGTGTAGCGTGACCAAACTTACAAAGCGCCCGTGGTAGATGATCGCTATCCTTACAGTCTGTCAAGTGACGATACAAGTGCAAGTCGACTTGATTTGATTTGATTGGCGGCTTCCAACTCCTTCTGGGTTTCATTCTCTAATCGCAAATGGCACCTTACATTCGGCATTCGGCGGAGGGTTAGCATCAGCTCAGCTCAGCTCAGCCCGGAGGGCCGGGCAAACTCCGAGCAGATTTGAATTAAATTGAGCACTTGTGCCGTTTTCTCAACAATAAAATCAGCCACGAGATCTCATGATTCGATTCTCCTAGGAAGTCCTTGCTACTAGCTAGAGGTAGATCTACGGAGAAGATCTACATGTCGCAATGCTAGACTCTACATGTACCGGTACGTGTAGATCTCCTAGAGTCTACGTAGCTAGCTAGACTAGATCGTAAGCATGAAGTAGATCTAGATCTACATGTAGGAATTCCTGGTTTTTCTGGCGGTTGCGGCGCCCTATCGTATTGCGAGCCTGCCACGCTACTTTGGCTAATTCTTTCGGCTCGATCTGAGTAAAAAATCCGCTTGATACGACTGGCTACTAGTAGCTAGCCTGTTGTGCTGTTGTGGGAGACGCCGCCATGGCGCCATGGCGCCAAGCGTTGAGTGGAATCGACACATGATGTGAGCATATTCTGCTCACACAAAGTCAAACCAAAGCCAACCAACCATGAGCAGCCGACGACCGATGAGACGGAGGGCGGGTGGCATCCTGGCGGCGGCGGCGGTTCTGGCCTCGGGCGGCTACAGTAGCAGCGGCAGCAGCTCCCCAACGGTCGCCGCCGCCGCTCCGACAGACACATTATTGGCCGGCACGAATCCCACCACCAGCATTAGCAGCAGCACCCTTCGGGGGACCTCTGCAACCTCCTCGTCGCCCGGCAATGCCAAGGCCGGGCAGATGCACCCCATCCGACGGCTGTACGGCGAAGACAACGCCTCGGTCCGGCGGGAGCTGAGCAAAATCGAGACGGAATCGACCGACTATTGGCGCACCGGCATCAAGGGCGACCCCGACCACGTCGTGCGTTACAAGAATCACCCTTACGCCAAGAAGAACCGAGACGGCCACGGCGATGATGCAACGAAAACTACACCAGCAACACGGCGCCTGCAGGAGGAAGACGACGGCGACAGCGACAACGACAGCATCTTCAAACCGATGCGCATACGCTTCGACACGTCGGCCCTCGAATCGCAACGGACGGCGACGAACGGGGCGCAGATCGACTTCATCGAGAACGAAATTCTCCCCCGGATGAGCCGATTCTGGTCCGAGACCCTCAGCGTCGTCCCCGTCGAGGACAAGCTGATCCTCAGCACGGCCGAGCTGGCCAACCGCCGCTACTGCGGAGATTCCGAATTCACCGAGGTCCCCGCCGAGCACCTCGCCGACGGCGTGGCCGACACCGACCTCCTCCTGTACGTCAGCGGCACCCCCTCCAGCCGCTTCTGCGGCCCGTCCACCCTGGCCGTCGCCGTGGCGTGCAACTTCGACAGCTACGACCGCCCCATCGCTGGGGCCATCAACTTCTGCCTCGACCAATTAGAGCTCGATGATGCCGGCACGGCCCATCCCGCCATCATCGACGACAACGTCGACGTGGCCATCCACGAGGCGGCCCACGTCCTCGGGATGAGCAGCAACAGCTACCGCTACTACTGGAACCCCGAGACGGGCGAGCCCCGCACCGACCGGAGCTTCCGCAGCACCACCGTCACGTGCGTCGACGGCGTGCAGCGGACGCAGATCCTGCCCAGCGAGGAGACTATGAAGTTCTTCGTCGCGCCCAACGGGCAGCGCTACGCCGCCATCGTGACCGAGAAGGTGCGGGCGGTGGCGCGGAACCAGTTCGATTGCCAGGAGCTGGAGGGGGCCAAGCTGGAGAACCAACCGACAGGGGCGGACTCCTGCACGGGCGATCACTGGGAGGAGCGGGATTGGTATCCCGAGGCGTTGAGCGGCGTCATCAGTCCGACGGCCAACATCATCAGCCCGTTGACGCTGGCGCTGCTGGAGGACAGCGGATGGTACCAGGCCAACTACACCAAGTCGTCCGTCTCGCCCTTTGGACATGGCGTGGGGTGCGACTTTGTCAACAAGCCCTGCCTGGAAACCGACGAGGCCACGGGGGACACGGTCGTTCCCGATTATGCCCGATCCTACTTCTGCTCGGCCGCTTCGGCTCGTGGGTGCAGTCCAGCCCTAACGCACAAGATGGCCTGCACCGTCATTGACTACAGCCTCTTCTTTCCCCAAAGGCTGCCCGACCCGCAGTTCGCGTACTTTCAGGACGAGCCTGCGCAAGGAGGTCCTCGCCAGGCCGACTACTGCCCCGTCTACGGCTCCACCTACTCCGGCCTCCAGCCGCAGGAATTGGACTGCCGCGATCCCGCCAACGTCGACCTGATCAACCTGTACTCCGAGGAGTACAGCTCCGACTCCATGTGCTTCGAGACCACCTCTGGAGAGGGGCGGTGCTACGTCGCGCAGTGCATTCAGGACGAGCAGGTCCTTAAGGTCAACATCCGCGGCGAGTGGAAGACGTGCGAGTACGACTTCCAGCAGATAGGTATCAGGGTGGCCAGTGGCGCCATCTCCTCGACGCTGACCTGCCCCCGCCTCATGTCGGCCTGTCCCGATATGTTTTGCCCAGCCAACTGCGCCGGCCGGGGCGTCTGCAACTACCAGAGCAACGTCAACGGCACCGTCCGGCCGCGGTGCGAGTGTTTCAACCCCGAGGATACGTCCCCGGGATGTTCCGATTCGCTCGTTTTGGATGGCCTTTTCCTGTCGGATTCCTCGGGCCTCGTCGATGACATCAAGGAGGGTTGGTTCGACCCCCTCGTGGCGGTATTCGTGGACAATCCTGACACCTGGACGACGGCGAGCTGGGCCTGGGCAGCGGGTCTATTCGTCGTGTTTCTGCTCATGTTGTTATGTATCTGTTCCAGCTTTTGGCCTCAACGTGGCATCCGACGAAGGAAGAAGAACTTTCGTAACACCAATTTTTAGTAAAGACGAGATGTCAAAGTGAAGAGATCGGTGATGTACGTGCTGGGATAAAAGACCGAATAATCGCGATGCTATTTGCGTGGTTGCCCTTCTCTCAAAACCCTCCTTTGATGAAAGTCGAAGTTTTGATCAAACTTAAAATATAGAAGTATGTATGAAAACTATATGGTGCACTAGCTAGTAGATCTGCGAGGCTCGTGTTCGTATTAGCATCTACACTGATATGGTCAGATCCTCAGAAATTGACTGGAGCAGACCAAAGACCAACCGAGCGAGCCTCCTTGCAGTTCCATCCTTTCCTCCAAGGCATCACTCTCTTGGTCCAATACTGCCAAATCCAACTTGCATAGAATGCAACGCAACATCGAAACTTGTCCAACTCATCCCTGCCGTTTTAACCGCTGATCGGCACCACTACCCGCCGACATCTTGTACTTCTCCTCGTCCCGGTATCCAAACTTCTTCCTCGCCTGCACTTTCTGCTTTCCGAGCCACCGGCGGAACTTGATGGGAAAATCTGATTTGCTAGAAGCAAGCCACCGAGCCACGAGTACGGCGCAAATCAGAAGGAAGGGCGTCCAGGACCCTTCCGTCGTTGGTGGTTGATCATCTTGAGCGGGCATACCTTCCGCGTTTGATTTATGAATGGCAACACCGCGACACATCTTATTGCATGCCTTCACTTCTCGCAAAAAATGTCCGTCCGTCGTCCGTCGTAACTTTTTGGCATCTTGCAATCTTGCAATCTGGCTGGGACTGGCAGGTGCCGACCCTTTCTTTCTCTTCCTTTCCCTCTTCTATAAACGTAGCCTAAACTGGCTGCGGCGCGGCGGCACAACACGTGCCATTTTGCTCATATCAAGGGCCATCACCATGGGGGTCTTTGACGATAGCGACGACGACACCGATGATGGAAAGGCACCGGCCGGCCGCCCCGGTCCCGGTCTTCTCGACCTGAACGGTGAATCGTCGCCCGCAGCGGCCGGTCAGCAGCACGACGATGCTGATGCTGTTACAGCTGACGTTGATCCACTCGATGCCTTCATGTGCGGCGTCCAGAGCGAGGCCGAGCGAGATGCCGAGGATACCAAGCGCCGCGCGGCATGCGCGGCGGATGACTCTGGCTCTGCTTCGGAAAATGCAGCCAGAAAGCGTGCTAGGTTGGACGTTGATAACGAGGAGGAGGCCACATCTCATTGGACGGAGCGGTCGGCGGTATCATCATCAACAGCAGCAGATGCTGCTTCCGCCCACAAGCGTTTACTGCCCGGTGCTCTTGACGACGACGAACGCAACTATGCACCACAGCTGCAAAACCAGGAAATTGACCCACTGGCCAAGGTAGACCACAGCGGCATTCGTTACAAAGCGTTCCAGCGCCAATTTTACAAGCCAACTAATACTCCGCTCGGTCTTCATTGGCGAAGAGACAACGAGGTATCCTGCTCTCTCAATGTGGATCCGATATTGAGTTTTGCTGACCTTGGACCGACCGTGCTGCATCGAGAAGTGATGGAGTATCTGGACACGAGCGGTTACAAAACTCCAACGCTTGTGCAAGCCCAGTCATTGCCGATCGCACTATCGGGAAGAGATTGCATGGTAACGGCCAGCACGGGCTCCGGCAAAACTCTTTCGTACACCATTCCTTTGACGGTTCACTGTGTGGCACAGGATCATATTCAGCCCGGCGTTGACGGCCCGATCGGCCTGATACTGACGCCGACGCGAGAACTTGCCAGCCAGGTTCACAAACAGTGCAATCAGCTCCTCAAAACCCTCGGCGGGCGGGCCGTGTGTGTGACTGGCGGCAACAAAGGGACATGGGAGCTCAGCAAGGATCTGCGAAAGGGCTGTGAGGTTGTTGTGTCCACTCCCGGTCGCCTTATTGATTTGGCGAAAGCCAAGGCCACCAATCTCCGACGAGTGACACTCATTATTTTAGACGAATGCGATCGGATGCTCTCGATGGGATTCGAGAAGCAGGTAACCTCTATTATGGAGAATGTTCGGCCAGATCGACAGACGCTCATGTTTAGCGCTACACTTGGTAGGAGAGTCGAGAAGGTTGCAAAACAGTGGCTTGCCAATCCAGTGCGAATAGCGGTTGGGCGAACGGGTTTGTCGTCCGAGCACGTATCCCAACATGTATTGGTGTTACCTTCCTATCAAGCAAAGAAACAATGGATGATGGAAATGACCCCCACGCTTGCCAAGGTTGGTCGGATGATTGTGTTTTTGTCGTCCAGGGCAGATTGCGAGGAACTTGCAACGAAAATGCAGCAGCATCCCTCCATCGGCGGAGCAGGTCTACCCATTGACTCTATCCACGGTGACAAGCACCAAACTGACCGCAACGCTGCGCTGAATGCTCTTCGGAAGGGGAAACTTGCAGCTTTGATCGCGACGGACGTAGCTGCCCGTGGCCTCGACGTGGACGATGTAATGACAGTCGTAAATTTCGATCCAGCAAAGAATCTCGATGCGCACGTCCATCGAGTGGGACGCGCAGGTCGAATGAGTACTGCACAAACATCTGGAGGTGACGCCGAACAAAAGAAGGGCGTTGCGTACACTTTGCTCACTCCTAAAAACGCCGATTTCGCGAACGTCTTGATGAACGCCTTTGTAAGAGAAGGACGGCATGTTGGAGATGACTTGGAGAAGCTGGCGAAACAGAGCAAGCACTACCGAAACGGAAGTGGGGCAAGATGATGCAATTCATACAATATACAAAGCTCTTAAACTTTCAATACACGTACTGTACAGCTGTACCTTGTTATGATTTGAATTAAATAAATTAGATGTAGGAATTCCTAGTTCCCGATGCCCCGAATCACCTGCAGAAGCATCCGCAGCGGGCGCTGGAGCGATGGGTCACCTTCTGCCATCTTCGCGTTGATGATCCCAACGAGCTGCGTCAGCACACCGCCAATGTGGCGGGCAATGTTGGGGTTGTTAGGGTCCAGCGTGACGGCAACGTCCTGAAGCCAAGTCAGGCAGCACCGAAGATCAGGACCACTGGCGTTGGGCAAAAGAGCGCCAAGCTGCTGCGCCAGGCAGAGAAGGATATGCTGGGACAGCATGGGGCCAGATTCACCTTCAAGGACGTCCTGGAGGTTCGAATTCTTGCATGCAAATAGGGCGAACACTCCATTACCCGCGGGCGCCGCAAGGGCCTTCGTAAATGCCTC
>Ga0115006_10000355_pt1 | contig 24731 bp, 9 predicted proteins | sample ArcOceMetagenome_3_FD_88943 | JGI IMG/M metagenome (GOLD analysis project Ga0115006, IMG submission 88943) | Marine eukaryotic phytoplankton communities from Arctic Ocean - Arctic Ocean- Svalbard ARC20M Metagenome | ecosystem: Environmental > Aquatic > Marine > Oceanic | place: Arctic Ocean...
GGGGGGGGCCCCTGCCCCCCCCCCCTTGCGTGGGTTTGTGGTGGGGGGGGGGGGGGGGGGGGGGAGGGTAAGTGCGCATCGCCCTGTGCCCCGGGGCCAGAGCTGGCCGCGGGGCACAGGGTCAGTAGTGTACAAGTAGGCCGCGGGGCACAGGGTCAGTAGGCTAGGCGATAGTGTAGGCGAGGGAGCAGCTGCCCCCGCCACCCCCTACTCCTGTCCTACACCAGTCCTCCCCTTGCTGCGTGCGCGCAGGAGATGAGCGGCCGGTGTGGGTGTGGAGGCGCGTGTGGAGGCACAGCCACATGTAGTGGGCCATGCAGGGTCACACATGTAGTGGGCCATGCCGGCATGACGTCATGCCTGATGCGGTAGGTTGCCGCATGCCAGTGCTGGCTATGCAAACCGTGACAAGAATGTAATAGAGGGGGAAATCTGTGGGCCCCCGGACAAGAAACCTGGGTGACACCATGCCATGAGCGTCTGTGGGCAATGATGCCCAACAGAGCTGTGTGCAATGAACCGAGGCTCAACAGAGACCTGCGTCAAGCGCACACACCCCTCAAACTATTGAACGCATTAGGTCCATTTTGGTTGTCTGCGCACGCGCTCTCCTGTCCCCTCATCTTGGTGGCAGCCAGCGCATCCAGCCCATCCAGACCACTTCCCAATCACTTGGAGTAGAAGGCGTCCCAGTCGACGTTTTTCAGCGACGGTCTTGCCTGGCAGGGACAAGTGACATGAAGCAGCTGTCACACGCAACACAGACGCGCTGCTCGCTGCTCAACACACCATGTGCGCGCTAGGTGCCCATACAGGAAAGCCTTGATTCCGACAACCACGCCGCCACGCGGCAGGAAAGGGGTGAGCGAGCGAGGCGCGCGCGCACGGACCGAAAGGCTCGGCAGGCACCACGCTATGCGCTAAGCTACACCGCGCTACACCGTGCTATGACGCAGCAGGCCGTTTGACAGCACACGCATGAGGAGAGGCAGGCAACCTTGCGAGACGGCACCATCGTCCACGACGCTCCTACCTTGGAGCAGCCCACAAAGAACCTGTGACACACGACGCATGCACCGCATGCCGCACCACACGCCACGCTTTGCTTAGGACCCATCCTCGCTCACCAATGCTCCCGCATCCTCGTTCACGCATGCTCCTTACCTGCTGCACGCCTACACAGAGCAAGGCTGGAGCAGACAAGACCAGGCATCTTGTCTGTCCGAGACACGCCGCCATGTGCACGTGCACGCGCACAGGGAATGACAGGCGCGAACAAGAAGGGACCAAGGAAGGCACGGGCGTTGTGCCGCACGCACCTCATTGGTTGGCCGACAGGAAGGCCTTTTCGCAAGAGGACTTGCTGGCCGTTCTTCAAGACGGCCATCGTGCCAACGGAAATGTCGACAAGAATGCCCACGCGATCACCGGCGTGCACAGCACGGTCGGCATGCGAGGGCGCGGACAGTTGGGTATTGTCGGCCTCGCTTTCGGCCATGTTCCAGAGAAGCGCGCCGGTGCCAGTGAAGCAGACGCTGCCGCCCGATGCGATGCCGCTGCTATCAAACTCGCGCGGGTCGCTGTTTTCGTAGCTCTCTTGCGTCATCACACCCACACTGCTAAACTCGCTATGTGCTCCCGCCCGCACCTCAAAGTAGTTGAGGATCTCTCCCGTTTCAATTTGCATCAGCTTGTCCGTAACTATCATGCCGCCCGTAAGTTCAGCCGTCGGAATCTTGCTGATGGAGGGGTGGGGCTGGCTCATAGGACCCGTGACCTTGAGGGGCATGACCATCCACGGCCGACGCTGCATGGCCTCAATGGGGTCCGAGCGCCGCTGCGTGAAGAGCCCGCTCATCGGGGACAGCGGGGAGCGCACAAACTTGTTGATCCAGTCGCCCTTGTCACGTATCAAGCGCACGCGCCGCGCCTTGCCTCCCAGCACCGGTGGAATCATCCACATGGGCACCGAAAACAATATCAACGGCAGAGACAAGGGCAGCGAGAGCGGCACAAGCGGAACAGTCATGGTGTGGCCCAGCAGCAAGTTTCGCCCCTGCCCACGTGCCTCTCCACGTCAGCATCCCATTTTTGCCAGCATGGTCCTGCGCCCCTGCACTTTGGCCTCCGTCTGCCCGCACATACATGCGCCTGCACGCGCAGCATGGACAGGCGCAGCAACAGGCTGATCATGCCAGACGCACAGGCCAGACGCTCAGGCCCGCTCTGCCGCCCAGCACATCCCATCGGCACGCGTGCCAATGACACATGGGCGCAAGCGAGGGCGTGCGGGCGGGGGGGCAACCTTAGACTCGAGGTCGAACGCGTCGTCATTGACGAGGGCGCGTCGCCACGGCTCAGTCTTGTGAATGAGGAGAGGGTCGTACGAGAGGACTTGAGCAAGCACGGCCTCAGACTCAACCAGGGGCCCAGCGTCGCCGCCTTGCGCGCTCCCCTCTGTCTCGCCCTCAGCCTCGGTAGTGCCAGACTTAGGCTGGAATGAAAGGGAGCTGGCCCCACCAGTCAGCTTGTCATTAAAGCGCGTCGAGAACTTCAACGCCTCGATGGGAATGGCCGCCGCCTGCTGCGCCGCAGACATTTTCCTGCCGAGATCACATGCCACACCGGACACGCATCTCAGAACAAACGCACCCATCTTACAATTCTGCAGACCTGCATCCTGATTGCAACCCATTAGACACCCAGCGCCTCGGAGGAATGTGGTTACCCCTGGCCCCCCAAATTCGGCAGAGACTGGAGCACGCTGTCACGACTGGTCCGTGCACATACGCGTCTGCCCACGATACCCAACGCATTGCCAGTATTCTGCGCACAAAGATATACGCTGCACCGCATCCCTTCGTGCCTGCAGCAATAGTGGGTCCCGCAACATCTCATCTCAACCCCGCGAGCGAGGAAGGGGAAGCGGGGCATGGAGAGACCTGCCCGGGGCGCCGCCGCGCAGGCGCAGCGCCGCATCGCTCGCCGCGGGGGAAAATGCAGGCAGTGGTGACAGGCGGGCGGCTGCCGGGGCAGACGATGCCGCCAGCGCCGGTCGGCCTAATGAGCTGCCGGCCACGACCAGCACGCACGCCCACAGCGGCGCGGCCGTGGCTGCGGAGCGGAGCATGCTGCAGGGCGGCTCTCCTCGCGCTCGCGCCTGCACAATATGCCGTGGGACAGAGCGTGAGGCACCCCAGGCCCGCCGCCGCTCGCGCGCCGCCGCCACACGTGCGCCGGATCCTGGTAGAGGCGTCCAGGTGGCCAGCCTGACGAGCATGCGCGAAGAGACGGGAGCAGCAGCGCCGCGCCGCCGGTGACAGCCCACACGCAGCACGTTCTCTCGCGTGCATCCCCGTGGGCCCCCTGCTCCCGCCGCCGCCGCTCTGGCGGCGCGGCGAGCCCTCCGCTGCTGCGGCCGCCACCGCCACACGTGTGGCGAATGCCTACAGTGCCGAGCCGGGCAGCACTGCGGCACGCGGGCCCCGGACCCGCCTGGCGACAGGCCGGACCGGTTACACTGCGTGCGGCCCCGCATGCACGCGCGTCCCCGCCCGGCGTGCTCTTTCCCTCATGTCGCTCTTACCCCTCCCTCCGCCGACCGCGGCCGCCGTCGCCCACGGAACTCGTATGAGTGGACAAATCGGCAGCCTGGACCGATATGGGCACAGTACCGAACAATTGTGCTACAGCCGTTCACCGATATGTAACCCTCACCGGCCCGTGTACTTCGCAAGCGCGGACCACCGATGCCCGCCAAAACCCCACGGGTCGGTCCATGGCGAGGGGAGCGGCGCGGGGAGGAGGAACGGACCGCGCGTGGCGGCAGATGCCCTGGGCGCGGGGCGGCGCCGGAGCGCGGTAGCCGCAGCCCGCGCGCCGCGTCGGCGTAGCGGGCGCCTCCTCCCCGGGGGTGGAGGCACCGAGGGCGGGGGCCCCCAGCGGGCAGCAGCCGACCTGTAGGGCGCCAGCGGCGGGGGCGAGGAGGCGTGCGTGCCGCCACCATGGGCGACGAGGACCGCGGTCAGGCCAAGATGGCGCTGGGCGCGCTGCTCAAGGCCTCGGCTGCGCAGCAGGAGCTGCAGCAGGGGGGCGATGTGAGCTTCCTGGCCGCGGCGCGCGCGGCCAAGGCGAAGCAGGATGCGCAGAAGCTCAACAAGGACACCAAGCGCAAGATCAAGGTCGCCATCGAGCAGGCCAAGAAGCTGAAAAAGCTCGACCTGGGGGGCTTTGGCCTCACCGAGATCCCACCAGAGGTGTTTGAGCTCACGGACCTGAAGATCTTGTGGCTGCACGACAACAACATCTCTGAGGTTCCAGACGAGATCAGCAAGCTTGAGGAGCTCAACCAGATCCGTCTGTACAACAACCAGATCCGGGAGTTGCCGAGCTCAGTGTCGAACCTCCAGAAACTGTCGGTGCTGTGGATGCAGAACAATGAGATTGAGGAGCTTCCAGACGAGCTGGGCGAGTGTACGCTCCTGTCTGTGCTGTCGGTTGCTGAGAACAAGCTCACCCGCATGCCCTACACCATTGGCCAGTGCACGCTGCTCCGAGAACTGCTGCTGGATCACAATGAACTCGAGGTGCCGCCCGACTGGGTGCGAGCCAAGGGCCAGCCGGCGACAATCAAATACCTGCGGCGGCTGTTCACAGCCAGCAAGGACAAGATACTTGACTTGCGTGGTCTTGATCTCACCGAGATCCCGGAAGAGTGCCTGGAGTTTGAGGACATCGAAGAGCTCCGCTTGTCTGACAACAAGCTCAAAACCCTGCCAGAGGAAATTCTCAAATGGGCGCCAACGCTCGAAAAGCTGACGCTCAACAACAATCGCATGCTGCGCGTGCCGGATGTAGTCAAGTCGTTCACCGCGCTCCAGAGCCTGCAAATGTCGGGCAATGAGGTCATGGACATCCCCAACTGGGTCGGCCAGCTCAAAGACCTGCGAATGTTGAAGGCTGCCAACAACAAGCTGCGGAGGCTGCCGTTGGCATTGGCCATGCTGGAGCGGCTCGAGGAGGTGGATGCAGTGGGCAACCCGATCACCTCGCCGCCTCCCGAGGTTGTTGAGAAGGGCGCTGCACTGATCAAAGAGTACTTACACAAATTCATCTATGCCCAGAAGACGAAGATTCTCAATTTCAACAACTTGAACATCGCAGAAATCCCGGGGGAGATCTGGCATGTGCCGTACATAGTCAAGCTCATGCTCAACAGCAATGCGCTTCGCACGCTGCCAGAGCAGATGTGCGAATTGACCGCACTCACACATTTAGAACTCGATAAGAACTTGTTCACGACGATCCCGGAAATTCTAGCGGAGTTGACGACCTTGGGAATCCTGATGATGAATGGCAACAAACTTGAGAAAGTGCCCGTGGAGGTTAGTCGTCTGACCTTCCTCGAGACACTCCATCTTGACAACAATGGCATCAAAATTGTGGCAGAAGAAAGTCTTGGAACGCTGTCCAACTTGGTTGAGCTGTCCATGCAACGCAACAAGATTAAGATGTTGCCCGACGACTTCAGTCAGATGAGAGCGCTGCGTCGGCTTAATCTGGACGAGAATCTCATCCAAGCCTTTCCGCACGCAGTTGCCAAAATCGCTGCTCTGGAAGAGCTGTCCGTGGCAGACAATCAGCTGTTGCGATTATCGCACCACTTTGCAACGCTCACGTCGTTGAGGCTGCTACGTGTGTCAGGCAACAACCTCAAGAAGCTGCCGGCAGAGATAGGCAACTTGGCCTCGCTCACGTACATGGATGCATGCCACAACTCGATCAACAAGTTGCCAGCCGAAATCGGGGCGTGTACGAATCTTCGGCATCTGAATTTGTCCTTCAATCGGATACCAGCCTTTCCGAACGCGTTGGGCAACCTGGAAGAGCTCACTTTCTTTGCATTCGATACAAATTTGATCCGGCGCTTGCCTCTGGAATTCCGCAAGCTGCGCCAATTGACGCGCCTGCAGCTCGGAGGCAATGACCTCAAAGACCCTCCGGTTGAAATTGTCAAGGAAGGCATTGGTGCGATCCTCGAGTACATGGACAAGTTCTCAATAGCAGTGCGAACTAATGTGTTGGATCTGAGCGGTATGGACCTGAGGGGCGTGCCCGCCGAGGTGAACCAGGTCCTGACCAACTTGACAGAGCTTGATCTGCAGAACAATTTGCTCAAGAAGATCGACTTGGAGCAGATCCGCAACCTGACACGCCTCACCAGCCTCAATATCGAGTTCAATCGTATCAAGGAGATCCCGGAGGACATCAAGATGTTTACCAACATCCGCCAGCTCTGGGTCGGTTACAATGTGCTTACCGTGTTGCCACACGAGCTTGGCGCGCTGCCCAATCTTGATATGATCAACTTCGAAAATAATAAGCTAGAGCGGCCGCCGGAAGACGTGCTGTCGCAGGGTTCGGTGGTCGTGATCGACTACTTGCGGCGCATGTATGCTGCGCGTGACTCGTTCAAACTCGATCTTTCTGGCTTCCGTCTACGCGCAATTCCACCAGAGATCACAGAGTTTGAGACGCTGCGTGAGCTGTATCTCAACGAAAACAACATCTCAGTTTTCCCAGTGGCAATGTCCAACTTGGTTGATCTGCGTATCTTCGAGGCCAACAAGAACAACCTGAGCACGATCCCCAGCGCTGTCAAGCATTTGCATCAGCTCATTCGCATGTCGCTTAACAACAACCGCCTCACCAAGCTGCCGCAGGATCTGGGGTCGCTGGATGAGCTCAAGGAGCTGGATGTCACAAACAATCGGCTGCAGGCGCTGCCGTCAGACCTGGGGCGTCTGCCGGAGCTGACAGTCCTCATAGACGGCAACGCTCTCGTCTTTCCGCCGGTCTGCTGCCCTTTTGTTGTGCCTCCTCTTGCGTCGATTGTGTGGTCGGCTTGCGTGCGCACGCTCGACTGTGAAGCATGCGCGCTTCAACTGTGCGCAGCAAGCAGTCACGGGGGCGCAGAAAGCGCGGCCCGCTTGGTGGCGTGCGTGGCACGTGTGCATCTGCATTGAGAAGCACTGTCAGCGCGGCATTGTTGTCTGACACGGTGCTGCACACGTGGCAGAAAAGTGTATATACACAAGGGAGCGAGGTGTTGATCAAGTACCTGCATGCGCTGTACACTTCACGCAAGTCATTGATATGTGATCTGTCAGCCTACGGCCTGACCGAGTGGCCCGAATTCGTCGGCGTCAAGTCGCACACACTCGAGAAGATCTACTTGCGCGACAACAAGATCCCCGCGATCCCGTCGTCGATGAAAGTGCTCACGTCTCTCAAGACGTTGGACGTGTCCAACAACAAGATTGGCACACTGCCCGTGGAGTGTGCCAAGAATTGGCGCAACCTGTCGTGGCTCGAGATGCGCGCAAACACCCTCTTCATGCTGCCAAACGAAGTGGAGCAACTGCACAGTCTTTCTTACCTGGGCGTGCAACAGAATCAGCTCGAGTATCTGCCCGATACGCTGAGCAAAAACACAAGGTTGAAGCGCCTGCACGTCGACGAGAACAAACTCCAAGTGATCAACAAGGATTTGAGCCAGCTTTCCCTGCTGGAGCAGTTTACGATGGAGAAGAACAACTTGGACATTCTGCCTGTGGACTTGGGCCTATGCGAAAACTTGGCAGTGCTCAAAGTGGATCATAACCCGTGGCGATCGCCCCCGCCGGAGATCATGGCGATGCCAGGCAAAGAGATTCTGCTCTATCTTCGCCGCTTCCTCAAGGCGCGCACCACCCACAAGCTAAATTTGGATGACTACAACCTTGTCAACTTTCCGCCAGAGGTTTTGAACCTTCCCAACTTGCGCCTGCTGTCGCTCAAGAACAACCAGCTCGAGGATGTGCCCGAGGAGATCGCAGTGCTGTCGCGTCTTGAAGTCTTTTCTCTGGAAAACAACAAGATGCCCAAGCTGCCGGAGTCGCTCTATTTCACCACAACGCTGAAAGACTTGCGTGTGTCCAACAATCAGCTGACCAGCATGCCTAGTGCTATTGGCCAGCTCAAGAATCTGCGCACCTACCACATCACGGGCAACAAGGTGGGCACAACCACGGAGGGACAGCTGCCGGCAGAGATTGGTAAATGCCAGCACCTGGAGGAATTGCATTTAGACGACAATGAGATACTGGACCTACCGTGGGAGCTGGGGACACTGACGGCACTGGAGCGTCTCAAGCTTGACGGTCCCAAGCTCCGATCTCCCCCTCAAGAGATCATTATCGAGGGCACGGGTCGAATCTTGGGCTACCTGCGCCGTCTTTTCAACGCGCAGTCATCAGGCGAGCTGGACCTCAGTCGCGCGGCCTTGGGACACCAGGGACTCCTTTCCTTTCCGGCCCAGCTGCTGGCACTGAGCAACTTGCACACGCTCAAGCTCACCGACAACCGCCTTACGGAGCTGCCGGACAATTTTGCCAAGCTCACAGTCCTCAAGTCCATTGACCTCAAGGGCAATCCTATCAGTGAGCTACCCTCGAGCATGCACAAGCTGACCAACATGACTGACCTTGACCTGCGCGCAACTAGAATGGTGCGCATCCCTGTGTGGCTGGGTACCATCACGGAGCTCCGCGATCTCAAAGTTGCCGACAACGAGTGGGAGTCGCCGCCCGAGGCTGTGGTCCAGAAAGGCACCGAGTCGATTCTGGATTTCCTGAAGCGCGTCTTTGACGCCTACGACACGGAGCGCCTGGATTTGAGCGAGCTGGAGCTAAATCGGCTGCCTCTTGAATTACTCGCGGGAACGGGGCAGTACGGACACGATCCACCTGGAGCCCTTATCCCGAAACTCAAATCCCTCAATCTTTCTAGCAACCTTTTCAACGTACTCGAGGCAGAAATCTCAGATCTGACAGCACTCGAAGACTTGAGACTTTCAGACAACGGTTTGAAAGAGATTCCGCCGCAGCTCGTGCTCTTGACAAATCTCGACACGTTGCACGTGGATCAAAACAACCTCTTGAACCTGCCTGTCGATATCGGGCGTTTGGCGTTGCTGCGCGAACTTGAATTGAGCTCAAATGCTCTAACCTTCCTGCCCGAATCTATTGGGCAACTGCACATGCTGGAGGAACTGATTGTGGCTCGCAATGCCGTCAACTACATTCCGCCATCGGTGAGCGGCCTGTCAAGTCTCAAGACCCTATCCTTGGAGCGAAATGACCTCGAGGTGCTGCCAGATACAGCCTTCAAGTTCTATGTCGAATGCCTTGATCTGAATCTTGCGCACAATAAGTTGCAGCATCTTCCCACCGAGTTGCAATACATGACCTCCCTCACACGGGTGCAAGTGCACAACAATCTATTGGTGGACCTGCCGTCGGGGCTGCGGTATGAAGCTAGTCGCGAGAATCCGGGCTGGCCCATCTTCGACGGAGGGGTGGGTGCGCTCACCAACTTGACCGAGCTGACGTTGCACAGCAATGAGTTGGTCAAGCTGCCCATCGACTTGGGTCTCATCACCTGTCTCCGCACCATGCCACTCCAGGACAACGGCAAACTCATTTCGCCGCCGCCGGAAATTATCATGCGAGGGCACCGGATCATTCTGGACTACCTGCGGAAGCTGTGCATGTCAGTCTTCACCGGCAAACTCGACTTGTCGCGCCTTGGTCTCATGCGCCTGCCCGAGGATGTCATCGGTCTGACCCACATAACCACGCTCAATATATCAGAGAATCGTTTGGAGGAGCTGGACGAGCGCATCGGAAAGTTCCGCAAGTTGACGGACCTGAGCGTTTCAGCTAATCGCTTGAAAGAGTTGCCTGCCATTCTTGGCAGCTTGCCTCACTTCCACACCATTTCATACGAGGACAACAATTTAGAGTCGCCGCCCGTGTCAGTGCTGAACAAAGGCAGTCCTGCTGTGATTTCGTTTCTCAAGCGGCTGTGGGAGGGCTACAGCAGCGGTTACCTGGATTTGAGCGGCCTAGAGCTTCAGGCGGTGCCGAATGAGGTGCTCAAGATGACGTCGCTTACCTACCTCAACTTGGACCACAACAACATCGAGGAGCTGCCAACAGCGCTAGGCAACCTGGGTTACCTGAAGACGCTGTCGGTGTCGGACAACGCCATCCAGATGCTGCCCTCAAGCGTGGGCAAGCTGTCGTCGCTGGAGAGTCTCAACCTTTCGGAGAACCCAATTGTGGCGTTGCCGGTGCAGCTTGGAGACTGCATCAAGCTGGTCAATCTCAACTTGCAGCGTACACGTGAGCTCAAGTCGCCTCCGCCTGACATTATCGAGCGCGGCACGGCCATTGTTCTGACTTATCTGCGCCGCGTTGGAGAAGCGATCAAGAGTGACGTCATGGACCTCAGCTCCCTCCAGCTTCATCTCTTCCCGCTCGAAATCACCAAGATTGTCAGCATCACCAAGTTGAACCTCTTCCAAAATCATCTGACGGAACTGCCGGAGGACTTGAAATTCCTGACACAACTGAGAGAGCTAAATTGTGTGCGCAACGAGCTGGACTCGCTCCCGATGGCACTGGAGAGTCTGACCTGCCTCCACACGCTCTTGCTCTCGCACAACAAGATCAAGATGATCTCTGTGAATCTCGCAAAGCTGGACAAGTTGGAGTACCTTCACGTGGACAAGAACGAGCTCAACTCGCTGCCAGATTCTGTGGGTAGCCTGCCACTCCTGCTCGAGCTCTGGGCTGACAGCAACATGATTGCCTTCCTGCCGTCGACTGTGGGCAACTTGACCAGTCTCACGGACCTCAGATGCGAGCACAACCGCCTCACGCTGCTGCCAGACAGCATATCAGGGCTTGTGCGTCTGACGGAAATGCGACTGTCGCACAACATGCTGTCGCAGATTCCCGAGAACATCAGTTTTCTCACCTCGCTCGACACGCTCTTGCTGCAAAACAATAATTTGAAGAAATTGCCATTCGAAATGGGCATGCTCTCGGACCTGCGGACGCTGGATGTGTCTCGCAATCAGCTCCTGGTGCCACCGCCGGAGGTGATCGAGGCTGGATGCGAAAAGACAATTGAGTATCTCTACAGGTTTCTCGTCGGCAAACGGACGCGTGCCCTCAATCTATCCGACATGGGGCTGCGGAGCGTGCCGCCGGAGGTGTTTGAGCTGCCGGGGCTCACATCGCTTGCCATGTGCAGCAACAAGCTGGAGCGGATTCCCGAGGACCTGCGGCTCCTGACGCAGCTCAAGGAGCTCCTCCTGGACGACAACCGCATCGAGACATTGCCCCAAGCCGTCCTTGTCCTCACGGATCTCGAGGTGCTCAGCCTGACGGAGAACAAGCTAGTATATTTGCGGCCGGAGCTCGGGCTCTTGACCAAGCTCATTGTGTTGGCGCTCGAGAACAACGAGCTTGAATCGCCGCCCAAGGAGCTGATTGCTCGAGGCACCCCCATCATCCTCGAGTACCTCAAGCAAGTCTACGATGCGCGCACGACCAACCGCATCGATCTGAGCAACATGTCACTTGAATCGCTCCCTGCCGACATCCTCTTGCTGACGAACCTTACAGAGCTGTCGCTGGCTGGCAACAACCTCGAGTCAGTGGGCTCGGGTATAGGCAACTTCCCCTCGCTCCGCAAGCTGTTCCTGAATGACAACAAGTTGTCCACAGTGCCGCCCTCTATCGGAGACCTGCTGGAGCTCGAGGAGCTCTATCTTTTCAACAACCGCATCTTGTCGCTGCCAGAGCGCATGGGGCAGCTGCGCATGCTGCACACGCTGGATCTGCGCGCTAATCACATGTCCATGCTCCATCCCGAGCTGGGTTACATGCGCAATCTAAAGATGTTGGAAATTGGCGAGAACCCGCTGAGTTCGCCGCCCAAGGACATCCTGAAACAGGGGCTGCATGTGATCCTGGATTACCTCCGACGCATTTTCGAGTCGCGCCGCACATGCCGACTGGAGCTTAACGGCATGCAGCTCTCTGAGCTCCCCATCGAAATTTGCAACTTGACGCACCTCACTGATCTGCAGCTGGTCAACAACCAGATCAAAGATCTGCCGCCAGACATACAGAAGCTCGATCAGCTCATCGATCTCAATTTTGAGGATAACGAGCTGGAAAACGTGCCGGCCGAGTTTGGCCACTGTACCGCACTCACGCGCCTGTCCTTGTCGTTCAACAGACTCACCGACGTACCGTGGGAGGCGCGCCACCTGGAGCATTTGCGCTTCTTCATGGTGCACCATAATCAGCTCACTGAAATGCCGCCTTGCGTCGGGCACATGACGAGTCTCAAGTCGCTCGACATGTCTTTCAACAAGCTCTTTGTGCTTCTGCCGTCTATAGCCAACCTCAAGGAGGTTGAAACGATCAATCTGGGCTACAATGTGCTGGAGGGAATACCACGCGAGATCGGCCAACTGCCCCTGCTCCAGTCGCTCTCGCTAGAGAACAACTCGCTCCAGTCGCTGCCGGTGCAAATGGGCAATCTGTCGCATTTGCAACGCCTCATCATCGCGGGCAACCGCGAAATTTACAACCCGCCTCCTGTCATTCTGCGCGAGGGCACGGCCGGGATCCTCAACTACATGCGCCGCATATTGCGCGGCATTGAAACCCTGCGCTTTGACCTCAGTGGTCTTGGACTTTCCGAGGTGCCACTCGACATTTGCCGCGAATATACGCAGCTCACAGAGCTGGACCTGGGTGACAATAAATTGACAAAGCTGCCGGTTGCGATTGAGAACCTGACCAACATGAGCAAGCTGCGCCTGGACGGTAACAAGGGCATGCAAACCCTCCAGGCCAGTATGGGCAATCTGACGGCGCTCACCGAGTTGCTCATTGATGAGTTTGAGCACATCAAGATTCCGCCGCCTGAAATCAACCAGCGCGGGCTTGGGGTTACGCTCAAGTACCTGAAGCGCATTCACGGTGCCGAGACGACGAAAAAGCTTGACCTGAGCTACATGGGCCTCAAGGAGCTGCCGCAGCATGTGCTCGATATGCACTCGCTCTCCGAACTGTCGCTCACTGGCAATATGTTGCGCACGCTGCCGACGGACCTTAGCAGGCTGGTGGGTCTGAATGAGCTCTGGCTCCACAACAACCGGCTCGAAAACCTGCCTGAGTCGATTGGTTTTCTCACCCATTTGAACAAGCTGCTGCTCGACAGCAACAATCTGACTACGCTCCCGTCTTCGTTGGGACTGCTCACGTCGTTGGCCAGGCTGTCGCTCACCAACAACATGCTCCGTGCCCTGCCTGCTGAGCTCGGGCTGCTCTCGACTACCCTCGAGACGCTCGCGTTCAACAATAACAAGGGCCTCAGCTCCCCGCCGCAGGAAATACAGGCCGAAGGGTCGTCGGCTGTGCTCGATTACCTGCGTCGCATGCTGGACAGCCAGCGAAAGGAGGCTGGGCTGCTGGACATGAGCGGCATGGCGCTGCCCGTCATCCCTGCCGAGATCTTTACCATGACCAACATGACCAGCCTCTCCCTTGCGCGCAACGCCATCACCACTATCCCCAGTGTTGTCAACGAGCTCACCAGGCTCCGCATGCTGGATGTGTCGGCAAACCAGCTCGTGGATATCCCGTCATCGTTGGGAGAGCTTGTGTCACTAACGCACCTCAAGGCCGACAACAACAAGATTCGCGTGCTGCCAGCCTCTCTGTACGCGCTGGAAAACTTGGAGGTGTTAGAACTTTTTAACAATGCTCTGCAGGACATGCCAGAGGCGCTGGCGCATCTGACCAAGCTCCACACCCTCAATATCTCCTACAACCAACTCGAAGGCATGCCTGATTGCGTGTGCAAGATGACGTCGCTGACTAATCTGCAAATGGGCTTCAATGAACTCAAGTTCCTGCCAACGTCGATCGGAGACCTCACAAAGCTCACACGTCTCCGCATCCCGGGCAATAAGATTTCCTTCCTGCCCCTCGAGATCGGAAGGCTCACGAATCTAACGGAGCTCTCGCTCACGGACAATCAGATTCAGATCCTGCCTGTCGAGATGGGCGATCTACGGCAGCTCAAAAACCTGCACCTGCAAGGCAATATGCTGCGATCCCCGCCAGAGGAAATTGTTGAACAGGGGCCGCGCATGGTGCTCAACTATTTGGGCCGCGTTTTCGATTCTCGAAGGTGTCTGTGTGTGTGTGTGTGTGTTCTTGCGTGCGTGCGTGCGTGCATGCGTGCGCGCGCGCGCGCGTGTGTGTGTGGCGTGTAGAGGACCCAATTGACCTTGCGCGTTGCTCGAAATTATATGAAACCCTGACCCGAGTGTGCATTGACAGCACCAAATCGTTGGACCTCATTGGTTTCGGTTTCAAGCAACTGCCGATGGAGATCACAAATTTGACGACACTGACTCGGCTGTCGCTCACGGACAACCAGCTCACGGAAATTCCGAGCCGAATTTCCAACCTGTACAATCTGACCGACCTTTCTCTTGTAGACAACAACCTGACAGCGCTTCCAGCCGCCCTCGGCAAGTTGTCTGACCTTTCATCGCTGAGCGTAGCGTACAACCAGCTCAAGCAATTGCCTATGGAGCTAGGCCACCTGGAGCGCCTGGAGGAGCTGACCCTCGATGGCAATTACGACATCACGTCGCCGCCCAACGAGATCATTGTTCAGGGTCCTACAGCTATCATGGCTTACCTGCGCGCGATCTTGCAGGCAGACGAGACTGGGTTGCTGGATCTGCGCAACTTTGGGCTCACCGTGTTGCCGGACGAGGTGCTGGCCCTCCAAGGCGTCACTCGCCTCCTCCTTGACGAGAACCAGCTCCGCTCACTCCCCGCTGAGGTTTCGGGCATGACGAGTATCACGGCGCTGTCGCTGACCAAGAACAACCTTGCTGCTATTCCGCCGGCCATTGCCAACTACACCTCGCTCACGTACCTCGACCTCGACGACAACGGGCTCGAGTCCGTGTTGCCAGAGATTGGCACCCTGCAGCGTCTTGAGTTCCTTTCGCTCCTCAATAACAACATTCAGATGCTGCCATACGAGATGGGGCTGCTTACCAATATCAAGGAGCTGCGGATCGATGAAAACACCATCAAAATCCCGCCGCGTGAGGTGATGGAGCAGGGCATTGACCAAACGCTCCGCTTCCTGCGCAACATACACATGGCGCGCAGCACCAATGCGCTAGACCTGAGCTCGATGGGCAACCCCAACTTCCCGCTCATTTCTACCATCTTGCCTGACATAGTGGATCTCAAGTTGTACGACAACAATCTCAAGGAGCTGCCGCGCACCATCAGCAAACTCACGGCGTTGCGCTCGCTTGCGCTTGCGGACAATTTGCTTGAGTCCCTGCCCGACGAGATTGGCGCCCTGGGAGAGTTGCAGATATTGTTCTTGTCGCGGAACAGCCTGGCGGCACTGCCTGACCACCTCCCGCGCATGTCTTCGCTCACTGATTTGCGCGTCGACATGAACATGCTGGAGCGACTGCCCAACCAGTTCGGGGAGCTCTACAATCTGCGGCGACTGCAGCTGGAGCACAACCGGCTGAAGGATGTGCCGATGAGCCTCATGAATTTGACGGCGCTTGAGCTTCTCAACCTTGAATTTAATGAGCTTATGCTCGTCCCCGCGCTGCACAACCTTGAGTCGCTGAAGGTCCTGATACTGTCGCACAATGCACTGAGCACGGTGCCGATAGGCGTGGGCAAGCTGACGCGGCTCAACACGCTGCAAATCTCCTACAATCAGCTGAGCAGATTGTCGCAGGAGCTTGGTCATGCCACAGCGCTTACGCAGTTGCTCATCGACCACAACGAGTTGACAGAGATGCCGGCGGAGATGGGGCGTCTGACCAACCTCACAGACCTGGCGATCGAAGCCAACTTCTGGGAGAAGCCTCCCGTCATCATCATCGAGCAGGGCACGGATGTGATTATCGAGTATTTGGGGCGGCTGCTGGAGGCGCGCGAGACGCGTCTACTGTTCATGGACAACATGAAGCTGCCGTTCCTGCCGCCAGAGATGCTCGACATGCCCTTCCTCACTGGCCTGTCGCTGGCAGACAACCAGCTCACGGAACTGGACCCAGTCATTGGCACATACACCAACCTGACTGCGCTGCATCTGGACCGCAACCTGCTCACGATGCTGCCCTCTTCAGTTGGCAACCTGACCAAACTTGGTGTCATTACGCTCGATGGCAACGAGATGAAAGACCCTCCTGCCGAAGTCATGATGCTGGCCGAACGCAACGCGTCCGACCTCGTCAAGTACATGGACAAGATTCGCATGGCAGAATATACCAACGAGCTCAGCCTCAACGGCTACATGCTGCGCACGATCCCGTATTCGGTGTCGCTGCTGACCAACCTGACCAAATTGTCGCTGACAGAGAACCGCATCGCGGAGCTGCCGCCCTTCATTGCCACGCTCACGGAGCTCAAGCACCTGGAGCTGTCGTCGAACCAGCTCGAAGGCCTGCCCGGCGAAATTGCCCGCCTTCAGCACCTCGAGCTTCTGAAGCTGGACAACAACATGTTTGAGGAGGTCCCGCGCCCCTTGATGGAGATGTACGCGCTGAAAGAGGTGTCCTTGTCGTACAACAAGTTGCAGGCGCTGCCGTCAGACATGTGCTGGCTGACCAACCTCACGAACATCCATGTCGACCACAACGATCTACTCGAGGTGCCCCCTCGCGACGTCATCTGCAAAGGCGCTGTTGTCATTCTTGACTACCTCAAGAAACTCAACCGCGCCAAGGTGAGCAAGAACAGTGTATGCCAGCATGCTTTAGTGTCCAGCAGGGTCACACACACACACACACACACACACACACACACATGCTGAGCAGCCAGCTCAGCTCCCCCTCTCTCTTGCCCAGCTGCCAGCGTAGCTCGCTCACTCTAATCTCGCTCTCTGGCACACAGTGGACAGGAAAGTTGGACCTAAGCTGCAACGGTCTCACCTACCTGCCGCTCGAGGTGCTGCGCATGTCGAATCTGACGCACCTCAAGCTATTCAAGAACCACCTCACGAGCCTCCCGTCGGCGTTTGGCGGCCTTGTCAAGCTCACTTCCTTGTCCGTCATTGACAACAAGCTTTCCCTGCTGCCACCAGAGATGGGCAATCTTCTGCAGCTGAAAAAGCTGCGCATCTCGTACAACCAGTTCTCCAAGCTGACCCCGGTCGTCGGCGCCCTGACCAAGCTTGAGGCCTTGAAGGCAGACAATAACAAGATACAGGCGCTGATTCCCGAGATAGGCAACCTCACGCGGCTGAAGAAGCTGTGGCTGCACAAGAACAAGCTCTTGGTTCTGCCGCCAATCATATCCCATCTCCAGTTCTGCAAGGACCTGCGCCTCAGCCACAACCAGATCGAAACCCTCCCTTGCGAAATAGGGCAAATGACGGCACTCCGGCAGCTCAAATGCCCGTTCAATCTGCTCAAGACGGTGCCGCCGGAGCTCGGCAACCTCGAAAACCTGATCGAGCTGACGCTGCAGAACAACTTGCTAGAGAACTTGCCGATGGACCTGGGCAAGCTCTCGCGCCTGGACGCGCTCATTGTCGACCATAACCCCAACCTTCTGTCGCCCCCGCGCGCGGTCTACGAAAAGGGGACGCTGTACTGTGTCAAGTACATGCGGCGCTGCTATGATGCGCGGGTGATCGGAGTGCTGGATGTGTCGGCCTATGGCCTCACAACGGTGCCCAAAGAGATTACCGACCTGACCAACTTGACGTATCTGAAACTGGACAAGAATCGGCTCATGTCGTTTCCGCCAGAGATCGGCCAGCTCGTTAGCCTCACAGAGCTGTCGGCGTCGGGCAACAAGCTCGTCATGCTTCCACCGGAGCTAGGGTTGCTCGAAAACCTGCAGCAGCTGCGCATAGATTACGAGGACCTGCGCACGCCACCGGAGGAGGTGCTGAATGGGGGCACGCCTGCTATCATGAGCTATCTCAAGCATATCAATAGCTCCAAGGCCAAAAAATCGGTGCGTGCAGCGTGTCTGTGCGAACAGTCTTGCTTCTAGCAGCTTGCTTCTAGCATCTTGCTTCGTTGCCGTGCCCTCATCCCCTGCTCCACCCGATGCAGAAAGTGTGCTCCTCCTTGCAAGCTTGCTTACATGTTTCGTTTTTTGTGTACCGTGGGTGTGCAGCTTTCCCTGGAGCAGTACAAGCTGCTGTTTGTGCCGCCAGAGCTGGGGGGGCTGGTCTATCTCGAGCACCTGTCTCTGAACGAGAACATGATCAGCGCCATCCCCTCGTTCATCGGGAACCTGACCAACTTGACCAAGCTGTGGCTGGCCTCCAATCAGCTCAATGCCCTGCCTGGCGAAGTGGCCAATCTGCAGAAGCTCAAAGAGCTTGTGCTCGACAAGAACCTGTTGACCATCATGCCCCCTGTGCTCGGCAAGCTGTCCAACCTCGAGCTTTTGTCGATCAGGGATAACAAGATCTATTCGGTGTCGGAGACCATTGGGACAATGCACGGTCTGCGCTCGGCGCGCTTTGAAGGCAACCCGTTGCAGAGCCTGCCGTGGCAATTAGGAGACCTGCCCAACCTCACGGAGCTGCTGTTCGACACGGCCGAACTTCGCTCGCCGCCGCCCGAGGTCTGGTCGCTTGGCACTGCCGCCACTGTTCGCTTCCTCAAAAGCGTGCACAAAGCGTCCGAGACGCGTCGCTTGGACCTGAGCGGGATGTCTCTGCTCTCGGTGCCTCTTATCGTGACCACTATGCCCTCCCTTCTCGAGCTGCAGCTGTGGAACAACAAGATCAAAGAGCTTCCCAAGGAGATGCGCTTCCTTGTCGCCCTCAACAACCTGTCGCTCGTGGACAACGAGGTCGAACATATTGGAACAGAAATAGGCTACATGACTGGGCTGACCAGCCTGAAGCTGTCGAAAAACAAGCTCAAGTTGCTGCCGATAGATGTTGGCAATCTGCTCAACCTGGTGGAGCTCAAGATAGAGCAGAACCAGTTGACGTCGCTGCCGTCGTCGATTGGCAACTGTGGAAAACTCAAGTTGCTGTGGCTGTCGGACAACCAGATCGCGTCCATGGTGCCGCTGATCGCGCTGACACAGCTCGAGGTGCTCAAGCTCGTCGGCAACCAGATCGAAGAGGTGCCCAAGACGATCAATCAAATGACGCAGCTCAAGGAGCTCCACCTGGCGTGGAACCGCCTCAAGACCTTGCCGCGCGAAATTGGCGATGTCACGACGCTGGAAAAGCTGCTGCTGTCGAGCAATCAAATCGTGCGTCTCCCCATAGAGGTGGGCCTGCTCACCAAGCTCCACGCCCTCTACCTTGACAACAACCCGGACATCATCACCCCGCCCAAGCAAATCAACAATAAAGGCACGTACGGCATCGTCCAGTACCTCTTGCGCCTGGTTGAATCCAAGAAGACCAAGATTCTTGACTTGACGCGGCAAGAGTTGGACATAGTGCCACCGGAGGTCTGCGAGCTCGACATGCTCGAAACATTGATTCTGCATGAAAATGGCCTTCCCTCCCTCCGCAAGGAAATCGGCGACATGACGAATCTGACGGCGCTCAGCCTCACTGGCAACTACCTCGCCGAGCTCCCCAGCAGCGTGTCGAATCTGACCAAACTGCGGGAGCTGACGATTACCGGCAACGAACTTCGGCAGCTGCCCGCCGAGCTCGGCTGTGTCACCAGTCTCGAAAAGGTGCACGTGGATGCCGACAATCAGCATCTGCGCAATCCGCCGCCCGAGATTGTCACCGAGGGCGCTGCAGCGATTGTCGAGTACCTCAAAGAAATCTACCAGGCGCGGACAAGCCACGAGTGCGACATGAGTCAGATGGCGCTCCAGCAGGTGCCGCTCGAAATCTGTCAGATTCCGAATCTGACCAAGCTGAACCTGTCAGACAACCTGCTCAAGATGTTGCCGCTGGCGGTGCGCCAGATGACACGCCTGACCGAGCTCAATGTGTCGGACAACCGCCTCCTCGTCCTGCCGCCGGCTGTTGCGGAGATCTGGGAACTGCGGGAGCTCAAGCTGGACCACAACAAGCTTCGCAACATTCCTCCTGGAATCAAGAATCTCACCAACTTGACCAAGCTCTCGCTCATCGACAACCTGGTGGAAGAGATGCCAGATGAGATCGGCGAGATGATGTGGCTTGAGGAGCTCTCAGTCATTGGCAACAACCTCAAGGTCGTCCCGTGGTCTTACGGCAGAATGAAGGGGCTGGAAAAGCTCGAGGTGGACGACAACCCGCATCTTCGCGTGCCACCCGAGCCCGTGGTGCTCAAGGGCACGGTGGCCATGAAAATGTTCCTGAACAATATCGTCGAGGCCCACTCGACAGATGCGCTCGACCTCACGGGCCTTGCGCTCACTTACCTTGTGGATGAGATCTATGAGATGAGCAAGCTGACGCGGCTCAAGTTGCTGCACAACGAGCTGCATGAGCTGCCTGACGACATTGCCCGCATGCAGAGCCTCATAAACCTCAACCTGTGCGATAACAAACTCTCGTTTTTGCCGGACGAATTCTCTCAGCTCACGTCACTTGAGGTGCTCAAGCTCTCGTACAACCAGGTGCGTCAGTCATCAGCTGCGTGCGTGACACACTGACATGGGAGGGAAATGCAGCTGAGCTTGAACTGACCTGCGTGCGTGACACACTAACTGGGGAAGGGGGTAGCTGAGCTGGCAGCTGCGCTGCGCGCGTGACACACTGGCAGCGGGGGAAAGTGCGGCTGAGGCAGCTCGGCTGCATGCGTGACACACCCACGGGGAGGGAGGGGGGGAAGCAGCTGAGCTGGTTGCTGACTTGCGTGTGTGACACACTGATAATCAGCTGGAGGAGCTGCCGGAGGAACTGGCTTTGATCGACAGCCTGACGCAGCTGTGGCTCAGTCACAATTCGCTGCAGCTGCTGCCTTTCGAGCTCTACAAGCTCACCAATCTGACAGAGCTGCTCTGCACACAAAATCCGCTTCTGGCCCTCCCGGCTGGCCTGCTCCGTCTGACCAACCTGAAAAAGTTGGCCATCGAAGTGTACGATCTCACAGTGCTGACGAAACTGCGCTTCGTGATGGATGAGGTGGAGAGCCTGCGGATTCCGCCCAAGGCCATCGTCATGGGCGGGGAGGGCATTGTGCTCAACTACATCAAACGCGTGCACGCTGCCAGACAGACAGGCAACTTGGTGCTGGACAAGATGGGTCTGCGCGCCATTCCCGTCGAGATCTTCCTCCTGACCAACCTGACGCGCCTCAAGATGGTCGACAACGAGATTCAGGAGCTGCCGGGCGAAATCGAGCAGCTGGCCAACCTGAAGCAGTTGATCTTGGACCAGAATGAGCTCAAAGACCTGCCCGACGAGCTCGGCAAGCTCGACTCGCTGGAGATGTTGAGCGTCAACGCCAACTTGCTCGAGTTTCTCCCGCTGGCCTTGTGCCAGTGCGACAACCTGTCGCAGCTCATGGTGGCGCAGAACAAGCTCGAGACGCCCCCGCCCGAAATCGTTGCTGAGGGGACGCAGGCCATCATGGTGTACATGCGCACGCTCAAAGAGGCCGAGATCTACAAGCGACTGGATCTTCGGGAAATGGGTCTTGGCTTCTTCCCCCGCGAGATCTGCACCCTGACGATCCTGATAGACCTCTCGCTCGCCAGCAACGAAATGCGGACCATCCCGCCCGACATCGGTCTCCTGACCAACATCACCAAGTTGAAGTTGGCCGACAATATCCTCTCACAGTTGCCCAAGGAGATTGGGGAGCTGGTCGAGTTGCTCTATGTCGACGTGAGCCAAAACGAGCTGCAGTACCTGCCGCACGAGGTGGGCGAGTGGCGCAATCTTATCCGCTTCAAGGCGGACGAGAATGCGCTCCGTGAATTGCCCGCATCGATTGGCAACTGGCAAGAGTGCATCGAGATTGAGGCACAAGACAACGCCCTGCGCACGCTCCCGCGTTCCATAGGCTCCATGGCCAAGCTGAAGAAGCTGGTGGTCAACGACTGCGAGTTGTCCATCTTTCCAGACGAGGTCTTCATGGCGCCCGTGCTCGAGTTGCTGCACGCAGACGGCAATCAGCTGCAGGAGCTCCCCTCATCTATCGGCCGGGCTTCGCGGCTCGGCACCCTGACGCTCACGAGCAACAAGATTCGCAGGCTGCCCATCGAGATCGGCAAATGCCGCAAGAACTTGAAGGAGCTTGCGCTTACGGGCAATCCGATCCAGGCTCCGCCGCGCGACGTGTGGACCAAAGGGACGCTGGCAACCCTCGAGTTCTGCCAGCACGTGCTTGCCGCCCGCACCAAGCAGGAGTTCATCTACAGTGACCGCAATATTGGCACCTATCCCATCGACATCGAGCTTCTAGTCGACATGCCGCCGGTTAGGAAGGGGGGGAATGGGACGGGGGAGGAGAGAGACAGTGAGGGGAGCGCAGTCACTTGCGATGCACATGTGCGTGTGTATGTGTGTGTGTATGTGTGTGTGGAGGCGGAAGACGTGTAAGACATGTGGAGAAGGAAGACAAAGACTGACCATGCATGCGTGTGAGCAGACGGATGACGGGCAGCGGGGGCCGTACGGTGCTCGAAAGGTGGACCTCTCCAAAAATCGGATCCGGCGAGTACCCGAGAACATCGGAGCCAACTTGCAGCTGGAGGTGCTCAACTTATCGAGCAACCTCATCTCGCAACTGGACGAGGCCGTGGGCATGTGCAGCAACCTCAGGGACCTCGACCTCTCGCACAACGAACTCCCACAACTGCCCAATCGTATTGTAGGCCTCACGTGCCTCACGGCGCTCAAGGCGCAGGGCAACAAGAACATCCCCAAGTTCCCCGACGACTTTTTCGTGCATGTTGTCAACCTGCTGGTGCTGGATTGCGAGGACAATAGAATTGCCGACGTGCCAACCGAGATACGCAACCTGACGCAGCTGACCAATCTCAACCTGGGCCGCAACCGCATCCAGATCATACCCAACGAAATTGGCGATCTGGAAAAGCTGCAGCAGCTGCGCCTGCATCACAACAACATTCAGGCCATCCCTTCGGCGGTCGGGCGCCTGCTGGAGCTTGTGCTCTTGGACGTCTCGGAAAACCAGCTGACGACGGTCCCGCGTAACCTGTGTCGATGCACAAACCTTGTCACTTGCTCCTTGAACAGCAACAAGATGACGCAGGTGCCCATCGAGATGGGCAAACTGCCAAACATTGAGACCTTCAATCTCGAGGACAACCGCGCGTGCAAGGCGCCGCCGAACGAGGTGATTGTCAAGGGATCGGCGACAGTCATGGAGTATTTGCGTGGCTTCTTGAAGGCGCGGTCGGATCATCATCTGTCGCTGGTAGACCTGGGGATGATCACCTTTCCTCGCGACGCTGCTGCCTTCCCTGACCTCCTCAGTATCGATTTCAGCAACAACCAGATGCAGGCCCTGCCCGCGCGCATCAATATCTTCACCCAGCTCAACACGCTCAAGGTCAACAACAACCGGCTGGTGAAGCTGCCCGACAGCATTGGAGATCTGATCACGCTCACGCATCTCGACCTGGGCAACAACAACCTCGAAGTGCTGCCCAGCTCCGTGGGCAACCTGACGGACCTAAAGGAGATGCACTTGTATCGCAACAAGCTGACCATCCTGCCATTGACCATCGGACGATTGACCAAGCTCGAGGAGCTCGACGTGTCAGACAACCACACCACGTCCCCGCCTGTGGAGACTGTGGCGCTGGGAACCAAGGCCATCATCAGCTTCTTCCAGCACCTGCTGCAGGCACGCGTCAAGCGCCGCCTCGACATGCCGAATCTGGGGCTCGAGGCCTTTCCTATGGAAATTGAATACATGACCTACCTCACGGCCCTCGACATGTCGCAGAACCGGATCCGTGAGCTGGACACCAAGGTCACGGCCCTTGTCGCACTGAAACTGCTGTGCATGCAGGACAACCAGGTGCCGAGCATTCCGTCACACGTTGCCGAGATGACCTCGCTCACGCACATCAACTTCGAGAAGAACACACTGACAGAGGTAAACAAGCGGATCGCCGAGTTGAGCCTCTTGCGCATTGTTAACTTGGGCTTCAACATGCTCCAGACCTTGCCGCCCATGATATACGGGGGGCAGGTGCTCCTCAAGCACATCAAAGAGCTGTACCTGCACAACAATGACTTCACCATGTTCCCGCACGTTGTGTGTGAGATGGGCACGCTGGAGAAGCTCAGCCTAGCGCACAATGCGATGGTCACCATACCCGACACCATCAAAAATCTCACGGCGCTGACCTACGTCAACATTTCGCACAACAAGCTGTCATCGGTTCCGCAAGGCCTTGGCTCTTGTCGCAACATCACTGACCTCGACTTGCAATTCAACCGTCTCACCACCTTGCCCCCGGGAATCGGTAGTCTGAACAACCTGATCAAGTTCAATCTCATCAACAACGCCTTGGTCAAGCTGCCTGCATCCATCGGCTCACTAGAGTCACTAACGCAGCTGTCGCTGCGCGACAATCAGCTTGCGATCATGCCAGCGTCGATCAACATGCTGGCGGCGGTGCAAATCATGTCGCTGAGCGCCAACAAGCTCTACGAGCTCCCGCCGCTCATTGAAGACCTAACCAATCTGCAAGTGCTCACCTTGTCCGACAACTTGCTGGAATACCTGCCGACGAAAATGGGCAACTTTCGCGCCTTGACGCAGCTAGCTGTGAGCAACAATCAGCTCAAGGAGCTGCCCGCTACCATCGGCAACTTGCCCGCCATCGCTCAGCTCTGGCTGGACC
>Ga0115006_10000357_pt1 | contig 24718 bp, 25 predicted proteins | sample ArcOceMetagenome_3_FD_88943 | JGI IMG/M metagenome (GOLD analysis project Ga0115006, IMG submission 88943) | Marine eukaryotic phytoplankton communities from Arctic Ocean - Arctic Ocean- Svalbard ARC20M Metagenome | ecosystem: Environmental > Aquatic > Marine > Oceanic | place: Arctic Ocean...
CCTTCCTTGTCATCTTGAGGAGCCTCTTTGGGGACAAAGGAAGACCCCGGGACCATCAAAATATTCTTCTCTACAGCCCTACTCAATGGGACCTCGGAAATACCAACGAATTTCATCCAAACGAACATTCCCGCGGTAGGAGTTTGAAACTCGACTAGTCCGTCGAGATGCATGTTGATGGATGCTACGAATGCGTCTCTCCTCTTCATGTAGAATTCTGCCACTTTGTCTACGTGTGCTAGAAAACCACCAGACTGCCACTTGTCGAACAGCTTGGATACTACTGCTTGAGAGAGACCTGAAGCATGCAACATTGTCGTTTGAGTGTGGAGTTCAATCCTCTCAATCAGTTCAGTAGGGCCAGTGACAAACCCTACCCGAACGCCGGAAGATAGTAGCTTGCTGAAAGAATCAAATCTTAGCACTCGACTCCCTCTCATGTGTGCGTCGATTTTCAGGAACGAGAATTCTCGACTGTATTGAACTCCTTCCTTAGTCTGCTTCCTGTCTTCTAATCCTCTAAAATCAAGATAGAAGTAGGGGTCGTCCTCGAGTATAAGAATATCGTGCTTTAGTGAGTGGAGAGATGCAAGGAGCGAAACGAGGGGCGAAGGAGTTAACTAGAAAATCCTTTTGTGATCCATCCCATGTAACTCGATTTCATCCCTTCACTCGCCGTCTCGTCCTCTTGTATGGCGTGTTTTTTCTCCGCCTGCTCGCTGCTGCAACTTACCTGAACACATATATCGTATATCTCGTTCTTGCGCTCCAAGGAGAGGCTGCCTCCAGTTGGATTGCTTCCAGTTGGTATCGTGTACAGCACACGTGGTTTTCTCCTCCCCTTGTTCTCGCTGTCCCAGTTATCCAGAACTCTTCGCAGCTCAGAAGGAATCATCCCCCCGCTATCCGTCGAAACGCCTTTCAAGTTCACACCCAAGGGACCAAGAAAGGCGAGAGACCCAGAATATGTTGGACTCTCAATCAGCAGGGTATCTTGATCGGGTGTTAATAACATTTCAAAGGCTTTCGTCAGCCCATCTTGGCTTCCGTTGGTTACTATAATGTCATGGTGTCCATCAGAAAAGTGCACATAATGGACGTCTTGCTGTAACCTTTTTAGGTGGGCAACAAGAGACGGAAGACCATAAGATGGAGAATATTGCAGTGCTTTTTTTGTCTCATCTTCGTCCAGAACAAGCGCACCATCGTTGCCCTTAAGTTTGAGCTCAACTGAGGCTATGGGAAAGGTGTCGACGTTTGGCATCCCACCCCCCAAGCTGATCATACCCTCACGAGAGAGATAAGGCACTAATGCCCGTATTGGAGACGGTGTGCGCGATAGGGATGTTTTTGTCAGAAAACGCTCCACGTTCCTGGAATTCACACTCCTCCTCATCTCTTCCACATTATGAATTTGATTTTTGGGATGGATCATCTATAAAAACAAAAAGGATTTCGTTACATGTCTTTCACCCACTTGATCTTAAATCCATTTCGCCAACTGCCACCTCTCACAGAATTACCTTTTGACTTAACAGAAAACGGTGCTTCTCTTTTTTCGTTTCCGGAGGAAGAACTTTTCTCGCCAATGTCTTGGCCACTCCTAAGCGATGCGAGATGCGAGGATATCAGACGCATTCTCTCTACATCAGACTGACGCTGTGCGTCACTGTACCAAGAGGCTCTTTTTGTGGTATCCATCGTAAGAGCTATTTTGGAACTAGTTGCCCGCGTCAACATCTCCCTTTGCACGACATCAAGACCCTTCAAGGGGTCGCTGAGAGAAAATTTTAGTGCACCAAAATATGTATCACTGTCGTCTAAAACGCCAGGGGGTGCCTCCTTTCTACTTTCTGCAGTTCCATTAGAGGAAATACTTGAGTCCAAAACTAGTGAGAGGTATCTATATATGTTCATATTGGCTCCCCGAGAGGATACGAATCTTGCGAACCCGTCGGATCCAACGAAATGAGAAGCGCTCCCTATTCGAACTTTTGCTGAACTTTGCCTCCCTGAACTTTGGGTTCCCTTGGGCCTCTTGTTTTCGAGACCCATCGCCCTGGCAACTTCCGTTCTGTATATGAGCGGAGTATTGACGAATATCGAGAATCTATTTTCCACCCCATAAACGCTCATCGAAGTTGAACACGTGCTTTTACCAACAGGTTGGGTTTCGCCTCTGGTCATTCCAGCGCCTCTTGTACCTGACGAAATACTGCCGCGTTTTGTTACTCCAGAGCCTACTCCACTCGACGAGCTTCTTAAGTTTACTGATGACCTCACTGCGGCCCAATCATTGTTCGGACCTCCGACGTTGACCCTATTTCCAGGTGTATTTGGTGGTGAAACAGAAGCAGACTTGGTCAACTCATCCAAGGCAATTTTAATCTCCCTTTGAAATCTACTCCCGTAGCCATCGCCAAACGAATTTCTTGCTTTCGCAGCAATGCGGATTCTCGACCCTTCATTGAAATATTGTCTCTTGCTCAAAGCAGGCTGAAGGGGACGGCACTTCAACACAGGGGCCAGTTGTTGGGGCGCAAGTACGCAACCATGCTCGAATTGGAGCTTCCATGGATTCAATCTAAAAGCAGTTTCTCCGCAGCAAGCGTACACGCCCCACAGCCCAACCTCAGCATCTCCTCCAGTCTTTACGAAGGTGGGCAATTTCACGTGGGAGCGGCAGCAATTTTCCAAATCGGATGAAACGAGCCCACCGTCATCGAGCCTTACCATGTGTGCGGCTGACCAAAGCATCCAGTAAATGCTACTCCATTCCATCTGCTGTCGGCGAAGGCTTGCAACAAAGTTGGTTAGGGACCAGTCACGAACGGGTTCGCATTCTCGACCAACAAGTTCTCCGTGAAAGCCAACTGCTGCAGCAGTAGGTTTCACCTGACAGCTTAGGTAACCACCATTAGTAGACACCTCTGTCTCTGGAAAAAGACGCAGACAGTGACGACAACAAATTAGGCACGACGAGTTTGAGGTCGACTTCTTAGCGGCAGAAGATGCCGACCCATTCCTTGGATTACTTTCTCTAAAATCAATCTCTAACCGTTTCTTATAGAGCCTCGGAAGCAACTTCCCCTTTTTATCCACGGCCCCAACCAAGGCCTCGGCCGGACAAAGCTTCGCAAGCTTGGTACACATTGCGTCCGATACACAGCTCAAGTCAACAGGTAAAAGCAATATAGCATCCAGATTCTGCGCAATGAAACGCAGACATTTCGCTGCGAGCTCGTCCATTTGGAGGAACTCACTGCTTATCATAATAGAGACCACACTGCTGATCTCAAACTTCGGGGACAAATGAGGAGTCTTCATATAGTTCACCAGGAACTGAAAGATATAAATATCGCAATGAACGCTTATATCGATATCGTCAGGGTCGACCCCTACCCTGTCTTCTCCAGAACCCTCCTGGTCAGGAATGTACGACTTGAAATACTTCATATGCCTCAACAACAACTGTCTGCTACAGTCGAAGTCTTTTTTAACTCCTCTGCTTTCGTCGTATATATGAATTACGATGGAGTCGTCTAAGCTTGCTGCTCCAAAGGTATTCGACTTTGAAACCCCATATCCAAGCATAGAATCACCTCCCTGCGGAAGATCGCCGCATTCTTCTTCACGGTCGAGGACAGGACTATCTTCAAAATCGAGTTTTCCTGATCGGTTGGGTTCAGAATCAATCCTTGACCTCCCCCTGTCCACATACTCCGAACCTCCAAGCTGTACATTATCAATGTCTTCCATGATCTGCTCCTCCATGGCCTGATCTTTTATGCCAAACCCATCTCCTCCGATGTGTCGGCCTGGGGGGCTTTCCATCACAGAAGTTGAAGCCTATGTCTTCAAAACTCCACAAAAACTACCCACAGCCCAAAAATTGAAAAATAAAGTAGGAAATGTCTTTGCAGAGGATCTTATCTGCTACGAAATGCTACAGTGCGTCTTTTATCGTTAAAAGGTCCCAATTTCCTTTCCACGCAACCGCAGTAAGTGCTTTGGCAAGCACAACATTCCAAACCGGTAACGTTGGATCGGCAGACATTGCTTCATATGGGAAGGTTGCCCTTGCAATTGCAGCCACTGGAGTCGTTTTATCTTCACTTTCCAACGGCGAAGGATGTGTCGCAACCAATAAGCGTAATTCCTTCTTCCTTGAGACCATGAGAATCTTCAAGCCGGTTGGAGAGGCATCTTCTTGTGGAATTGTTGGGGTAGTTGGAACTCCCTCCAGTACCAAGAAAGGCACCGCACGGAGCTTCCTTGTGGAAGGTCTTACCGTCCTGAAAAATCGTGGATACGATTCAGCTGGCATTGCTACTGTTGGGCCTGTTGATGGTGGAGATCTTGGTTTGCTTGTGACCAAATATGCTTCTGCTGGTGACAAGGCTAATGGAGTTGAACTCGTGGATAAGAGTTCTATTGATACTGATCGTGGGCACTGTGTAGGGATTGCGCACACTCGCTGGGCTACGCATGGAGGCAAGACTGATGCCAATGCTCACCCCCACCTTGACTCCAGCGGAAAGGTAGCCCTCGTCCATAATGGTACCATCAACAATGCAAACGAACTAAGAGCCAAACTCGAGGTCTTGGGCCATCAGTTCACCAGTGAGACTGATACAGAAGTGGTGGCTAAGCTGATTGGGCACATCAAGGATGAGCACTCTCTTTCTCTACGTGACGCGACTGAGAGGGCCCTCCAGCGTTGTGATGGAAGTTGGGGTCTCTGTATTATGTCTCAAGACAAACCAGATGAGCTTGTTGTGGCTTGCAATGGTTCTCCTCTGGTGATTGGATTGGGGAGAAATGCAACCTACGTTGCGTCCGAAACAAGCGCCTTCAATAGGCACACGAAAGAGTTCATTAGCATGAGGGATGGGGAAATCGGAGTCATCCATGCTGACGGGAGAACTTTAGATTTGAGCAGAGTTCAGCATGCTCCCGACCAACAAGTTGTCCTCTCTCCTGCGCCTTACCCGCACTGGACCATCAAAGAGTGTTGCGAACAACCCGAGGCAATCGCAAGGGCGCTTGGGTTCGGTGGTCGCCTTACTGAATTCCGTGTCAAGCTTGGAGGTCCTGACTCGCAAACCGAGAGGCTCTCCAAAATCAAGCATATGACACTTTCTGCATGCGGCACATCGCTGAATGCGGCTATGTATGGAGCTAAGTTGATGAGGAGCATCTCTTCGTTTGAAAGCGCGCACGCCATTGACGCTGCAGAGACATCTGGGAAGGATCTACACGCAGGAAATATGGAGGAGGCGGGTTTAATTGTTGTTTCTCAGTCAGGGGAGACGAAGGATGTTCAACGTGTCGTTACAAGCGCGATGGACAAAGGTTTTTCTGTACTCTCTGTTGTCAACGCGGTTGGATCGCTTATCGCGCGTACCACGAAGCTTGGCGTCTACCTAAACGCTGGTAGGGAAAACGCCGTAGCATCAACAAAAGCCTTCACCACACAGGTCACTGTGCTGGCTCTCCTCGCAATTTGGTTCAGAGAGACGAAGGCTCGCCTTTCTGGGCTCTCTCGGACATCTGTTGAAACCAATACATTGAGGGACGCCCTTATGCGCCTTCCCATCAGTTTTGGCATGGCGCTACAAACACGCGACAAGTGCAAGAAGATTGCCACTCGTTTGGTCGATAAGGAGCACTTGTTCGTGCTTGGGAAGGGCTTCGCCGAGCCTGTGGCTTACGAGGGGGCTCTCAAGATCAAGGAGACATGTTACCTTCATGCTGAAGGCTACAGTGGCGGTGCTCTCAAGCACGGACCGTTTGCCCTCATTGAAGGGCCTACGGGAAAGTATGGCGCCACGCCGATCATTCTCATCATCCTTGATGACGAGCACAAGCACACTATGCGCACTGCTGCTGAAGAGGTTAAGGCCAGAGGCGCAGAGGTCATCATCATCACCGACAAAAAGGACCTCGCCAATGGATTAGCTGATGACGACTCTACCATTGTCATCCCTCAGAATGGCCCCCTTTCGGCGCTAATTTCCATTCTTCCCCTCCAACTCATTAGCTACGAGCTTGCCATCATGAAGGGGATCAATCCTGATACGCCAAGAAACTTAGCGAAGGCTGTGACTGTGGACTAAAGTAATGAAGGGATAAAATAATGCTGCAATAAATTAAAAAGTAATTTTTTTCTCCTTCGCTTCGAACTTCGACACTTGATATCTTGATGACAACGATAATCTCGAGTTATAAACGTCGCAAACTCGTATCAGTGTTTCTTGCGTTTTTGACGGCATGGTGTCAGAGTGCACTCATGGATCTAACGATTCGACGAAGAAAATGCAATTTGATGAAAGAATGAGCAGAGCGAAGCATGATGATACATAAGTATTTGATGATAACACTCTCCTTCCGTATAGAAACTAATTGTGCTATATTGGGCGCTATAGTGATTGTGTTTGTCCTGTAACCCGCGTTTAATGCCTTGCGAGGTGTCATGGGGCGCCTTTCATTCCATTGCTTCAGGCCAAGAAAACGATAGTAAACTTCCGACATTCAAGATCCAATATGCTCCGAAGCATACCTTGCTGATTTGTGGTTCTCTGTATAATCGGCGCACTCTCTGTTAGAAATGCTCTCTGAACGCCCTACATGGGGGCCTTAACCAAGGTACCATTGTGACAGTCTGGAAACGTCTTTCCTGTGAAAACATTTTCGTCGAATCTGAAGCCAAAATATTTGATCCTTGTGAGGCAGTCGAAGTCTCTGAAGACATAACTGTATACAAGTTGATCTCTCCAAAGTTTATGCTCCACCAAAACATCGAAAATCTCTCGCCATTTGGCAAGAAAATTAGTCTTGGAAGTATTGAGAACCCACATATCCGTTTGAGGAAGAGGCACCTTGTTGATTTCCTTGTAGAGTAAGGTCAGGTGATCGTTCCATGCGTCAAGGGGGGATTTGGGTTGAAGCTTAGCGTCTGTTCCAATCGCCCGCATTTCTTGCTGTAAAGTTTTGCGGCTTGGATGACGATGTATAAATAGGGAGACTTCTGGGTTCTCCACCACGTCAGTGAGCCAACCTGCCTGTCGCAAGCTCGTCTATTCGCTCGCCCTTTGCATCTACGTGAACAAAGTACCTGTGTTTTTCAAGCACTGGGTGAAACTTGTATTTAAGTGTTTTGCTTTGAATTCTAGAAGCCGGAATTCCATTTATGCTATCCGTGTTCTCGATATTGATATGCACAATTTCCCATCCGTCGATGGGTTTGATACCCTTGACATCCGTGAATAGATAGCCTTGGATCCCAAACCTGGTCAGTGGGGCAAGGTGCTTATATATATTGTTCAATTCCCCCCGGAAATTTCCAAAGTTATACGTGTATATTGCAAACTCTCCCATGCAACGCTGAATCATTTCAGATGGCCGAGAAACGCCCTGGACCTGAAACAGTTGCCCAAAACCAGGGCCAACACGCAAAATGTTGAAAAAGGATCCTACAAGCACAACAACCGCCAAAACGGCCAACACAGTTGCCCGATCCCTAAGAATATAGACCAAAGGAGAGAAGTTAGTCGATGAAATCGAACGGATCATCGCAGCCAAGGGGTTTGAAAACTGAAAGATAAATAAGTGAGAAAAAAAATAAAACATTGATTAGGGAGTATTTTTCGTTATTTTCCAATTTGTAGGGGTTTTAGAGAAGATTAAACCCATCGAAGATAAGTCCTCGATAAAATATTCTTTGCGGCGATGGTTAGGAGGTGAGAGGTTTCTCAACAATGAATGGGCCTACAGAGAAAAGGGGTGAGGATGGTGAAGGTTACTGACTCATATCTAAACTACAGCCCTGCTCCTGGCTCACTACAAAGCAAGGCAGTACCAACCAGAAGAGTTTTAGTTTTAGCTTTGCTTACAGTAGCTTTCATTGTAACCCTAACGAATATTAGAGAAGCAGATGTTGCTTTGAGGGGCAGAAAACCAAGTTCAGAATCGACTATATCTGGTGACAACAACGAAAGAACTTCATTTCAGGGGAACGCATACGAAGAAGATACCGTATCGGTCCCACCACAAAAAGATTTTGTGTTTTGGCATATCGGCAAAAGCACTTACGAAACCACTGATACAAATCGCATTGTCACGTCTGAATTCACGGAATTAATGGAGCTTGTGCCACCCTCGGTTCAAGTGCGCTGGTTGACTTTCGCAGATTTGAGCGATGAAACGAGGCAGTTGTTGGAGTCCTCAGATAGATTGAGAGAAGTGACAACGCCTTCGTTAGCCATGTCCGACGGTGCTGAGTACTACGAATATCCCACGCTGTACGAGTTGTTTGCACATTGCCAACAGAAGGGCAATGAGAATTCTAATGTATACTATATCCACTCCAAGTCGGATGACCAACAGAGGTCAGCGATGCTTGTTGACCTTATGTCAAGGTGCCCCCGAAAGCTCGAATCTGTGGATGATACATGCGGTTATCATTTTGAAGCAAAGCCATGGCCACACTATACCGGCAATTTTTGGGGAGCGCGGTGTTCGTATATTATTTCAAAGCAGTCCCCATTCCATGAGGGCCTTTTGGTCGAGGCACAAGCCGCAAATGCAATCCGACCAAAAGAACAGAAAAGTCCTGGTGGCTGGCCACATGACATAACCCCTTATGGCAGATTCTATGCGGAATACTGGGTGCTTTCAGGGGTGAACGATGCTCCTCACCGAAATGCCATGTTCCATTATCGGGAGCCAAGTGTGTTCTCATCAATAAGAGATTTTTTCGTGGGAAATGAGGGTTATAACGCGCTTTACACGGACGGTTTATCGATGTATGGGAAGTTCCAGCTCGATTGTTGCCTGAACAACTTGATTATGGAAACAATCGGGCAGATTGAGAGGGGGTGCGAGCTAGCTGGTCCTACTGACGTTGTAGTCTTCCCTGGGGACTTGGATGAGGGGGGGGGGTGGAGGACAAGCTTGCCCCTCATAAATGATATTTCCATTGACAAGTTGAAGCAAATGTCGCTAGAAAGAGGGTGCATCCTTGTCACAAATAAAGAAGCTTCGGCAGCCAATCTGCCAAGGATCAAGTATACAGATTCGAAAATGAGCGATAACGGCCCCTATCTTTTGTGGTTCTACAGAAGTATGCAGCTGCCTTATGATCTTCATAACTTTCAAAAATCATGCTATCCTGAGACACTAAGCGGATCCCCATATACTGCGTTGCATTTGCGGATCGAAAATGATTGGTACAGAGACGAGTATTGTCACAAGCGCGAGGGTAGAAAGGGGGGGGTGAAAACGTGCTTCACTCCGAGGGAGATTTCTTCGACCCTTGAAAACAAAGGAAATGACATGAGTTATGTTTTGATTTTTGGCGAGCCTGCACCTCAATTCGCACGTGGAACCGGGGAGCATCCTTTGGAGATCCCATGGCCCTCCACTATTTCTCACAAAGAGACAGCAGGCATAGATTGCGCTTCATCTCTCTCTCTCCTCTCGTACAACGAAAAAGCCTTTATGGACCTCTGGGTAGCTGTTCATGCGAACAGATTCGTCGGGCACCTTGGATCAACATGGTCAAATGGTGTTACAATTGCTCGCTCAAGCCGAAAAAAGGACCAGAACTGGGTGTACTCGTGCCCATCTTTAGCACCGTTGGTCCCAAGAAAGGATGGTGGCGAAAGGAAAAGGGGAGCAACAGATATGGACGCGTGCCTTCAGGCGTACGGCTCGGGATAGGGGGAAATCAAAGCGATCGATATTCATTCTTCTTCTTTTATCAAACTGCATTTCTCTATGTCAAAACTGCCACTAGACCATCGGATGTGCACTGACACCCTACCGACACAAACGCAAGAAGTGCATATATGAGTCTACGATGCTCATGGATTTGTCAATCGTGCCGCCAAACAAGAGAGGACTTCTTATGGAAATTGAGGAAGAAAGGAGCAAGAACTTTTGCTAATTGGTAAAGATGTAGATATTTAGGACCGTTATCCATTGGCTGTCATAAAGGAAGACTTCGAAAGAAGGAAATTCGCGACATATTTACCAAATGTTTTAGGCAAGAACAAGAACCCATTCCCGCCGTTTTCTTTTTCAACCTTGAGCCAAGCAAGGGATGTAATACTTATGAGTTTGATAGCGTCCGGCGATCTCTATGTGTGTCGAGTAAGTGGTTAGAATAGTCCCCCTCGACTCACTGTACCATAAGTTGAGAATTAAAGTGCATTAACAAAATTCTGTTAAGTTTCCTTTAGTAAAATGAAACCAAATAATGCCATTGTACCCTGAATACAAACAAACCGGAAATTTTGCCTTCTAAATTGATTTTTAGACCCCTCAAAAGATCTCTTCAGAACCTCTTGCACTAACTTACTCTCCAGTTCCTGTCGAACGTGCGCGCATTTTTTCACCACTATGATCAGTAGATCTCTAAAACGCACATCTTAATATTAGGTAAAGTGTAATACACTATATCAAAAGTCAATTTTTTCACAAGCTCACCAAACCAAATTTGGAAGATGAAGCTCCTCCCTTCAATTTTTGCTTTCGTCTGTCTCGGCTCTACGGTCGGTCGCAACGTCAAGTACAGTCTCCAGGACGACGAGGTTGATTCTTCCGTCTGCAGTTGCAGTTCTGCGGCCAAGAGGTGAGGATGGTCGTGTACATTGGATGGGTACATGGGAAAATATTTGGTGCAGGTGGACTCTATTTCTAACGTGTCTGGCACCCCCTTCACAGTTTCTCTGGCTACTTCTCAGTTTCTTGCTCTGATTACGACACTAAGAGCGACAAGAACTACTTCTTCTGGATGCACGAGGCCCAGAACGACCCTGCCAATGCTCCACTAGTTGTGTGGCTGACTGGAGGTCCCGGCTGCTCCTCCACGCTAGCTCTCCTCACGGAGAACGGCCCCTGCCGCGTGAACGCGGACGGAACCGGAACCGAGGCCAACCCCCACAGCTGGAACACCAACGCCAACGTGCTTTGGATAGACCAGCCCGCTGGTGTCGGCTTCAGCTATGGGCAGAACAACGATGAAAACGAGATCGTGGTCGGAGAGGACGCCTATTTCTTTATGCAGGCCTTCATGACCGCGCACCCCGAGTACGCCATGAGGCCCTTGTTCATCTTCGGAGAGAGTTATGGAGGACGCTACGCCCCTGCCATTGCACATAGGATCTTCGAGGGCAACAAAGATTCGAAGGACGGCAACATGAAGTTGAACTTGGGTGAGTAGGGGGGGGGATGAGATCATTTAATATTTTTAGGCTCCGGTAGAAGAGCGGATGCTTTCCTTATCCTAACAGGTCGCACTGTCCCTCGTCTCACCTCACAGCCGGAGTTGGAGTCGGAAATGGTTTGACCCAGCCCGAGATCCAGTACGAGTACTACGCTGAGATGGCCTACAACAACAGCTACGGAATCGAGTGCGTTGACGAGAGCACCCATGAGAAAATGGTGGAGTCCACCCCGTTTTGCATTGACAAGATTAAGATGTGCAACGATAAGGGCGGTTCCTATTGCAATGCTGCGTACAGCTACTGCAACGCTCAGTTGGCCACTCCTTATTACAGCACTGGGTTGAACCCCTACGACATCCGCAAGAAGTGTGGGGACAACCCGCTCTGCTACGACTTCTCCAACGTCGAGAAGTGGCTCGCCACCGACTCTACAAGGGAGGCCCTTCACGTTACTTCGGACAGAGCCGCCTGGGTGTCCTGCAACAACGACATCAACGCTGACTTCCGAAGCGACTGGATGATCAATTACGATGGATACGTTGCTGATATGCTCGAGGGAGGCATTAAGGTATTGATCTACGCTGGAGATGTCGACTTCATCTGCAACAGCCTGGGAAACAAGGCCTGCACGCTTGACATCGAGTGGAGCGGAAAGGTGAGAAGTGCGAGAAGATGTGAGGAGCAAAGCGACGAGCCGTAAACATGATATTTGCACGAGTAGTCCGGTTGCGGTGGTGGTAGTCATAGACAAAATGCACAAGTCGATTTCGTCGTTACGCAATTCTAACTTGTGAACGCCAATCTTCACGCTACTCGCTACGCTCGTCGCAGGAGGGCTTCAACGCCGCAGCCGACAAGGACTGGGTGAACGGAAGTGGAAGTGTCAGAAGCTTCAACGGGTTGACCTTCTTGACCGTCTTCGATGCTGGACACATGGTGCCCAGCGACCAGCCTGAGGCCGCCTTGACCATGTTCAACACTTTCATTACCGGGGGGGACCTTTACCTTGGCAAACCTGACCCAATCAAGTCCGCTCCAGGCCGTTCTCGTACTGCTGAAGACGGAAAGGGCTCTACACTTCTCAACGGAGACCTACCAGAAGGAACGAATGATGAATGGACATTGGTAGTGCTCGCAAGGTCCAGACCAGATTCCCTTCGCCACCTTCTCCATTCTATTAAGGAAGCAGTGTCCAATTCGAAATCCGATTTTGGAAAATCTCCTGTCAACATTATAATTCACGTTGATGCTGTAGATTCAGTGGCCTCTTCGACGTCGAAACCTTTTGTCTTTCCTCTCCCTTACACCCTCTCTTCTCAATATTCTTCCCGTTCCGATGTCCTAGAGATTTCTCATAGCTTTGCTTCAGATTGGTCCTCGTCCCCATTTCTTGGGCAATCCACCGTTTTGACTCCTACCATCCCCCGCGGCTTGAGGGGTTCCTGGTTTTCCTCCTTCCACCCAAGCCATAAAAAAGACTACGCGGTTTTTCTAGAGGACGATTGCTAGGCATCGCCCTATTTTCTGAAATTCGCACAAGTTGCAATGAGAGCAGCTCAGGAACACGATGGTGCTGCGGTTTCTCTTTCAAGGTCCCACCTCAATTCAGTCGATGGAAAAACGAAGTTTGTGTACCCGAAGAACTGCCGTGGAGGTGAAGAGTCTGTCTTTTACTTCGCGAAAGATCGCGTTGGTACTTGGGGCTTTGCTCCAGTTCCTGAAGTTTGGTTATCGTTTCTTATTTGGTGTGCGAAAAGGGAGAAAGCTGCTAGTGCAAGAAGCAGTAGTCCGGGTAACATGTTCGTCGATGATCCTACCATGCCCCACCTTGCGCTGTCAAGGTGGTACGAGCAAGCCGAGGCCTTGGGGAAAACTTCATCTATTTGGTCCATGCACTTCTTGAAGTACTGGAGCAAGTTTCCTCTCTTGCTGGAGTCTTGCACTTGCACCACCCGAGCGGCTCGTCACCTGTCTCGAGCTGGAGAGAGGACGGCGAGCACTACGCAGGTGTCAGGAAGCTCGACTCGCCACTTCTGAGAATTTGGGACAGTCGCATAGACATTGACAGCACTCGTCCGATACCTGTTGTCAACGATAGGATCGGTGACGATAGGTTCGGTGTGGGTCTGAATGGTGATGGTCAAGCTGAATTCTCCCCACGTTTGAATCGCAGGCTCCAGTCTTTGTCGTCAGTCAACGGGACTTTATTGAGTCCTGACGACTTGTCGGACCTTTCCGAACGTGAAGAGATGACCTACAATTTACCTGACGGGGTCGAGCGCATAATGAACTACAACCACAGTGAAGCCCTAAGCGCCTTAGCGAATAGACACATCGTCTTTATTGGGGATTCTATTACGCGTAACCAGTTCTACCATCTGTGTTACTGGCTAGATACTGGTGAGAGGCGTGCTGATCTTTCGGGACCGTACGTCAATATCGGAGGTCGCGAAGTTGACTCTGTTGAGGTTTGGGATCCCGCTAGGGTATCTAGTGTGCAGGCGGCCATGGTTGGGACAACTCATGACCTGCAAATGAACAAATTCATAAAGGCTAGCAACATTACATTGCAGTTCGTTTTCATTAAGGAAGCCTGGACAAACGCCATCGCGGACAAGGTTGATTCTCTGGTCGAGGATGCTCACGGTCCAGACGCGCTCGTCTTCAATAGCGGTGTTTGGGACGTCAAGTCGATTGGAGCTGCAGCGATTAATACAGCTTGTAATCCCATGGCCAGCTCTTCTCAAAGCATAAATGCTTATTGTGAATATAACTATGCCCAGGCTATAATCAATATCATGTCTGCTCTGTCTAGAATGGATAGGAATGGTAAGGCTGGACTGTGGAAAACTACCACGTGTTGCGGGCAACCGCACAGCAGGCAGCCAGCCGTCAATGAAATAAACAACTACGCTAATGCTGCAGCTGTAGAAAAGGACGTCACGATATACAACGTCTACCCTTACGTGAATACCTTGAACATATACGAAGCTACGACAGATGGAAGTCACATGACGAGTCAAGTATATTCTCTTTTCAATGACCATTTAATTACATTGCTTGAACAACGTTTCAAAACCATGACTGGAGTCCCTGGGAACGGGACTTATGTCGACCCTGACAGAGCTAATGAGAATGTTGAGGATATGGGGTATGGCAACGAAGGGATACGGACACCTTCGAGTTATGTCAAGCCCATGCAGTTTTTGTAGCTTAGCAAAACGGTTCCGTGGGCGGCTGGCCAGCTATTGTTCGTAATGTTCTCCATCCTTTCTGTCTTCGCTCTCTTATCAAGTCGGGTTCTACCTGAGGATGTTAGATTTTTCACGAGAGACAACAATTCTGGTATATCCAGCTGCTTCCTCCTTATGGTCTGCGTCGGCATTGCCATGTTCGGTGAGTTTGGGGCTCCAGCTGGCCCTCGACCCGCTGGACGGTTATGGGATATCGAGAATGATGACCTTTGGTTCACCGTCCTCATAGGAGCTACCATTGCTGCTGTAGCAACTTGTCGCACACTGCCCGACAAATATCGTTTCCCAATGAATCGGTGCCAGACGAACGAACTCAAAGGCTGGATGCAACTTGCCTTCGTCATGTACCATTACACCAATTCTGGTGTTGTCTATCAGCCTATACGTGCCATCGTATCGTGTTACGTGTGGCTTACCGGATTTGGAAACGGCCTCTACTTTTGGCGAGGAGGATCTACAAAGTACACTTTGGGACGTTTCTGGCAGAGGTGAGGCGAGGTGCGACGGACGAAAAGCGAAGCGACAAGTGGCGAAATTTGCGCTCGAATCTGGCTGTTGCTAGCAACTTCGGTCTCAATATCATCACGTTGTCGCTTCTCCGCAAGTATAACTTGTAAACTCATCTTGCACGACTTGCTCCTCGCTATGCTCGTCGCGGCCTTTGGAGGATAAACTCATTCGGGGCTCTCCTGGCCCTCGCGACTGATACCGAGAGGATCCTTTATTACGTCATCGCGCTACACACCACTCATTTCGCTTTAATTTTCTTCTGCCTCAAGGCTGGAGACTTTATCTGTGGGAAAGCGTCGGCCTATGATGGTTCTAAACAAGCCGCGCCAATCTTGGCGAAGTTTCTGGGCATTGCCATTATGCTAGTTTTTACTATTATATTTTGGGAATTCCCTGTCATTTACGACAGCACCTTGGGTTACATCTTTGAAAAGGTCTTCGGGCCATTTTTCAAAGAGTACTTTTTTTTCCGAACTGGTATGGACAAGTACAGGTGAGAAACCGTGCAGTATTCATGCTCCTGATTCAGCTATCAGCTATACAGTGTTAACAATAGTCTTAATTTCGCCGCCCACTGTCATCTCTAACACTTCACTGTGATCTTCACGCGGCTCGCTACAATCTTCGCAGTTCAATCCTTGGGTTAGTGGGTGCCGTCTTTTACGACAAGTGGATTGCTAGTAGAGACTGGGCACATGTGTATCACCTTAAGAGCTTACTACCACAGCTTTTGATTGCTGCAGCTATTGCGTCTATATTCGTTGAAGTATGGTTCACTCACCTTGAGAAAAAGGATTACCAAGACTTACATTGTTACGTTGGGGCTTTATGGATTCCCTTTTATGTGCTCTTGCGGAACAGCCATCCAAAGTTGATAGCAAGCGTATGCCCTCTGTTCGAATTTATCGGCTCTCACAGTCTTGAGCTCTATTTGCTCCAATTTCACATTTTTCTTACTCGGCAATCAAGCATGATAATGTACGTCATTCCTTACGAGAGTTGGTCCCTCCTAAACATGCTATGTTCTAGCATAATAATTTGTGTTGTCGCGGCACTGGCGTTCAAGAACACCGCCTCCCTCTTCTGTGCCGTCCAAACATGCAGTAAAAAGCTCGTTGCCGGTGTTGCTATATGCACCTTTGCGTCTTTCTTTCTTTTGAAGGAAATTGGTTGGTTAGCCATTATTATCATTACCTCTATTGCAGCTCTTTTAGAGTTCACAGCTGGTTCACTAGATAAGAGGACGAAATCCCAATTGTCATTTCAAGTAAGACAGGAACAGGAAGACAAAGGAGATCTCGAAATGTTTTCTGGGGGAGGCAGCATATTGGGATTGGGGGTCGCCAGCATAGCAAAGTTGGGACATTGGAGGGAGAAGGAGATCAAGGGTTATCGGTCCAAAGGTAGATTTTTCACGTCAGCATGACACAGGGGGGTGGGGAAGACATTCAGGACGAGAGAGCGATTAGAATGTGTAGTTTTGGGGGATGAGAGGGGGTCGATGATTAGGTCATCGAGGCCCGCCGTAAAAAGATTGCGCTAGGTCGTCGCCTATTAAGATGGTTTGAAGAGTGGGGGACAAAGGTAAATCTACTTGTGGGGTTGCTTTACATTAGTTGAGAAGGCGATTTTAACATTGCTTCCCTAAGATACAAAAGACACTTTCTTTTACCGCTGACTGGAGCTTTGTTCACTCGGTAACCAGACATCTTGATACACTTTCCTCATCATCTTCCAGCACACTTCCCAACTCGCTAACGTGTCTCATCGTTGGTCCAGCGTGAGGGCGGTTCTAGGGTTGTTCTACTGCCTCCATTCCTTCCACTACTTCCGCAATTTCTTACAACTTTCAATGTGGTAGAGAGTCTCCAGAAGAACCACCAATAATATTTGAGATCTCTTAAAAAGCGTGAAGATTTCACGAGTGCAGTCTCTGTATAGCATTTTCTGTTCGTACAGTAGCGTAGATAATTACATTTTGGTCGCCACTGATGAAGAGTGGAAGGTGAGAGAAATCCCCATTATCGAATGTCGCTGTGTCCCATGCAGGCAATACAGCTTTCATTATTCCAACATCAAATTTGAAAACAAATTACTTGGGAGCCCGTCCGCTTCCGGGCAATGTCTTTTCGAGGAGGACGTAGGTAGATTATTTATAACTGCCTCCTCTTGAACACCTCGAGGGGACCTTTTTCTAACAGAAAAATACAAACTACGTCGCATAAAAGGGTCCCAATTTTACGCAGATTGGTATGTTCCGTTGCAGCAATTGCATGCATGATGTTTCTACTCGTACAGCTATGCTACCCTTACGATGCTTCACAAATGCTCATGGCGAAAGGCAAACATTTTGCGTTAAAGGTCACCGGGTAAGTTCTTTGAGACAATCACCCAAAGACCAAATACTAACGACTAGACTTGCTAATACTTTTGTCGCACGCACCAATCCAGTGATTCGAGATTACTCCCAAGAGCGGAGGCTGTGGTATTGACTGTGAACAACAACGAAAACTACCTCACATGGATACCGTGGGCGTGCAAACACTGGAATGATGTTGGAATGACCCCCCACATTTTTCTCATAGGGAGAGACACACCACAGCCAACAGGAGAAGGAACACAAGAGTGTGTGTTCCATGGGGTAGATGTCCCTAAGGAATGGGACGACGCTTCTTTTGCGCAGGTCTCGCGGTTGCTCTTTCCGGCGACACTGACCCAGTACCAGAACGTGATGGTATCAGATACCGACTCACTGCCATTGCTGGTTCTTACTGGGATTCTAGCGGGGCAGAACCCTATGATGTTTTTGTGAACATGAGGAAAAAATCATGGACTACTCCTTTCATGGGATACAACTCTGCGAATCCCGAAACATGGAAGAGAGGGTTCGGACCAGAGGCTGACGAGACGGTAGTGGGGGCGATGGAAAGATGGCGAACATCTGGGGAATGGGACGAAAAACTTTGGGGTTGTGACCAAGAAATTCTTTTGCACAGGTTGCAAAAAGATGCCAAGGTGGTCAACAAAAACCCAGCGGTGTACAAGACTTTATTTAATGAAGAAGGCTTATTGGTTGAAACAGATATTTCAGGGAAGAATGACGACAACGTTCAAATAAAAAAGGTGGTATGTGGTAGGCATATATGGTTCGATGGGGGGGCCGGAGGGAAAATACGCAACAGAGAAAGGACAGGTGCTTTCATCGATGAACTCTTGCGCCTGTGTTGAGACTACAACGAGCGAAATGGGCAGCAGGGGGGAGCAAAGTGATAGCGAAGGGTGAAGGGTTGTTCTAGTGAGTTAGAATTACTGTATGCAACTACTGAAATCAAGGTCGGCAATCCTAAACAATTTGTTACGAAGGTAGGATGTGTGGTTTCGGCAAAAATTCTACAGACTGGGGTGTGGGGGGCAAAAAAATTAATGTCAACTTGAAAATTGCATCGTCGTTGTTTTTGCTACCTGACGGAGTGGAATCTCTTGGTCTTAAATATCTAGAGCAGTTGAAGATTGGTGATATCAAGGATGAGACGCGGTTGATTCATTGGGGTCCTCTTTTTTGTTTGATGGTTGTGATCTTGTGCTGAATTTGGCTGAATGCAGACCGTAACGGTTTATCATATTTTCGTGGTTAAATGAAATGATGTCGACGGTACGCTCCAAAAAGAATTCATCGAGCCGCTCGTTGGTCATCTTCGTTATCCGCTGGCCGAATTCAGTTGTTCGGTTCTAAATAAATTCTTGTGGCGCACTCACTTCCACCAAAATTGGATTGCGTCGTCCCTGGATAGTAATAGTGCCGAGAGCCCTTTTGTTCCTACCGTTATTCGTTAAACCGCAAACAAGGAAGACTATATTCTCTTCAAACTCGACATAGATAGTGGGCACGTTGAGAAAGGCACCGTCGACCACTTGCTATCTGATGACAGCGATGATCTCGAGTATATCGACGAGTTTTTTTGGGAGCAGCATGTTGACAATTATGTAATGAATCCTTTCTGAGGAAGCACAATTGACAAATCCATGAGCATCGCAAACTCATCTCAGTATTTTTTGCGTATGCGTCGGCAGGGTGTCAGGGTGCACTCGTGGGTCTAACGATTTTGAAGTAGAGAAATGCAGTATGATAGAGAGAAAAGTTGAAGTGGTTTGAAAGATAGATTTTTTCACCCCCTATTCCCGAGCCGTATGTATGCCTGAAGGCGCGTTCCATTTATGTAACGCTTCCTTTTCTCCCTCTGCACCGCAAAAAATGAAAGGGGTCGTCGCGTGTCAAGGTGGAAATAATAAACAATTAGGCCCAAATAACACTTTCCCGCAGCACGCCGCCTTCTTCCTGATCCAATACTAAACCTCCTGTTTCAACCTCTTCTTCAATATTCTTACACAACGTTGCTCTACTCGGTGGTCGTTGATTCAGAATTCAACTCCGTACGCCGCCCTCCCACCGTTGGGCATCCAGTTGATAGTAATCTTAACGTGCTTCGTCACCTTCTTTCCTTTGGCCTGCTCATTTCCTGACATGTGATGTGAGGGGACTTTAAAAAGTGATGGCGGGATAAGTGGGCACTTGAGGATTCCATGAAAGTTCGAGTTGACTTCATGGAAAATGTATGTCGAAAGGTGATGCAAGAGGTGATAAGCATGGGTGGAAGCAGGAATTGCAAAAATGAATGTCAACTTGAAAATTGCGTCATCGTTGTTTTTGCTTCCTGATGGAGTGGAATGTCTTGGTCTTAGAGATCTAGAGCAGTTGAAGATTGGCGATGTCAAGGATAAGGTGCGGTTGATTCTTTGGAGCCCTCTCTTTGTTCGACGGTTGTGATCTTGTGCTGAATTTGGCTGAATGCAGACTGCGAAGGGTTATCATAATATGACTTTGGGGTTTTAAAGACCAATGCGTGAATCTGCTTCCCGGTAAATCATTTTTGAATCTCACACCTCACACATTTCATCTCCCACTCCCCGCAATCTACATCCCTGACCAAATCTTAACCTATTGAAGCTATCCTCGAAGTATCCGTCATCTTGTCCTTATAGTACAAGTATGCTTTGGTGGAACGGCTACCTGTTGGACGACGAAGATAAGACAATTAAGGAAAGCTGTAGAGGAGTTGACCCGAAGGAGGTGAGTCTTCACGAGCACATTGATTAAGGAGCAACCCCTTGCTGAACCCCTCCTTTCCCCCCATCATCCGTCTCTCTAAAGTGTCTCTCGCCGACCTTAAAAGATCTGACCATTTTCCTCACAACTCTTCCTCCCTTATCCTCTTCTTCCGGGAGTTCCTTGCCTTCACCGGAGACTAGTCCTGCAAAGGGGGGCAGTAGGGAGAGGAAAAGTAGTTTTGACATGGTGAGAGTAGGCACAGATTAAAATCTCTGGGTCTTGACAAGGGCTTTTTCCTGGGCAAATGTTAGGAAATGTTCATAATATGTGGTTTCTCACAAACGCCGCCCTTCTCGTTGCCCAGCGCCTTGAAGCAATATCACGACAACAGCAAGGAGGGGTCAAAGGTTACTTGACTTCGTGACCTATTGGGTTTCTGTCGACAACGACAAGAGAAGAGAAGAAAAAGAAGAAGAGTAAAGAACCAAAAGAGTTTCATCGTTTCAAACAAACCCACCGGGTTACTTTTGTTCCCCCTTCTCCGGCCGTCCGCCCAAGTTCGTTGGTTTCGCTCTTATTGCGTGGTCCCCTTTCTTACTTGATCCCCTTTCTCTATCCTTGTACCCCATAGGGCTTCAAGTCCCTCCTGTATACCACAGCCACAACAACCCCTACAGCAAACATTGCCCCGTTGACGGTAAATTCGAGCCACGTCCTCCCTCCTAGCAAGCAGTCGATATTTTCCCACTTGCAGGCAACGTCAAGAGCGTAGAGGGACCAGCTCGGGCCAATAATTCTTGGGACGGCCCCCGCCGCAAACATCCATCCAAACCACTCCCCATGAGGTGTCGGCCCAAGGATCTGTGAAAATACAGAGAGGCTCACGTTCCTGCCGAACGGGAAAGCAACCGTGATCATGGTGAATCCCAAGAAAAACCTCCCCAAAGGAAGAACTTGGGTGCCGCCCCAACCGGGTAGGCTATCAATTAACAAGATGCTGCCCACAAATCCAACGACAAGGCTCGTTATCAGGAGCTTGTAGTCGTCCACGCACCTCGTGGCATACTTAACACCCACGCTAGTAACAAGGCTTACAATTCCTACCCCAACAAAAAGCAAGTTGACATCTCTTTGGGTCCAGCCGTACGCCTGGAGGACGAATGGCGTGGTGATGGTTTCCTGGATGGCAAAGGAAAAAAAGTGAATCACAAATAGCAGGAGGAGAACTGTAAGTCCTCTCTCGTTCGGTGGTGCCAGAATGGACCCCCCCCTAATGCTTTCGTCGCTTCCACCGCCCCCGCTATCCATGGTGTAGGATCGTTCGAGCAGACCCTCCTCTCTGTTTCTTCTTCTTCCCCCCTTACCACTTTTTCCTGCAATGCCAGAGCTATCAAAGCTTGGTGCAGGCTCAGGTTTGAAAGCAATGCAGACGACCCCGAATATGATGACGCAGAGAGCGAGAATGAACCAACCCGGTGCAGTGTACGCATCGAGAACCAATCCGTGCCCAAGATTGACGTTGATCGATGTGAATAGAGCGCCAAAGGAAGGACCACAAACAAAACCTAGGATGGCAAACGTGCCAAGCTCCGAGGTAAGCTCTGTGACACGCTCTGGAGGTGCTGTCTCGGAAAGATATGTCTGTTCGACAACCTGCTTGCCCCCTGTCCATAAACCCTGAAGCATCCTACCCCACAGTATCATGTAGGGACTTCTGTAAATATCACCCAAAACATATAGGGCGCTCCCGGCGACTCCGAGCCCTATGCACATTAGCAAGGTTGCCTTCGCCCCAGTTTCGTACTTCACCGTGAGTGCCTCGTATACTTTTCCGAATGACATTGCACCAAACATCTCCCCCACTGAGTAAATGGCCACCGTAAGACCGTAGAAGTAGGCACTGGCTCCGTTCCGGGAAAGGTAGGGCTGCAATGAGGGAAGGATTATAGAGAAGGAGACTAAGGGGAGGGTTAGATCAGTATCGTGGGACAATGTTTGGAAAACAGAAACAGCTCTCAAGATGAAGGAGACTAGATTTGGTAACGCCGCAAACGTCCTCCAATTGCGGTTGCATATGTGGCACGAAAATGTGTACGCTTCAGTCGTCTAACGCGTACTCATACTTCAAAGCGTATACAAAAAACTACTCACCACAGCTAAAGAAGACATTAATGTAGAACAACAGCCTCCAAGAAAGAGTTGGATCGTACACTTTCCCATTTTTAGACACTTTATATAATTCACTTGTGTCTTTCAATAGACGAGTTGTCTCTGTTGCAACCATACTTGCGTCAAAGGTGAAAAATTTACAAACTTAATCACGACGGCGACGTTTTCCACGGTCGCTTTGGTTTGGCAATCAGAGAACAACTTTATCGCAAAATGGCAGGGGTTCTGAGGTCAGTAGAAACTAGAAACAAACACGCAGCGTTATGAAGAAGGCCGCTCAAAGGATATCAGGGACTTTTGACTCTGGCCACCAAAAATGGCTCATATTCTTTCCGCAGTAACCGGTAAGAGCGACTTGTCGTTGTCACTGGGTGTTTTCTTTGCTGTTCTCGAACTCTGTGGCTTATTGGTATCTCGAAAGCTCTCCATTATTGCCAAGCACCCACCTCCTCCGACGCATTGCCGTCATGCTGTATTTCTCCTAATACCTTTCTACCTTTTCAGGTGATGCCGTTGATGTCGTGAAGCCTGTCCGTGCGTTGATCTCTGTCTCCGATAAGACCGGAATTGTTCAGTTAGCGACTTACCTCAGCAGCATTGGTTGTGAGTTGTTGTCCACGGGCGGGACTGCAACCAAGATCAGGGAGGCAGGGCTTGTCTGTAAGGATGTCGCCGAGCATACCAAGTCCCCCGAGTGCCTTGATGGCCGTGTGAAGACGTTGCATCCTAAGATTCATGGAGGTCTTTTGGCAGTGAGGGGAAACCAGCAGCATGAAAAGGACATGAAGGTCAACGACATTAGGGTCATCGACATGACGATTCTCAATCTTTACCCTTTCGAGGCGACTGTTGCTAAGGGTTCCCCTTTCGAGATGTGCGTCGAGAATATTGACATTGGCGGCCCCTCGATGCTTCGTAGCACTGCGAAGAACCACGCCTACACCACCATTGTGACCTCTCCTTCCCAGTACGCCGAGCTCGTTGAGACCATGAAGTCCAACGATGGTGGTACCACTCTAGCCCTCAGGAAGAGGTTCGCTGCCCGTGCTTACGCGACATCTGCTGCTTATGACTCTTCAATCGCTTCTTACTTTGCGTCTCAACTCGAGACCGAGGCTCCCGTTGCCGCTCGCGTGTACCGGCCCGAGTACCCGCTAAAGTATGGCTGCAACCCCCAGCAGAAGCCTGCCGGGATCTCCTCGATTCTTGGTTCTCCTCTCCCTTTCGCTGTTATCAACGGGAGGCCTGGTTACATCAACCTTCTCGACGCCGCAAATGCTTGGCAGCTTGTTAAGGAGCTCAAAGAGGCCACCGGCCTCGCCGCCGCTACTTCTTTCAAGCATGTGTCTCCTGCTGGGGCTGCCCTTGCTGTTCCTCTCACCCTCGCTGAGTGCCAGGCCTTTGAGATCTCGGAATCCGACGCCGCAAACCTCACCCCCTCTGCCCTTGCGTACATTAGGGCCAGGAATGCCGACCCCATGTGCAGCTTTGGTGATTTTGCTGCCATTTCTGACATTGTTGACGAGGGCACTGCCCTGTACCTGAAGAAAGAAGTTTCTGACGGGATCATTGCCGCAGGTTACACCCCTGAGGCTCTCGAGGTGCTCAAGAAGAAGAAGAAAGGCAACTTCATCATCCTTGAGGCCACCCCCGGCTTTGAGCCCCCTTCAATGGAGTACAGGGAGGTCTTTGGGATGGCCTTCAGCCAGAAGAGAAACAACATCGTTGTCAGCGCCGATCACATGAAGGAGAGTGTAACGAAAAGGGTCGTCAATGACGATGTCAAGGTAAGGGGTGAAGGGTTGTAGCCTTCGTGACCTTTGTTCAACATGGTGAAGATGGCAGGGGAAAGATAAACTTACCCTCCCCATTATTTCCTCTTCCTAATCAAAATCAGCGCGATATGATCCTTGGCTGTATTACCCTGAAATACACCCAGTCTAACTCCGTTGGTTTCGGAAGAAATGGTCAGATGGTCGGAATCGGTGCCGGTCAGCAATCCAGGGTTGACTGCGTCAAGCTTGCGGGACGTAAGGTTGCGACTTTCATGCTTCGCCAGCACCCCCAGGTCCTGGGCCTTAAGTTTAAGGCCGGAGTGAAGCGTCAGGACCGTGTGAATGCTAGGGTCAGGTACATCGAGGGAGACTTTACTGACGAGGAACGCGTCAGGTGGGAGGCGAACTTTGACGAAGTTCCTGGGCCTCTCACCAAGGAGATCAAAGATGCCTACATGAAGGAGCTCAACGGTGTCATTCTAAGCTCCGATGCGTTCTTCCCCTTCCGTGACGGTATTGATCACGCTTCCAAGGTTGGCGTGAGTTTTGTTGTTCAGCCCGGCGGTAGTGTTGCGGACAACGCAATCATTGAGTGTTGCGATGAGTACAATATGGGCATGTGCATGACCAGGGTGAGGCTTTTCCACCACTAAGGAGACGGAGAGAGGGAGA
>Ga0115006_10000358_pt1 | contig 24695 bp, 37 predicted proteins | sample ArcOceMetagenome_3_FD_88943 | JGI IMG/M metagenome (GOLD analysis project Ga0115006, IMG submission 88943) | Marine eukaryotic phytoplankton communities from Arctic Ocean - Arctic Ocean- Svalbard ARC20M Metagenome | ecosystem: Environmental > Aquatic > Marine > Oceanic | place: Arctic Ocean...
ATTTATCGTTATTTATCAAGTAACCAAATGTATGTCTCATTCCATACACGTCGTATACAAAATAACATAATACTATTACCACAAGTAGAATTCCTATAATATTGTGTAATTCCATAATTATAAATTTAAATATAAACGTTGGTGGTTATAATTAGCAACAGGATTATGTTCCACCAACAGACCATATTGTTCCTTTACTTTTTCATGTATTTTTATTGTCTCATTGTTGATGTGTTCACCCATAAGGTCAACAAACTTAAAATTAGATTCATCAACTTCAGGTTGTTTTGTACCAGGTAACCCACAATAGTAAGCTTCACCCACTTCACTAATAAACATACCTGTGTAGAAACCTTTTAGGTCAAATCTATCGACAAATTGATCCGCATTACACCATATGTAAACTGAATCTTTCTTAGTTGATAGAAGTTCGACAAAGGACTCATCAATAATATAACCGTTGTTACTTACAGATGGAAAATTACCGACACTGAAAAGTCCACCAGGTGATCCGTGACCCATCATCATAATACGATCGTGATCTCTAATCATTGATTTAACTTCTTCTTTACTTACGTTACCTGTTACCAGTGTAAGGTTTTCGATATTTTCATAAACACGATTTAAAAACCATGTGGATGAATCTTCGGGATGAATTACTAATGTTTTCATATTGTTTATTTATTTATACAAATATAGGTATATTTTTTAGTATATACTAATTAATTATATAATTTTTTTCCGTTTGCAATAGTGGAATCCCAATTATAGTACAAATCCCACCAATTTGTTATCGATATTTCAGAACCATCCTCTCCTTGATATTTTATTCCGTTATCTTTAGATGGTATAGATTGAAACCAATAGATTAACCACCCACTTTGAGGGTCAGAACCTACGGGTGATTTAGAATGTGCATCCCATCTATCATGATCAACAACTGTTGGATATGTGAACGGCACTTCTCTTGAGTATTTCCAAGTACTGTTATTTACGGGTTCCTTATGTCCTTGATGGTCAGGGTTCCAATCACCTATATCTGAGGATATTAAATCGGTATTGTCATAATCATAATCAGACACAGAGTTAGGTGTGTAATGGGTACTACCCACTCGACCTCCTTGGTAATATGGTTGTGGTTCTCCATGAGGATACCCAACAAAATCTTGCCAAAAAAATGTGTTATTTAAATGGGATAGTTGTGCCTCAATTTGGTGACCCCTACAGTGTATTGCCTCAGCAAACCACCTATCAAAAGAGGTGGCATAAACCACATAGGTGTTATTATAAATTGGTAAATCGTCCTGCCTATTGTAACTGTTAGATATATCCCCACTTACAGGACTTGACATGTTAGATTCAGGTATCCAAAGATTACCTTTATAGTTGGTCCAATTCATCCAAACCTCTTTTACCCCATAAACATTAACCAGTTCTTCCATACCTATATTTTCAAATAAAGAGTCATAATCAGGAATCTCTGTGTTACTACTTTGAATACCGTCATTTGGTTGTATAAGTGGCATATCGTATATGTTGATATACTTAACAACTTCAATACCCACATAAGGTAGTTCATTAGGGTTATCGTACCCCCTGAATTTAGACCCTTCTTCTATAGAGTATTTTACTTTTAGATTGTTGGATAGGTTCCACTGGTCCACGGTAGATACTTTCATACCTGTTTTAACCTCATTACCCCAATCCATATTACCACCGACTAACGTGATACTATCATTAACCACAATACCATCTGGTGATGGTACCCAATTAATTATAACAACAGGTATAACTAACTCGGAACCACTTATGGGTGTGGATAGGTATTCAGGTACCTCCAAATATTCCCCACCTTCTAAGGATGAAGGTTCTACAACTTCTTCAACTACGTCCTCAACAATGAGTTCATCAAGGTCGTCTTTTTCACATGATAAAAATGAAAGAATTAAAATAAGGTAAAAATAACGTATCATAATGTTTATTTAGAATTATTGTACAAATATAAAATATTAGTATTGATATTCCAAATTTAAATTAATATATTTTTTGTGATATTTATATATAAATCAACTACAACATGAAAGTAACATTAACAGAATCACAGGTAAATAGGTTAATCGGTGGGTATAAACAACTTAACGAACAAGGTGATGGATTCAATCAAAATACAGTAACCAAGTCGATTGATTTAGGAGCTACATTTGATTCAGGTAAATATATTTTAGATAGTGCAAAACAAACTGACGTAGAAAAACGACTTCAACCATTAGTTAAATTCTTGAAAACAAACCCATCAAGTGATGTTAAAATCACAATAGTTGCGGGTGAATCACGAGTAACTAATTACGATAGAGAAAAATGTGGAGCTGATATATATACCCCTGAGTGTGAGTTAGAACCAAAACAACTTTCATTATTAAGAGCACAAGAAATAGAAGAATACCTAAGTAAATTATTCCAAGGTTTGAAATCAAGTGGTACAATTCAAAAACTACCACCAAAACCGGTAATTTCAACAGTTTTAGGTTCTACATCATATACCAAAGGTGTAGATAACCCTAACGATCCAAAATATAAAAAGGAACAAAAGATTGAGTTACTTATTGATGCTGAAGCGTCTTATGAGTGTTTAGTTGGGATGAATTTAACAATCTCATATGAGGGTAACACGAGAGCAAAACACCAATGTGATGAAGCAATATTTGACGTACAGTTAAATAATGTGAGTTTGGGTGTTGCCAATCTAAACAACGGTTCTAAAGATGTTGCAAACAAAAATCTGATCAACACAAAATCAAAAACGATCATTAGGAATAAAGTAAGAAAGTATAACTCAATTATTGCATCAAGAAACGTATCGAAGATTACCAAAATTAGAAGGGAAATAAGAGTTTATGGTCCAAAACCTAATGACAAATCTACCAAAAACGGTTTGATGTTAAAGGATTATAAAATAAATGGCCAAACTCTTGAGGATTTAGGTTTCCCACAAAATACTTATAATGAAATCATAAGAGATAGTAGGGGAGACGCATTTACTGCCATGATTAAAGACCAAGTGTCAATTGCAAATGGTGGTATTAAGTTCTCAGACGAAACTATTGTTGATGAATTGATAGTGAAAAAAATGGGTACATTTTATAAATTTCTACCAAGTGATATTGGGAAACCAATTACTGGTGTCGTGACCAAAAGTGTGGGAATTCAAGAGATGTTATGGAATATAGAGGGAAGAGAAACGGATAGTAAACCAGGTGGTATAAGAAGACAAGTCTTTACACTTGACCAATCCAAAGCAAAATCAATTGTAGATGGTGGAAAGATTAAAGATAGGTTAGTTTTATCTATAACACCGTTAGTTAGTAGAAGTGGACCTTATAAGGGATTCTACAAAAATGGATCACATAGTGATGTACCAACAGTAAAAATTACCAATGGTGATGGAGAAACACTTTATTCGGGTAACCCTAATGTTAAAATGACAAGAGGGGCAACGACTAAAACCGTTCTTTTACAGACTGATTTATGTGGTAAACCTTTAAAATCTTAATTTTTTAAAGGTAACTTGATACTATCAACCACGTCATCTATGATTTGTTCATGTTCTGACTTAGTAATCCACTTACACTGTTTGTAATTCCAAAAGTAAGTTTCATTTGGGTTTTCATATTCGAGATTTACCAATTGTTGGTGACCAGCAACTGTTGGTGTACACCCACCATCTTTATCGTATTCAACAAGTTTAGTTGATACACATGAACTTAAAAATAGGGTTCCTACGGCAATTAAAAATAACTTTTTCATATCTATTTGTTTTATATTCTAATACAAATGTAAGTATTTTTTATGATATACCAACTATTTTAGTTCTTTTTTTTTAATGATTTGATTAAATAGACCACGAGTATTAGAAAACTCATCCCCAAACCAAGGTTAAATAGGTATTCAAACATATGTTTTATTTTTTGGGGACGTAGTAACCAATACCACCTTGAACACCTGGTATTTTACCAATTTTCTTCTCTAATTCCGCCCTATCTAATAATTCCGAGTCTTTGTGATATATTGCCCACTCCCAATCTTTTTCAGGTCTATAACCTGGTGGTGTGTATGCTTTGTGTGTGTTGAGATCCCAATTACGAAGGGTGACAAACTTACCCATCAAAACTTTATCGTCTGATGTTTCAATTATAGTCATCCCACTATATATCTTTTGTAGTGATGGTTTATTATAGGTCACACTATAACCACACTTTAATGAAATTTCAAGATCTTCATTACTTCTTTTACTAATGATCAAACATTGGTTCTTATTAAACTCGTGTCCGTGTTTCTGTTTAATTTCTTGATTAACCTCTTCCATCTTTAGGATTTGAGAGATACCCACAGTCTTTACTGCCATGGTCGCTGTGTCAAATAGTTCAGGGAATGACATCCCATTTTTTAAAGTAACTTTAATCTTTTTTATTTTCATGTTTTTAGTGATGTGTTAGTTTTCTCCCCAATTATTTTAATCTCTCTCATTTGATCGAACTCACTCAGAGTACGTATTAGATACGACCCCTTTAATGACACGAACGAATGAATCTCCAAACCACTAAACTTTGAATTTATATACTTCATGTCCATTCCCGACTTCAGGAAAGGTCCACCTGATGGATCGACCATATCAATAGTATCTTTATCCGAGTAGATCAGTTTTTGGTATTTTCTTGCAACCTCACAGGGACCAACATACTTATCATTCTCATAGATAGATCTATGAACTTCATCTTTAAACCATTCTATTTTTTGTTTACCACCGTCTTTACGGTATTTTTCGTACGCGTTTTCGTACACATTTGGGAACCCGATTCTGCAATATTCAAAGTTACCCTCCCATAAGATGTCACCATCTTCTTGTTGTGTGAATAAAAATTCATCACTATAACGATTTATCCATTTAATCATACTATAATATACGTATTATTTTATCTAATGTCAAATTCTTTGACACCCATTTCTTTACGAGTTGCGATTGCGAGTCCTTTAAAGGTTTGCATTTTCCTCTTACCATCATAAATTCCATTCAAAACAATGATTGGTTTTGATTTGTCCGATGTTGTTATTGTCAATCTTGATAACCCCACTAACCTATATAGTAATGGTTGGTATAAATGAACATCCTTTATTCTAAAGTAGTGTACTTCATCTGTGGTGACGTTAAAAACCCCCGAAGTTTCAATTATCGAGTCATGAGACAACGACCACGAGATACAATATAAATCTAATACCTTCCAACCTAACACAAATAGTAAAGGAACAATTAAGAATGGTGAACCAGTGAATAAACTACCTAAGAATATTATTACAAAACCTATGTTTAGGAATTGGGATGGTTTAATAACCAATAGTTGGTTTTGGATGTTCATTGTGTGATTCATAGTCCTAATTTTTTTAATTCTTCTATTGTTTCTTTTGTGGAGGTATGTAAAATACCAATTCCACCTTTACTTCTCCACTGTTCTATATTACTTTCCCTATCGTCGATTAATATTGATTCAGGTGTTGCGAACTTCTGTTTATTAAATGAGTACTCTAACTTTAAAGGTACACCAGGTAGTTCTCTTTGACACCACTCAGACTTACCTTCTCTCGAACCAAATCCTCTACGAGATGGGGAGGATAAAATTGAAGGGTAGTATTTTTCAATGTACCCCCACAGTTCTTTACCGTCTTCCATCCACTCAAGACTAATCCAAAAGTCCTTACCCATTTTATTAATGGGCGCCCAAAACTCTTCGGTACTATGGTAAGATCCATCTAACTCAATAGCACCATCTAATTGCACATATCCTTTGTCAAAGTCAACTATGACACCGTCCATATCACAAAAAATTCTATATTTTAAATTATCGAATAAAATCATATTATTTAAAATAAACTAAGTAAGTTCCAAGAGTAAAAACTGAGAGTAGTGAGATCCCCACACCTGTAATAAAACCCTGTAATTTAGGGTTTAGATCTTCAAATTTTGGTATTTTCATGTCCATGTTTTTATTATTTATAACACAAAGATAGTGATATATTTAAGATATCCAAACGAATATTAGTATTTTTTTAGTATTTATTGTAAAATATAAAAATTATGTTAACAACATTTCAATTATTAGTATTCGTTATTTATGTGGCCTACTTACTTAAATTTTTTGGTGGACCGATCCAATCTATCTCAGACTCATGGTATTTATTACCGAAGAAACAAAAATTACTGTTTAGTATTTTCTGTTGGTCTTTGGGTGGTGCAATGTTATTCCAAGGAAGTGGAGACCATATATGGTTTTTCCTTTCAGGATTAGGGTTGTGTTTCGTAGGTGGTATGGTTGCATTTAAACAAGATATTGGGAAGACCGATTTGGTACACTATTCTGGCGCCGCTGTTGGTATTATATCTGCACTTGTAGGTATAGGTATTGAAGGTGGTACATGGATACCATTAATTTCATGGGTGGTCGCTACAGTCGTAATGAAAGTAGTAAAGTTAAAGAATTTTACGTGGTGGGTTGAGATTGCTGCGTTTGTGGCAATCGTCGCAGGACTTTATACGGTATAATTAAACTTTAGGGGGGTTGTTAAATTCTAACAACCTCTCATTATTTATATACTCAACAATTTTTTCTATTGTTAAGTAACCGTCGAATCGTTTCCAATCCCCATAGTCTTTAGGTTCGGTATTATCTGTAGTTGTTTTTTCTATGTATTCAACACGAACAGGAACGCCTTTTTCACAATCATAAGCACCTTTAATTAGTATATTAAGATCGTCTTTAGAAAAGTAAGAACCCCCTCTACTTTTGAAGTATTCATTTTTGACTTTAGTTAGTTCGTTTCTCTTTTCGACACATTCAGGTGTTTGATCTAATTCTTCCTCAACCTTATCAGAGTAAGTCTCAATGTGTGTTGTCATCTCCCTTAATGTTGGGTAATCATGATTCAAATTCCATATTGGACTTTCATATTCAACATCCAAACCGTGGAAATTACTATATGCAGAGAATAAACTCGCCAAATCATTTAGTTCTGTTAAGTTTTCTTTATGTATAAACAACGCCAATTGTGACGGTGGAATAGTAACACTCTCTTCACTTACAGATATAAATTTTTCAATATTATTTAGTTCCGTTTCAGCCGCCGCTGTCACACCAGCTTCATTCATCTGAGCATACTCATCAGCATAATCATTAAGTAAATCATCCCGATGGTCAAAAATTCTTTGTTTAAACGTTTCATAGTTGTTAGTCCAAACCGGTTCATTTTGTTCAAAATAAGGTTTTAAAACCTCTTCCAACCTCTCATTCTCCCAATCGGTATCACCATTATCTGTGATTTCAGTTCTTAATTGTTCTCCATGATCGGCATATGGATCAGCATCATATTGATAGTAACGAGTTACCTCTTGCAAATGTTGGAGATCCGAATCTTCCATCAAATCTTCAATGGTAAATTCTAATGTACGATTTCTGAAATCAAATGTAATGTCTCTTAAATATTCATCACCCTCACAATACTTTAATAACCCTTCAGTCATTTCATCCCCATCACCATTTACTAAAAGATTAACCAATGGATTATCACTCTCACCTATAACACGTTCAATCAATTTTGATGTTAAATCAACACCTAAGAACCCCAATTTTTCAATTTCATCCTTATCAACAGGTGTATCATCATATAATGATGGATAGAAGAACTTAGTTACCTCAGGGTGTCCATCAAAGAAGTCACCAGTATTAATACTTCTATCGTTCTTATCCATAAATTGTTTAGTCTCAAAATGGAATTGGTATTTCTCCGATAGATCATTTCTATTGATTATAATATATAATGGACCCCTACCATTGTGATGGGTAAAGTGATTTTTCCTACTTTTAAAATCGTCATTTGTTGAGTATGGTCCCCATGAAGTACACCATTCGGTACCAGTACCTAAATAAGATGCTGCCTTCTCAGATTTTGGAGTATAAACAATCCACTTCTCACCACTTAAATGAACAGTATATTCATTGTCGTCAAGTATATTAACTAAATCAAAAACGTTTTTAGTCCCTTCTCGTGAATAGTATTTTTCAACTAAGGTAAATAGGTCACCCAAGGACTTAACCGACTTTAAATCAACCGGTACGTTGTGTTTGTAAACTAATGTAAGGTAATCCTTTGCCTTTGGAAAATCCTCAGGTTTTAAATTACCACTCTTAAACATTTTAAGTAAAAGTTTTGAGTACTTACCAATCTTTTTGATCACGTCTTTACCCTCAATTTTACTTGCCGGATCTAAAGAAATAATACGAACAAACATAGGTCTTTCAATGTCAGAGTAGAATTTCTTGTATATCTCCTCAGGTGCCGCTTCAATTATTAATTGATATAATGATTCTATTAACCTCATTATGATATTTTTTTAATTATGTCATCATCCATAAATTCGGATAACCTGTATGTTAAAACACTATTGAAATTTGCATTGTCGACATCTGCGTGCCACCTATCATCAAAACTGTACGATGGTTTTTCACCATAAGGATCCTCATATAAAAGTTCTCTGAAGATACTATCGTAATCTTTTATATCGATACCTTTTTCTTCTATCCACTCTAACATTTCGTTGTAATCACCATCAAAAAAATTATTAAAAACATTAGATAGGTTAATATTAATTTTTGCACCTTCATAGTTTAAGGATATAACATCACCATATTCACTAAGTGTATCCTCAATTTTAGAATGTACTTCCTTATAAAACGATTCTTCTTCACATTCCTCCAACGATTGTCTCAGCGCATCAATTACACCATCATCATCATCATACTCATTAATAAGGTCCTCAAGACTCATATCTTCAAGTCTTTCAGGATCCACACCATCTTCTTGTGCTTTACGAAGTATATGTTCTTTAATTGCATCTTCTCTAAGTTGATCTGTGTGGTAGTTCAATGCTGACTCCCAATCACCATCCCAAGAATGACTTTGATATAATTCCCAAGTGTCACCAGATAAGAATGTTTCAAAAAATGGTCTTGTCCCAACTTTATAATCACCATCGATGAAATCCCCAATCTCAGTTGAGTCCATCTCAAAATCGAAGATCATGAAGTTATTTTCAATAATAATTTTGAATTTCTCAGGGCTCTGTAGAAAGATTGTGGGATGACGTTCCCATGCCGATTTAAACGACTCAATTCTTTTGGTCTGTTCTTCCCGTAAAATGTCGAGTATCTTCATATTAATAAATACCTAAGAATAGAAATAAAAAACCCCACATTTAGTGGGGTCTATGGTTTTACTTTTTAACTGTGGGTTTGAGTCTCATAACCAATGGGTTTTCTCCACTCTTAGGATCAATGTCGTCCTTAAAGATGTAAAAATTACCTTCTTCGTCTTTACCTAACTTCAATGGAATTCCATCAGGATCACCCAACTCCTTCTCATCATTTTCAATATCATCAGATGGTTCATCGACCGGAGCTAAATCCTCAGGATCAATATCAGAATCGTCGGTACCAAGTTCCTCAGCACCTTGTTGTCCTAATGCCATAATCTCAGGATCTGTTGAACCTTTCCACTCTTCTTGTTCTTTAACAATTTTACCAACCATTCGTTCAATGTCGGCCATTTTGATTTTTATAGTTTTAGACATAATATTTTTTCGTTTTTATTACCACGCAATTTTATATTCTTTATAAGATCCCATAGAATCTTGTCTTGTAGATACAACGTAACCTTTATTTCTTAGTGTGTTGATCATAGGGTCTGTTAGTAAAGTTGGACCCACCACAATACATTCTCCACCTTTAGCTACTTCCGTATCTATTAATAAATTTATGTGAGTTATATTACCTCTAACTTCATTTGTTCCGATTCGTGCGTCTGATGCATTAGTGTATGGCATAATTTCTTTTAACTATAAATATCAAGATCTTTGAAAAAAGGTAATAATAAATCCTTTTCTGATATAATAGGTTCTTGTCCAACTTCCCAATCAATATTTAGTTGGGGGTCATTGTATAATACACCACCTTCACTTTCTTTATTATATTGATTATCAACCTTATAATTAAAGATTGCTTCCGTCTGTGTTGAGAAACCGTGTGCACATCCTCTCGGCACAAAGACCGATCGTGTACTTAGACCTTTAAGTTTGACCTTAACCACATTACCGTACGTTGGTGAATCATTCCTCATATCAACAATAACGTCTGTCACCTCACCTGTTGTACACCTCACTAATTTTGCTTGTTCGTATGGTTGTTTCTGAAAGTGTAATCCTCTTACCACGTTTTTAATGGACATAGATTCATTTTCTTGAACGATCTTGAAGTCTAAATTTGTTTGACGATTAAAGTCATCTACATTAAATGGAACTGTAAAAACCCCTCTTTCATCCATGAACTCATCCCACTCGATAATATAACAATCCTTTATTTCCGTCTCAGTTAAGTTCATTTATTTTATCATTTACAATGTCAATTAATCTATCGTAGTATATTTTAGTGAGTAATGGTTCCATACCCATTTTGTCACAATAATTCTTAAATATGTGACAGTAATTGATACCACCATAAAGTTGTATAGAGTTTTCACAACTATTAACCACCCTAACGGATTTCTTAAACAGTTCAGTTACGTTATTCATAATCTTCTAATGTGTGAATGTAAAGTGGGGTGTTTTCTCCAACGTACGCATTTAGTACATTGAAGTCGAGGTATTCAATAGCATCTTCGTGGGTTAGTCCCTCATCAATTAATACCATTGTCATTTTTTGAATGTCATAGATAACTTTACCACTAAGTGGTTCTAAACCTATGATTGCTTTGTCAAACCCATCGGCCTGTAAGATTTCATGTTCGGGAAACATTTCTTGTAACTTATCAATATTTGTCATAGTGATAATATACTAAAAACATTTGACTATGTCAAATTTGTTTGTTAGTTGGACTGATGTTTTTTCTTCTTCAACTCTTTACGAGCCTTTCTTTTTTTCTTGTCAGATAAGTTATCACTAATAGTTTCATCCAACACTACCTTGTTGTTTTTACTAACCTTTCTTGGTCGATGGTCTCTCCACAATTCTTTGGAACAATATTCCCATCCGTTATTTACCATCATTTGTGCTTGAGTATCCTCAACACGTTTCACATCCTCACCTTTCTTTAGTGTTTTCATATGATTTATATAATGTGTTTAGTTGCCACATACTGTCTAAACTGAGTACTCAACGCCTTGATCGCACTCACGTCAGTGGTTGATGTAACCGTTTTTACTTTTGGTTGGATATCACTGTAGTTAGTATACGTGACATTTTGATTTGTATTTGTTGCCATATTATTTTTAGTTTAATTATTTTATTGTTTACCTCCTGTACCACATGCACCACTTGCTGATGAACTTCCACTACTACAAAATGGCATGGCCCCACAACAATCAATGAACTCGGGAGACCAGGCACAGTCACCGGGGTCGGAGATACATGGACTATTACAATTACAATTACTCCCGAAAGACTCATAATAACAATTACATGCAGCCGCCTTGTTATGTTTCACAATGAAATTTTCGGTATCACCATCTAAGGTTCTTAAAAAGACATCTTCTTCTTCAACATCAATATTTATACCTGTAATTACGTCAAAGTAAAATTCTTTGGTGGTGACAGTTACAGTACTTAAAGTGTCACCTGTAATGTTACCAACTACCACCTCAGTGTTAGGATCACAGTTCCCCATGTACATGAATTTTGTTTTCCCATCTACAATTGCCAGTATAACGGACTTATATAAATCAGTATAAACTTTACCATTACTAAATGTCAATTTTGTCATAAAGGACCCCACCTCTTCAGTGATTTTACCAACTACCGTTGAAGATGTCAAATGACTTCCCACAATAACTACTGGCGCTGGAGACTCGTCGTCCACACCAACAATCCAATTTTTACTTCCTAATTCAAAATCCCCATTTAATAAGAGATTATCACCTTCCCCAATTTTTAGAACAACACTATCAATATTTACTTCACCAGTGGTATCACCCGAATCGAAAAGTACACGACATAGGACACCTTCTTCTCCGAAATCTGTGGCAGTAAGTGTTAATGTGTATGTTGACCTTGTAGGTGTAATCGCAACTGATTCTGATGTGTTATTCCATGGATCATCACTAAGACCAATTCCCGCAAGAATAAGTCTATGTCTATCTGACCATGCATCAAAAGTTAGTGTGTAGGTAGTCCCATCAACGAGTTCTAATTTTTGACTTAAATTTACATCGTGTGGTTCTCCCAACTCAGTTACATTTACTGAGTAATGACTAATACGTGTAGGTAACACCTTGTCTTTTGGTTCCGAATATAAAACGTAACTTTGTTCTTCATCGTTTAGTTTATAGAGATCAACCGATTTCACCTCATCCGAAAGATTAAGGTCACCAACAGCACCAATAGAACCATCAGATAAGAAAATGGTGTTAGTTGTAGAACCATGAATTTCACCCTGTAATTGTTTTGAGACTTTTTGAATAAGTTTAGGTCTTTCCCAAACCTGAACTTCGTTAGAGTCATTATAATCAATCCCACTGGTAATCTCACATTTATTAGATAGTGTGTATGGTTCGAATAAATCAAGTTCTGTTAGTTCACCACCATATAAAAACTGTAGGTGTCTATATGTTTGGAATCTATTAACTAATAAATCACTTGTGTTTGCGACGTATTGTTGTAAAATATCATTACTTGTTAGATTCGTTTTTAATGATTGTAATTCTTCTTGTGTTGAAACCTTTATAAGTTTCGGGTATGTAGTGTAATCACCTGATGGGAACCTTTTTTTGATTATGAAATTAGGGTAATTACCGTTATCCACTATTGTCGTACCAATTGAATCCACACTTAGATCTCCTCCATCAGTGAAATATGTATTAGGTATACTATCCACGTCGTTATCGTACATTAACTTTAAAAAGTTATAATTGTCTCTACAGTATGTGTCATCGACCAACGCGTTTGTGTCGTAAGCAACTCTAATGATTAATCTATCTTCCTCATCCTCAATGGTCGGTATCACATTATTATCGGCATTCCATATTTGTACTGAAATTGTTTCCGAATAATGTGTTAAAAAGTATTCCCTTAATGAACTTGGTAGTGATCTATCAAAACCATCCACATCATCACATGTGACCACAGGTGAAACAGGATTTATCAGATCAATTTTAGTGATCCCATTTGTTGATAAGAACGCATCAAAAACATCTTTATTAAAATATGTTTCAATATTCTTCACTGGTAATGCACAGGATGTGTTAGTCTCTAAAAATTTGAATGACCCATCACTATCACGTAAAAAGTCATTTCCTAATATTACTGATTTCATATCATTGTTTTGTTTTCCTTTATTCTAAAATATGGTTCATCAATTTTATCCCACTTACCTTTAGGACATTCACCTTTATTATTAGTAAATATTTTACCGTGTAATAAACATCCACAAGCAGTACAACTAACAAAGTTTGAATCAATCTCACCCTTTCTAAATTCACAGGTAGAACAGATTGACATTCTCTTTTTGGCCAACTCTTTCTGTTGACCCGTCGGACTTATTTTAATTTTGAACGCTTCTAAAATCTTAGGTATATTTAGTTCCATATCAATAAATAGTTAGTAATGTATAATTAGATGTTATACGTTGTATTTTTTAATCCTTTCACAATCCCATTTAAACCATCGAAGTACTTGGTCTTGTGATGGGTAACACTCTCGTAAAACCTCACCTTTTAATTCTTTTATTTCATTCGATAGGGGTCTGTCGGAACATGTATCGAACACCCATAACTTATCAGGACATAACCTCGACATAACATTGTGTGTTCCTACGTGTCTATAGTGTCCATATTCCCCACCTTGATTATGTGTGACAATCTTTTCCCATTTCCTTTCATCTAATACTCGTTCAATTCTCGGGATTAATATTGATTCATTATATGCTGTTGATGATTTATAAGTCTCCCCATCCCAATGTTCCCACTTAGGAACACCTAACATTTCCATTGCACATAGGAATTCTTTATGTCTTATTAAATGATTTCCATAGTCCAAACAGACCACCTTATATTCACCTTTATGTTTCAGTAATTCTCCACCACCAAACAACGTTTCATCATCGGGGTGAGCCACTATCATTAGTTTATTTGGAGGCATAAAACACTTCTATTTTTGGGTGGACCTGTAATATACTTGCGGGTCTGTCTTTAGATATATCTTCATTAAAACATTTATTGAGGATGTCTAATTTATCGGGTCCATTAGCAATTAAGATTATTCTTTTGGACTCTCTTATTGTTTTCATTCCTATTGTGAATGCTGACTTTGGTACTTCACCCGAATCTTTAAAGAATCGACTGTTAGCTTCAATGGTTTCTTTAGATAGTTTAACCTTTCTTGTTCTTGAAGTAATCGAGGAACCTGGTTCGTTAAACGCAATGTGACCATTATGTCCAATACCTAAAATGACTAAATCTAAACCACCTAAAGTGTTAATTGTTTTGTCATAGTCTTTATCAGGAAAGTGGATATTATCTTGTTGTAGATTAGTATGTAAGAAGAAGTTCTTTGTCATGTACATGTGATATGACTCAGGATGAGAATGACCAATACCTTCGTATTCATCAAGATTAAATGTCTTCACACCCGACCAATCACCTTGACCCATTATTAAATTACGATACATACCAATTGGTGTTGATCCCGTTGGTAATCCTATGTTTGATTCAGGGTTCTCCTCAATCATCTCTAAAACAATAGACGCGGTGTACTCCGACATCTGACCGTAATCCTCAAATAATGTAATCATTGTTAACTAAACTCGGTTGATGATGATACACAAAGACCATCAATTATTATGTCATAGTATTTTGGGTCATTAAAAAATGAGTCCTGTTCTTTACTTTTATAATATTCCTCGTTCACGGATAAACCATCAGGTTGTCCCCACTCAAATGCCATATCTAAAAAGTCTTGTGGGTTTATCGTTTCTTCACCGTATTCGTTTACAATTCTACCAGATAAAATAAACTCAATTAATTCATCTTTGTTACTGTAATATTTATTCTCATGAAAATTCCAACAGAACTTCCAACCCGAACTACGTTTACCTAAATGAACGTTCATCCCTTTCATAAATATATCCCACGGATTAAACCATTCCCAATCTTTAGTTGGACTAATGAAATTAAACCCACCTTGTACATCCTTAGGATTTAGTTCCATGTTTTCAACCTGAACTGTAAGTACTTTACGTTTTTTGTTGACTTCTTCCGCCGATGGTATTCTATAGAAATTAGTTCCCATTATCTAACAATTTTAAATGATTTGACTTTGTCACAATTGATACATACAGTAGTATCTATTCTACCTCGAGCACACGAATCATGATCCCATAACTCAAATAGATTTGCGTCGTCCCCACACTCACATCGATTATCTTGTGATGGTCTTTGTCTTAACCAGTGTCTAAGGTCGGGATCTTTGCTCCATTCTTTTTTTAAGTAAGGTGTAACTCCTATCATATGACATTATTTTATACCAACAAATATAAAGAAAATTTATTGATATATCAAATATAATCATAAAAAAACCAACTTGTGAGTATTAAATGATAATCCCCAATCCATAATGATGAGGATAATTATAGACTTCCTTTCCTGTCTTTTTTGCAATATCGTACACGGCACGTCTCACCTCTGGAAAACTTTCCGTATCATGAAAGACACAACATTTACTATGTTGTACCGCCCAAAGACCACATTCGTACGTTTCCTCGTAGTTGTGAACAATATCAACATGGGCAAAGTCATATTGATTTGTATCTTTTTTTATCCAATCTCTATAGTCCGATTTAAATAATTCGATGTTTTTAAAATCAACTAAAGAATTTTTAGTTTTTTCGTAATGGTCCTTTTTGTGTGCAGTGTGTATATCACCAGTAAATGTGTCAACACCTTTAACCGTTTTAAAGTAATTTGAGAACACCACTGACGAAAAACCAAACTCAACACCAAATTCAATACAACTCTCCCTTTCAATATTAAACCGATCCAATATGTCTTCAATAATTAATTCCAATCCTTTCCACGCGGATATAACGGGGAGTGTACTTCTTGGGACTGTTTTTTTAAGTGGGACATACTCCTCTATGTGTATTTTTTCTTTCATATTATATTATAAGGAAAAAAAATGGGTAAATAAAGTTATCTTGACCAAAAAAAAACCCCGAATTAATCGGGGTTTAGTTTGTTACTTATTTAAAAGGGTTTGTTTCACAAAGTCTCGAATTTCATCTTCATTCATTTGTGATTGTTGTTGTGGTACAAAAGGTAACTCATCAAGAGTAATCATTGCATTTTGGACTGACTTAAACTTGTTTCGACCCATCATAACCTCGTAGAACTGATTCAACACATCTCTTAAACCTTCAAGGATATTTTCATCTTTTAATGGGTGATCTTCACCTCTGTCACTGGATGTTGAGAGGGTTGTCAACACCTTTCCGTCTTCTTTTCTCTTTTGAGTTTTCTCGTACTTACCATCAAATTTCTTTGGTTCTGGTAAAGATACACTTACCGTTTTTTTAACGTCTTCGTCAGTTTCAAGTTCTCTAACAACTGTTTCATTATCTGTTCTTTTACCGTAATTCAATTTATAATCTAAGGTCCATAACCAATCAACTACTCTACCATCATCATCCTTATTAGTCGCCTCACCTTTTATACTGAAATTACTATCGACTATAACTTCGAAATTTTCCTCAGGTACTCTATATTTATCTAAACCAAATATCTCGGTTTTACCGTAGTCACCTTTTTGAGTCATTCTCGTAACACTATTTTTCCTATATACTCTATTATACCTATTAGTCAATGCTGTCGTCTTCATATCAGGAAGTTCTTCAGGTTTTTTGGATTTGGCCTTCTCTTTGGTGCCATCAAGAAATTTTTGTTGAGTTGGGTATAGTTGTATTGAGTGTGTTGCAAATTCAATGAGTTCGTTGTTAGTTACTGAGTGACTATCCAAGTGTGGTGTGGTATCTCTACTATTTGATGTTAAATTACTTCCTTTAATAACAAATAGTGGTGGTATACTAAGTTGTTTCATTCGAACCCTGAGTTTATCATTACTTAGAACTTTATTTAGTTCATCGTCAAATGCAGTTTTAATTTTACCTTTAGTATATATCCCTCCTTTTTCGGGGTCATCATCTGTTGTTGTGAAGGTTTTCGGAATTGGTTTATCTATTTCTTCATCATCACCCTCATCACCTGGTATTGGACTAACCACTAATTTGGAATCATTTCTTGATCTTGAGGGAAAGGCAGGACACTCTTGACCAGTTACGTATTTTACTTTGTCGAATTTTTCCTTCAACTTATTAATAAGGTCTGGACTTCCTTCAATTAATCGTTTCCAATCATCTTCATCACATGAATAAATTATTGGTATTGTTTTACAATCCTCACCATCTGCATCACATTCTGATGTGTAGTAAAATCCGATGTGTTCGCTTTCATTTGATATAACTTTTTTAGTCTCACCCGTTTTAGGATCTGTCGTTTCTTCACCCGTGTATTTAAAGTCCCATAATGGTTTGAAAGGTGAGAAGTCTTTACCCTCCTTTTTTTTATTTTTAATTGGTGGTTCTAATCCTCTCGCAAATGATGACGCAGGAAAGGATTTATTCTTTTGCGGTTGACCGGTCTTTTTATTAATAGTCACGGGTTTCAGTGGCATCTCATCAAGATCCTCTTCTTCAGAATATTCGGTTTTGTAACCTGAGTGTCTAATGTCTGTTAAATTCTCCCCTAAAATTGTGAGAATATCTTTTTTTGTTAATTCTTCCATTTAACTTTTATATATAAATACTTTATTTATTCGAATTGTCATTATAATCGTATTGATCTTCATCACTTAGAACACCAATAAATACTTTTGGTTTGATACCTAAAGCTGCGGACGTACATAATCTTGTATTTCCAGCGACTAAATGGTACCTTTTACCAAACTGTATAATTAGTGGTCTTTTGTATGAACCATCTTTTAATTTTTCTGTAAGTTTATCGGGATTACTTTTATCATACGTGTCCGCAATTTTATAAACGGACTCCATATCACCTTGTTCGATTTGATTTGATTCAGTGTTCTCTAAATTAGACCAAACATCTTCTGGTATGGTAACCTCAATTGACTTATCAAATGAACTAATAACTTCAGATACGTTAGTGTGAAAACCTTCATCCCTATTAAGGTACTGTGTGACTCTTTGGATTTCTTCCATTTCACCATCGATGTCAGGTCGATTTATTTTATCAACCCCCATCATCTCACAGATACGTTTTATTTCTTCAGATATTAACACATAGATAAATATCAACTAAGAAAGTTTAATCCTTATTACAAACTAAAACTTTCACCACAACCACATGTACGTGACGCGTTTGGGTTAATCCACTCGAACCCCTTACCATTTAAACCTCCTTGGAAGTTAAGTTCTGTTCCAATCAGATAAAGTAATGAGGGTTTATTGATAACAACGTTGAATGTCTCTAACTCAACAAGAGTATCAGATTCTTCCACAACATCGTCGAAGTCCATCTTATATGAAAGACCACTACAGCCACCACCCAACACACCAACTCGTAAGTTATGTGTCTCAGGTGATATACCCTCCTCAATCATAACTTCATTTAGTTTCTCAACTGCCGTTTTACTAATTGTTACCATAGTTTATTTTATTATATCGTATTTTTCTTTTATCCATGAAATTTCACCGAACTTCTTAACTCTTTTTGTTAATGCATCAACCACTATTTTGAAGTCATCAGGGATTGGAGAGTTCGCTTTACCATAGACCATGGTTTGTTCCCCCTTATTGAATCTTACATCAACCCACTTCTTACCTTTCCTTAGTGATATAAAGATAAATATAGACCCATGGTTAAATTGACCACCCATACAATTTTTCATTATGTGTCCTTCTACCTTGAAATCTTCCTCACTACTTAATACTTTTGGTGTGTACCTAACGTCACCAATTTGGATGTCCTTTTCAATATACTCTAAAAACTCCTCAGGAAACGTATATCGTATTTTATATCCTCTCGAGAAGTATTTCTTCAAACCCTTCCAATTTTCTTCTAACCTCTTAAATTCCTCATCGTTAGTTGCTGTATATTTTAAATCAATCCCCGTTTTTTCTAACTTATCCCTTAAATCAAGTAGGGTGTAAAGGGAATGTACTAAGGAGTCAACATTTAAACCATCTCGTTCCCAATTAACCATGGTCTTCAACATGTTTTTCTTTTCCCTTTCGTTTTTTAATTGATGTGTTCTATTCGTGGGTGGTACTCGATAACAGTGTAAGTGCCAATCAACTTTATTCATGTAATCAATATAGTTTTCACCATATAATTTACTGAAGTAATTTAGTGTTTTTATAATGATCGGCATACCCTCATCATTATTTGTGAGAGTACTAACATATTGTCTTGTTTTAATACCATACCCTTCTAATACAGATGGTATGAATTTCCTATCATTTACTTTTAAGAATTTCTGTTTGGGGTAGTCGTTTTGTATATCGAGATAAACTAAATCATGACCTTTAATGTTCTTATAATCTAAATGGAAGTCCACAATCATATCAAACATTGGGTCAACTTCGACTTTGTTATATCCTTTGGTCTTTAAATAATCATTCTTAATTCTTGGTTGAATGATTTTACTCATCTCTAACCAAGCCTCTTCTATTTTTCTATTAAACCTGACACCCCAACCCTTATCCTTACCACCTTTGTATAATCCAAATGATGTCATTTCCGCTAATAGATCAAATCTATTTCTGTTAGTTTTAGGTTTTGTAGATTTTAAGTCACCGAAGAATCCTTTAGTATGTGTGTGATTATACACTGTAAAATTAGAGGTTTTAAGATCCAAATTGAATCTACGTACAGTTTCAACCTCACGACTTAATGTGAACTCATTCAAGTCATTATCGTTAGGTCGTCTATATGTAAAAGTGTACTCACTTTCCATCATGAGTGTGTCATCTGCGTAGTAAATTGATATGTCACATTTTTCGTAACATTTACCCTTGTCGGTTTTCCTTAATTGAGTGTGATTAAAGATTCTTTCCATCCATATAAAGTAGATGAAAAAAACGAAATTGTGAAGTCTTTAATATGTTAAAGTTTATCCTTTCTTACCACTTAAAATCATCTGTTGTAACTCAATGGAACTATCAATTAATGATTCAAATATCTTTTTAGTAATGTATGTTGGTGTACCCTGTTGTATTGACTTATAAGTTACTCGATCGATTATTTCTTTTCGTCTATCTTCTGACATTTCAGTAATACCGTGTTCTTTCTTTAAGACACCTATTTCAATTGCAAGGTCAACCCTCATTATAATTGAATTAAGTATCACCTCATCAGTGATATCAATTACATTCCTAAGTTCTTCTAACTCTTCTTTATATCCCATATTATTTCCAATTAAATCCACAACCCATGTGTCCAAACAATGAAGTATCTTTATAGATAGGTTGTTTTAAATCTAAAAAGTCAATTATACCTTTAGGTGTTAAGTCATAACCTTCAATTTTTACAATGTGTCCATCACAGTTTGCCGTAGCCTGTAAAGGTTGGTCGTAACCAATTGCGTATGCGAGAGTTACTGTACATTCATAACCACCATATAATTCCAAATACTCAACCGCAATTCTTCTTGCCATGTAAGCGGCGGACCTATCAACTTTAGTTGCGTCCTTACCACTAAATGCACCACCACCAATTGGTACTCTTGGTCCATAGTTATCAACCGCAAGTTTTCTACCTGTCACACCAGCATCAGCTTCAAATCCACCGATATTCCAATTACCTGCAGGATTACAATGTAATGATTGGATATTGTACTTAGGGTGACGTTCCTCAAAGAATTGAACAACAATCTGTTCTAAGATATCCGTAGGTGCGTTTTGGAATGAACAAACAACCCGAATATTCAAATTCACAGGGTCAATTGTAACTTGAGTTTTTCCATCGAAAGGGTAAAAACCATATACCACCTTATTTAATTCTCGGGATAGATAATATTCTTGTGGTATTTTTTGATCGTTATCGTTACACGCATAACCAATCATAATACCTTGATCCCCCGCACCACCGGTGTCGACACCTTGAGCAATTTCAGGTGATTGTTTTACGATGTGTATTATCACATCATCAACATCAGAGATTCTCTTTACAACATCTCTTATTTGTTCATCACTTACTGTGGTTAGTGAAGTCACTTCACCAGTAATAAAAACTTTACCATGACCACCCGCAGTTTCGATTGCACATCTTGAATTAGGGTCACCCTCTAAGTAAAGGTCTAATAGGTTGTCTGATATTCTATCACATAATTTATCGGGGTGTCCAGGTGAGACACATTCAGCGGTTCGTACTTCCATTCTTTTAATCTATTTTATATTTATTTTTAACTCTTTCAGTGATTGGTATTGATTCATTATTCTCATCAATCCTCACAAATTTAATTTTTGTTGATAAAATTACCGATTGTTTTCCTGAATATACATTATGTGCCCTCGCTTCTAATTGTAAGGTAACCGATGTTATTCCAATATCATTCACACAACCGTATATTTTTAGTAGGTGTCCCTCTCTTGCTGGTTTCTTAAATAAACATTCCTCGATTAGTACTGTAACCATTCTTGGTGTGTCACAAACCTGAGTTGCAAACGCGGCTCCCGCAGCATCAACCCATGCAAGAAGTTTACCACCAAATAGATTTCCGTGAAAACCTAAATCAGATTTCTTTACTGGGTGGGTAGATATTAATTCCATACTTTCAATAGTCGTATTCGTCATCGTTGTATTCTGTTGTTTCGGGTACACTAAACCCATCGTAATCCGTATTATCTAAGTCAGTATCCTCCTTTTCGTTGGGGTCCATCTTAATTACTTATTGGTGCCTTAATGGGTGGGTGAGAATGGTAGTGTAAGATTTCATAATCAAATTCACCATTCAACATATCTGAACTTATAATTTTTAATTTTGGTAAATGTGGTTTAGGTTCTCTACCAAGTTGTGTTTTGGCCTGTTCAATGTGGTTTGAATATAAATGTACATCACCTAAATTTCCTATCAACTCACCAGGTATCATACCAACTTCTTCAGATAACAACGACAACAACATACCATACGATGCAATATTAAACGGAAGACCTAAAAATGTATCTACACTTCTCTGACTCCACATAAGAGATAGTGATCGTTTAGGTATTCCCATAGAATCTAAATGTTCGTGGAAGTAATCCGAAGATTTAGATATCTTACCTTTATTCATGTAATCAATTCTCTCATCCAAACCTAACACCCGAGTATATACTTGAAACCCATAATGACAAGGTGGTAATGTCATGTTATCTAACTCCCCAACGTTCCACGCATTAACCATAAGTCTACGAGAATCAGGATTTGTTTTTAATTCTGATATAAGATCTTGTATTTGATCTATTTGTTTTGTATAAACACCAGGGTCAACTATTTTCTCATCACGAGTTGCATTTCTGCTCCAATTTCTCCACTGCTTTCCATAGATAGGACCTAAGTCTCCCCATTTCTTAGCAAACTCATCATCTGTCTTTATACGATTGATGAATTCTTCTGATGTTTCCTCCATCCCAAACTCCCTAATCTTGTTGATGTAGTTCTTATAAGCATCACCATTCCAAATGTTACACCCATTATCCACAAGATACTTAATGTTAGTATCTCCTTTTAAGAACCATTTCAATTCAGTCATCATAGTTTTGATCGCCATCTTCTTTGTGGTTAGTAAAGGAAAACCGTCTGACATATCATGTCTTATCTGTCGACCAAAAATTGAAGTTGTTCCCGTTCCTGTTCGATCGTCCTTAAGTGTACCCATATCTAACACATCTCTTAGAAGTGTTTGGTAGTTACTGTCTAATCTATTCATCTATTTAAATTCCGTGTTCTTCGTAATCATCAAAGAACATACCGTCAAGGTCAATCAACCTTCGACACTCTTCTAATAATTCTTGTTGTTTATTATAAACACTCTCAGCAAATTCCATTTGAACCTCATCGTAATCTTCATCATCCCAATCCTTATCAACTGTTGGGTCTTCTAAAGTTCTATCTTCCTCAACCCAAATATTACCTTGTTTCTCGTCGTAATCCTCAGGGTCACATTCAACTCCTTTGATAATCGCAGCACCAACTGGTGAGTATGTCTCATCTTCATACGTAACCTCAATAATAACATCGTTATCCACAGGAAAACATATCTCAAATAAACGAGCAAAGAACTTTGTTGGTGGATACGATGCGGATTCAATCGAAAATTCGGCCTCATCTATTATATCACAAAAAGTAGTCCATTTAGTTCCTATGTTATCATAGGACCAAGTGTTTATCACAGAGCCACCGTCTTCACTCAACTCAACATCATCATAAAATGTAGTTGCAAATGCGACTACTCCATCATCTTTACTTTCATTTACTTTGTCAACCAACGAATCAACTAACTTCACTACTTCTTCATTACCCTTAACGGTAATGAAACTTTTTAAATTGTTTGCCATTTTGTTTTTATTTAGTTATTTAAATTTATTATTTCCATAAAACTTGTATACAAATCAAAACCAAACATAGTATCAAACTTACTATGGTCTTATTCGTTATACCTTCATTAAAATGATAACTCACCATAACTGCGTAGATTACCATTCCTATTCCAAAACCAATAAATCTTGCTGGCCAAAGTAAACCATTAGTACCTAACACAGTATACTTCGTACCGTATACGTAAAAGATAGATAGTACAGCACCACATGCCATAACAAAGTATTCATTATTACGAAACCATTTATTTATAAACTGACCATTAAGTTGGTAGAATGTAAGTAAATGCGCAATAAAGAACAATATTACTCCGGTAATTAGACTATTTAACTTCATAATCAAAATATAAGTATTATTTTTGTTAAAGTCAAATAATTATTGGTATGGGAGTAAGAATTAATGAAACGTTTTTTAAAGCTGAATATATGACTAAACCTGAGGAAATTAGTCAGGGGATGATGGGACGTAAAAGTCTCGATGGTTGTATGGTATTTAAAATGGGTAAGGGTCATCACCGTTTTTGGATGAGAAGATGTTTGATACCATTAGATATTGTTTTCGTTAATAATAACAGAATAACAGGTATTCACCACGATTGTCAACCATGTGATGTTGATTGTCCTAAAAGGTATTCAGGTATCGGTGATCACGTGGTTGAATTCCCATCAGGAACGTGTAAGTTTGAAAATTTTAAAGTTAATGATCGAGTTAACCTTTATCAAGGGTTTCACGAGAATCCTCTTGGATAAACGTATACGGTACTTTAGGTCTAACCTTTTGAAATACCCAAAAGTAAGAATGATATTTTCTTGCGTGATGTTGTTGGGTCCACTTAGTACCATTGAATGAATTAACCCTAACGTTTGACGTTAGTACAAACATATCTTTCGGATAGAATCCAAGTGAGTGTGCCATGTTCATAACCATAACATGAGTAAAATGTTGTTTACCTCCCGATAC
>Ga0115006_10000359_pt1 | contig 24671 bp, 25 predicted proteins | sample ArcOceMetagenome_3_FD_88943 | JGI IMG/M metagenome (GOLD analysis project Ga0115006, IMG submission 88943) | Marine eukaryotic phytoplankton communities from Arctic Ocean - Arctic Ocean- Svalbard ARC20M Metagenome | ecosystem: Environmental > Aquatic > Marine > Oceanic | place: Arctic Ocean...
CTTTGGTGGATGAAATATAACCAATAGGTGCATCAAACCAAACATACAAAACCTTGCCATCTGCTCCTTCTAAGGGAACAGGAATTCCCCAATCTAAATCTCTGGTCACTGCTCTGGGTCTTAAACCGTCATCGATCCAGCTTTTTACCTGTCCATACACATTGGGTTTCCAATCTTTTTTATGCCCTTCTAAAATCCACTCTCGTAAGAAATCTTCGTGTTTATCTAGAGGTAAAAACCAATGTTTTGTTTCTTTTACTGTTGGTATATTCCCTGTAATTGCAGATTTAGGATTGATTAAATCAGTTCCATTATGAGAAGTCCCACACTGCTCACATTGATCTCCATAACTTTCTTCAAAGCCACATTTAGGGCAGGTTCCCACTACAAAGCGATCTGCTAAAAATTGATCGGCTTCTGCATCATACAATTGTGCCGAAACTTCTTCAATAAATTCACCCTCTTGGTACATTTTTGTAAAAAACTCTGTGGCAGTTTCATGATGAATTTTAGAGGAAGTTCTCGAGTAATTATCAAAGGAAATTCCAAAATCTACAAAAGACTTTTTAATGATTCCATGATATTTATCAATAATATCTTGTGGAGATACCCCTTCTTTCTTCGCTCTCATTGGTATGGCAACTCCATGCTCATCAGAACCACAAATGTAAGCAACGTCTTTACCATTTAAACGCAAATAACGTGCATATATATCTGCGGGAACATAAACACCTGCAAGATGACCTATATGAATGGGTCCGTTTGTGTATGGCAGTGCAGCTGTAATTGTATATCTTTTTGGAGTACTCATGCTATTATTTTGAATTGTATGCTCTAATTTTTGAAGTGCAAAAGTACAAAAAACCAATTTTTAAAACCGACAGAAAATAGATACATTTACGGGTGTAATACTTTTAAACTCTTACTCACTTAAAAATTGGTTTATTTTGAAGATAAAAACAATATGCACTATCGTTTTATTGATGATTTTTTCGTCAATATTTTCACAACAAAAATTAATAACTCCACCATATTTGCAAAAAGGAGATTCTATAGTAATACTAGCTCCGGCAGGTATTTTAAGACCATCAAGAAAAGAGGTTGTTTTAAAATCAAAAAAAATGTTAGAAAGTTGGGGTTTAAATGTTGTTCTAAGTAATAATATATTCAATCAAAATAATCATTTTTCAGGTACTGATATCGAGCGTTGTCAAGATTTTCAAGATGCATTAGATGATCCAAGTGTCAAAGCAATTTGGTCTGCAAGAGGGGGGTATGGTTCTGTAAGAATTTTAGATAAACTTAGTTTTGCTAAATTTAAAAAGCAACCAAAATGGATTATAGGTTATTCTGACATCACCGTATTTCACAATCACATCCATACCTTAGGTTTTGAAACAATTCACGGAATAATGCCAACTAGTTTAGAAAAAAAACCAGAACAAATTATTGAATCAATTTCAAGTTTTAAGAAATCTATTTTTGGTGAAGCGTTGAGCTATACAATTCCTTCATCAAAATACAATCGAATACATGCTCTAAAGGTAATTGAAGGTCAAGTTATTGGTGGAAATATTGCTATACTAGCCTCCATGTTAGGGTCTAATAGTCAGCTAGAAACAGAAGGAAAAATTTTATTTATTGAAGAAATTGGCGAATACAAATATTCTATAGATAGAATGTTACAAAGTTTAAAACGCGCAGGTTATTTTAGAAACGTACATGCTGTTATTGTTGGTAATATGTCATCAATAAAGAAAAATTCTACAAAATGGGGAAGTTCTATTGAGCAACTTATTTTAGATGTTATTCCAGAAAATATACCTGTTTTATTTGATTTTCCTGCGGGACATGAAGCAGATAATAGAGCGTTAATTTTTGGAAGAAAAATTCAATTGATTTCAAATGAAAATAATTTTACAGTCGTATTTAAAGATTAATTCTTTTTAAATTTAGTAGAATTGATATACTATTTAATGAATGCATATTATTCATATAAATTAATCTATAAATTGTAATTTGCTATCTTGATAAAAATTATATTTATATGGAATTCATCAATAAGTTTATAGCAGATTTTTCTTCATTTGTTTGGGGACCACCTTTGGTGTTTTTACTTATAGGAGGAGGATTATACCTTTTAATTTTATCCAAATTTTTACCTTTTCGTTATTTAGGACATGCTATTCAAGTGTTACGAGGAAAATATGATAATCCAAATGATATTGGTCAAATCACCCATTTTCAAGCGCTAACAACAGCATTGTCGTCTACCATTGGAATGGGAAATATTGCAGGAGTTGCTGTCGCTATTTCCATTGGTGGACCAGGAGCAATGTTTTGGATGTGGATTAGCGCTATTGTTGGTATGTCTACTAAGTTTTTTACTTCAACTTTAGCAATTATGTTCAGAGGAAAAGACAGTGCCGGAGTATTACAAGGAGGTCCAATGTATTTTATTGTGGAAGGTTTAGGAAAATCTTGGAAACCCTTGGCCGTTATGTTTAGTGTTTTTGGAATGTTAGGTGCGCTTCCTGTAGTAAATGTTAATCAATTAACACAGGCCATTAATGATATTATTTTAGTTCCAAATGGAGTAGAAGTGAACTTTACTTCTAATATGATAATTGCTATTATTTTAGTTGTTTTAACTTCGGTAATAATGTTTGGAGGCCTAAAACGTATAAGTAGTACAGCGGCTAAATTAGTGCCAAGTATGGTGTTACTTTACTTTTTTTTAGTAATGATTATTCTTATTTCCAATTATGAAGTAGTTCCTAAATATTTATTAATGATGTTTACAGACGCTTTTGCTGCAGAAAATTTTAAAGGTGACCCGATGTTTGGAGGTATTCTTGGAGCATTAATAATGCATGGAATACGAAGAGGAGCATTTTCTAATGAAGCGGGTATTGGAACAGCAGCTTTAGCACATGGAGCTGCAAAAACAGACGAACCCGTTAGAGAAGGTTTGGTTGCTATGTTAGGCCCTGCAATAGATACACTTTTAGTTTGTACGCTAACAGCTTTGGCAATTTTAGTTACAGGAGTTTGGGAAACAACAGCAAATAATGGAGTTAGTTTAACCGCCTCAGCATTTGGAGAAACAATGCCAGGAATCGGGCCATATTTACTAATGATTTGCGTATTTATTTTTAGTATTTCTTCTCTTTTTTCTTACTCCTATTATGGAACAAAATGCTTGTCTTTTTTAATTGGAGATGATAAAAAGCACTACTATAATTATGTGTATATATTCAGTATTATTTTAGCTGCAACAACTCCGTTTAGCATGATGCTAAACTTAATTGACGGTGTTTTTGCTTTAATGGCAATTCCAACTATGGTTTCTACATTTATTTTAGCCCCTAAAGTGATAAAAGAAATTAAGAGCTATACCCAAAAGCTAAAAGAAGCTAAATAATTTATGGCAGAGCATAATGAACTTGGTAAAAAAGGAGAACAACTAGCAATTGATTTTTTAATTGAAAAGGAGTACAAAATTCATGAAAAAAACTATCGTTATTTAAAAGCTGAAGTAGATATAATTGCGCAAAAAGAAAATATTTTAGCTTGTATAGAAGTTAAAACACGTTCATCAGACTATTTTGGAAATCCTCAAGATTTTGTAAATCCAAAAAAAATAAAATTATTACTCTCTGCCATCGATCATTATATAACAGAAAGAGATTTAGATGTTGAAGTTCGTTTTGATATTATTGCCATCATTAAACAACAAAATACCTATAAAATTGAGCATTTAAAAGATGCTTTCCTACATTTTTAAGCCTTGTCTAAAAACGAAAAAAGAATATTAAGTAAAAAAGCCAATATTATTATTTATCAAAAAATCCCATGACATCTTTTATTGTGTCTGGTTTAGCAATTATTTTTTTATCAGCATCTAAAACTAAATAAGTAGGTGTAGAATAAACTTGATAAGTTCTTGCTGTTTTATTTTCCCATTTCCCAAGACCTAAAACATGATGCCAACCACTTAATCTGTGTATATAATTATCCCAAGCGTAATTGTCTTTTTCCATTCCAAAGGCAATTACTTTTGTACTGGTTTTATTTTTCATAAAAGTATGTAATTGTGGAATTTCTCTAAGACAGTGAGAACAACCGGTACTCCAAAAAGCTAAAACATAGTATTTAGCCCCTTTTAAAGTAGCTAAACTATATTCACTTTCATCCTCTTTCCATGAAAAATCTGGAGCTATTCTTCCAATTTCTACAGCTAACTTCCCTAAGATTTCTGTTGTAAATTTCTCACTTTGTAGACCTTCAGGAAGTTTCTTATAATAATTATCAAAAATATAATCGACTATTTCTATATTTTTTGAAGCTTCAAATTGAGTAATTAGAAATTCTGAAATATCTTTTTTAAATTCTAGATTCTGAATTTTGGTCATCACTTTTGCAATAGATTCTTTATAGATTTTTTGTTGTAAAGCAGCTTTTTTTGAATAATTTAAGTCAAAAATATAATTCGTAATTCTGTCTACTAAAAAAGAAGAATTATATAAAACTTCATCAGAAAAGTCCATATTATCAAAAAAACCAACTTTAAAACTAGATAAATAATTCTGCATAGACATAATTATTTCAGGTGAATTCTTTCTTAAAGTTGCTTTTATAAAATGGTTTACCATCATGTTTTTAGACTTCTCCAAATACCTACTCTGAACATCATTTACCTTTTCTAATATTCTTTTGTATGTTTTTGAAACGCTGTCATTTGGATTTCTTAGAGCAACCATTTGAATTGAATCTAATTTTTGTTGCTTGGTATTTATAGCTTGTAAATAGCCTTTGTACAATTTATTTTCTTCAGACTTTAAAAAAGAAACAGACTGCTCTGGGTATTCTGGATTAAAGGTAAAAGAGATATCTTCATTGTTAAATAAAAAATCTATAAATCCAGCACCTTTAAGGGCATATGTAGCTCTATAGGACCCTTTTTGTGATTTTTCTGGAAGTTCAAACTCGAAATTAGCAATTAATTTTTTTACACCGTCAACAAAAACCGTGTCTTTTTTGACATTCATGTTGTCTATGTAAATTTGTTTTGCTCCTTCAATCTTATATAAAATAACCCAGTTATTTTCATGGCTAGTTGTCATTGTACCTTTAATGGAGTATTGTGCCTGCGAAAGTGAAGCTATCATTAGAAATAATAGAAATAAATTTTTCTTCATTTTGTTTTTTATTATTCTTTTCAAGAAGTTTATCAAAAATACTATTTCTAGCCCAAAATTTATATATTGGTCTACAAATTTAATAATATGAGTTTTTCGAATAAAATAGTTTGGATTACCGGTGCATCATCCGGAATAGGAAAGGCTCTTGCTATTGAGTTATCTCATCAGAATGCAAAAATTATTTTATCATCTAGAAAAAAAGAGGATTTAGAATTAGTAAAAAAAGCGTGTAAAAATCTTGATGATGTAAAAATAATTACGCTAGATTTAGAAGATTACTCAAATTTTCAAAATGTAGCAGATAAAGCTATTTCTGCTTTTGGAAGAATTGATATTCTTGTAAATAACGGAGGAATCAGTCAACGTTCATTAGCAAAGGACACACAAATTACAGTAGATAAAAGATTAATGGATATTAATTATTTAGGAACCATAGGATTATCTAAAGCTATTTTGCCGCACTTTATAAATAATAAAAACGGCCAGTTTGTAGTAACTACAAGTATTGTTGGTAAAATTGGTACTCCTTTAAGGTCGTCCTATGCAGCAAGTAAACATGCCTTACACGGCTTCTTTGATAGTTTCCGAGCAGAGAACCACCAACATAATATTTCAGTTACTTTAGTTTGCCCTGGATTTGTAAATACAAATGTTTCCAAAAATGCACTCACTGGTGATGGTTCTCCTCAAGAGAAGATGGATACAGCTACAGCAAATGGAATTCAACCAGAACGATTTGCAAAGCTCATGGCCAAAGCAATTAGAAAGAGAAAAGAGGAGGTGTATATAGCTGGAGCTAAAGAAAAATTAGGCGTTTATACAAAACGATATTTTCCAAAATTACTATCCGTTATGATTCGTAAATTAAGTGTTACTTAATTTTCAAAATAGTTTAAGTTTTCAAAATAATTTAAGATTGCTTCTTTTATTAACACAGATTGTTCTCCAGGTTTTAAACTCGGAAGCTCAGTAAGTATTTTATAATGTGGCCATCCATCATCATCAAAATAATTAAATTCGTAATAACCATACGGTTCTAATAACTTGCAAATTGCTATATGCATTAGATTTACCTTTTCATCTTTTTTAAATTCTCTATGACCTTGACCAAGTTCCTGAACACCTACCAAATAAATAACACCGTCTATATTTAATTCATCTCCATCTGCAAACTGATTTGTTAATTTGCTTAATAGGTATTCCCACTTTTCTTTTAAGTTGTTAATTTTTGACATATGGATCATTTAAAAAATGTAAATATACAAACGACATTTTTAAATTTTAAAAAAAAGAAGTAGGTTTGATCAAATTTAAAAAATGAATATTTTTGATGTTATTATAGCTACTTTATTACTCTTTGGATTTATTAGGGGCTTAATGAAAGGCTTATTTATTGAAGTCGCTTCGCTGGTGGCTCTAATTGTTGGTGTGTACGGATCTATTCATTTTTCTTATATTATTGGTGACTTCTTAAATAAATATGTTTCTTGGAATGAAGAATACATTTCATTATCTGCATTTGCAGGAACATTTATTTTTATTGTAATTATAATTTCATTGCTAGGAAAAGCGCTTACTAAAATAGCAAATATTGTTTCTTTAGGAATTATTAATAAAATATTAGGGGGTGTTTTTGGCGCTCTAAAAATAGGATTAATTCTAAGTATAGTTTTTATCTTTTTCAGTAAGATGAATGACACCATACCTCTAATAAAAAAAGAAACTTTAGAAAGTGCGATTCTTTATAAACCAGTCAAAAATATTGCTCCTTTAATTTTTCCTTCAATAATAAAAGATGACAAAGAGGAAATAACTACACAAATACCATAAAAAATAATTAGATTTTCGTATGTTAGTAGATGCTAATGAAAAATGAAAAATGAGAATAATTATTAAAAGCCTCATTGGCTTTTTAGGCATATTAATTTTAACATCTTTTATAAAAAAAGATTGTTCTGTTTTAAGAGATAATCACTTTACTTATCGAAATGCAAACAAAGAAGTGTTGGTTATCTTTAAAGGTAACGAATATGTAGAATATCATAATAACAAAGAGCATTTCATAAAGGCTGAGATACAATGGATTTCCAATTGTGAATACAACCTTACAATTAAAGAGACTAATTTGCCTAGGTTTCCATTTAAAATTAGATCAAAACTTCGAATAGTTGTTACTAAAGTAAGAGGGAACAAAATTTATTATAAGTCAACCCTAGGTGGAAAAACCTGGGAAGGAAAATTAACAAAAAAGAAAAAACCAAGATAATTCTTGGTTTTTCTTTTATTGTAGCATATTTACTTTTCCTGTTTGTAAAGAGTATACACCGATAATTTTTGGTCTTTGTTATAGCATGTTTACTTTTCCTGTTTGTAAAGAATATACTCCACCCACTATTTTAATTTCGCCATTGTTTTCCATTTCCAATAATATTTCACTTTTCTGTCGAATTCTTTCTATTGTTAATCGAACATTATTTTCAACAGTTTTTGCAACAAAATCCTTATTGGAAGAGTCTACAGGGCTCTCAAAACCTAAAGCAGCCTCTTTTACAGCAGGAGTAATATTGTTTAACATGGCTGTTATATTTCCTAACTCTACACCATCACAAGCAGCTTTTACGGCACCACAGCTCTCATGACCAAGTACTAAAACCAGTTTACTTCCTGCAACTTTACAAGAATACTCTAAACTACCTAAAATATCGGTATTTTCGAAATTACCAGCAACTCTGGCAACAAAAATATCACCAATAGTTTGATCAAAAACTTGTTCAACAGGAACTCTAGAATCGATACAAGATAAAACGACAGCTTTTGGAAATTGACCAGTAATGGTGTCTTTTACCAAAGCATTATAATCTGCAGATTCTAAACTATTATTTGTAAACCTTTTGTTTCCTTCTAATAAATCTGTTAGAACTCCGCTAGGTGTTAAGCCAGATTGAACTTTTTTATTTATTGCTATATTTTTCATTTTTATTTAAATTTAATGTTTGTCTTTAATGTTATCCTTCACCCAATTTGCACACTTTTCAAAAGAATTAAAGATATGTTCTTTTGGAATAAAATCTGGAATAATATCAATTCTTTCCATCATATATCTTGGTTGCTCTAATAAATTTACAAACAAAACTTCTATATTTTTTGTTTTGAGGTCTTGTAGCATATCTTCCATGGCATACAATCCTGATTGATCCATATATTGCATTCTTCCTAAACGCATAATTACAGTAGATGCCGTATCTGGTATTTGTTGATAAAGCGCCTGAAAATCACTTGTAGAACCAAAAAACAATGGACCTTTAATATGTTTGATAAAAACTTCTTCTTTTAGATTTTCCGGGAAATCTTTTTCATCAGCCCAAGCTTCTTCTTTTAAAGACTTTACGTCGGAACGCTCTGCTGTTAAATCGCCAATTTTTTTCATAAACATTAACGAAGCTATTATCAATCCTATTCCTACCGCATAGACCAAATTCCAAAAAGTAGAAAGTAGTAAAACAATAATCATAATTAATACTTCAGAACTTAATTTAATTGGACCAATTTTGATATCTCTTGGTAAACTAGGGATTGCTTTTAATCCTTTATAATCCATTACACCAATACCAACAGTAATTAAAATACCTGCTAAAACTGCTGCAGGAATTTTAGAGGCAACAGGTCCTAAACCAAGCATTATGATTAACAACATAATACCTGCAATCATTCCAGAGAGCCTGGTTTTACCACCAGCATTAATATTTACTACGGTTCTAATAGTTGCTCCGGCACCAGGAATACCTCCAAACAAAGCAGCAATACTGTTTCCTATTCCTTGACCAATTAGTTCTTTATTAGGTTTGTGTTTTGTTTTGGTCATATTGTCGGCAACAACACTTGTTAGAAGTGAATCGATTGCACCTAAAAGAGCTAATGTTAGGGCTGTAAAAATATACGGAATAATACTACTTAGTGAAAATCCTGAAAAGATCTCCCATTTTATGGATGGAATTCCACTTGGAATTTCTTGAATAGCTCTATAATCTAATCCAAAACCAACCGCAATTCCAGACATTACAACCAAAGCAACAAGGGTACTTGGAACTTTAGTAGTAATCCGTTTAAAACCATAAATAATTATAATGGTTCCAAGGGCAAGAAGTAATTCTAGCCAATCGATGTTTTGAATGGCTCTAGGAAACGCTTTAATAGCTCCTAAAGCACCGGATGTTTCTTTTGCTGCTAATGTTTTTGATTCTTTTTCTATATCTGCTGGGGTAATTTTTTCAGCTCTTTCAATTGTTTTGCTAAAGTCTTCTAGAACTAGAATACCTTCACCAGCCTCTTCTTTTAATATGTTTTGCAATACTACTTCTTCTGCTTGTGGTTTAAATTGCTCTACGAAAGCGGCATCTTCTTTTGGATAATACCCAACAGAAGGTAGAACTTGAGTTAACAAAATAATTAATCCAATTGCAGTCATAAACCCAGATACAACAGGGTAAGGAATGTACCTTATGTATTTACCCAATCCAATAATACCTAGACCGACTTGAAATAACCCTGCTAAAAGAAAAACAGTTAAAATGGCTGGTAATGCTTTAGAAAGGTCGCCATCATTTACTGCTATAATACCTGCAATTACAACCATACTTACTGCAGTCATGGGTGCAGTTGGCCCAGAAATTTGTGTGTTAGTTCCTCCAAAAAGAGCCGCAAAGAAACTAATAAAAATTGCTCCGTATAGACCAGCACTTGGCCCTAAACCAGAAGAGACTCCAAAAGCCAATGCTAATGGTAATGCAACAATTCCGGCAGTGATACCACCAAAAGCATCACCTTTAAAGTTTGAAAATAATTTTTTCATAAGTATGTTTTTCGACTTACCAAAGTTTGTAAGTAAGTGTAGTTAAAAATTTAAATTTGATATTTAGAATAGGTTTTTATACAAATTCTGGAGGAGGACTGGTATATTCTAAATACAATCCTTTTAATTTTGATAAATTAGGAGATGGATTCTCATTGTTATTATTTACTTGTTGAAAGTTTGATCCTAAAATTTGTTGATGAATCTTCTCATTTTCATCCAATTCTTTTTTTTCTTCATTTTCATCAAAATCTACAACAAGAGCTGTTTCATCTGAATTATTTAAACTTGAAAGATTTTCATACACAAAAGAACTTATCTTTAATGAGAGAACTATTAAAAGTAAATATTTAAAAGCGTTATGTTTAAAAAGTGTAATCAATTATATTTCTTTAAGTTTTTCGGTAAGAATCCAACCAATTTTTCCGTCTGCTAATTTAATCTTTTTCCAATTATCTACAGCATCTAAAACAAATACTTTTGTTCCTTCATGAAGGGTGAAAACATCTTCAGAATTTAAGGTCGGCGCATTCTTTACTTCAGTTTTTTCAGAAAATATGATTGCTTCAATTGTGTTTTTTGATATATTGTATTGATTATAGGTAATGAATATTGAGGTGATTAATAATAAAAAACTGAGAATACTTGTACCAAAATACAATCGTTTTCTAGAAGGAACGTCAGCAAAATAAAATAACAAAAATAGTATGGATCCTAAAAAAGAAAGAAACACCACCAGAAGTGCCCATTGATTATAGGACAGTTTCTCTACATAGTTTTTATTAAACTTCTGTAGAAAAGATTTAGGCAATTCTTCAATAGTATCTATGGCCAATCGTTTGGCGAAAATTAAATTATTTTTTACATCTTCATTTAAAGGATCTATTTTTAAAGCTTTTTCATAATTGTAAATGCTAGGTCCAACTTTATTTAATTTATAATAGCAATTTCCTAAATTGTAGTATAATTCAGAGGAGATTAAATTTTGAGATTCTATCTTTTTGTAGGTTTCAATTGCTTGTTCAACTTTTCCTTTTTTATATAAATTATTTGCAGTTACAAAAAGACTATCTGCAGTTTGTGCAAACATTGTATCGGCAATCATCAGCAATAAAAAAATAATTTTCCTCATACCTAAAATTGTTTATCTAGTTCTATGATTACTTGTTTTGCTTTTTCGAACTCTTCTTTCATCTGTGTTGCCGTAAATGGTGTATACCGTGCAAAATCAGAATTTTTCAACACCTCAATAAATTGGTTTATTGTTGTGCTATCTACTTGTTTTTCTTCAAGTATTTCAGTTATTTTTTCCCTGCTAATATCACTAGTTTCTATACCTAATTTTGCTTTTAAATAATTGTATAAAGCGCGTTCTAAGGCTTCGTAAAAAGCTTCTTTTTTCCCTAATTGTTTTTGTGCTTCAGACAAATATTTCTTGGCTAAACGTTCTGCTTTTCGTTGTTTATTCCCAATAATATCCTTACTTCTTTCCTGGTTCTTTTTAGCAATAATAATTCCGATAGGAACTAATAAGAGAGGAAAAACTAACAATATATAGAAAAGAGTAGATTTGAAGAAGTCTGAAGTTTCTACTGGAAGAAAACGACTCTTTGTTTGTATGTATCTAAAGTTTTTTCCTGTAGTTTGTAAAGTCTGTTTTTGAGTTGAGTTTGTATTTGTAACTAGTTCTTTGCCTTCTAAAACGTCTACAAAGAAGTCTTTTGTGGTAATGGTATGGTATTTTCTTTCTACTGGGTTAAAGTAAGAAAAGGAAGCGTTTGGTATTTTATATTTCCCCTTAAATTGCGGGACAACAGTGTATAAATCTGATAATGAACCTTGAATACCTGTTGTGTACACTTTTACTTTTTCCTTTCTTTCTGGTTGATAAATCTCTAATTCAGTTGGTGTTTTTATAGCTGGTAGTTCAAACAATTTAAGGTTTCCTTTCCCTTTTACTTCAACTTTTATTTGTGAAGTTTCATTCGCTTTTAAAAGATTTTTACTTAAAGAAATATCAAAAGTAAAATCTCCAACAGCGCCATTAAAATCAGCTGGTTTTCCTTCAATAGGAAATTCTTTTGCTGTAATTATTTTTTTTGCTGAAGAAAACTCTTTTTTAATATTACGTGTAATTGCATTTCCAAAAAAGTCTCCACGACCGGTTGGTACACTTACAATGATATCCATTTTCATAGGATCAATTGGCAGCTTTCCAGATTTTGTAGGAATTAACAGTGCTTTTTTTAGTACAACATATCGATACTCTTCACCATTATATTTACCCATTTTTGGTCTGTTCAAACGAACAACTTTTATATCTTGGTTCCAAAAACCAGAATATTGCGGAGATTGAGTAACTGTAAAATCCTGAATTCCAATATTTTGACTAATATATAGTCTGTGTTCTAAATACACCCCTTCACCAATGTAAGGATTAGACTTAGAAATTTCTGCCACTAAATGGATGTTTTGATCTGCAATATAATTTGGGTCGTTAGGGTCTTTTGGGATATCTACAGCATCTAAAACAATAATTTTTATCGGTTTCGATTTAATTATTTTCTTTTTAACTTCTATGCTTGCCGAGAGAATCATTAATTCGCCTTTTCTTTTTGGCTGAATAATATATGTATAAGATTGTGTGAAACTAACTTTTCCATTGATCCAAGATTGACTTACAGATTGACTTGGCCCACCAATAATTTTAAAGTTTTTAAAACTGGGAGGTTTAAAGTTATCTGCACCTTGTTTGTCTACAGAAAACTCTATTCTTAAGCGTTGATTTATTCCCAATTTATTCTTACTAACTTTTGCTGTTAATTTTGCATCTTGAGCAATAGTAGTTAGTGTAAAAAAACTTATGAATAATAGTATGTAAAATTTCACCTTCATAATCATTTCAGAACTGGGTAATAATAATAATTTTAAGAGTTAGTATATTTTTGAATGCAATTGATTAGATAAAAAACTCTTACCAGTCTTTTTCTTGTTTTATTTTTTTTCCTTTTCCTTTTTTGGCATTCATTTTCTTTTGTGTCTTTTTTTCCTCATTATTAAGACTCTCTAATAATTGTTTAATCTGTTGAGGAGACATTTTTCCTTTCTGTGGTTTTGGCTTTTGTTTTTTATCTTTATCGTCTCCGTCTTTCTTTTTGTCTTTTTTATCTTTGTCTCCTTTTTTATCTTTATCCTTATCGTCTTTTTTATCTTTATCGTCCCCGTCTTTCTTTTTGTCTTTATCCTTGTCTTTGTTGTCTTTATCCTTTTTATCTTTATTCTTATCCTTGTTTTTATCGTCTTTATTTTCCTTCTTTTCTTTGTCTAATAATTTTTGAGCGACTGCTAAATTGTATCGAGTTTCATCATCTTTAGGGTTGTTTCTTAATGCATTTTTATAAGCATCTACAGCCGGTTGGTATTGTTTACCCTCCATCATAGCATTACCAATATTATGGTAAGCCTCAGCTTTTGTAAATTTATCTTTAGCTGTTTTTGCAGTCAATTCATATTGAGGGACAGCTTCTTTATAATTTTTGTTTTGATACAAAGCATTTCCTAGATTATACGTTGCTTTGTCATATTTTGTATTGTTAGTCAATGCTTTTTGATACGCCACAGAAGCATCCGTAAATTTTTGCTGATCGTATAAAGCATTTCCGCTCCTCAAGAACTTTCTTGCCTTACGCTGCTTAGCAATTGAATCTTTTTGCGCTAAAAGATTTGATGATGAAAACATCATCATGAAAATAATCAATACGTAACTTAATTTTTTCATTTTATTTTTTTTTCTTCATCAAATAAATCTACTTTTCTTAACCATTTTGTTTTCTTTTCTAATAAAAATACATCAATAATTAAGAAAAAAATTCCGATGCCAATAAACCATTGAAATTGATCTTTGTAATCAGAAAATTGTTTGGTTTCAAATTCGTTTTTTTGGGCATTTTTGATTATTTCAGAAATTATTTTAACCGGGTTTTCAGTCTTATTTCCGTCTATATATTTTCCTTCGGCAACATCAGCGATACCTTGTAAAACTTCTGACTTACGTTTTGTAATAACTGTTTCACCTTTGTTATCTTTTTTGTAGCCAACCATAGAGCGATTTAATCGTAAAGGAATCGGTCCTCCTCTCTCTGTACCTGTTCCAACAGTATAAATTTTTACACCATCATTAGATAGATCTTGTGCCATTTGTTTTGTTTCTTCTTGGTGGTCTTCACCATCAGAAATAATGACCAAAAAACGATTTGTTTGTTCATCATTATTATAATATGTTTTTGCCAATTCTAATGCCCCATTAATATCTGTACCTTGACTAGACACCATATCAGGATTTGCATTTTGTAAAAACATTTTTGCTGCTGCATGGTCGGTTGTTATTGGTAAAAGAGGATAAGAATTACCTGCATAGATAATAATACCCACTCTGTCTGAAGCTAATTTATCAATAATCTTAGAGATAATTTGTTTTGCTTTTTCTAATCGGTTTGGAGCAATATCTTCGGCCAACATACTCTTTGATACATCTAGGGCAAAAACAACATCCACACCTTCTCTTTTCACGGTCTTTAACTTGGTTCCCATTTTTGGGTTTACTAGAGAAATAATTAAAAATGACAATCCTAAAACTAGCATTCCTAATTTTAAAACAGATTTAAAAATTGATGAATTTGGTGCTAATTTTTCTAATAATAACACATTAGAAAATTTGCGCTGAGCTCTTTTTTTCCAAAAATATACCAATAAAAATATACCAATTATTATTGGAATACTTATTAATAAATAAAAATATATAGGTTCTTCTATTTTGTACATTTCTTATATAAAACTCTTAAATAATGTATTTCTTAAAATAAATTCAAACACTAAAAAGCCAAGAGCAAAAAACACGAAAACTCTATACTTTTCTTGGTAATTGTAGTATTTAAATTCCTCTATTTTTGTTTTTTCAAGCGTATCTATTTCATCATAGATTTCCTTTAATTTGTTGTTATCTGTAGCTCTAAAATACTTTCCTTCAGTCTCTGATGCTATATATTTTAACAAATCTTCATCAATTTCTACTTGTTGTTTTCTAAACTGTAACCTTCCCGTTCTTGGATCTTTACTCCAAGGAAAATCGGCAGTTCCGTTAGTACCAATACCAATGGTATATACTTTAATTCCTAGTTCTTTTGCTAATTCTGTTGCCGTTTTTGGATCAATATTTCCAGAATTATTCACCCCATCTGTAAGTAAGATAATTATTTTACTTTTTGCTTTACTTTCTTTTAATCTATTTACACCAGAACCCAAACCCATTCCTATGGCTGTGCCACCTTCTAATTGACCCCATTTTAATTCAGAAATAGTACGTTTCACAATTCCTTTATCACTAGTAATAGGGGTTTGTGTAAAGCTTTCTCCTGCATACACCACAATCCCAATTCTATCATTTGGTCTTCTATCAACAAAATTTACAGCAACTTTCTTTAACGCTTCTAGTCTATTTGGCTTTAGGTCTCTTGCTAACATACTCGCAGAAACATCTATTGCCATTACAATATCGATTCCTTTGTTTGTTTTTATTTTTTTACTAACGGAAACATTTCTTGGTCTAGAAAGTGCTATAAATAAAAAGCTCAATGCAGCTAAACGCAATATGTATAAAAATGGTTTTAGCTTTGCTAAAATAGAAGTTTCAGCCTTAAAACCAATTGTACTCGGCATTGTTAAAACAGCTGTATCTTTTTTTCTCATGAAGAAATACCATAGTCCTAATAGCGGAACTAAAGTTAGTAACCATAAGAATTCTGGATTCAAAAATTCAAAATTATTCCAATTCATCATTTTCTTCAATAATTGGTTTAGGTTTTAAATTATTTACTACATCCTCAGCATCTTTTCTATCCTCTTCTATTTCTATAGACAAAGGCTTAGATTTTGCAAACTTTACTAGATCTGCTTCTTGTAATAATTCTTTAAGTTTTTTTATAGTTTCTTTTGTTGTTACAATTGCATTAGAATCGTTAAAATCTGTTAGTGATTCTATAATTTCGTCAGTAGTCTTTTCTAAAGCAGGAACTTTTAATTCTCTTTCAATATAACCACGAACAATTTCTGTTAGTTCACTGTAATATTCTTTTACTTTATTATTTTGCCACAATAGTTTTTCGTCCAATTCACTCAACTTATAAATTGCTTCCTCATAAGGAGGTAATGTTCTATAAGTTGGTTCGTCTTCTTCAATTTTTCTCTTTCTGATTACAAACCAATAAATCCAAAAACCAATAATTGCCAAAGCTGCTAAAAATATATATATGTATATTTTATAATCATCAAAAGTGTAAGGCTCACTTTTAATATACTTTATTGGAAACTTTTTAACTTTAGTAGTGTCTATCGCAATTGTAGCTACGTTAACCAATAATGAGTCTGTTAAGTAAGCTTGGTTTCTAACAAAAATTTGTTGCTGTGGGATGTAAAATGCACCGCTATCAAAACCTGTTAAAATATATTTTCTAATTAGAGAATTTTTAACCGTATCCGTCTTGGTAGAATCAACAACTTCGAGACCCTTTAGTTTTAGTTTAGGAATTATAACATTCTGAATTTCATCAACAGAAATTTTTAAATTGAATTGCTCACCAATTCTGATATTGGTGGTGTCAATTTCTGCTTTAACTATTGGTTTTTGCGCAAACCCAATTGCAGAAATAAAGAATAATATGTAAAATATTTGTTTTTTCATCTATAAAAGTGACTATTTTCCTTTGCGTTTAAAATAGCCCAATAATTTTTTTACGTAATTTTCATCAACTCTAGTATTAACCGTCCCTGCACCGCTTCTTTTAAAAGTATTTTTATAATAGTCGGCCAATCTTAATGCGTTTACTTTGTAATTTGTTCTTATCGTTTTTGATGCTGTATTCATTAATTGAATAGAACCAGACTCTGCATCTAACATTGGCACCATGCCTAAATTAGGTATTTCTTCATCATGTTTGTCATAGATTCTAATTCCCGTTAAATCGTGTTTTCTGCCAGCAATTTTTAATGTCTTTTCGTAGTTATCATCCATAAAATCAGACAACATAAAAACAATCGCTTTTTTCTTCATTACACTAGATAAAAACTTTAAAGCTGCTGCTATATTTGTTTTCTTACTTTTAGGTTTGAATTCTATTAATTCTCTGATAATTCTTAAAACGTGACTTTTTCCTTTTTTAGGAGGAATAAATAACTCTATGTCATCAGAAAATAAAATTAAACCAACTTTATCGTTATTTTGAGTTGCAGAAAAAGCTAAGGTTGCTGCTATTTCTGTAACAGTATCTTTTTTAAATTGACTGGATGTTCCGAATAACTCTGAGCCGGAAACATCAACCATCAGCATCATTGTTAACTCACGTTCTTCCTCAAAAATTTTAATGTAGGGTTCGTTGTATCTTGCGGTAACATTCCAATCTATAGCTCTTACATCATCGCCAAATTGATATTGTCTTACTTCAGAAAAAGTCATACCACGTCCTTTAAAAGATGAATGATATTCACCACCAAAAATATCATTAGACAAGCGTTTTGTCTTAATTTCTATTTTACGAACTTTTTTAAGTATTTCTTTTGTTTCCATGAATTCAATTGTCAGTTAGCATGTGTCAATTATCATTTATAATGCTTTAAATGATACTGGTTAATTGAAAATTGTTTATGGTACTTCTATTTCGTTAATAATTGAGTTAATTATGTCTACAGATGTTACGTTTTCTGCTTCTGCCTCATATGTAATTCCTATTCTATGTCGTAAAATATCAAAAACAACAGCCCGAACATCTTCTGGTATTACATAGCCTCTTCGTTTGATAAAAGCATAACATTTTGCAGCTTTTGCAAGGTTAATACTTCCACGAGGTGAGGCACCAAAACTAATTAAATCTTTTAGTTGAGGTAAATTATATTTTTCTGGGTAACGAGTTGCAAATATGATATCAAGAATATATTTCTCAATTTTTTCATCCATATAAACTTCATTAGCAACTTTTCTAGCTCTTAATATTTGTTCTATAGAAACTACAGGACTAACTTCTTTATATCCACCAGATAAATTCTGACGCATAATGGTTTGTTCGTCTTGTAACTTTGGATAATCAATGACAACTTTTAACATAAACCTGTCAACTTGAGCTTCTGGCAAAGAATATGTTCCTTCTTGTTCTACAGGGTTTTGGGTTGCCATTACTAAGAAAGGTTCATCCAATTTAAATGTAGTATCACCAATTGTAATTTGACGCTCTTGCATGGCTTCTAATAAAGCAGATTGCACTTTTGCAGGCGCTCTGTTAATCTCGTCTGCTAAGACAAAGTTTGCAAAAATTGGACCTTTTTTAATCATGAAATCATTTTCCTTCATGTTGTATATCATTGTTCCAACAACATCGGCAGGTAATAAATCTGGCGTAAACTGAACTCTACTAAAACTTGCTTCTACCGCTTTGGATAAGGTATTTATGGCTAATGTTTTTGCCAAACCAGGAACCCCCTCTAATAAAATATGCCCATTACCAATTAAACCAATTAACAAACTTTCTATCATTTGTTTTTGCCCAACTATTACTTTATTCATCTCTAAAGTAAGAATATCGATAAAGGCACTTTCTCTTTCAATTTTCTCGTTAATAGCTCTTACATCTACGTCCATGTTATACTTGTGTTAGGTGTTAATTTCTTTGAACAAACAAAACTACAATTTTAACAAAATAATTTTGTTAAAACAAGGTTAAAGATTCTCTTGTTTTAGCTTGTTTATTGCTGTTTCCGGTTAAAATTTGTTAATTTAAATTCTGTTTTATTATAAGATCCAAAAGTGAAGTATTTTATCCAATCGCCAAGATTTATATATTTACTATTTTCTTGAAGTTGAATCTCTAGTGGTAAATGTCTATGGCCAAAAATAAAATAATCATAGTGTTTTTCAGTTAGTTTTTGTTTACAATATTGCACCAACCATTCATTGTCATCACCTAAATAATTTTCATCTTCATTGCCAGAAATGAGTTTGTTTTTTACGGAAAGATATTGGCCAATTTTTACACCTAAATCTGGATGTAACCATTTAAACATCCATTTAAATAATGGAAATGTAAATACTTTTTTCATGCGTTTGTAGCCTTTGTCTCCAGGTCCTAAACCATCTCCATGACCAATTAGGAATTTTTTATTGTTGATGAGGAATTCTTGGGGAGCGTGAAATACGGGGATGTTTAGTTCTTTTTCAAAGTAATCATTCATCCACAAATCGTGATTTCCAACAAAGAAATAGATAGGAGTTCCGCTATCACGAATTTCGGCTAACTTTCCCAAAACTCTTACAAATCCCTTTGGAACAACTGTTTTGTATTCAAACCAGAAATCGAATAAATCACCTAGGATAAAAATAGCATCTGCATCTTTCTTTATTTCCTCTAACCAAGCTACAAACTTTTTTTCGCGAGGTAAGCTTGCTTTTTGAGTTGGTGCACCTAGATGTTGATCGGATGCAAAATATACTTTTTTATTCTCAGAAGTTGAAATTGTTATCATTGTAGCAAAGAAAAGCTATTCATTTGTACTTTCCAACTCTAATACTTTTTGTAGCATTTTATCCTCTAAATGTGTAATCCTGTAAAAACCGATATCACCAAATAAATTGTTGGCAATAGTTGCTTTTAAATACCCTTTAATGCTCTGTTTTACTTTAGGAGAGGGAGTAATTCTATTTTTAATTTTAGAAAGATACATGTTTAAAATAGCATTGTCTTTATCAAAATCTCTTATAAAACTTTCGATAGACCATTTATTTAATTTTTTTCTGTTATTATCTACATACTCAAAAGCAAAATTACTGATGGTATTTAGATAGAAGTTACTCATATAAGACGTGGTATCTATGGGCACAAAAACATCAGGTATAATACCGCCACCTCCATAAACTATTTTTCCTTTTGGAGTTTTATATTTTAAAGAATCTACAACCTTAATACTGTCTTTGTTTAATAATTCTCCACTAGAAACCCTTTGTTGATACTCTCTAAAATAATTTCTATTTCCATTTCCAGTATATGGTTTTTGAATAGAGCGCCCTGAAGGCGTGTAATAGCGCGCAGTTGTTAATCGAACAGCAGAACCATCACCTAAATCCATTTCTACTTGTACCAAACCTTTTCCAAAAGACCTACGTCCAATGATGGTTCCTTTATCATTATCTTGTAAAGCTCCAGCAACAATTTCAGATGCTGATGCAGAGTTCTCATCAATTAAAACATACAGTCCTCCTTTTTCAAAATCTCCCTTTTTGGTTGCAAAAGACTTTTCTACTTGTCCCTTGTTGTTTTTTGTAAAAACGATAAGTTTATTGTCTTCTAAAAATTCATCAACAATACTGTTTGTAATGTCTATAAACCCTCCACCATTTCCTCTAATATCTAAAACCAAATCAGTCATGCCTTTTTCTAAGAGGGTATTTAATGAAGTTTTAAATTCAGAATATGTATTTCTTGCAAAACGATCTAGTTTTATATAACCTATAGAATCGTTAATCATATAAGCTAAATCTACACTTTTAATATTCACATTTCCACGAGTAATAATTACAGAAAAAAGACTATCGTTAGCTTTCCTATAGATTTTTAAAGTAACTTTTGTGTCTGGTTTTCCTTTTAAAAACGATGGTACTTCACTACTAACCATTTTAGGGCCATATAGAGTGTCTTTATCTGCCATTAATATTCTGTCGCCCGCTTTAATTCCCGCTTTTATACTTGGGCCACCTTTTATTGGTTGAATAACAGTTATAGAGTCTTTTACCATTCTAAACTGAACACCAATACCAGCAAAGTTTCCTTGCATGTTTTCGGTAACAGCTTGTAAATTTTCTTTGGGAATATATACAGAATGTGGGTCTAATTTACTCAACATTTGAGTGATAGCTCCATCCAATAAATCATCAGTATTTACAGTATCTACATAATCTCTTTGTATGTAGTCTATCAGTCTTTTTATTTTAATTTCGTTTGATGTTTTACCAACAAAAGATATTCCAGTTCCTGAACTAACGTTGATAAAAGTTCCGATAAGTATTCCGAAAACAACGGCAATCGATAAATATATAGGTAAATTATTTTTATTCATAAGGTAAATGCGTTGTTTTTACACCTGCTTTTTCTAAAAATTGCAGACCAGAAGTATCTCTATATGCGTTTGCATAAACAACACGATTTATTCCTGCTTGATGAATAAGTTTACTGCATTGAGTACAAGGAGATAGTGTTATGTACAAGGTAGCACCTTTTGCAGATTGTGTAGATGATGCAACCTTTAAAATAGCATTGGCTTCTGCGTGGAGAACTTCCCATTTTGTCATTCCTTCTTCATCTTCGCAACAATTATCAAAACCAGAAGGAGTTCCATTAAATCCGTCAGAAATAATCATTCTGTCTTTTACAATTAATGCACCAACTTGTTTGCGTTTACAATGAGATAATTTACCCCATTCCAAGGCCATTCTTAAATACGCTCTATCGTATTTTAATTGTTTCTCGTCGGTCATAAAGGCTAAATTAAAAAGATTTATAGGATTAAGATGTTAATAAATAGAGAAAGTTTAAATTACCAAAAAACACGCTCAATCATCATTGGTATAGAAAACCCAATTACGATAGATGAACAGACTAAAATCCAATCTCTTCTGCTCACTTTAAAGAAGTTTTGAAATATAGTTCCAGTAATTAAAATCCCTAAAACAATTATAATTTGTGAAGCTTCTATACCCAGGGCAAATTCAACTAGGGGAAAAAATTTATCTTCTTCTTTACCTACCATCATTTTAAAATAATTAGAAAAACCAAGGCCGTGAATTAATCCGAAGAAGAGTGCAAAAATCAAGTTTATATTTTCTTTTCCTGTGGATGATTTTTTAGCTGTAAAGACATTAATTGCAGCTGTAATAAAAATAGTTAAGGGGATTAAAAACTCTATAATATCCATCCTTACTTTTAGTATACCATATGCAGATAGCGCTAATGTTATTGAGTGGCCAATCGTAAAAAAAGTGACTAGCCATAAAACTTTTTTCCATTGATTAAAATTAAAGACAACAGCCAAGGCAATAAGAAATAAAATATGATCGTAAGCAAAAAAGTCTAACACGTGGTTGAGACCCATTTTAAAGTAAAGAATAAATTCGTTCATGTATTTATGATTTAGAGGAATCCAAAGATATTAAAAAACAAAAAACCACAATTGTAAAAGTTGAGGTTTTCCTAATACTCTCTTTTGGAAGTATTCTTAAAAATTGTGTCACTCATTTTTTTAAGCCAAAAATGATCAATTTTTTGAGCAAATCTTCAGAAGTAATTGTCCTTTTATTATTTCATATTCTTGTAATAGTTATTACCACTTCAGGTTAACGTAAATACCAAACTGTAAAATAGTGAAATATTATAAATTTTTAGTCTAGGGCTTCATTAAGTATTTGACATTGTAGCATGAAGAGGCCAAAAAAAATAACAGTAAAATTGCAAGTAGTATTCTGGTTGTACCAAACTTCCGATGCTCATTTATAAAATTTAAGAGGCTCATTTTTTCTATATAATAGATAGATATATAGTTGTCTTTTTTTTATATTAAACAATATCATTTTGTATCTTTAATAAAATAAAAATTAATTGGATTTGGAATTAAATGTTTTAGGTGCCCCTTTAAAAAATTGTTGTACCTCTCCTATGACTGGCTATTTTAGAGATGGTTTTTGTAGAACGACTAAAGATGATTATGGGACTCATACTCTTTGTGCAATTATTACCAAAGAATTTTTAGAATATTCTGCTTCTAAAGGGAATGATTTAATAACTCCCATACCGCACTGGAACTTTCCTGGCTTAAAGCCTGGAGACAAATGGTGTTTGTGTATTTCTAGATGGTTGCAAGCAGAAAAGGCGGGCAAAGCTCCTTTTGTGATTTTAGAAGCCACTCACATAAAATCGTTGCAATACACGTCTTTAGAAATTCTTAAAAAATATACTTTCAAAGAATAAGTACAAATGGATACTTTCTTAAATATATTATCTCAAATTTCTTTATTAGTAGATGCTGGACTTGTTGTTTTAATTTGGATGGTTCAACTCATTATTTATCCGAGTTTTCTCTATTATAAGAGTGAAAACCTTATTGCTTGGCATCAAAAATACAGCTCAAGAATAGCAATAGTAGTTGTTCCCCTAATGATTTTTCAATTACTTTATGGATTGATGATTTCATTTTATTACCCTGTAACAAACCACTTTATTTACATAGGCATTGTAATTTTTTTATGGGCATTTACATTTCTTGGTTTTGCCCCGCTTCACTTTAAAATATCTGATGGAAATGTGAACAATAAACTGCTAATTACTTTAATTCACAGGAATTGGGTTAGAACCCTATTTTGGTCTTTTTTATTGATTTTTCATTTTTTCATTTTTTAAATTCGTGTCTTCTAAGTAACAATTTTTGCTATTATTCGTCTTTTTTTTGTAGAAAATTAAAAACTATTTATCGAGATTTTATCCCATTTCAACAGATAACTATTTTTTAAAATTTATTAATCAATCATTTTTGAATTGTAAATAGCAAACTATGAAAAAAACACTTCTATCTTTATGTATCATTTTTAGTAGTTTATCCATTTTTTCTCAACACAAAATATCAGGGAAAATTGTAGATGAACGAAATCAATCTTTACCCTTTGCCAATATTGTTTTGTATGAAGTTGGTCAAGAAGCAAAGCCTTCAGGCACAGTTTCTAATGATGATGGTAGCTTTATATTAGAAAACTTAAATTTTGGTAAGTATAAATTAGAAGTATCAATGCTTGGTTTTAAATCCTACATACTAAAGGAATTTGAACTTACTAATGATAAAATAGTTACTGTAGTTTTAAAAGAAGAAACACAGACGCTTAACGAAGTTGTAGTAAAAAGCAAACGACCTGTTATAAAACAAACAGCAGAAAAATTAATTGTTGATTTGGAAAAATCAGAAATGACCAACACCAATCTTCAAGATGTAATGCGGAAAGTGCCTGGTGTTTTGGTAACAAATAATGGAATTTCTATAGCAGGAAACAGAGGGGTTCGAATTCTTATCAACAATAAAACTACGGAATATATGGATGTTGAAACGCTGTTAAGAGATTTTCCTGCAGATAATATTTCAAAAATTGAGGTGATAGAACAACCTGGCGCAGAATATGAAGCTTCAGGATCTGCTGCCATCATTAATATAATTCTAAAGAAAAATGTTCGTTTGGGAACTCACGGAAGCGCTACCCTTTGGGTGGGTGAAGATGAAGGTTTTGAGTATGGATCTGGATTTTCTATTGCTAGCTATAAAAATAAATTAAATTGGCAAGCAAGAGTAAATCATTCTCAACCTACATGGAGAGACGATTTGTTTTTAACAAGAACAGTTGCAGACACCATATACGATCAAAAAACCATAGAGCCTTACGACCCATTAAACAATAGCATTAGTGGTAATGTAGATTATTACATCAATGAAAAAAACTCCTTAGGAGTTAGCGGTAGTTGGAATCAAAGAATATCTACAAGAACTGTAGA
>Ga0115006_10000366_pt1 | contig 24429 bp, 12 predicted proteins | sample ArcOceMetagenome_3_FD_88943 | JGI IMG/M metagenome (GOLD analysis project Ga0115006, IMG submission 88943) | Marine eukaryotic phytoplankton communities from Arctic Ocean - Arctic Ocean- Svalbard ARC20M Metagenome | ecosystem: Environmental > Aquatic > Marine > Oceanic | place: Arctic Ocean...
AGCGCCCCATTCGGCTCGCGTTGTTTGCCGGGCGATTGCATGCAGTGCTTGTCTGCACGCTCTAACCCCCGGGTCCCGGGGACCCCAATCGGGGTGACCCGTCTCCACTCCTAAGTCTCGGTAGCCCAGCCTCGCCTCGCATAGTCCCTGTTGATGCGGCAGCCTGCCGGGCCTATCAAGACCCGGGGGGTCGAAACCGCTCCTAAGTCCTAAGCCCCCGGGACCTTATTGAACCAAATTTGGCAATGTCGTTTACATAAAACAAAGAGACACACGCGGTGATACCCGCGCAGTCACGGGCACTGGCATAAGACCTAACTTGAAGTCCTAAGACAGCTTTCAAGTTCACACAGGTCCTGCAGTAATAAACAACTTTGAACAACAGAAGTTGAGTAATCTGCTATCCTCTGGCCCGGGCCTATAAAGAGCCTGAGCGGTCTTGAAGAGCCTGAGTCTATTAATTGTTTCCAAGCAAACTGGCAGCTTTGGCTCTCTCCTTCTCCACTTCTTCTTGCAGGCAATAACGCACTGGCACTTCAAGTGCCTACAATGTATCTTCAGTCAGCGAAGACGCAAATCACAACATAGGGGGTTGGGACAGCACAAAACTACTCTGTACTTATACTTTCTCTCGCAGTGAGTGCAGAACCGTGATATGGTCCTACCTGAAGCAAGTTACTAAAAAGGACTTACGAGTGGTTCGTTCGGTCTAGTAAGGTCCACTATCCCCCCCCACTAAAAGATTAAACACTTGCATGCCGTTTAAAAAAAAAGACTTCATCATCAGTGTCATTCCCTCAGGCTCCCAGTGCCCTGCTTGGCTTGCTAGTGGACCCCCAGCGGGTACCTGGCGGTCGTAGAGCCTTGTAGGGATGGGCTGGACGCGGGTCTGTGCTAGGCCACTGGCACTGGCACTACCTCGTGACTGCCGCTCGCGGCGGCCCCATCTTCGGGCCGGGCTGATCCGAGTCACGGGCACGCACGGGTGTTAGTAAAACCCAGACAGGTGTCTTCCAAATAAATTGGGTGAACTGAACTGCCAGTGATCACTGATGATCAGTGTCACGGTTACGGCTTCACTGTATGGCTTCAATTGGCTTGCCGCAGTGCCCTGGCCCAGCCCCATATGATTGCATGTGATCCGGCCCGCCGGCGGGTGTCTGATTGCGCTACTACTAGCTCAGGCTTGAAGGCGGCGGCGCTGTGGATCTCAACATCGACGGCTGTGGCGTCGTCGCTCCTCCTGTCCACACATCCTTCCGTGCCCGGCCCCTCTCTACTTGAACCTCCTTGCTCACAATCTCCCCGTCTCCCGCGTTCACTAGTTCGAGGTGGCCAGAGGGTGGTATCAGCCCCAATCACTTATCTACTCTTTAGAAGTAAGACCGTGACAGGCGAGAGGCCCTTGTGGATCTGGATGGGGGCGTGGACTGCGACAACACACAACAATCGTAAATTTCAATGATCTTAAACATCGTGAATTTTAATGACACACGTACACACACACCGGGCGGGCTCCACTATAGGCATCCGTGGGGAGCCAACTGTTCATATTTCCGCCCCCACCTTTCGTCAACCCGAAGTGAAAGGCGAAAAATGCAGGCACGCGCACCCCCGCATCACATCCGCACATCCTCAAACTGTTTACGATACATGCGCTCTGATGCCGGATGGTAGAGTGGCTCGGGCGGCTCGGGGGTGGTGTCGATAGACCTCGACGGGGCATATGCCGGAGGCATGATGAAGCGCCCCGGACCACCGAAAGCACCATCATCTGTAGCGTAGGCTGGCTCGTAGAACACTTGCGCCTCCAGTCGGGGATCCACGAGCGCAGCCGGAGCCGCCTGAGCTGTATTCAGACTCGAACTTTGTACGTTGGTTGGGCTTTCACCGCTGCGCCGGTAGCCTCGAGAAAGTGCACTGTCAATTGCGAACAACCGTTCATCCAGGACCTCATTCAGCGCCACCAGTCGCCCTCTGTCCTCGAAAAACGGTTCTTGCTCGCGTGCGGGAGTAAGTTCCAGACCCGGGTCAGAAATCTGTCCTAGAGCCGGTGCCGGCTCTAGGATGAGGTCGACTGATGAGGTCGAGGAGAAGCTCCCAGCGGGATCCACCAGCTCGACGAAATCTCGGCCTAATTCTCCGTCGTCTACCACCATTTCGGCCGTAACCGACACCTTGCTGTCAGGGGTGTCGCCACCACTTATTGTCACCGGCTTCAATAAATCTTTGTCCCTTTCGGCCTTGTCAATCTCGAGCTGATTTTGATCGGCTCGAGCCTTCTTCAAGTAACAGAAGACCATCGCGACGCCCAGCAAGACGACGACAAGACAGATAAGCACCACCTGAGTTATATCTATCTCGTTCTTGCCTTCCTCTACGAGAGGCTGGGCTGGCACGAAGGTCGGGCGCTGGAAGACGGCATACGTGCTGAAGCTCGTTGTCTTCACGCGCACAGCCTTCTCGGGGAGAGAGGTCACAGATCCAGGCTTCTCATCCCACATCAGAGTCTGCTCGTTGAATTTGTAAATGGCCGCTTGGTTTCCACTAGCGATAGATCCGTTGAAACCGATTCGCAGCGTGACCTCCTTCTTGAAGACGGTTCCCGAAGGCGAGAAGTGTAGGGCTTCGGACCTGTGTGATATGTAGATGCACACCCAGCCTTGTTGTCAGAGGCTTCTGGCATCTCAAGCACAGGCATCTCATCACACATTCCTGCGCAAATGCATGCCAGCAAGCCTACACATCGCAGCGGGCATATGCCGGCATTTGCTCATGCGCCTACCTATGCACAAAATCCTGCAAGCGCACGCGCACGTGTGCACAAATTGCCCTCATGCCTGGATAGAATTGTATGCGATGAATACTCAGAATTGTATGTGATGGATACTCACATGCGCTTCACGCCCTCCATTATCTGGTGTCCAGGCAAGGCGGGAGCGGCCGTGACCCGAACACCTATTGTGACGCTCTCGCTGAGTGCACCAGCGGGGATGGTAACGCCCTGCCCACTCTCCAGAAGGACTTGATTCTCCACATCAAAGCGTGTGATCAACCTTTCCACAGCGTATTTCTCCGAGCTCGTCGACGCTTGCGTACACACTGAGCACGCGGGAAGCTGGACCAACGTTGCACCTGCAAGACCGTTGCTCGCAAGACCTGCGCTGACCGTTTCTGGCGTCAGCTGAGCCGCCACATCTGTGGCGGCGGTGGCATTCGCTGCAGCAATGTCGACGGCCACCTCGAGGCCCTCGGCGAGCAACTGCCGGCTGCGCCCGGCACGCCGACTGCGCACGGTGGTGACATTGACAATAGAAACCCTCCATACCTGCACTTTGGCTGCTGCGGCTATTCCCGTCCTGAAATTTAGCCGTACGACGGGGGTGAATTCCACGAGTGTTATTGACAGCCCGACCACAAGACGGACTACAACACTGTTCGCCTCAGCCGTCGCCGGCGTCGGGGTGGTGCTCTCCACACTTGTGGCAGTAGGTGTTGGGGTGGTGCTCCCCACACTTGTGGCAGTAGGTGTCGGGGTGGTGCTCCCCACACTTGTGGCAGTAGGTGTTGGGGTGGTGCTCCCCACACTTGTGGCAGTAGGTGTTGGGGTAGTAGGTGTTGGGGTTGTCGTGACGACAACAGGCGCTGGTGTTTCAACGGATGGTGGAGTGCCCTCGAGGACAATGGACCCGTTCATCTGCGCCAGACGCGCGGCGGCGGCCAAAACCTCTGTCATGTTGAGCTCGGGCGATTCTGGCGGGGCTTCCGGCTCTGGCGGGGGCGCTTCAACATCGATCGGCGTCGTAAGGCTCAAGTTTGTTCCTGCGGTGAGGGCAGCGGGATCTGCTGCCTGGATTATGTCGGCGATACTCGTGAGTTGTGCTGCCGCAGATGGAGGCCTCACAGCAGCAGGGCCCGAGAACACTGAAAAGAGGCTGCATCCTGCGGCGTTGCACGCCTTGACTCTTGCTGAAACCGTATCAGAGGCGCCCAACCCCAACGTGGTGAATTCCGTTTTCGTGACAGTGACTGGAGCCTGCCGCAGAGTACCGGTGGCATTAATCACGTCGTACTCGAATTCGTAACTCGACACGGGCAGGCCGTGCCCATCCGCAGCAGACCACTGCCACGAGATGCTCGTCTCCGTCTCGCTGGTGGCGAGAGGCGCAGATGGTGTCGCTGGTCCAGCAACACATTGGTCTGGCAGGGTGTAAGAGCCACCACTGCAGCTCCAACCCGCCGTCACTTCTGAGCAGTCTTGACACCCAAGGGCCGCATCTCCGCTTCCAGCATCGCACACTTCGCCCTCCTCACGCAACGCGTTGCCACATAACCGGCAATGGCTCAGCAGGTCCTCATCCTCCACACACACGGCATCACTTTGTAGCGTGCAGTCGGCATTGCATCCGTGTCCAACCGTGCCATTCGTATCACACTCCTCGGTGCCCGCCTTTATACCGTCTCCGCATGTGGTGCTGCAACCAGACGTCACTTGTTCGTTGTCATTCGACGCGCACGTCCAGCCAACCTGGAGTCTGCAGGACTTGCAGCCATCTTCGGCATCGCCGCCGCTGCCGCCGTCGTCGCACTCTTCTGTGGCAGTCTTGACATCGCCGCAGCCTGATTCACAGCTGTCGGCAGAGCTTGCACCGCCACCTGCACACGAGTAGCCAGTCTCGATCACGCACTCGCGGCTGCAGCCGTCTGCGTCGGCAGCGTTTCCGTCGTCACACTCCTCGCTGGCGTGCCGCTTCCCGTCCCCGCAGGACGCCAAGCTCCGGATGCCACCCGAGACTGCACTCCACTCAGTCCATCCTTTGATCGTGCGACCCCGCACCCTGAATTTGTACATCGTGTACACCTCGAGAGAGGAAACCGTCACCGCAGATTGTGCCCCAGGACTCTGCAGCACAGAGCTCCAGTCTTGCTCTGGCACCGCGGCACCACTAGAGAGCACAACGGCTTTCTGCACCTGGTATTCCAGTATTGCGGCCCACTCAGCAAATGGCGGGTTTGTCCATTGCGGCGCGGACCAGTGGACGGAGATCGAAGTCGACGTTTTCTGCGGGCTTGCAGTCGCGGATAAGCTCGGGACGCCGGGCTGCGGGCAGTGGACGTTGCGAATGGTAACAGAGGCCGAAGAGTCCGCGATTGAGGCATTCTCGGCGTGCGATATTCTGACAGCGAAGGTCAGGTTTGTGGGAGAAAACCCCGGAATCGAATGGACCGGGATAGCGACCGTTTTCGTCGATTCAGTTTGTAGGAACTTCACGACCATTGAGATTAGGCTGAAGTGCACTCCGGCAGTTGCCGTCCCATTACCCGCCACGGACCTGATGGTGACGGCCACACCCGGATACGGGTTGACGGATCGAGTGACGGTGACGTTGACCTTGCCTGCATCTTCCCACACCACTGCGTCTGCAATGCTCACCTCAGCCTCGGGCAATACTTCCATATCTACGCTGGCTTCTCCAGAGAGCAACCGACGCGCAGGGAGTGGCTGAGCAGCAGCTAGACTTCGACGGCGGCGAGCATTGCCGGGAACCACATCTACAATCGCGATTCTGTTGACGTCTATGCCAAGGACACCGGCGATGCTCGAAATAAAGGCGTCCTTGATTTCATAGAAGCTTTCAACAGATGCGCTGACAGTCATGGTCATCTGTACAGTTGGCATGGTGACGATATCAATATACTCGTCCAATCCATGCTGACCAACCAGAATTTCGAGCGTACTAGCCGCGCGGTTGAATGTGTTGGCGCCATGCACACTACTAGAGGTGTCGCACGTTACACCCAGTGTCCCATCTCGGGCCACTCCGTCAGCATTGACAAGCTTGCACGGCGTCTGCATATCGAGGACCTGCCGATCATAGCACGTCTTGCTGGATTGTTCGCAGTTACTAGCCAGCTTTCCGCTCCGCACGAGCTGCTTTCGCATCTGTCCTTCGAACATGTTGATGTCCTCGACGAATTTGTCGCCGACGAACACGTTCAGGCGCTGCGACCTTTGGTAGTAGATCTTCACAATGAGATTCTCCCCTGCCGCAGCATGGGCCAGGGTGATGCGCATTTTCTGGGGATTTGTCGCGGCGAAGTGCACCGTGTACTCCGTGCCCATGGCAACAGGTGCGGCAAACGTCATGAGCCGTTTCAAACATGTGTAGCTAAAACACCACCCGTGGTCCATCTGGCCATTCAGCAAATCCGTGTAGCCATCTGACGACGAAAGCGCAACAGGGCTCACGCGCCGGATCTCATGATCCGGATCCATGCTTTCAATCACAAGCCGACGGTACGAGGTTCCGGAAGGGCAGCTGAAGGCGTTCCAGTCATTCTCCAAGAGGCAGTCTGGACGGTGGATACCCCATCCTCCACTGAGCCACGTTTCATTGACCGCCACCGGGTTTCCCCTCCTGTCTGTCCTCATCACAGCTGGGACATTTGGGTACCACCAGGGTGTGTCAGGTATGTTCATCGGATGCTTGTAGGGCAGGCCAAAGAACGATCCCTCATTGAACACGTCAGCACGCGCCAAAATACTTCCAGGCACGCCATCGGTGTCCTCGAACCGCACTAGGCCATGCCGAGGGCCTGTTGCGTATGTATGCGTGTGCGACGCTCTTGCTGCGTGAGCGCGGATCTGATGAACTTCGACTGCCTCAGTGGTAAAGAATTGAATGCACACTCGGTCCTCACCCGAAACGCACGCACCAGGCGTGCTGCTGCAGCAGGCACGCTCGCAGACTAGCACACGCCACGCACTCACCGTCACAGTCCATATCAATGCAGTCTGCTTGGTTAATCCAAGCGGCCGGACCCAGCTTGAAGTGAGCCAGAGACGCTTCTTCTACTTCATGTCGTTGCACGTTGCGGAGCACGACAGGATGGGACCCGTCGGCTTCAGAGCCTACCGTAACCCTGTTGCCACGCACAAGAAAATACACGCCATTATCGTCACGAGCACAACACACGTACACAAATGGACAAAATGACGTCTGCCCCCACAAAGAAAGCACAAAGCAGGACATTTGGCCTCCTCGGCGTGTGATCTACTTGTTTGATATGGCGAAATCTCGATTGCTCTCACAGCCCGTGGCCCCAAATTTCGCAAAAGTGACTCCATCCACTTCTGTTTGCCCGTAGATCGCGTCGTACGCGTCCGCATCCGACCAAGGAAAGATGATGGGCGCCATATTCGCACCGCTGATAAACTGTCAGAACAAGACGTACGCAACATTCTGTCAATGTCACACGTGCAGTGTGGCACCTGTTGTCAACATCCACACACCACGCAATTCAAAATCTTCACAGTGAACAGACCTGCGCAGGCACAATGCCAACATGCGAACGATGCTTTCCACGGTCCAGATGCGAGCAATATGCCTGCCATGTGCCACATACCGCGTGTCGCGCCGAAACAAACACACACAGAGCACAGGAAAACCTCAGAGGCGTTTCAGTGTGCGCGCATGTGCGTGTGCGTGTGCTTGTGTGCGTGTGCTTGTGTGCGTGTGCTTGTGTGCACAATGTTCTAATGCACTTTTGCTGTCTGCGTATGCTCGCACCATGTAAAACTGGCAGGTAAAGAGTCCCGGTGCTGGGATATCACAGTGCTGATTGTTAGAGCGGCCGACGTAGAGAGCGTCTTTGATTTGGACAGTTTGCTCCATCCGTTCATGCTTGAGAGCGTCCACGCCACCCATTATAGCGTGTGTCCCGACCTGGGCGTCAGCGATTCGGGCGCCACGAATTATGAGGGTTTCCAGCTTGGAAGTTTCCGCGTAGATTCCATACAGGTGTATCTTCCAGGCGCGGACGTCGTGGATAGCAGTACAGCCATCGAACTTGTTTGAGTTGTAATGATCAAGCCAGTAGCCTGCCAGACACGAGTGCGCCTCATTGCCTACGAACGACGTGTGGTCGTCGCAGTGCACGCCCGGCCCCGAGAAGCCGGCGCGCTCACTACCAGACGCGACGTTGTCTTCAAATACGGATCGTTTGCCCCCGTCGTGAAACATGCCCATCATCGCGAGCAGCTTAGGATCGGCCATGCCGTCGCCTTGGATAGCCCCCCTGTGCGTATTCCAGAAGATGCCAATCACGCCCAAGTTCCGGATGATGCGATTGTTTTCGCCGCCCTGCACCCTGATCGCGGGGAGGTGAGCGCGATAAAATACATTATCACGCAACGTCACCCCATGTGACCCATGAACGTGCATCGCATAAAAGTAGCCGCGATTGAGAGCCACGTTGCTCACGGTGCAGTTCGGCCCATTGTCCACCATGTTGCGGAATTCGATGCCCGGGCGGATATTGTTTTGTCCATAATACCGCATCTCAACGGAGTCCATCTCCAGGAAAATGTTTTCGCTGAACTCGCGCGCCACACCCCCCGTACACTCGTTATTTCTGTCGCAGTACGTGAATTCCTCCGAGTACGACGCCACCAAAATGGAAGCACCAAACTCGTATGCCGGTCCCTTGCAGTCTTCAGGGCATGTCAAGGACGTTTCGCCGTTCTCACAAATGTCATTTGGGCACACAGCATCGCTTCCGAGCACCCCCGCCTGGGCATTCCACGAGTGGTGTGAAAGCTCTTCCCCCTGTGCGTGTCCCTGAATGACGATGTTACGGCTCAGCAGCCCAACACGCGCTTGCATCCGCATTTTCCTCAGGCCGTATGTCTCTTCAGCTTCAGCGTAATGGTCATGCTGCAGGGCAGAGTCAAGAGTCAAGGTTGTCTGGCCGTTGCTGGCCACCACCGCCGTGATCCTTTTGACCTCTGCTTGATGCATGTCAAAATCCGTTGGCGAGATGGTGATCTCTGCACCTACAGGCCAGTCGACCTGGCCCTCGACATCAACAGATGTATCCCCAGAAACGGCCTTGGAGGCAAGCCCGGTCCAGCTGTGGTTAGCGGGTTTGCCGAGCGCAATCATGGTGCCTGATACTCCTATGGTTGCAGGTCCCATTGGAATACCTTCAGTACCAAGCACAACTTCAGGGGTTTCCCGTGGGTCTGCAGACCCATGCAAAATCGAGAGTTTGTCGTTGGTGCCATGCATCGTGAGCGTTGTGCGGCCGGTGAAGGGGCCTAACACTTGCTCGCCTGTCGCATCCACGGTCGCGATGATCAATTTCCCTCCCTTGATCTCCAGCCAAACAGCCGAAAGATTCACGTGCGACGAGGCGTTGATGAGCAGGGTGCCTTCCACAACAACACGGCCCAGCACCGGCGTCGAGACGTCGAGAATGACTTTTTTCTGCACAACCACCAACAGGCGATTAGCGAGCAACTTGACTGATCATTGACATTGCACACATTGACTGATCATTGACATTGCACAAAGGCCTCGAGTCCCACACACCAAGACGCTTTGCACGATTACAAAAACTGGCAGCTTTTGCTGGCATTTGAGGTCAGTGGTGACTTACCCAAGACGGGATCCAGACATTGTCGAACTCGGATGGAATGGGATTCGACCATGTCTCAGAGGTCTGAAGATTGATAGAGTTGTCTGCCTGCACCTCGAGTTGGTTGAGAGGATTTGCCTTGTGGTTAGTCAAATTGGCCCATGTAGATTCCTGCGACCACGGACTGAAAAACGCTTCAGGTGGCGGGGCAGGTGGCGGCGGCGGCTTCGGCCAGCACCCGTCATTGACGGGATTTTTGGGGCACACCTGCACTTTGTGGTGCACCTCACGGTGAAGATGGACGGAAGTACTTCCGTGAATTACACTGGTGAACAAGGCGCCGTTGCCGTCCAAATCCGGTAGAACCGTCCAGCCGCGCCAGCAGTGTTCTGTGCAGTAGGGAGCATCCGTGGCGGGAAGGGGGATAGACCTAGGCACCCCACTCCCATTAAACCATTTTTCCCAGCCCTTCCCTTCCTCATTTTCGCTGTTGTCGGTATATTCGGAGGGCCAGCTCGTCTTTTGGCGCACTTGGCCACACCCAACATAACTGCACAATGACTGGTTGTAGACGAAATTCTGGGCGACTTGCGGGCTGGCATGATCGTGGTGCTGAATCCAGTACAAGGGCCTGCCGAAGGAATCCGACACGTCCCACTGCAAGAAGCGCTGCGTAAAGTAGAAATCTTCTTCGACACCTGCATCCCAAATTTTATGTTTCCACCTTTCCGGGTCTGCCATCTCGTGCGGCAACAGGTCCATTTGGAGGTTGTATCGGTACCCCTCAGCTACCAGCATTACGTTGCCCTTCCATACTTTCTTGAGGTACGGCAGGCAATTGCACTCGGGCTGCAAACTCTGGCAAGTATTAATTTCGCTCTGCCATGGCATCCGCACGCACAGCGCCTTGCCCACCCAAGGGGCAGGATCGTAAATGTGAAACCAACTGCGTCGGAAGATGAGGCCTTGGCACACCGACCCGCCAGTTGCGCTTGTCGTTCCCCCGCCCCCGAGAAGGCGCCGGCCACGGACACCAGCGGCAGAGTACTCGGATGCCTGACAATGCTCGCTGGGAAGATGCGTCGACGTCCCCACGAATGAGCTCCCACGTATTTCGCCTCCCCTTGTATAGTCCTCGACTATGCCTGTTCCCGTGAGCGTTCCGTCGAGGTCGTAGAAAAAACCCTCATTGGGGTGCCGGAACAAGACGCGTTGAGACGAGTTGACGAATCTCATTCCGGAGAAGCGTGTCTCAAAGGCTCCGTCGCCAAAAGTAGGCGAACCCCCGCGACCACAATGAGCACAACCGCGGATGCAGCCGTTCTTGAAGTTTACGAACGTCGTATTGTGCACGGAAAATCCGCCGCCTGCGTCTTCATTCCACGGCAGCAGAATTCCCCCGACCATTGGGCCTCCGAGCAGTTCGGGATTGCCGAAAGCATCGCCAAATTCACCGTAGCTTTCTGCAAGCGGCAGACCAGAGTAGTCCACGAAAAAGCCGTTCTTGATGTACGCCTGATCCCAGTTATCAATCTGCGAAGTGCTTCGCGACTCAAAGACGTGGTGGCCGTTTTGCACTGCAACGATACCGTCGAACCCGACTCTGCCAATAACAGTTGCAGTCCATCCCACCTTGGCGTTGCGCCACACAAACGTGTTGCGAAACACTGAGGGCGCATTGGGTTGGTAAATATCAAACACTCGCAGCCCGTACTTGCCGTTGGAATGCGCATGGTTCCCATCAAACTCGAGGATGGGAATGTTCCACGGATACACGTCCATGGGTGTATTGACTGAGGTGCCAGTGGCACTGATTTCAGGACGAAACCATATGCCATAGCGCCGGCTCGCCGCTGCGCGGTTATTGAGGATTCGATTCTTCCCTGAGACAATCCAAAAGCCGGCTGGCGTTTGGTCCGTGTTCAAAAGGTTCATCGACGGGATAGTCTTGATTGCCACATTGCTATCGAGGACGTTGTACTCCTCTATGCCGTCTTCGATGAAGAAAGTGTGGCCCATGATGTGGTAGACCACATTTCCCTCAAGGCGCAGGTAATGGACGCCGTGCACAGCCGTGCCGCGATTCCAGCTGTGGTGCACGGAGACATTGCGCTGGAAGGACTCGCGAAGGTTACCGACCATGTGCCAATGGATTGCATATCGACCCAATCTGAACGCCTGACCTGCATTCCGCAGCTCGAAGTTTGCAATGCGCGCGACAAGGCTCTCGTGTCCAGGCGAGTGGAAAAAAATCTGCGCTCCGAACTGGTTGCATGAGAGCCGAGTGACACCGTCATCGGCCAGCTCGGCCAGGGGACACAGCGTTTGGTCGTAATCGCCTTCGATGACTATGTTTCTGCTCAGGAGCCCCACCTCAGCGCGGAATTCTAACTCGCGACCATCAAACGTCTTGGCTTCGCCCAGGTGCGGGTATTTGAGCGTGCTACGCTCATCACAGATCAGCGGCAGCCCGTTATTGGAGTAGGTATGACAGACTCGGATGTCCGTGAGGCCGAGGGTCTTTCCATCCGCGCTGACACTAGCTATGGTCGCCACCTCCGAGTGCGACGATGATGGAGACTCGAAATCCGTCGTTGCAATCACAATTTTCGCACCTACGGGCCACGTGACTGCGTCTGTGACCTTGATCTCTGTGGCGCCTGGATGAGCCGTTTCGCGCAACAACGTCCAAGACTGTTGGGGGGCTCCGTGTATGTCCATCGTGCACCTGTAGCACGCGATGACCTTGGCCCCAAATGTCGGAAGCTCCACGCTCTTCGGGTGCCCGTACATGGTGATCTTTGCCTGCTGCATGAAGGGCTCGAGCTCTGTGCCGATTTGCAAGGTACCGCCGCGTAGCAAGATGTAACTGGCCGACAACTCAATATCTTTGCGATCGAAGATAAGTGTGCCCTCAATCAGGATCAGGTAAAATCGGGGAAGGCTGACGTCCAGCAGAATCACCTGGCCCTCGGGGATTACCACGCTGGCAGTGCAATCCTTGTCATCGACCCACGAGCCACAACCTGTTGGCGGTACCCCACCACCCCATGTCGTACGAGCGGACCACGTATCGATGTACCAAAACATGGCAGTGTCCACCGGCGGCGAGGATCCGTGTCCCTGTACGGTAACAACCACGTGTTTCCGTCCGCCATGCATCACTCCAGAAGCTCCACTTACGCACTTGATCTGGACCAAATCACCAAGTGGCTCTGCTGATTGCACGCTGCACGGGAAATCACCAATCGTAACATTCAGGAGCGATGCATCAGACTGGGGAAAGCTTCCCGTGATTGTCACGTCGGTGCCGCCCGCGGTCGATCCACGCACGGGCTCGACAGCCGTAATCGCAGGCGTGAGCGAGGTTCGCACTGTCATGAAGTCATCTCTTGTAACCTCGGAAACAGCCATGGTCGAACACGCGGCGGTCGAAGCTGATCCAAACAAGGTGATCTCCCTGACGCCAAACTGGCTGCTGCCAGGCGCTGGGAAGTGCATGCTCACGCGCATGAACTGCCACTGAGAGTCCACCAACTCTCTGTAGGGCAGAGTAAGTTGATCCGTCTGCCCATCGCCGTCCATGACATGAAGCACTTCCACGTAGTGATCTCCATCCTGGGACAAATGGATTGAATATTCGGAAGCGTGATCATCAGTCCATTCGATTTGCACCTCTCGCACACTGTGCGCGCCAGTCAGGATCTCAACCTCAAGTACTGCATTCTCGGCCACTTTGGACAGCCAGTACGTGTCCCGAATCCCATCCACTGCCATGTAGCCAGGGTGGCCTGGGCCTCCACAGCAGGGAGTGAGTGCAGTTTTCGCCTTGTTGTCCTCAGCACCAGACCAGCCCGATGATTCTGCTGCAGATGCGAGACCCCATACAGGGTTCATCTGGGCGTTGCTACAGTAATCCGTATTGTACCGGTGGCCTGCAGTCGGGCAGCCCGGGGTATAGCGTTGTGATGGATTGTGGCGTTGAAAGCAAAACATCTCCGACTCGCAATCGTTATCGTTGTCACAATCACCATGGCATGCATCGCAGGGATTGTCCTGTGTACAAGCATCACCACCCAGGTACTTGACTGCACCATCGACCGGCAGTTTATCGGACACAGGGATCCAGAAATTTTCAACTGGCGCCTCCATCGCTTCGATTCCAACTTCACTGCGCGGCAAGTTGACGGGGACGTACGAATCCGCAGACCTGAGGCCGAAAAAGGGCTTCATTCCTCCCATGTATGCCGGGGTGTCGAAGATCTCCTCCGCGCTGCACAAACGAGCTCCTTGAGCAGCACAAAGCTCGTATGCGTCGGGAAATGTCAACAGGCTGCCACTGGGCTTTTCATACGCTTGCTTTCCGGTGCCTGCTCCTTCCGTCACAGAAGTGAGCACCAACGACTCGCGAGGACACGCAGATGAGCCAGAGATTTTAGCCCGGGGTCCTTGGACACCAAAAGAAATCTGGCAAGATTTGTCGAGGTGTGGTTGAACTGCCTCTATCGAAGTTGAATTGAGCACCAGTCGCAACTTGGGGCCATATTCCTTGCTATAGTCAGCGCTCAGCATCTGGCAAAGCTCTGTAGCAGGCGGTATCTGTTTCATCACAATGGTCAGGTTGCTTTTGGAACTCCAGCCGGGCCGTGAGAATACTACATTTAGTAGTGGACTTACGTCCACAGACTCATGCTCCTCTGCCATCCACTTCCAGGCGTGCTGCAACTGCCAATCTACGCTTATGTTTGTTCTCGCCCGCGATCCGAGACTGCCAGGCAGGGCGGGATCGAAACCATCGCTGGAATCTGAATCCTCAGCCCACATCTGAAAGACTGTACCTTGTGGACAAGGCTTCGCTGCGCGCACGTGCACTTGAGCTTCAGTTACCACAGCGCCTTGTGGAATGTCAAGACCCGTGAATCTGAAATAGGCTGTCTTTCGGAACCCACCTTCATCGTACCAGTCTCGCGCCCACGTATGGTACCGCTCTACAGTGGGCGCACTCGTCAACTCCGGCCAATCAAAGCCGATAATATCGCTATCCACGACAATTACTCCGTTTTCATCTTCAACGGCATCATCGTCCTCAGACACTACTTGCACTGCCCGCGTGTTCGAGCCAGGCGCCGACGGCACATCCGCCACCGCCCTTGAAAGGCACTCGAGACTCGAACTGTTGGCAGAAATGACGTCACATGGGCGATCACATATCTTCACATCAACGTTCCCTTCATCGATGCCGAACCCAGATCCCGTGAAGGTGAGAACAAGACCACCTCCGAATCCAATTTCGCTTGGATTCACAGATGTCAAGACAAGAGTCTGTCTGAACTTAGCGCCACCGCTTGGCACTGCGGCACGACCAACACCAACGATATGCAGTGAGACGTCGTACACGCCAGCAGCTTGTTCGGGCACGCTACAGGTAATAGTGTCCGTTGTACACGACACAATCTCGCACTTGCGGGCTCCAATCACAATTTCGTTTGCATCACAGTTCGCGTTGTTGAATCCAGATCCTTGTACAGTGAGCTCTGTGCCTGCTTGGCCAGAAGCCGGCTCAATGCCAGCGATTGCTGGCGACAAATTAAAGTTAAATTGGCACTGCGCAGAAGGACACAACGCCTTCTCATTTCCTATCAACACAGCAACAGGCTGCGCATCCTGCGCGACGTTCTCCACAAGGACCAAGTCTCTGATCCGAAAATCCTGCATACCCGCTTGCAGACCCTCCAGCTCCAAAACCACGAAGCGAGCATCTTGCGTCGCAATAGTCACCTGACACAAGCAAGCCCACAGTCGCAAAGGTCACCGACACAAGCAAGCCAACAAGCCAAGTACGAACTGCGCACACAGGACTGCTGCAACACTCGCGAGACGTGCTAGCACACACCTTGCTCGCTGTATCCCAAGACGAGGAGTTCGCCTGCAGCGCGGTCCACGGCAGCGCTTCAGTAACTTGATCACAGGCTGCTCCTAAACTCACCCGCATCTTCTGAGCAGTGGACTGCCCTGCCCAGTGTATCGCAACACCTGCAGCCAAGAGGATCGTTAGAGCGCGCGCAACCCCGTGCTTAAGCGAAAGAAACGAAAGCAAACAACAGACGCACTAACTGCCAGATAGCAAGGCAGCGAGGCAGCAAGACATACAGAGCGACAAAGAGATTGACTGACCGCTGAGGCTTCGAGGTGCTTTCAGGTCAATGGCAATCTTCAGCGCGTTCTGCCCATTCTTGGAATGCCATATTGTCAAAGGGTCGGAGTCGATCAGGAATCTTTCCAACGCGTCAAGTCCTTCGCTGCGAGGTGCGAGCATGATCACATTTCCAGAGCTGTCACTCGGACTGATTTCTCCCAAGCCATCAAACAGCGCCGATTCGCATGCCCGTAGACCAAATGAGCTAAAGTCGCACGCAGTGGTGGTGTTATAGTGCGCGCACTCTTGCAAAGGTTCCAACGCGTGACTTTCCGCGCCTGTTTGCTCTGCATCTGCCGCTTTGGGCGTTTCCACAATGATCGCCGTTGTGTTGCTACTTCGAACCGTGCATGTTTTGCCTCCAATCGACACTCTTGACGAGCCGCCTGGAAAGTTGCTTCCGGTCAAGGTTACAATCTGTCCACCGAAGCGCGATCCCGCAGCAGGTGTGATCCCAGAGAGTTCGAAGGAATATGACAAGAGTGGACAACATCCATGACTCGTGTGCGTCGCAAATCCCGTAGGGTACAGGACTGTCAAAAGATGTTTTCCCCCGCCGCCGGGCCCAACAACGCATGTGACTTGAGCATCGCTACTTGAAGTCACATTACACGGAATCGTTCCGATCTGTATACGTGGTTGCACCAGCGGAAGATTACTACCCGTCAGAGTGAGGACAGTGCCCTCACTTACTGTGAGCGGAGAAATCGTTTCCACAGAGGGCGTTTCGCTCAACAGGCTCTGCCACTGACATAAAGCACCCTCAGCGCTGCAGACTGCATCGATCCCATCCACCTGCATGCTGACACGCCAGGTGCCCGCAACGGACTGGCGCATCATGTCCAACTCGCATTCCAGAGTATCATCCTGAATATGACGCACTTTGCACGGGTGAGACCCCACAGAAACCTGGATGCGCCCAGCATCAGTTGTCACACCCGCGGCCGTGAGTGTCAAGACTGTGCCCCCTAGCATCGAACCGGCTGTCGGCTCGATGGATAAGATGGTCGATGTCAAGGTGAACATGATAGGCTCGACAGAACGTCCAAGATCGGAGAATTCAAGCACGACTTGCACGAGACCCATGGTATCCTCTCCGCCAACAGGCGCTTGAATGGAACAGACCAAAGAGGCATCCGTCCTCGATTGGATGGAGCACAATCTGGACCCGATTTTCACGATGGGCGCATCTTTCCCTAGTGAAAATCCTTGTCCGGTGATCGTCACATTGGTACCTGACCATCCGGTAAGTGGGGAAATGCCAAACACATTCGGGGTGCGGCTAGCCGAAAGCTGCATCGAGCAGGCGCCTGCACAGATTCCGTTGAAACCAGACATGCCTACCTTGAAGAGCGCATGCAGTGTTTGATCCGCAAATCGCGCGTGACCTCTCACACATGCGGAGGATAGAGCCGACGAGTAAATGAGAATTTCATCCAAGGACCCCTCAAAAAAGTGTGCACTATGGTTGGCCCCGTCCACGGGGCAAGGGAACTGCCCACCGTCGGCAACACATTCGCCGCCAATGCGTAGCGCGCTCTCCTGATTGGGTGCGAATGCCAACGGCTTGGTTGAATTTTTCGCTGCTCCGTCAATGTAGATTGTTTGCTCCAGCCCATCGAACGTCAGCGCAATATGCAGCAGGCGTTCCTGTGGTGCATCACACGCGGCATCAAGGACTGAGAATGTGGGCTGTGGCACGGGATCATTTGAGTGCCCAGTCCCCAGCCAGAATTGGCAGCGTCCATCCCCTGTCAGCAAAACTGCAAATCCGGAGCCATCCTGCCCAACAGATCGTATGATCGGCACGATGGCACTGGGCGTTTTAGGCAGGAGCAGCCAGAAGTCTATGGTAAACTTGGGGTTGTTGTGCTTCTCGTCAAAGGGTATCGCCGCGTAGGAGTTGTGAGCTTGGGAGAAGCTCATTGAATCCGATCCCGAGTTGGACAGAAAGCTCGGCACACGTGTCACTCCCAGAATCTGAGCTTTCGCGGACACCAAGTCTGTGTGTGCTGAAAGTCGAGTTACGGGCGTGAACAACCAGTCACTCCCTAGCAGTTGCGCGTAGGATTGCAAGTGCTCGGTCATTCTGGGCACCACCGCAATCATTTCGTCTGTAGAGTTGGAAATGTTCGTAACGCTGATTACATCACAGTTAACCATCTTTTCTGCCCTTGAATAGACCAAATTCACGTCGACCCCTGCGCCCAGACCGCTGATACTTGAATTGACAGAGAGCTGCTGCCTCTCTCGAAGAAGCTCTAAATCTTGACGCTTCCACGCTCGGTAGCCCTTTTTCGAATCAGTCGCCACGTTGGAGTCGTCACGCTCAAAGAGAATTTGCGAGCCATCGTTCAGCTGCACCTTGGCCACACTAAACCGCTGGTGCCAACAGGGTGGATTGACACCACTGCCTTGACCACACACAGCCAACGTTTCTGCGGGAACTTCGACTTGACAGAAGCCGGGCTTGAGGCCCAACATCCGTGCCTGTACACTCTCTCCATGTCAGAATCTGGAAATCAAAGGGAGCCGCATGCCCGTGAATCTGTCACAGCTCATAGATACTCTCGAAAGTCTCAACACGCACAGGGATGACTGAGATGCTCGCAGGTACCTCGGCATCGCACGTTCTGTGCAGGCGCTCCAACGAGGCGGGTTCCCCAAGATCGGCTGGCTTGGGCAGGCCAGATGGCCAGTACCACGTGTAATGATTCAGGAAGAGGTCTGCCGCGGTCACCGGACAGGCACCAGGATCCCAATCAATGTACAAAGGTGATGTACACCTTTCGACTCCCAGGCCTGCAACGCCCGTTCGAGTCATGCGGATCGCCCATTGGCGTGGGTAGGCCCGATTCAGGAGGCGCCCGGGCACGTTGTCCGCAACCACAACGTCGCACGCAACGACGGTCGGGAAGGTCATGACCGCATTTTCGACCTGTTCAGCCGTTGCGTCGACTGGCAGGGTGGCGACTCTGTCACACAAATCATATCCCAATTCAATCAGACACATCATGACACAACCAACACAATTCTGAAGCCAGCTACCAGGCTAATCGCTGCCATTTGTCACAACCCTGCAGCACGGCTAGTGTTGCAAGCCTAACGAACGCGCGTGGCAAGACATCGTTTTGGGAATGTTGTTTGTGGGCGCCCGTAGCACGCATGAATCATATTCACATCCCTACCTGCCATCCATCGCCATGGTAAAGGAACCCTGCGCCGAGGCAGTGCCTTGCTGAATCCTTGTCGTGGCAACTGTGCCACCAATCAACGAATCCTGCAGCGTTCCAGGCAATGCACGGGTCCCCTCGAATGCCAGGTACGTCACCACCCATACCGTTCTCGCAGGTTCGTCTACTCGTGCAACCTGGATGCCACCGGGAAAGATAGGCTCGAGGGCGGCTTGCGCGTCAGCAGCTGACGCAGTGCTGGAAATTGGCGCAGATGTAACGTTGGAGGCGTTTTGCAGTTGGAAGACTCCACTTGGCGCAACTCCTTGCACCTCTTCTGTGACGGTGGCATCGGTGTCTGCAACACAATCCTCCACAGATTGGCATTTTAAGACTTCCAAAGCTGCCACATTTCCAAGGCCCCCGCGAAAGACGACAGTGAGCATGTTCTGTTGTTTCGTGACTTGTACTTTGCCGCGCGTCAGCACTTTGTTGATCTCGTTCTCCACGATAGACTGGTCGGCAGATTTAGCGATCATCCCCGTCGCACTTACACTAACCACGAATTTAATGTGGGTAGCAGATGAACTGTCCAGATTCACCTTCTGAATCTCATCCACATATCCTCCAGTTAGCTCAATTGCATGAATCTCGTGCACGAGCGCCGCCTGGAAGACGCCCACGTTGTAGACCACCATACCTGCTATGCCCAGAGTGGCAGTCGCAGCAGCCCCCGATCCTGCTATCATACCTTCCCCACTTACGGTAACTTTGGCGCCTCCTCCAAGTCCAAATGTCGAGGGGGAAACGGCCGAGACACTCAAAAGGTACTCAAACGCCTGTGCAGCCTCTGGGTCTGACGCGCTTCCGGTCGCTAGATTGTGAACAGAAATGTCTACCACGGCCGGGGAGTTTGCACGCGTCTCGCAGACGATCAACGATAATGTTGTTGACATCACTTCACACTCTGTCTGCCCCAGGAGAACCTTCGCATCCGACACTGCGGCCGGAAAGTTGAGGCCTGAGAGGGATATGATGTCCCCCCCTCCCACCGAGCCCTCACTTGGCGAAATGCTAGTCACGCTTGGACGATCCACTGGCTGAAAATCAAAGAGATCAGACGCTTGGAACGACTGCGACCCAACGCCAACCGAAATTGAGGGGGAGCTCGAGCGTCGGGAGGACGGTCCCGGAGCCAGAGTGCACACAAGTTGGGTTGCGTTTACACTGGTTGGAGCGCAGGAGCCGCTGCCAATAGTCACAGCATTGTTTACGGCCACAGGATCAAAACCAACGCCGAAAACAGTGAGCACGATTGCGAGGCCAGGGTCAAAGGTCGACGGGACAACGCGCGTGATTTCCAGAGAGTAGTCAAATTCGAAGGTTCCATCTGATAGGCCATTTCCGGGCACCACGACGCTCACAGGATGTTGGCCCGCTTTGAGAAACGGCTGCGAAATTCTGCACGTCACCTGGGTAGCAGCCTCCGACTGAATTGCACAGGGGAGTCCTGCGACTTTCACGATGGTAGCGCCACCGGTACTTGAAGTGAGCCCGCTGCCTGACAGCGTAATGTCATAGACCCCGACTTCAACCTTGCTCTGCTCTCCAGTGTACTGTGGGGTCAGATCCTCGCGGAATTCGAACAGGCACTTTGACACATTGTTCACATCTAAATCGCAATCAGCCATCGCGTCATTCACGGACAAATCGACCCCAGGGTCATGTGCGACGCGTTGGAAGTAGTCTGCTGGCAGTGGGAAAATCTTTACACCACCGGCTTCCATTTCCTCCGCATCGGCGCGCGCACGCCTGCGATCTTCAGCTGAGTTAAGCGACGTCTCTATCATCGGCTGGTCACCTGGCCTTGAAGCAAATTGCACAACCCAACTGAAGCCCGCCTGGCATGTGCCGACTTGTGTCACCTTGGTCTCGCCCAATGTTGACAGCTCAGACAATTTGCTCTGGAGCTCATCTGCCGAGGCATACGGACTCACAGCTACCTCCTCTCCCTCAAAGCCCAGCACCAGCTCACCAGCCAGTGGCGCTGAGTGCTGTTGCACCTGCTTGATCTCGGCAAATTCCAGATTCTCCATGCTTTCCACATCGACTGCAAAATCAAGCGACAGACCATCCTGAATGGTGTGGCATCCCACAACATCCGTACTCAGCGTCACCTCCCATGCAACTTCCCCGGCATCCTGTCTTCGGTTCACGCTGATGAGCTGGAGCGGGTAAGATCCAATCGTGGGATATTGCGTCTGCGTGACGAGCCGGTCAGTGGGCGACAAGCTAAATTCGTCAATCCAAAAGGGATTACTGCCGTACGTGCCTCTCTGTACTTTGTCGAAATCATTATAGAAAAACTTGAGCCAGCCGACTGGGTGGTCAAAGCCAGGTTTATGCTCAAAGTCTTGGTCCGAGTCAGCGCGCTGGTTGAAGGCTTCGTGCAGATCGAAACATCCATAGCGCCAAGTATCATCCGCAATGATTCCAGACCACACGAACCACCCGGATGGAGGATCTTCAGGGCCGTTGATGTGGATGTTGTAGTGACCATGCTCGCCGGATTTTGACCCTCTAGATTTCGTGACACGCATATGCATTCCCACGTAGCTCGCCTCCGGAATCCTGCAGCCATTTCCACGTCAGCCAACGGAGCTAGACAACGATGATGAACGCTGAACGTTCGCCCCCACAAGACCGTGCACGCCAACGGGGCAGACACACGCGTGCAGTGGGCGCAAGTGGTTGACGAGAGTCGGATTGGATAGGTCTCACCTGTACGCCATACAAATGTAAGGAAATTCGGATGTCAGCCAACCCTGACTCGTTTTGCCACATTCTTTACACTCTGATCTACCGTCACCGTCTTCCATCCGCAAGTCTGTCCTCCCCCAGCGACCGGAATTATCAAGCAACCCAAACGTGTTGTGCATGTACAAAGAGCCCTTGCCGCAGAACGCTGTATCGCGCCTGATGCTGGGGCTAACACCATCGATGCTACGGAAGGGACCTGGCATTGCACAGCAGGTCAGATCCAATGTGCAGCAAGAGAGATGTACGGACAGAATGACCTGCTGTCACGCGTATGCTAGGGACAAACCATACCTTGATACGCCCCGAACAGGGATCTTGATTCAGCCTCAAAGAGTCCCTCGAACGTTGCAACCATCGGGAACGGTTGTCGCTCTTCCTTATTTGCTGCAGTATCCGCCCCGGCACCACAGAGAGGGATGCCACAGCTCTTCTTGTAGACATTTCCATTATTGTGGCGATAGAGGCACCACGGCCCAGCGTTATGAGGGTCGTTGTAGTCCTTCCACCAGTCTGGATTTCTGCACAGATTCTGGTCGAGGCCCGATGAAATCGCCAGCCACGGATCCCACTCTTTCCCAGCGTTGTGGTATTCAGCCAACGCCTCTTTCCAGTCCAGACACTCATCGCCATCCTAGGGAAAGAGAGAAGGGACACACACACGTTGACACGCAAAACACATCATCATTCAATCTACTTACAATCATCAGGACCGAGACACAAAGGACATTCAGCACACACAACACGGCAGGCGCTCGAGCTGATGCACCTCAGTCGTGCTTTTGAGACCCCTATACTCAAAGCCCGTGCCAAGACGGCAATCCGTGGCGGAGCCTGACGAGTCCTGCTCAAGAGGCATGTCGGCGGATGACGGGAAGGTCACTTCGCAGTTGGACAGCAGCTCACGCAGCACCGCCGCCATCTGGTCGCGAGAGGCATCGGCTGGAATGAGGCGGCTCTCTTTGCTCCCAAGTTGCAGTCTGAAGTGGCCTGTCGCGGGCGCTCCATTGCTGCCCCGCACGCTGAAGTTGTACACGGCGTACTGGCTGTCGATGCGCACGGAGATGAGCTGCTTTTCATCGATGGCCGCTGGCTTATCCTTCTCGTTGACATCCGTCGTGTGCAGCACAGCGGCGAGGCCAAAGTTGCCAGGGCCTCCAGAGTTTTTGTACCAGGCGTCCGTAAAGTACGCTGATCCCTTCTGCAGCTCAAGTTTGCGCGATCGACGAGAGTTTTCATGGACGACCCGATCCAACGGGACGAGGTGGTGCATCGGATCATACTTTGGAAACAGCCTGCCAAAGTCACGATCGGAATAGTGCCGTTTGGTGATCGCCGCCCTCTCCAGCACCTCCTGCGAGGAATTGCAAGGCGTGGGGGCAATCCACACTGCTGCTCTGTCATCCGCGTTGACGATCAGGGAATACGCCCCGGTGACAGGCGGGCGAAAGTAGCCGCGGAAGTTGCCGAGGTTGTCGGTGCCCAGATCTTTGTCCCTCTCATCAGACTCAAAAAGCTGGAGGAGAGTGTCGTGGACATTGGGAGCTGGCAACGAACTTTCGCTAGGAAGAGAGTCTGCGTCCCAGAGATGGTGCCCGGCGTACCATAGGCGACGATCAACACCTCGAGCACCAGGCTGCTCTGTGCCGGGCGTGAACGCTGGTCCAGCGGCTGAAGCGGCGCCCAGCACGCAGATTATCTTGGTCAGGGAGACGTCCTCCACCTCGCACCTGACACCGCTCACAACTACCTTGGCCGCCTCTTTATCGACGGTAAATCCGTCGCCGGACAGTGTGAGCTTGGCGCCACCTAACATGCCAGAGCTCGAAGGAGAGATGGAAGTGATGGTGGGGACATGCTGTAGCATGTAGCTCTCTCCCTCGTGATCAGTCTGCCACACAGCCTCATAGACGAAGGACTCACCCATGTGCATTTGTGAATCTTCCATGCTCATGCCTGCCACCCCCCACCCATCAGCCCCCCCACACCCTTGTGAGTCACTGCCTTGCCCATGCCAAAATGCTCTTGGGTACTGGGAGCGAATGCACCACAGGTCCTTTTGCGCAGGCCGAGGGGACAGGCATAGTAATGCGACTAAGAGACTGTACATTGTTCTAAGAGACTGTACATTGCTCGTGGCGACTAAGAGAGTGTATTGTTCGTGAGAGATTGTTTGGTTCGTGACCATTTGCAGTATGCTGCACTGAGTGTGATGGTATGTGGTATGCGGGATAGACCTAGTAAAGCGACAGACAGATTGTAGCGACCGCCCTCACGCGGCCCGTTAATCTGACAGATGAATTTGTTGACCTCTCGGTTCGCATCGTTATTGATATTGTAAATACCGAAGGGCTCCTCTGCACGTGCATTAAGGATGAAAGGGCAAACATATCAGGCATACACACAAGGTGCATATACGAGGCAGACGCGCAAGGCATGTATACAAGGTCTACATACAAGGTATACATATGCAGACCTACATGCCTACATGATGACATTATCCAGACCTACTGACATTGTGCACGCGACCTGCCCGTGGCGCACGTACGCATGCACGTATGCAATGCACACAAGAAACCACACACACACGCACGCACGCACACACACGCACTCACTCACTCACTCATTCACGCACTCTCTCGCACATACGGAGAGAGAGACAGGAAGTGCGGGGGGCAGGGGAAAGAGAAGCGAGTGCTTGTGGGGTCTGAGTCTCATTAGGATCAGAGACCCAAGGGCTCACACCATCGTGCCGATGCTGTCAATAAATCCTTCAATCAACCCTCCAGAGGAGCCTGGAGCACATACAGCGGTCTTAGACCG
>Ga0115006_10000368_pt1 | contig 24354 bp, 18 predicted proteins | sample ArcOceMetagenome_3_FD_88943 | JGI IMG/M metagenome (GOLD analysis project Ga0115006, IMG submission 88943) | Marine eukaryotic phytoplankton communities from Arctic Ocean - Arctic Ocean- Svalbard ARC20M Metagenome | ecosystem: Environmental > Aquatic > Marine > Oceanic | place: Arctic Ocean...
GATGGCTGTGCCACGCCCTCCGTCGAGCGGATATCGCCGGCGGTGGTCAGGGTCGACGGCCATGGCGGCTATGCGCCTTTGGCGCTAGAGCGAGGTCGCGATGCGTTGATCGCAGCGGCGCGGGAAAATGGCATTGCCGCGATGGCGCTGGTTAATCTGCATCACTTTGCCGCGCTCTGGGCAGAGGTCGAGCCGATTGCCGAGGCCGGATTAGTCGCCATGGCCTTTACCACCTACAAGCCTGCGGTGGTGCCAGCGGGTGCTAAGCAACCGCTGTTTGGCACCAACCCGATGTGCTTTGGCTGGCCGCGCGGCGATCGGCCACCGCTAGTGTTTGATCAGGCGTCCGCGGCGATGGCGCGCGGCGAGGTCATGATTGCCGCGCGCGACGGCCACCCGGTGCCGCTGGGCACTGGTGTTGATGCCGATGGCGAATTGACAACTGACGCGCAAAAAATTATCGATGGCGGCGCGCTGTTGCCGTTTGGCGGACACAAGGGCTCGACCATCGCCATGATGATCGAGCTGCTGGTGGCTGGCCTCACTGGTATGGATTTTAGCTACGAGGCGCAACAAAACGACAACAACGATGGCGGACCACCCAATGGCGGTGAATTTATGCTCGCGATCGACCCCAATCGATGCGGCGATGCGGATAATTGGTTGCAGCACTCGGAGGAGTTTTTGGCCCGTTTGAGCGGCATGCCCGGTGCCCATATTCCCGGTAATCGTCGCTACGCCAACCGCGCCGCGCACGCAAATGGCGGCATCGCCGTCAAACAGTCGGTGTACGACGCCTGCCAACAGTTTATGCGTCCAGCATAGCGTGCTGGGGTCTCCGGCTAGCAGATCGGTGCAGTCCAACGCCTAGTCGATCACTGCGCTCAAACCCAGTCGCTCAAGATGCTTGGGCGTTTCGTCGGTGATCGTTTCACGCATCGCCTCCGCCGCGGGTGACAGCGTCCAACCCCGGCGGCATAACAACCCGATGTGACGGGTTTCCGTTGGCAATAACGGTCGGCTGACTAAGCTGTCATCATTCAGCGGCATCGCTAGCGAGGGAAGAATACTAACGCCCAAATTGGCGTTCAGCATGGCGATCAAGGTGGTAATGTTGGGGAAGTCAAACCGTGAGGTGGCAATGTCTTGGCGGTTTTGCAGGGCCTGGGTGATGCCGCTGTCTAAAAACGTTGCTTGGTTTAATTGCTCCCAGGCGATCGGCCCGCTAGTTTCGGCGAGCTCATGGTCGCGGTGGCACACCAGTTGCAGTTGATCGGTAAAGAGCGGCGTGAAAGTTAGCTCTGGGTTTGGATTCCATAGACTGCCGAGTCCAAAATCAACTTCGTTGCGCTCGACCCGCTGCTGCACACCGCGAGAGCTGTCGTCGTCTAGGTGCAGGTGAATGCCCGGGTATTGGGTGGCGAAGGTCTTGATAATCGACGGCAGTAAATTGGTCGCTACCGACGGTAACACCGCCATACTCACATGACCCGCGCGGCGCTCGGCTGCGGCTCTGAGGTCGAATATGGCGGTATCAAAATCTCTTACCAAGCGCTCTGCCACTGGGATAAAATTTTCGCCCTCGGCGGTTGGACTGACGCGCCGGGTAGTGCGCTCGAGCAATTTGATACCAATAAACGACTCCAGTTGCTTGATCGCCAGGGTGATCGCGGGTTGGGTGCGCGACAGCTCTTTGGCGGCCTGATTAAAGCTACCCTGTCGGGCGACGATGATAAACGTGCGCAAATGCCGCAGGGTAATATTGAGGTGTTTCATGCGCGTTGACCGCCGTTATGTTTACCGTTGTGACACCGATTAGTGTCGTTTAATCAATTAATCGAAGAATATATTAGCTTGTCTTATTTATCTATAGAAATATTTGAATTGCATTGTTGCCGTCTAAGATAAAAAATAGCCCCTCTAAGATTTGTCCATAAGCGTTAATGCGCTGGGTACTCTGCACCTACGGACAATTTACCAGTTAATCGAGATGATGGAGACGGTACATGTCAGTCGGAGCGTTTAAGAATTTTATCGATGGTCAATGGGTCGCGGGTGAATCGGTCATCGCCAATATCAATCCGTCGGATACCAGCGACACCATTGGCGAGTATGCTCGGGCCACGGCTGCCGATGGTCTGGCGGCGATAGAAGCGGCCAATCGGGCGTTTGATGACTGGGCGCAGAGTGGCCTAGAACAGCGCAAGGCAATTCTCGATTTTATCGGCAATGAACTGATCGCTCGCAAGGACGAAATTGGTGCGGTACTGGCGCGCGAAGAGGGCAAAACCCTCGCCGAAGGCGTTGGCGAAGTCGGCCGCTCTGGTCAGTTCTTCCAGTATTATGCGGCAGAAACGCTGCGTTTGATGGGCGAGAACACCGCGTCGGTGCGGCCCGGTGTCGACGTCGACGTGCAGCGTGAACCGCTCGGTGTGGTGGCGATTGTTACGCCGTGGAATTTCCCGCTGGCGGTGGCGGCGTGGAAAGTCGCTCCGGCGCTCTGCTATGGCAATTGCGTGGTCTTGAAGCCGGCTGAATTAGTGCCTGCTAGCGCCTGGATGCTGGCCGAAATCATCAGTCGCAGTGGCCTGCCAGCGGGGGTTTTTAACTTGGTGATGGGCGCCGGTCGAGATGTCGGTGAGGCGTTGTGTACATCGTCGGATGTTCAGGCGGTGACCTTTACCGGATCGGTGGGGGTAGGGCGGCGCATTGCTCGCAACGCGATCGACAACATGGCCCGCGTGCAGCTTGAAATGGGCAGTAAAAATGCGTTGGTTGTGCTCGATGACGCCGACCTCGATACCGCAGTGCAGTGCGCGGTTGCCGGCGCCTATTTTGGCACAGGGCAAAAGTGTACCGCGTCGTCGCGACTGATCGTCGAGGCGGGTATCCACGATCAATTTGTCGCTCGAATGATCGCCGAAATCGATAAGCTAGTGGTTGGCAATGCCATGACGCCGGGGGTGCATATCGGCCCGGTGGTGGATGAACGCCAGTTGCAGCAAAACCTTGAATACATGCAGATCGCCTTGGCTGAGGGCGCTGAATTGGCCTGTGGTGGGGAGCGCTTGGCGTTGGACACCGATGGGTTCTTTATGTCGCCGGCGCTGTTTATCAATACCGACAACCAGATGCGAATCAATCGCGAAGAAGTCTTCGGCCCGCTCGCCTGCGTCATCAAAGTCGACGACTATGAGCGAGCGTTGGCGGTTTCTAACGATTCGGATTTTGGTCTGACCTCGGGCATTATTACTCAGTCGCTGGCCCGCGCGGCGCACTTTAAGCGGCATTCTAAATCGGGTTGTGTGATGGTCAACCTCCCCACTGCGGGCACCGATTATCACGTGCCGTTCGGCGGACGCAAAGCGTCCAGCTATGGCCCGCGCGAACAGGGACAGTACGCGAGAGATTTTTACACCATTATAAAAACCAATTACAGCAAACCCTACTAAACCTGTCGGTAGGGGATGGATAAGGGGCCGTCAACCGCGCTCGGTGATGACCTCGACTGGGTATTGATGGTACCTATCCAAAGATGATTTAGAGGTGATGTCAATGAAGCAAGATATGCTGATGATCGACTGTTTACAGTACATCAACTGGAACCGTGAATTGTTTGAAGAGGCACAACAAAGTGGTTTGAGCGCGATTCATGTGACCATTGCCTATTGGGAAAATATCCGTGAAACGCTCGAAAATATAGGCACCTGGAACCGGCATTTTATCGATCACAGCGATCTGATCATGCCAGTGCATCGGGCCAGCGATATTCTCGAGGCGCAACGCCTCGGTAAAGTCGGCATTGTCTTTGGTTTTCAAAACTGCTCGCCGATTGAAGACGATGTCAAGATGGTCGAGATACTGCACCAATTGGGTGTGCGGGTCATGCAGCTTACCTACAACAATCAGAGCCCACTGGCGACGGGTTGTTATGAGGCCGAGGATAGCGGTATCACGCGGTTTGGTCGCGAGGTAATCAAAGAGATGAATCGTGTTGGCATGATTATCGATATGTCCCACAGCGCCGAGCACTCAACCTTACAGGCGATTGAATTGTCCACTCGACCGATCGCTGTTACCCACGCCAACCCGACCTTTTTTCACGCGGCGCTGCGCAATAAATCTGACCAAGTATTGCGCGCTCTCGGCGAGTCCGGCGGTATGATCGGGTTCAGTCTGTATCCTTTTCACCTGGCTAATGGTGGCGACTGCACGCGCGATGAGTTTTGCAGCATGATAGCTAAAACCGCAGATATGATTGGTGTCGAACGCATTGGTATCGGCTCAGACCTATGCCAAAACTGGGGCTACGATACCCTCGAATGGATGCGCAGTGGTCGCTGGACGACTACCGTCGATCACGGCGAAGGTTCCGCGGCGAGTCGTGCATGGCCCAAGCAGCCGAGCTGGTTTCAGGGGTCTGGCGACATTGTGAATATCGCCGAGGGCCTGCGGGCGATTGGTTTCTCGGAAGCCGAAACCGCTCGGGTCATGGGTCAAAACTGGTTGGATTTTTTTGCGCTGTCGTTTTCGCCGAGCAAAGCCATTTAATCCGTCTCAAGGCACGTAACGAGTGGATTTTTAGCCGCCTGGTTAAGCCTGTCTGAGTGGCGCTAGCAGCCTTGAGCATTTTTTTTGAGAAATCGTAATTGCCGATGACGCAGGTGTGTAACAGGCGGTCGTAATTGCGCTCTAGTCTGGCAACATCGAGGGTTACACTGCAGTCCTATGGACATCTATCTTCCGCATTTGTTGAGCCTCCAAGAGGCCGCGTTTGAAGCGCCTCCCGAGGCCGCTGAGCCCGTTGCTGTGCTGCCTTTGGCGGATCGCGGCGAACTACCGATGCGGCCGGCGGAGCAAGTCATGCAGCTTGACCGCTTGGGTAGTTTTCACCAGTTTCGTCTGAGCTTTATGCGTACCTTGGTACGTCGTATGATGGCCGAAAAATGGTCGATCGAGAACGTCGCGTTCGACCTCGACAGTGGCGGTTATGGGACCGTCGTCTATCGTGTTCAGGCGCTCTATGGACGCTACAGTTTCGTGCTCTTTTCAAACTATCTCGACGACACCTTGCGCAACGATCGGGTAATCGCCAATCAGTGGGATCTGACCATGGCGCTGTGCGAGGGGTCGGTCGACCATGAACAGTTGGAGCAGTTGCGGACTAATATCCCCAAGCAGGAAGCGGGGCGCGTAGACTCACGGGTGTTGGTGTTGTCGCGGGCCAACAAAAGCGCCCGCAATTTTGATTATGTGGTCGACGAGCTGGCGCGCGGTGAGCAGCCCAATATCGATCGGATTGCCGAAGTCGGCTACCTCTACCGCACCACCGCTGCCTACGGTAGCGGCAAGCTTGGTATGGCCGATTGGGACAAGGTGCGCTCGGTACATCGCGATTTTGCCCGGCCATTTGCGGCAGAGATGTTTACTTGTTTCATGCTGCGCCACTTTAGTTTGCAGCAGGTGGAGTTTTTGGCTGCACAGCGAGCGCCCGCGACGGCGGTGGCCCTAGATGATCGGATCAAACGTTTTTTTGGTATTGGCAATTCAACCGGTCTCGGCATGGCGCCTTTTTTGATTAACCACCCCAAGTTGATTAATCAGTGGGTCGAGGTGCGCGAGACGGCGCTGGCGACGGTGATGCGTGACGGCCATTGCAGCGCTGAAAAAGTCGAAGAACTGCGCGGGTTTGTGTGTCGTGTCAGGCAGCATCTTGCAGAGATAGTGACTGAGGATGCCCTGCAGAAAGCGTCTAACGGGTTGGTGCACGACGAACTGCTGCAACTGTTGGCGTGGCTCGATGATTTTGGCCCCACGCTGACCGACTGGCAGCAACTCTCTGAACACGCCAGTCACTACTGGCGAGTTGAGACCCAAGAGTTGATCAACAGCCTGTTGATCGAACTGTTCCCAGAGTTGGTCGACGTGCTTGAGAACCATATGGATACCGATGAGCGTTACGATTGCATTCCTGAAATGCCAGTTTGTGATCTGCTGGCGAGTATCGAGCGGGCCTATGATTGGGCGTTGGAGTTTGATTTTTCGGAGCCGGTACAGCGCGGTATCTTCTGGTATCGCTCCGAGGAAAAAATGGAACCTCGACTGGGTCACACCGATATCGATGCGGGTGCGGACCGGCAGATGCAGTTGGTGGTTGCGCGCTCGGTGAGCGAGTGTTACCGCGCGTTGAACGCCTATCTCGGGGAATACCCCGACGATGATGTGGCGCGATTTTTAATGCGCCAACCGCAATATCGCGGAATCGTCTGTCGCATTCAGACTATGGCGCCGCTGCGTTATGGTGAAATTCGCGAAAACCTTGCCCACCGCGAGATTCTGCCGATGCACCTGTTGCGTTGTAAATTGTCATTTTTTGGCGTCAGTAAGTTTGATCCGCGCTCGCGCCTATGGGTGAGAAATACCATGTTTCAGGGCGCACCGTTGGTCTCAGATTTTTTATCGAGCGACGCGGCAAGCCTTGTTGATAGTTGGCAGTTTCCTGTCAAACCGGCGTTTTGAAGGCGTGCAGGCGCGGTGAAAGTCTCCAAGAATGAGCTGATTGCAGCGCTCAAAAAATCCTTTGAGGGCTTGGGGTTTCAGTATGGGGATTATCTTGACGCGGCCAACATGGTGGCCTGGGCGCAAATGCATGGACTCGATGGGCTGGGGCAGTTGTCTCTGGCGCTACCCTTTCTAGATTCAAAACCGCACAGTAGTCGCGCGTTGGAACCGGCGCCGTCGGAGTTCTGGGTGTTCGATGTCGAGGGCGACAGTATTTTGCTATGCGGTAGCCAAATAGTCGACATTGCCTGCTCTGTCGCACGTCGGCAATCGGCCGCCTGTGTACGCGTCGATAACTGCCACAACCGTCTGTTTGTGACCGAGCGATTGGCGAATGCTGCGCAGCGTGGATTGGCGACCATGGCCTGCTGGTCGACCTCGGGTACTTTTGAGGTAGTAGCGTTCGAGGCGCACGCCAGATATCCCAAAGTAACCCGTTTTGCAATCGATAAGCGAGACGCTGCAACCCGGCAGAGCCTCTTCGTGTTTTGTGGGCTGCCGACGGTGGATCTGCAGGTAATGCTAGAGAGCTTGGTGCCGGATGGTTGGAATGAGTTTGGCAACGGCACTGAGCTACATGACGACTTTTTTCGCAGCGCCTACGACGCGGCTCTGGATGGCGGCATCGACATGCCGGCGTCGCTGTGGTCGTCGTTTGATCGACTTACAGCGCGGGTGTTGGTGGAGTCGACCGAGACTTCTAGGGCCGGCGCTGGCGAATAGCGATAGCGCGCACTCGCGACTTAATCTTTGGATTTTTCCGCTTGTTGGATCAGCCAATCCTTAAATTTTTGCGCCTGGGATTGAATCGGCTTATTTGACGGTGTGGCCAAGAAAAACGACTCTGCCGCCGCGATCGACTCGTTAAAAGGCGCTATTAGACGGCCGCTCGCGAGCATTTCGGCGGCTAATGACGAGCGGCTAAGGGCGATACCGTGACCGTGGGCGGCCATCTCCATAGCGGTCATGAGTGAGTCGAAGTGAACGCCTTGCGATGCATCGATGCCGTGATAGCCAAGTTGTTTCAGCCAGTGACCCCACCCCTCCTCGTAACCGATCACGTGCAACAGACTGTAGTCGTTTAAGCTATTGGGTTGATCTGGAATGCTCTGTTGGTAGAGTAATTTCGGGCTGCACACCGGAACCAGTCGATCCCAAGTGAGTCGGTCACTGCTAAAGTCAGGCCAGTTGCCCTTGCCGTAGCGAATTTCTACGTCGGCCTCTGCGTCGGCACCGGTAACCCAGATGTTACTGGTAAAGCGCAGATCGATATCCGAATACTGATGGCGAAAGTCGGCCAGTCGCGGTGCCAACCAGGTATTAAAAAACACCAGGTTAACGCGCACGCTCAACGTGCGGCTGCGCTCTTTACCAAATACCTCATCGGTGATTACTGCGAGGTTTTCAATCGCTTCGCGCACCCCGGGAATATAGGCGCGCCCAGCATCGGTGAGCGCTAGACTTCGTGGCAGCCGTTTGAACAGGGCGCAACCCAATCGCGATTCGAGCCCTTTTATTTGCTGGCTGAGCGCGGCCTGTGTCATGTGCAACTCGGTGGCCGCCTGGGTAAAATTCAAGTGTCGGGCGGCGGCCTCAAAGGAGCGCAACCAGTTCAGTGGGGGCAACCTCTTTTTCATACTGCAGTCCTCTTGCGTTAGGTCGTATGGCTCTCGGGTGGATCGATCGACGCGCCGAGTTTGGACGCGGCACCATACAGTAAGTCGGCATGTTCAACTAGCTCATCGAGGCTTTTTCTCACCAGTGGCGCGTGAATAAAAAGGCAACCGCACAGACGCCGTTGACGATCTTTAATCGGCACCGCGCAACCCACCATTCCATCCACAAACTCTTCGTTATCGGTGGCTATTTTACGCTGTTTGATGGTGATCAAATCCGCTTCCAACTGCACTGGATCGACCAGCGTATTGCGAGCGTAGCGCTGTAGCGGCAGGCTGTCGATGATTTTTTCCCGGCGCTGTTTGGGCAGCGAACTCAGGTAGAGTTTGCCGCTGGCGGTGCACCACGCTGGGGTATGGCTGCCGATGCTGAGGTTCAGTTGCAGTGGCCAGTCGGATTGAACTCGGTCGTAGTACACCATGTGGCTACCATTGGGGATGGCGATGCCGCAGGTTTCGCCAATTTTTTCGGTCAACTGTTCCAATATCGCGCGGCGTACCGCGCTAAACCGTTGGTGGTGCAGAATGCCCCAGGCGACACCGTTCATACGCTCGCCAGGAACGATCATGCCGCGCAGGTTGGTCTGTACAAACCGATCGCTTTGCAATTGGTTGAGTAGCCGGTGAATGCTCGGTTTGGGGATTTCTAAAAGGCAGGCTAAATCGGCCGGCGATAGCGGTCTGTCGGCCTTCGAGACCGCTTCGATAATGCACATCGCGCGGGTCACCGCTGAACCGGTCTCTCTTGAGGGGGTGGTCATCGCATCAACTCGGCATGGAAAACAGCACACCCTCGCGGACGCCCGCAGACGGCCAGCGCTGGGTGATGGTCTTGCGCTTGGTGTAAAACCGCATAGCATCTGGGCCATAGGCGTGTAAATCGCCAAACAGCGAGCGCTTCCAACCGCCAAAACTGTGGTACGCGACAGGTACCGGCAGGGGTATATTAATGCCCACCATTCCGACTTGGATGTGATCGGAGAAATACCGCGCGGCCTCGCCATCGCGGGTAAAGATGCAGGTACCGTTGCCGTATTCGTGCGCGTCGATTAGATCCATGGCAGCTTGCATAGTATCGACTCTCATGACTTGCAGTACCGGGCCAAAAATCTCCGCGTTGTAACTGTCCATATCGGGCGTTACTCGGTCGATCAAGGTACCGCCGATATAAAAGCCGTGCTCGTGACCTGCGACCTTCGGGTAGCGTCCATCGACCACAATCTTTGCACCCTGTTGTTCCGCATGGTCAATGTGGCCGATAATTTTTTGTTGATGCTGACGCGTGATAACCGGGCCAAAATCGTTTTCGGGGTCGCTGTAGGGGCCAACTTTTAGGCCACTCATAGCGGCCTTCATTTTGCCGATCAACGCATCGCCAGCGGCATCGCCGACCGCCACCGCCACCGACAGTGCCATGCAGCGCTCGCCGGAGGAGCCAAAGGCAGCACCGAGCAATTGATTGACGGTGTTGTCCATGTCCGCATCTGGCATCACGATAGCGTGGTTTTTAGCGCCACCGAGCGCCTGACAGCGCTTGCCATTGGCGCTGGCGGTGGCGTAGATATATTCGGCAATAGGCGTTGAGCCCACAAAGCTAACCGCCTTGATGCGATCGTCACCGAGCAGCGTGTCGACCGCTTCTCGATCGCCATTCACCACATTCATCACCCCGTCGGGAAGGCCCGCCTGCTGCAGCAGTGAAGCAATATAAAGCGTTGAACTCGGATCGCGTTCGGAGGGCTTGAGGATAAAACAGTTGCCACAGACGATCGCCATCGGGTACATCCATAGCGGCACCATAGCGGGAAAGTTAAACGGCGTGATACCGGCGACGACACCGAGCGGTTGGAACTCGCTCCATGAGTCGATATCGGGAGCGACGTTTTTGCTGTGTTCGCCCTTGAGTAATTCTGGTGCGCAGCAGGCGTATTCGACGTTTTCGATACCGCGCTGTAATTCTCCGGCGGCGTCATGGGCGATTTTTCCATGCTCTTCACCGATGAGTTGGCAGATTTTGTCGGCATGTTGCTCCAGCAGATCTTTGAATTTGAACATCACGCGCGCGCGCTTGATCGCCGGTGTGTTGCGCCATGCCGGAAAGGCTGCATTGGCCGCGGCGATGGCTTCTTCGACGGTGGCCTTGGACGCCAGCAATACCTGTTTATCCGCTTCGCCGGTCGAGGGGTTGAAAACCTCCTGGGTGCGTTCGCCGTTTAGCGTCACTGCGCCATTAATTAAATGTCCTACTCGTTTCATTGTGCTCTCCTTTAAGGCGCGAGTGTTACCAAAGTTGTTTGTAAATTTCGATGATGTCATCGGCGCTCGGTACGCGTGGATTATTTGCCGGTGATCCCGACGCCAATGCCTGATCAGCCTTGATGCTGAGATTGGCAAAAAATTGGCTGCGAGAAATGCCGAACTCTGCCGGCGTCGGTACCTCTAGTTCGCGGTTGATCGCGTAGAGTTCGGCCATCAACCGTTGGTTGGCGCTGGCGTCGCTGTCGCTGGCTTGTGCAATGCCCATGGCCCGCGCGGCATTGGCGTATCGGTGCTCGGCTGCCGGTATTGAATACTCGGTGACCGCTGGCAGTAACATGGCGTTGGAGAGACCATGGGGAACATGATAAAAGGCGCCGATCGGACGACTCATACCGTGCACCAGCGCGACTGACGCGTTTGAAAAGGCGATGCCGGCAAGCGTCGATCCTAGCATCATCGCCTCGCGAGCCTCGCGGTCTTGGCCGTTGTTAAACACCCGACGTAAATTAGGCGCCAGTAGTTTCATCGCGGCCACCGCTTGGATGTCGCTAAAGGCGTTGGCCTTTTTACTGACGTAGGCCTCTAGCGCATGGGTCAGTGCATCGATGCCGGTATCGGCAGTGGTGCGCGCGGGCACGCTCAGGGTCAGCTCATAGTCGACCAGGGCGACGGTTGGCATAAAGCCAATGCCCACGCAGAGCATTTTTTCGTCGTTAGTATCGTCGGTAATCACGGTCACGCGCGTCGCTTCAGAACCGGTACCGGCGGTGGTCGGAATGGCGATGATCGGCAAGCCCGGTTCGGTGACCAGTCGGGGGAATTTGTAATCGCGCATCTGGCCACCATATTTACCAAGAATACTGATCGCCTTGGCGCTATCGATAGGGCTGCCGCCACCGAGTCCGATAATGACGTCGTACTGGCCATTTTTAACCAGCTCTACGCCGGCCTCTATCGAGCGCGTGGTCGGTTCTGGAACGGTCTCATCGAACACATCCGAATCAATGTTCATGGCGCTCAAGTCAGCTCGAACGCGCTCTACATAACCCAGTTGCAGCATGATTTTATCGGTCACGATGAGCGGCCGTTGACAATTCATGTCTTTGACCATCGCGCCAATTTTACGGCTCGCACCGGCGCCTATTTCGAGAATTCGCGGCAGAATTATTTGTGTCGACATGCTCACTCCAACGGATAGTTCACTGTGGCTTGTGCCGCATTTTCGGATGCGCGGCGAGGTTTTATATCAGGTGGTGATGGTAACGATGTGCTGCGTTAATATCCACTATAACGATACATATTGTATTGATTTTTTGGTTAAAGTAACTATAAAAAAAGTCGTGCCTGAGGCTAATTTTTAATTGATGGCGGGCCTAAAAATCCCCAATTACTATGCCGCCATAACGACAATGAAAGACCGTAAGGGGCACCCGAAATGCAGCTTCACTCCCAACTTCCACTGGTCGGAGTTCGCGTCGTCGACTTTGGACAACAGATCGCTGGCCCCGCGGTGGCGATGGTACTGGCGGATCTCGGCGCGACGGTGATTCATATCGACCCGCCCACAGGACCGCAGTGGCAACATCCGGCGAACGCAATTTTAAATCGTAACAAAAGTTGCTTGAACCTCGATTTAAAATCCACCGAGGGCTTGGCACAGGCAAAAACCCTGATCGACAGCGCGGACATAGTGATCGAATCTTTTCGTCCCGGTTGCATGGCTAAACTGGGTTTAGACTTTGGTCAGCTGTGCGCTGCGAACCCCCGATTGATCGCGCTATCGATGCCGGGTTTCGCTAGCAATGACCAACTGCGCAGCGAGTGGAAGGCGACCGAAGCGGTGGTTGCTGCGACTGCCGGCGCGTTTACCGATATGGGCTTTAACCGCATATTGATGGGTCTCAATCCATGCTTCTCGCCGCTCCCACTGGGTTCTGCCTACGCCACTTGCCTGGCGGCCGGTGCATTGGCTCTGGCGCTGTTCGGCCGCGAAAGAACTACTCGCGGCGACTGTATAGAAGTACCGGTGATCGCCGCCATGATGGAGGGTCTGTCGTACAACTCTTACGTGGTCGACGATTTACCCGAGCGTTATAAAACCATGCGTGAATTGGAGATCGAGCGGCGGCGAGCACAGCAGATGCCCATGGATGTCAGTTATGCTGATTTGCAGGAGTACCTCGATCCCTTTTACCGCACCTATGAATGCGCTGAAGGCAGTAAGTTTTATTGCGTTTGCCCGTCTCATCGTACCCATGCCAAGCGCTGTTTAGAGGTTTTGGGCCTGTACGAAGAATTGCTGGCCGAGGGGTTGCCCGATATTTCCGATCTTCACGCACCGGTGAGTCAGTGGGACGGCGAGACCTCGATTGGGGTCTATCCACTGCCCAAAAAATGGGCTGATATTTTAGCCGAAAAAATGAAATTGGTGTTTATTACTAAAACGGCCGATGAATGGGGAACGATTTTTGGTGAGGCACAAATCCCTGGAGCCCCGCACGCGACGACTCGGCAGTGGCTCAACAGTGAGCATTGCAACACAGCAGGTCTCACCGTCGATGTCCTCGACTCGGAATATGGCCTGATGAAACAACCCGGCCCGATCGTTTGGTTGGAGGAATCCGCGCATCTGATGGCCGCGCCGATGGCGCGTCGTTACGTGACTTATGATCAGGCGCTCGAACAATTGCGCAGCCTCGCAACCGCCGATCAATCTGCGTCGCAATTGCCCCCCGAGACTCGTCAAGCAGCGTCTGAACCGACCCCTCAGGGTTGGTTGCATGGGGTACGCATTCTCGATCTGACCAACGTTATAGCCGGGCCGCACTCGACTGCCTTTTTGGCGCGCTTTGGCGCGGAGGTGATTAAGCTCGAGCCAGTAACGCCCAGTTACGATCCGCTCATCGGGACACTGTTTGCCTTTCAATCCGATATGGGCAAGCGCAGCGGACTGTTAGATATCAATAGCGCCGAAGGCCGCGAGGCGTTTGAACGATTGGTACGCAGCGTCGATGTGTTGGTTATCAACGCTGCCGAACGGCAGATGATGCCGCTCGGGATGGATCGCGATAGCCTGGCTGCGATCAACCCTGAATTGATTTTCTGTCGGCTCGACTGTTTTGGTGGTCCACGACCGGGACCGAAGAGCGATTACATTGGTTACGACGATATCATCCAGGCCAACAGTGGGATTATGTCGCGATTTGGCGGCGTAGATACGCCAGAAGAGCACGCGCATCTGGGAACATTAGACGTTAACTGTGGCTTTGCTGCGGGTTTGATCATCGCGGTGGCCCTCTATCAGCGCGAAAAGACCGGTGTGCCCTCGCGGGCGCGTACCTCGCTGTCTGCGGTGACCAACTTGGCGCAATTGCCATTTTGCTTCGATTATACCGATCTGGCGGATTTCAACGAGCCGAGTGGGCGCAGCGCGATGGGTAACCATGCGCTGTCGCATTTTTACCAAACCTGGGACGATTGGTTGTTTATTGATGCCAGCAGCGCCGATCTTGAGACCATGGAGCGTCGTGTGCCGGGGCTGCAGGGGATTACCGTTACGGCAGATATTCAGACCTTTCTGACGGTGGCGTTTCAGCAGGCGTCGACTGCCGAGTGGATGGCGCGCTTTGTGGCGGCCGATATCGCCGCGGCTCAACCGCTGTCGATCGAGACGTTGCGCCAGCGCTATGGCCGCCCAGCCGATGGACAGGTCGGTATAGATCGAGGCAGTTTTGCGTTTTCGGTACACGCCGATCACCCCAGCGGACATTGTTTAACGCAGGTTGATCACTACGCAATCAGGCCCACGCGCAGTGCTATTGTAGCCATCGCGCCGAGCGAGCGGCACGGCCACTCGACCCGCCAGATTCTTGCTTCGATCGATTATTCCGAGGCACAAATTGACTCGATGCTGGCGCGCAATATTGCTTCGTTGGGGTGGAGTTTAGAGCACTTGCCCTCCGATCATGGCAGTCATCCGCAACCCGTCGACCGACCGGTCAAGGTTGCGTTGCAGGTGCATCCATCGAACCTCGATCAAGCGCCAATCTACGAGCGCGATTTTTGATCGCGCCGGCAAGGCACAAAGGGCGTTACTTACAGGTCATAAGCCTGAGTCGATAGTCGAGGCTTAAATAGTGGGCATCTCGGTGATCGAAAACGCTTGATTACCCAACCAAGGTGCGATGCTCATAAGTTGCGGTACGATTTCGTCGCGGTACAGGGAGCGGCAAACCTCTGCGCTGACCCGCGGTAATTCACCGAGTTCATCGGGGCGGCTGAGCAGCGTTAGATAGCGTGCATGGTTGCCGGTAGCGAGTTGCATGACGCGAATATTTTGCAGTAATTCAGGGTAGCGCACGATGCATAGCCCGGTGACAATCGACCAACCGTGGCCGGACTGCACAAAGCGCAGCAGCGTCTGAGTGCTGTCCAGTTCGTAGTCGCTGTGCAGAGTGATGTCCATGCGCCGAGCGATTAAGTCGGTGAGTGCGCCGAGGCGCGATTGCCGATTGTACTGAATAAACGGCAGGGTGTCGGCCAGCGTCTGGATGTCGACCGACCCGTCGCGGCTGAATTTTTCCGGGACGATGATCACGAAAGGATCGCGCAGCAACGGGAAGCGTTGCAACTGCGGATGTTGATCGAGTGGATCGCCGGTGATTAAAATGTCGAGGTCGCGATTCAGCAGCGCCTGCGTTAGGGGCGAGACCAAGCCGGTGCGCAACGCCAGCTTGGAAGTAAAGGGCTTCAACTGTTGCATAAACTGCACCCCGGCAACATCGCAAAACGAATCCACCATACCGACGTTTAACGGGATCAATCCGCCCTTAGAGGCCAAGCGGACTTCGGCCAGCATGCGCTGAGTGTCGGTGATAACCTGATGGGCGTAGTCTTTCAGCACTTGACCACTGGGCGTGAGTTTGATCGGACGCGAACGAGTGATAACCAGTTGGGTATCGGTTTGAATCTCGAGTTGTTTGATGGTTTGCGAGACCGCAGATTGGGTGATACCGAGTTGCTCCGCCGCTTGCGTCAGGGTCTGCGACGTGGCGACCGCGGCAAATATCTTCAGCGCGCTAATCTCTATGTTTTTATTATTTTTCATGCTGCGAGTATAAGCGAATTATTCATCTTTGCTGCGATTTTGGCGCTAGCGATTGTTGGCCAGGGCCTCGAGACCCACGGGGGAGCCCCGGTGCTCTGCCATCGCATCCAACAAACTGTCCCAAAGGTACTCTACCGAACTACTATCGCTAAAGATGGCGTAGTTGGTTAGGTTGCCGATGTCCGAACGCAGAATAATGGCGTTGATTTTCGCCAGCGACGTCTGGGCGATCTGACCATTCTCAAAGTGTTGCGGTCGCAGGTCTACGGCGCAAACCTTGGCCAGCGTGTCGGCTGCATGCGATCCACACAGCGCTAGCCAACTGTGGCTGTCGGCGCGCGGCAGCGGGTAAACGCGCTCTGGGCGATCGGCTGCGGCGAGGCGATCGATCAACGGCGAATGTCCACTGTAATCGCCGATCATCAGTAGTTCGCTGGACGACAGGCGAGCGACCAGTGTGCCGTCTGGTTGCTCGCTTGCCCAGTTCGGTTGGTGCGGCAGATGCACCCCGCATTGTTCTGCCCAGGCCGGCGTGCCCGCGCCTTTAAAGCCGACACGGGGTAGGGTAGATAGATCGGCAAGCCCAAGGCTTTGGGCTTGGGTGGCCTCATCGCTGGCATAATGGTGCACCGCTATGGCCTCGCCAAAGCGGTGAAATTCTGCGCCGAGTTGGCTGTGGCGTCGATAGAGTGAACTGCGACGCGAGGTCTGCGTTGGCGAGATGGATGGATCCATGGCTAGAGTTCCTGTCGTCGGTTATCGGCATCGTAGAACGGCAGATCGACGACCGTGGCGACCACCAAAACGCCGCCACTCGATTTGATGGTGAAGTTGCCGCCGGTCTCGGCGCAATTTGGCGGCACATAGGCGAGGCCAATGGGCTTGCCAAGGGTCGGCGAATAGTTCACCGAAGTCACCCGCCCGGTCATTTTATCGCCGTCTACAACTAGATGACTCTCCAGCGGAATCGGCGCCGTCGGGTCGTCGATGACAAAACCCACCAGGCAGCGTTTGAGTGGTAGCCTGCCGAGTTCTTGGAGGGTCCGGCCACCGACAAAAAACGGCTTCAGTTTGGACACCGCCCAACCCATTTGCACCTCGGTGGGGTTTGACATCGCGTCGGTGTCTTGGCCGATAATAATATGCCCCTTTTCCAAGCGCAGCAGCCGCTGTGCCTCGACGCCAAAGGGTGCTATCGCGCAATCCTCGCCAGCGTTGATCAGCGCATCCCAGAGCGCTTCGCCGGCGTGCTGGGGTACGTGCACTTCATAGCCAAGTTCACCCACAAACCCAACCCGTATGACCCGCGCGGCGATGCCTGCGACAGTGCCCTCACGAACCCCCATGTAGGGAAACGCCGCGGCGCTGAGATCAATATCTGTGCACAGTTTGGCGAGCACTTTGCGCGCGTTCGGCCCGGCAATGTTGACCCCTGCATAGGCCGACGTGACGTTGGCTATATCGACATCCAACCGCCATTGGGCATTCCATTTAAGCATGCTCTGATAGACGCGATCGGCACCGCCAGTGGTTGCGGTTACATAGTAGTGTTGCTCGCCAAAGCGGCAGGCGACGCCATCGTCGATGACGACACCGGCCTCGTTGGTCAGCAACGCATATCGAGCTCGACCGACCGGCTGTTTGAGGAAACCGAAGGTGTAAAAACGGTTTAAAAACTCACCGGCATCGACACCGCGGACTTCGATACCGCCGAGGGTGGACACGTCGATGAGGCCGACATTGTTACGCACGTTGTCGACCTCGCGCTGAATACAGTCTTCTCGCGCCGGTGCCTGGCCATAATACGCCGGCCGATACCAGGCACCCGCTTGCAGCATCTGGGCGCCGCTCTCGAGGTGTCGATAGTGCATATTACTGCGCCTTGCTGGATAAAAACTGCGTCCAGCGCTGTGCGCCAGATGTTCCGCCGAAAAGGGCGGGCGTGCCGTAGTTACCCCGGTTTGCGCGACTGTTCGCTCGGTAGCATCGGCCACTAGCCGGGCGGTGGCGAGTGCCGAATGACGCCCTTGCGAGGGCCCCATGCCACAGGTCGAATAGCGTTTTACCAGTTGTATATGTTGGTAGCCGTCGCGCGTCGCGTTGACGATATCGGCAATCTGTAAATCTTCATCGAAGTCGACAAACTCGCAACCCTTGGGGTGGGCAAAAATCGGCCAGGGGTGGTTTGGGCTCTGGGTTTGCTGGTGGACCACCGCGCTCGGCACCTCGCGTCGATCGACATCGAGGGCCTGGGTGGCGATGATTGCGGCCCGCTCAGCGTCGCTTATAACGTCTTCAAGGTGCCAATAACCGTTGACCGAGCCCGCGGTATAACAGTTCTCGGGGCAGTCACTGAGGGTAAACATGGCGCTGTCGTCGTCGTAGCTTAGGCGTCCGCCGGCTTGGCAGATCAGTTGATAGGTGGGGGTGTAACCCACCGACATGCACAGCGTATCGCAGTTGATTGTTTCAGACTCAGTTGCGCAGTGTCCCCGGTCGACAATCTTGCGCACATCGACCGAGCCCAGATGCAAGCGACTGGCGTTGCGTTTGGCGGCATAGACGGCGTGACCAACCTTGACCGATATACCCAAGCTACTGACATGCTCGGCGATGGCGTCATAGACCGGAGCGTCTCGTAAGTCGACGATGGCTTTGACCTCGACGCCGGCATCGATCAGATCCAGTGCGACGGCATAGCCGTCATTGTTGCCGGTTAATACCACCGCCGATTGGCCCGGCCGCACCGCGTAGAGCTTGATAAGCCGTTGGGCTGCGCTGCCGAGCATCACGCCGGGCAGATCGTTATTATGAAAAATGGCCGGTTGTTCGATGGCGCCGACGCAGAGGATGGTTTGTTTGGCGCGCACCTTGTAGAGGCGTTTGCGACAAATAATCGGTAGCCAATTGTCGCTGAACCAGCCGTTGCAGGTGGCCTCGCTCATGGCGACAATCTTTGCGTTGGCTTTCACCCGAGCCACCAGCGCATCTCGGACACGGCCCGATTGGGTGCCTTCAGCGTCGTTGCGTGCGTAGTTTAGCGAGCCGCCTAGGCGGACGTTTTCGTCGACTAGCAGGACCGATGCACCGCTATCCGCCGCGGCCAGTGCAGCCGCCAGACCGGCGGGTCCGCCACCGACAACGGCTACGTCATAAAATTGATATTGTTTGTCATGATAATCGGCTTGATAGTTTTGGTCGATTCTGCCTAAGCCGGCTCTGTGTCGAAAGAATGGCGCCCACTTTTGCCACATACCTCGCGGTTTAAAAAACGCTTTGTAGTAAAACGCCACCGGTAAAAACCGCGATACTAATCCAAGTACAGCGTTTCTATCGCGGGTCAGGCTGCCGCTGTAATTCTGACCCATGACCTTGAGTCCGGGGCTTATATCGATGCGATCCGCCAGTGCGTTGGGGTCCGAGGGCAACTGAACCATGCTGTTGGCATCTTGGCCGGCCATGGTCAGCACGCCGCGCGGCCGGTGATATTTAAATGAGCGACTGAGCAACCATTGGTTGTTGGCCGCCAGAGCGCTGGCAACGGTGTCGCCGGCATAACCGCTGATGGTTTTTTTCTCAAAGCTGAACTCGACCGTCTGGTTGCGATCGATCAGCGTGCCAAACGGGCTGGGTAGCCTATTGTCGACGGTCATTTGCGCGCCTCGGGTGTTGTGACCGCGGGAAAATCTATGCGCTGATTGTAGACTTGATCGCAGTCAAAGGTTCGGAGTACCTCGTCGGTCAGGGTGTTGCGTTCGGCCAAAAACCAATATGAGCTGGCGTTGTGGCACCACCACTCGGTCACCACGCCGGCGGTATTGTGGTGAAAGAAAACGTGCTCGGCCCATTCCCGCGCCGAGGCATCGGCATGATCTGGGGTTGGATGGTACTCGCCGCCATAGGTAAATTCAGACATGTTGCGAGGACCATTTAACGGGCAGGTTAGAATTTTCATGCGTGGTTCCCCTAGTGACTGGCTGCGGTTGCGCCGGCTTCGTTGATTTGTTCAAAGCGATAAAAGCGCTCGAGAGCAAACGGCGCGATAATATCCGGAACCTTTTGGGTGGCGACCAATTCTGCCATGCTGACACCGCAGATGGGGGTGGCCTTAAAGCCCCAAGTGCCCCAACCGGCGTCTAGATAATAGTTTTCTACCGGCGAAAGCCCCATGATCGGGCTGTAGTCGGGCGTCATATCTGTGGTCCCCGCCCACTGGCGAAGTAATCGCGCTTGGGCTAAAAATGGGAACAGCTCCAGCGCGGCGGCGCTCAATGACTCGCGCTGTTCGAGGGTTGCGCGGGTGTTGTACAACGGCGAGGGATCGGAGCCACCGCCAATCACAAATTCCCCGCGCGAGGTCTGGTGCACGTAGACGTGCACGTGGGGTGAACTGACGTGCGGTGTTAGCAGTGGTTTGTAGGGTTGAGTGACCATCGCTTGGAGGGGATAGGAGTGAATCGGCAGTTTGATACCGGCCATGTTAGCGACCACCGAACTGGCGCCGGCTACCGCTTGAACGACCGCACCACAGCCGACGCGGCCACGGTTTGTTCGCACTGCACTAACCCGCCCGGCAGTGATTTCGACGTCCTGCACCTCGGTGAGCTGGTGGAGTTCTACGCCGCGTTGGCATGCACCCCTCGCATAACCCCAGACCACTGCGTCGTGCCGGGCCGTAGCGCCATCGGCGTGCCACAGGCCGGCCATTATGGGGAAGCGGGCATCCTCGGCCATCCTCAGGTTGGGCACCAGTTCGGCGATCTGCTGGCGATCGACCAACTCCGAGCGCACGCCCATATGCTTGTTGACCTCGGCGCGCCAGCGAAAGCTACGAACTGCCGCATCGCTGTGAGCGAGCGTCAGTTGCCCGCGATTCTCAAGCATCACGTTGTAGTCAAATTCATTGCTCAGGTTTTGCCACAGCTTGACCGACTCACGGTAAAATCTAACGCCTTCTTCGGTGAGGTAGTTGGAGCGAATGACCGCCGTATTGCGCGCCGTATTACCGCCGCCTAGGTAGCTTTTTTCGAGTATGGCGACGTTGGTGATGCCATGGTATTTGGCCAAGTGATAGGCGATGCCTGTGCCGTGTCCTCCGGCCCCAATGATCACTACATCGTAGTGCTTTTTGAGATCGCCCGGGGGGCTGAAGTGCTGTTGCGCTGGGTACTCGCTGCTCAACCCGTATTTAAGTAATCCAAATGGCATATTATCTCCACGCTGACACGGCGGCTTAACCGCCGTGAAAAACCACGGTCTTGTTGCCGTCGAGAAATACCCGGCGTTCGATGTGGTAGGTGATGGCTTTGGCCAGCGCAATAGATTCATTATCGCGGCCTACCCGAACCAAGTGCTCGGGTTTGTAATTGTGATCTACGCGGGTCAACATTTGTTCAATAATAGGCCCCTCATCTAAGTCAGAGGTGACGTAGTGCGCGGTTGCACCGATGACTTTGACACCGCGATCAAAGGCTTGATGGTAGGGTTTGGCGCCTTTGAATCCGGGTAAAAACGAATGGTGAATGTTGATGCACTTACCCGACAACTGCTCGGTCAGATCGTTCGACAGAATTTGCATGTAGCGTGCTAAAACCACCAACTCGGTAGCGGTCTCATCGACGATCTCCATCAGCCGTTGCTCTTGCCTCGGTTTGGTGTCGCGAGTGACTGGCAGATGGATGAATCGCAATCCCTCGCGCTCAACCATGGGCCGGAGGTCGGTATGATTTGAGACCACCGCGGTGATCTGCATATTGAATTCGCCTTTGCGCAGGCGGTAGAGAATGTCGTCGAGGCAGTGGTCGTACTTTGACACCATAATGAGCGTTTTTACCGGCACCTTGGGGTCGTGAATTTGCCATTGCATGGCAAATTCCGCGGCGACCGACGCAAACGCCCGTCGAATTTCGTCGATTTCAGGTGACCCATGCTGCGGCCTAAACACTGCGCGCATGAAGAATATGTCGGTCGATTCATCGTCAAACTGTTCCAGAGCGCAAATATAACAGTTGCGCTGGGCCAGATAGCCGGTGACTGCGGCGACCACGCCGCTGCCGGCGCGACAGGTTCCGGTGAAGATATAGTTGTTTATGTCGTCTGGCATACTGCTCATGGTGGTTACTCATCTGTCGGGTAAGTTTTGCGTACATCCGCCCAGTGATTGCGCTTGATCCGCTAGCGATGCTTTGTCAGCGACGCGATGATGCCTGTAACGGGATTGCTCGGTCAAGGGCAATTAGCCAGTCTACTGATTGCCGATACCCGCTCTTATGCAAGGCTTTATCGGACATTCGGCATTTTTGCCGACCGCTTTGACGTCAGTCTTCCGGCAAATGCCACGAACATGGCCTGATGGTCGACAAACCGGTGTTGCGAGGGCTACCGTGGTGCTCAGAATCGACGGTGATCAGAGCGCCATTGCCGGTTGAACTTGCTGGGCTAAAACCGGCTGCAAAGCCAACAATAACGCTTTTAAACTCCGATTTTCGAGGGAGATTTTTTTGCATCGCGGCCACATTTAATGATAAATTTACGATGTTTATGATTGCTTCGACCACATGCACCGAAGGATTGGGATGAAAAAGGCAGGATGTCATGAAAACTGAAATTGTTACTGAAGAAGAAATGAGGGCTCTACTGCCCGCCTATGAGGTTGAGGACGAATATTTCGACCGTATCAGGGAAAAAATCTTTATCCGTACCGCGGTCATCGTCGCGCTCTTTATCGTGCGATTACTGATGATTGTTGTGTATCCTGAGTTTCATATTACTGCGTTTTTTCAAAATGATCATGTCGGGGGCACCGAGCAGATCGAAAACATTATGCTCTTCAGAATGTCGGTGTTAATCCCATTTTCGGTGATTTACATCGTTAGCGTCTGGAAGAACCTGTATTTTCGTACGGTGACCGTAGTGTCACTGATCATCGTTTCGAGTATCCTGTGGAGCGATATGGAACAGCATCTGGGCTCATTCTTGTCGGAGGCGACTGCCTTTGTCTGGGCGGCATGGGCAATACGGATCTCCCTCCTGTGGCTGTTGATTCTCAACTACATCGATGTGCGCCGTTAAGGGCTTTTGGGAACGCTAAATGAACAAATTTTGGGTGCTATTACTGTTGATCGCCTTGACTCAGGGATGCAGCACCTACCGGCCCACCAATGCTGAAAATCTATGCGACATTTTTTGGGGTGAAACCGATTGGTACGAGGGTGCTAGAACCTCGAAAAAGCGCTGGGGAACGCCGATTCCGCTGATGATGTCGATCATTTATCAGGAGTCAAGTTTCCGCCCCAAAGTTCGACCCGAACGCCCTAAGTTTTTATTTATTCCGCTGCCGCGACGTTCTTCGGCCTATGGTTATGCTCAGGCACAGGATCCGGCGTGGAATGACTACCGCAAGGACACTGGCAACTGGGGGCATGACCGCGATGATTTTGATGACGCGATCAACTTTGTCGGTTGGTACACCGACAAAACCCGCAGCGTGACCGGCGTATCGAAATGGGATGCCTATTCCCAGTACCTTGCGTACCACGAGGGCTGGGGCGGTTACAAACGTGGCAGTTACAAAGGAAAGTCGCAATTACTCGGTGCGGCGACCAAGGTCAAGCGCCGGAGTGCCCGCTATGGCGAGCAATTAAAGACCTGCTCGGCGGCCCTCGACAGGAGCGTCGACAGTTGGTTTTGACGCATCCTGCAAAGCGGCCCTCAGGTATTCCACTGCCTTGTCGATCAGCGTTTTAGTTGCTCTTTAAAGGCCCACATCAGCGGCACTTATCTCTACCTTGTTGAATTAGCGACGCGTCGCTTGGCACTGCATGTCGCGGTGGTGACATCGGCGAGCGTCGCCACTGGGTATGATCTTTTATAATTTTTTTGGAGTGTCTAAAGCCTATGGCAGATGTCGATGTAGTGATCATTGGTGCGGGCCTTTCCGGCATCGGTGCCGCCTGCCATTTAGAGCGCAACAACCCCGGTAAACGCTACCTTATTCTCGAATCTCGAGCGGCAATGGGCGGCACTTGGGATCTGTTTCGCTACCCGGGTATTCGCTCAGATTCCGACATGCACACGCTGGGGTATGCGTTCAAACCCTGGGGCGATAAAAAAGCCATCGCCGATGGCGACGATATTCTGAGTTACATTCGCGATACGGCTGATCAGTATGGGGTTGATTCCAAAGTGCGCTATGGCCAAAAAGTCACCGCTGCTGCTTGGGATAGCGCGACCGCATGCTGGACCTTAACCATCGCCCGCGGGGATGGCGAGCCGACGTCACTGGTGTGTCGTTTTGTTTATAGCTGCACCGGATATTATAACTACGATGCGGGCCATATGCCTGATTTTGAGGGGGTTAATGATTTTCAGGGGCGTCTGGTACACCCGCAACACTGGCCGCAAGACCTCGATTATCGCGACCGTCAGGTGGTGGTGATCGGCAGTGGTGCCACGGCGATCACGCTGGTGCCGGCGATGGCAAAAACTGCCGCCAAGGTCACCATGTTGCAGCGTTCGCCGACCTATGTGGTCTCGCAACCGGCGGTCGATACCAGCGCTGAACGATTGCGGCGCTGGCTTCCGGCAGTTGCGGCCTATTCGCTAACGCGCTGGAAAAACGTGACGTTACAGGCCATCACTTTCTATTTTAGCCGACGCTACCCCGAGTTGGTAAAACGCCTATTGCGCAAGTGGGTTGGTCTTCAGTTGGGGGATAAATTTGACCTCGATCGGCATTTTTCTCCGCGCTAC
>Ga0115006_10000369_pt1 | contig 24329 bp, 15 predicted proteins | sample ArcOceMetagenome_3_FD_88943 | JGI IMG/M metagenome (GOLD analysis project Ga0115006, IMG submission 88943) | Marine eukaryotic phytoplankton communities from Arctic Ocean - Arctic Ocean- Svalbard ARC20M Metagenome | ecosystem: Environmental > Aquatic > Marine > Oceanic | place: Arctic Ocean...
TCTTCCTGCCCCGCGGTGTCCCAGACCATCATGCGTACGTCCTCGCCGATGCTGTCGATCCACCGGGTCTTCTCCAGGAAGTCCACCCCTATGGTCTTCTTGTACTCGTCCGTGTACTCCCCCTTGCAGTACCGGCGGATCATGGACGACTTACCCACGCCACCGTTGCCCAGCACCACGACCTTGATCTCCTTCTCGAAGTCTTCCTCGACGAGCATGGCCGGCGTCGGGTGATCTGCGCTCGTGAGTTTGAACCGCGATTTCTCGGAGACGACGTTTTAGAAGCCCGTCATTTCAAGTAGGCACCCGAGCAGCTAGAACGCCATGGGGGTGCTCTCAGACGAGAGCGACACCTCCGCGCTCTTCACAGAGTCGGAACTCGACGATTCCGATCTCGACTTCGCCGCTCGCCGCCCCGGGCGCCCTCCAGTCGCGTCCCCGCGCGTCCCAACCAACGACGCGCGTGAGATGCGATTCAGCTCGGAGGATGAGGAAGAGGAGGAACCGCGTCCCGCGCCCCGCCCGCCGCCCGCCGCGGCTCCCACGTGGGTCGGGCCGAACACGACGATGGGCACGAGCACGCGCGCGGCGTCGGCGTCGGCGTCGGCTCCCGTGGGCCGGCCGGGTGCCGGCGGGACCGGCGGAGGTGTGCCGACCTTCTCGTTCTCGCATCGGTCGAACGACTCGGGCGTCGGCGCCCCCCGGCAAGCATCGTACGCGCCCGCACCCGTGTCCAGGCCGCCGCCACCGGCGCCGAGGGGAACCACGAGCGCGCAGAGCTCCCCAGCGCGCCGCCCCACCGCGTCGGCGTCGTCCACCCAGCCGAGCTCGAATAACATCCTCGCCTCCGTGCTGGGCATCGACCTCGAGCGCGGCGTCGGGGGAGACAGCGACGACGACGACGAGGACATCGCGTCACCGCTGAGGGGCGGGAGGCGGGGTAAGGAGAGCAGGCGCGACCGCGCGGCGAGGCTCGCGAGGGACGGACGGGATCAGACCGCGCAAACGAAGGGCTCGGGCTCGAACGGAGGCCGGCTCAACCTGAGTTCGGTGTCAAAGTTCGGCACGGGCGCTCGGTGGTCGGCGCGCGGGTCCGGGCACGAGATCGGCGCGTGGACGGCGAGGCAGGCGGCGCTCGCGGTGGACGGTCGTACCACCGCGACGTGGCTCATCGTCTGCGCCGCCGCGCAGTTACTCGGTGGTCTCATCGCGTGTCTGTGGGAATCGGGCGGGCAGTGGGCGGCTCCGGGGCACGACCTCCCGATCGCCGTGTTGACGGTGTGCGCGGCGCTCGCGGGCGGGAAGGGCGCGCTGGGTAGTAACTGGAGGACGCAGGCGGTGCTGCAGGTGGGGCACGTGTGCGCGCTGGGATTCGCGCTGGGCCTGGACGTGTTCGTGATGGCCAGGATGTCCGACACAATGTTATTGGGATCGAGGCCCGAGCTGGTGGCGAACAGGCGGGCCGCGCGCGGCGGGGTGGGACTCGCGCTGGCGGCCAAGGCGGTCGCGCTGCCTTTGTCGGTGATACACGCCGCGAGGGTGGTCTGGCCGGGCCGGGGGGCGCCTCGGGAGTAGCAACGTACCGTGTAACGAGAGTCTGAGGAAACTAACAACGCCGTCCGCTGGTAAAATAGGGTCAGAGCGAGTCGCGCGATGGGAAAGAAGCGCGCCAACCGTAAGGAGGCGTATCGGCCGCCCGCCGCCGAAGATGCGCCCGCGATGAAATCGACGGTGACGTCACGGGTCGGGATCGTCGCGATCGTGGGGTACGTCATGCTCGCGGTCCTGGTGCAGGTCGGGACCCACCATCTGGTTCCCATACACGCGGCGGGGGACTACGATGGGATGCGCGCGACGGGAGCTCTCGCCGCTCGGACCCTCGCCCACGTCGAGCCGCACATCCAGCCCGGGGTCACAACCGCGGCGTTAGACGCGATCGTGCGTGACTTCATAGCCGACAACGGCGCGACCGCCGCCACCTTAGGGTACAGAGGGTACAAGCACTCGTCGTGCATCAGCGTCAACGAGGTTGTCTGCCACGGGGTGCCGTCGACCGAGGTGACGTTGAACGCGGGCGACATCGTCAACGTGGACGTCACCACCGTCCTCGACGGGTGGTACGGGGACACGAGCAAGACGTTCGTGGTGGGGGGTGAGGACGCGAGCGATGAGGCGAACAGGCTGGTGCGTGTCACTCGGGAGGCGCTGAAACTTGGGCTGGAGGGATGCAAAGCTGGGGCTCGGCTGGGCGACGTCACCGAGCCGATACACGAGCACCTGACCCGCGCGGGGTACGGCGTCGTGAACCAGTTCAGCGCACACGGCATAGGACGGACGTTCCACGCGGCGCCGTTCATCCAGCACGGCAAAGGACGGAAAGGACGCGGGCTGCTACTCAAGCCCGGCATGTTCTTCACCGTGGAGCCAATGGCTAACCAGGGCGTCACGGCGACGAAGACGCTGAGGGACGGCTGGACGGCGGTCACGAAGGATGGGAAACTGTCCGCGCAGTTCGAACACACCGTGGGGGTGGTGGAGGGCGGGTGCGAGGTGTTCACGCGCGTCCCGGGGACCGACGCGTTCATCTGACGTACGTAGCGTAGCCCGTCGTGAAAGAATTTGGTAGACTAGTTTCTCTAATCCGCGTGTGACCGCTGCTTGTACTTGAGCCAAGACCGGCCGCGGCCCGTGGACTCCCTGAGCGCCCCGCCGACCCTCGACCGCCCGCCACTCCCGCCCCGCAGGTACACCACCGCGAGGTACGCCCCCGCGCCCAGGACGGCGACGAATGGGAACGCGCCGTGCCCGCCTCGCCCCGCCCCCGGCCGCGAGTGCTCGGCGCGGCAGCACCGCAGACTCCGTCGAGCCCTCGATACCTCGTCCCGCGCCTTTTGCTCGAACGCGTGCGCGGCGATGAGGATGGACGACGACATGGAGTGCGCCTCGTCCAGGTCGTGGTTATACAGCCTACCTCCCAGGTCCACGAACGCGCGTTCCACGACGCCGAGCTCCTCTTCCAACTGCGCCACCACTGACTGCGGCAGCGGCCCGGGCACACCTCTCCGCTTTGGGTCGCGGTACAGGTAGTCGAGCCACGTCCCTTTCGACGACTTCAGCGCCACGCGCTCGTCCACGTCGTCCCCGTCACGTACAAGGGACCGGAACGGCGAGCCGAGGTACTCGTCACCGAACGCCTCGATCTCCCCGAGGCCCGATCGAACGGATCGAAGCGCCGTGTCCACCCGGCTAATCGCCGCGTTGCGCTTGGCGACGTCTTGCAGTATGACGCTCATCGTGGGGCAGGCTGCGAACGGGCCGAACGGGTGGTGCCCCACCGCCCACAGCCAGTTCTCAACCTTCCCGCCGTGGATCGGGGACCATCGCTCGGTCGGCGACGCGACGCCGCCGAGCGCGCGGGCGACTCCGGCGACGGCGTGTCGCGTGGGTTCCCCCGGCCTCGCGTGAACCAGCCGGTCGTTGGACGAAAACCGAATCGGGACCCACTCCCCGCGCCCCGACCCGAGCTCCGCCACCTTGGCCGCGGCGGCGGCGGCGGCAGCCTTGACGCTCGCGTGCGCCGGGTGCCCCGCGGAGTGCATCTCGAGGAACTCCGCAGCCTCGGCGAGTTCCGCGGTGGCCGCCTCGGATTCGGCGTCGAGGTCCCTGGCCCACGCGCCTCTCTGCTCGGCGCCCGGCGCCGCCAGCTTGGCATCCCCGACGCCCTGCAGCACGATCACGAGGTCGTCCGCGGCGGCGACCATGGACTCGCCGTCGATCAGAACCCCGGGGGGTAGGCCCGCGAGGGAGAGGACGTACACCGGCACCACCCGGGTGCCCCGCTGCTGTTTGGGTTTTGGTTTGTACCCTCGCGCTTTTGTTCCGGCGCCGTCCCCGTCGTCGTCGTCCGCGTCCCCCAACCTACTGGCCTGCCTGTAGAACGCGGCGTCGAGGTCGGGGTCCTCCAGACCGACCAGCCCGGACGCCAACAGGTCCGCGCTTCGCCGAAACTCCTCCAGCAGCGTCGCGCCGTCGAGGTATCGTCTGGCGGTGACGTGGTAGGTGTGCGGGTGCCCGGGCCCGGCTCCGTCGTTTCGCCGGTCCGCTCGCGACGACGTTCGAAGCGACCGGAGCACTGCGGCGGTGAGGTGCTTGTGCTCGTGGAGGTTGTGGGTGCCCGTCATCAAAACGATCTCCTGCCCGGGCTGGAGCATCTTCTTGGCCTCCTCCTTGATGAGGTCCGCGTCGAGGTGCCTGTAAGGTCCCGCGCTCTCTTGGTCGAGGGGCCAGAACGAGTTGTGGTCCCGAAGCACGACCACCGGGATCATGACCCGCTCGGCGAAATCGAGCGTCTCGGCGGCGACGTCCGGCGCCAGTAAGTGCCTCACGCTGGAAAGCACCAGCGTGGAGAGCCGGCCGCGGAGGTGCGCGTCCCTTCGAGTCGCCAGGTCACCTTTAGCCGCGTCGCCCGTGCCTTTGTTTTCGGCCAAGTACCTCGAGTACGGCAGCAACAGCGGCCCGAGCCTGGGCAGCGACGTCTCCACGGTCGTCGTCGCGTCACCCCCGTCGGTCCCGTCCGCCGCCGCCGCGGACGTCGTCGCGCCGCCCACGCCACGTCCAACCCTGGTCAACGCCGCGGGCCCCGCGCCTAGGTCCAGCACCGCGTACCTCCCCGCGCCCACCCACGCCGCGGAAGCGCCCTCCCCGTCCATGTACCTGTACCTGTACACGTACCCGCACTCCTCCTGCACGAGCTCCTCGGGGGTGAGCGCGTCCGGGTTCTTGTCGCTGATCCCGCTCTTGTCCCTCCAGTTCCCGGTCTCCTTCGGTGAGCTCCGCGCCGGGTCCATCCGGCACTTGTCGGGGTTCAAAACGAACACGGCGACGGGCTCGAGGTTCCGCACCGTCGGGTTCAACGACGCGAATATCTTGCGGTAGACGTAGTCCACCGCGTTCTCCACCGGCCCGGCAGCCTCGATCTCGTACGCGCGCCACCGCTCGTTGGCGGAGAGGTCGCTCCACGGGTGCGGGGCGGGCTCGTCGTCAACCGCCTCCGCGGTGTGCGAAATGGCGGATTCGATCGTTCGCAGATGGTCGCTGCCCGCGTATATCACGTTGTAGTGTAGCTCGATGCTGACCTCGAGCGGGCGGCCGGTGGTCATGGAGCTCGGGCGGAAGTGCCCGAAGGAGTCGCGGAGGAAGGTTTCCAGCGCGTTCGCGTCCGCCCTGTACCGATACCCTCCGTCGCCGTCGAACCCGACGAGCACGATGTTCACCTCGAGCGGGAGGACCAGCGGGGCGTCGTGTCTGTCGTGCAGCAGCGCGTGCGCGCTCTTCTGCACCTCGCCGCGGACCTTCTCGAAGAGTGCGTGCGTCCATCGACCGCCCCTGGTCGATTGCTGCGTTTGGGATTTGGTCCCCATCCCGAGCGGGGTCTTGAGCGGGCCCGTGGATGGCTTGTAGATCGTTCGGCCGGGGCGCACCTGGTTAATCTTCGGCTGCGCGACGACCGGGTCCGTCAGAGCCGCCAGGAACGTGAACACGACCAACGCCGAGAAGGCTCTGATCGGCCATCTCGTCGCCATGTTTGCTATGTGCTATGAATGCTCACCCAACCGACCGGCTCCTCGCCCCGATCGGCACCCTAAAAAATGGTCGTGGCCCTGGAAGGCCTGCAGCTCGAGATTCCTCGGACTTGGCAGCAAGCCTCGGAGTTTCTCTGCGGCAACCAATTTTCCAAGCTGGCATTTGCAGATATTTTTTGGGGGTACTCACTCAGACGAGTAATTAACTCAAGGTTCGGCCGTTATCGCGTCCGTTTCTGCCATTTCGCGCCCAAATCACACTGTAAAATGATTTTCACGCGTCGAAATACGATAGCATAATTGGACGATCCGGGGGGCCGAACCCGCCACAACTCACCGCGCTTGCACACGCAAACGCAAAACTTCACCCAAACCCTTCCCAAACACCATGCCTCCCAAGAAGACTACCCCCAAGAAGGCCCCCAAGAAGGCCGCCGCCAAATCCCCCAAGGCCACCAAGACCATCAAGAAGACCAAGAAGGCTGACAAGGCTGACAAGCCCAAGCGTGCCCCCGGCCCCTACATGCTCTTCTGCAAGGCGCAGCGCCCCAAGATCGTCGCCAAGAACCCCAAGTTCACCTTCGGCGAGGTCGGCAAGGAGCTCGGCGCTCAGTGGAAGAAGCTCTCCGATGCCGAGAAGAAGAAGTACGCCGCGAAGTAACTCCGCGGTCGAAGATCATAATTGCCGCGTGAGAATTATGGGTTGAATTTTGGCGAGGAGGCCGCGCCTCGAGCTCGCTCCCGTCGAGGATGACGGGACACGGCGCGCGGAAAACTTATACAACTTGGACATCTCAATAGTTGTAGTCGCTTTAATCACAGTAACGTACGAACATCCTCCCGAACATCGCGCGCGTCCACCCGACCTCAATTGAAAACTTAACCCAAAACCCCCCGCCTGCCTTCGCCTTTCGTGACGCACGATTATTGTTGAATTTGCGAACTCGACGGGCGCCGCCGTCGCCAAACGGACAACCGCATCGCACTACTACACTTCTAAGCTATCGGCGGAGACACGAGAGGCTCGTTGAACCGCCTCGCCGCGGCGCGCGCCAGCCGCAGGTACTCCTCCACGCCGCCGCCGCGTACGTTTTCTCCCCGCTCGGCTCGTTTGGTCAGCATCGCCGACGCGACTGGCGACGGCGGCGCGGCTTCCCTGTTGGAATCGTTGCCCCCGCCCCATCCCGCGGACGCCGCCGACGACGCCTTCGCCGCGCGCTTGGCGCGCGATAGTAGCATGAACGGGTCGCCGGATCCCCGGATCCCCGGCGACCGGGTCGGCGATGGTGAAGAGACGGGTGGGACGCGTTTAACCTCCATCCGGGGGTCGTCGTCTTCGTCCGAGTGAAACGAGTGGTCCAACTCGATCCCCCGTCGCGATGGGCGCTGCGGGGAGCGCACCACGAGCTCCTCGAGCGCCTTGCGTCGGTGCGCGTACCTCTTAGCCTCCTCCCGCGCGGCGATGGCGTCCATCTCCGCCTGCATCCGCCGCGCGTTCTCCCTCGAGTCCGTCTCTCGCAGCCGACTCAGCCGCCGAGTCTCCCCGCGCAGATCCCCGCACTCCGCTCTCGTATCCCGTAGGTCGTTCACCAGCGCGTCGTTCGCGGACTCGAGCTTGACGAGACGCGTGGAAGTGTCGCGCGTAGCCTCGGCCCTGGCCTCCCGTTTCGCCGTTCGAATTGCCTCTTCCCTCGCCGACCGTTCCGCCACGAGCTCCTCGACGCATCGGTCCAGTCGAATATTCGACTTGGCGACGACGGCGGCGGATCTCCACACCGCGAACACCGCGCGCGCCGTCGCGGTTCCTTCGCGCCCGCCGAGTCGCCACCGCGCGTGAATGTTCGCCAGCACGTTCGGGACGGCGGCGTGGAGCCTGTTCAGTCGTTCGGTGACGTCGGCGGCGGCGGAGCTGGCGAGTTCCGCCCTCGCGTTGGCGTCCCTTCGCTCCCTCTCCGACGCCTCGCACCTCTCCGTGAGCTTAGTGACGACGTCGTCGAACAGTTTCCGTTGCTTCGCGTGTTCCGCGGCCATGCGCGTGGTCTCCCGCGCGATCTCCCCCTCGGCCTCGGCTTTGACCATCTCCAGTATCCTGTCCCGCTTATCCGTCTTGGACTTCTCGGCGGAGAGGAGAGCGTCCGCGGCGACGCCGGCTGCGGCGGATGCCGACGCCGCAGCCTCCTCGTGCGCGTGCGCCTCGGCCCTGGCGCGATCCGCCTCGATTCGCGTGTGCTCCAGTTCCACACCGAGCGTCTCGAGTTCCGCTTCGAGCCCGCGGCACTCCGCCTCCTCCCTCGCGGCGACGCCCCGTATGATCTCCAGGTTGGCGTTGAGCCCGTCGTTCTCGGCCCGCGCCGCCGCCAGTGCGGACTCGAACCTCGCCTCCATCGCGCGCACCTCGCTCGCCAGATCCTCGGCGTAGTACCCCTGCCTCGCGAGCGCGCGCGTCCTCGCCACCGCGCGCCACACGCACCCGAACCGCCGCGCCGTCTCCGCGACTCTGCGTTTGGCACCGAAAGCGGCCATCGCCCCGGCGACAGCCTCCGCCGCTTTGCGTCTCGCCGCCGTCTCCATCGCCTCCGTCGCGGCTCGCACGGTGTCCGCCACGCCGGTATCGAAGTGTATCGTCACCTTGCGCGCGGGAAACACGCGGGACGGGTCCGCGGCGTCGAACGCGCGCGACACGAACACGCCGGGTGGTTGCTCCACGGATGGATCGCACGGGAGTGAATGCCCGGCGTCGCACGCCAGGGACATCACCGCGAGCTCGTTGGGTCGTGGGCGCTCGTCCTCGACGCCGTTCGGGGGTTTGAACGTGAGCGTGAGCTCGATATCGTCCCCGGCGGCGATCGCGCCTTGGTTGGGCTTGACGAACACGTCGTCGGGGCGGAGAGCTTTGACTTTGAAGAGCACGGGCGCGGGCCCGGGGTTGTGGACGACGACGGTGGACGTCTGGAAGCGCCAGGCACCCTCGTGATCCGCGGTGATACATGATGTGATCGTCTTGGGCGCGACGACGGGAGGTAGCGCGGCGTGGCGGTCCAGCGATACGCGCTGTCGCGGGGCATCATCGGTGGTTCGCGCCGGGGCCGATATCGTCGATGCGACCTCGGTGTTGCCAACGTCCCCGTCGCCCCCGCGCGCCTCCTCCGTCGCTTTCTTCTTGCGACCGGGGGAGAAGAACCCCATCGCTCGCGATATCCGCGCCGCTGCTCGCCCGGGTACGTCTCCGGGAGCGGCGGTGCGTCCGGCGCAGCGGCGGTCTGACTTCTAGGATTTTGAAGTTCCCCCCCGAGGTGCCGAGTGTTTTGGCAGTGTGCAGCCAAAAACAGACACACGGGCACACAGCATGTCGCTTCGAAGACTCGCGACGACGGCCCTCAGGGGAGCCGCGGCGTTCCAGCGCGCCTCCCACGGTCCTATCACTGGCACTGTGGGAGGCGCGGATGTAGCGTCGCGCTCGCTCGCTCGCCGGGCGCCCGGGGGACGGGGCTTCGCCGGCTCCGCATCCACGAATTCCACCGCCGACCCAGCCAAGGCCTGGTCGATGTACTACACGCACGAGAACGCGTATCTCAACTGGGTTCGCAACGGCGCGACGTTCACCGCGGTGGGCATGGCGTTCACCATCTTCAAGGGTCAGACTGAGCACGCGCCCGTGTCACTGGGAGGTTGCATCATACAGGGCATGGGAATGAGCTACATGGCGTTGGGCGCGACGCAGTACGTCCTCAGCGCCGTGGCTCTCAGGAATCTGATGGGGATATCCCCGGTGGGATGGGCGTGGATATCCCTCAACGCGGTGTGGCCCACCGGCCTGTACGTCATCGGCCTCTCCTGTTTCCACGGACTGCACCCGCGGTGGTTGCTGGGCTTCGTCGCGGAGAACTCGGCGATGTTGCCCGAGAGGTTACAGGCGCGGGTGTTCCAGCTCGTGGCGGAGGCGAGGCACAAGGAGTTCGAGGAGCCGTCGAAGTCAAGACGCGCGGGGACGAGGACGGGGTTCTGACTTCCGAACACACAGCGGGGCTCTCGCCACATGTCGCCGCATAGAGACAGCCAAATGTAAACTATTCACAACAGGCTCAATCAAAATCGGCGGTTACTTGTGTGCATAACGTTATGATTGTTCCTTCGCCCTTCAGTACAGCGCGACGCATCGGCGATGCCGCGCAGTCGCAAGCACGAGGCCCCTCGCGGGGGCCTGAACGGATACGTGGCCTGGAATAGGAGCCACCTGGTCCGCTCGTTCCTCGGCCTTCCCGTCCCTCCCAAGGAGTTTAGACATCCCGATTTCGCCGAGGCTTTTGCGAAGGTCGACGCCGAAAATAACAACGCCGCCCCCGGGGCTTCGAGCAAGGTCAAGGTCCAAGTCGACTCGAGCGATGCGGACGAGAAGGACGGCAAACTGGGAAGTCGGGAGGTCTTCGATCCGGTCGTCTATCACAACTCCGACATCTTCAACCCGCACACCGTGGCGATCGAGGGCGACGAGTCAATATTCAGTTTCGGCACTCTTGAGGATTGGTGGTTCCAGCTGGTGCACGACGCGTCGTGGCCGACACTCATCGGAGGCGAGATAATGCTCGAGGGCATCGTGATCTTCACGTGCGGCTGCCTGCTTACCATCGCGCAGATGCTCGAAGGGGGCGACGGAACAGCGGGGGACTTCAAGGACAACCTCCTGCTGGCGCTGACTACCGTGAGATTGTCAACCGACAAAATATTTGGTTGGCAGCCGACGACTGCGAGCAGCCCGCTGGAGGTGTGCGTGCTGGCACTGTACGGCTGGACGCACTGGCTTATGCTGAGCATAGCCTCAGCGCTCATCGTGGCCCGTGCGCTTCGACCCGCTCGGTCCGGATTGTTCTCGCCGGATTGCGTGGTCAACGACGACTCCGTGCAGGTCAGGTTCATGGTCCTTCGCAATCAGATGCAAGACGGGATGGGATTCCTGTACAACATGGAGTTCACCATGCAGGGCATGACCATCGGGGGGCAGACGGTGGACATGCCCTTGATTCGCAACAAGTACGCCCTGTGGCGAAACGGTAATAACATCATCACCCTGCGACACAGCGTGAAGGATGAAAAATCGCCATTCAACGACGGATATCCGGGTGGCAGGCAGAAGGTGAGGGACATTTTCGTGACACTCAGCGCGATGGACATGGACGGAAACTCGGTGCTGATGTCGGCCGTATTCCTGGATCCGCAGTTAATGGACCCGACCGTGGAAAAGAAGCTGCGGCCGTTCAGCCGGGTCCTTCACAACCATAAGTTTGTGGACATGTACCGAGTGGCGAGGCATCCCGAGACGGGTCAGATGGCGACGTCGGACCCAAAGTTCGTCTGCAACCTAGACAACTTCATCAAGACGGCGCCCATCCAGGAGGGTGATCCGGGGTACATCATGTCGGCGCCGGATAAACCGCCCGACGCCGGATAAACCCCCCGACGAATAAAATCTTTTGAGCAGTGTTGAGTTAGCTTCTGTTATGATCAGGTATATTAACATCTTCTATCAAGTCAGCGAGCCACAGCCTTGGTGAGCTCGGCGATCTTCTCGTCGATGAGCGCCACCACCCTGTCCGACGACGTGTACGCCCCCGTCGCCATGAGCTCCGCGCGCTCGGCCACCAGCCTGCGCACCTCCTTCTCCAGCGACCGCTTCTCCGCGAGGCTCGCCGCGGTGACGGGCTGCTTGGGACGCTCCGGGGAGGGCTCGGGGGAGGGCTCAACCGGCTCCACCGGCGCCGTTCTCTCCTCCTCCTCGGCGGCAGCCGCGGCCGATCGCCTCTCCCGGGATGCATCCTGCGCCGCACGCGCCGCCTCCCGGGACGCCTCCTCCGCCTCAGCCTCCGCGAAGAGAGCCTTCAAACCGGATTCGCTGCCGTAGGACCACGACGGGTCCGCATCCGGCCGCTCCCGGGCTGGGGATTCCTTCCTGGCAGCCGCGCGCCTCGCTCGAAGCTGCTCGAGCGCGGACGGGGACTTGGCGCTCAACTGCGCCTCCTCCGTCTCCGCCGCGAGACTCCTGCGGACGCTCCTGCCCGGTGACTTGGACCTGGCCGGGGACTTCGGGGGCTTGGCGGGGGAGACACCCGCGGGGCGCCACGGTTCGCCATCCTCCCGAGCCTTCGCCGCGTTCTGCCGCGCGAGACCCTGGGGCACGCCCTGGCGCTCAGCCTCCGCCGCCTCCGCCTCGAGCGCCGCGATGGAATCCCTGAAGTCCTGGAGGAAGTTATCGTCGTTATCGACGGAGCCGCGGGTCCTTTGGCCGTTTTTGCCCATCCTCGGCGCCGCGTTTTCATCCGCGCCGCCGAATAGGTCGGACATAAAGTCGGTCCTCGACGGAGCGGGCCTCGGCTTGCCCCCCGCGGGTCCCACCGGGAGGCGTACCTCCCGTTCCCCGCCCACTGTGGAGAGCGCGGCGCGCAGGTAGGTTCGCTCGCGCTCCAACGCGACCACCTGCTTGGCCATCTTTTGGATTTGCGTCTTGAACCTGTCGCGGGATTTGACCGCCTCGTGCGCCGTCTGCTCGGCGTCCGAACGTTGCTGCTGGAGCCTGGCGATCTCGGCGTGGAGCGTTGCCTCGGATGACTCGAGGTGCGCGCGCTTGTACCCGTGGAAGGCGCGCTCCACGGCGGCGGCGCGGGCGTTGGCCTCCTCCACGCGCTCCTCGAGAACCTTCTTCTGCCGCTCGACGTCGGCGCCCCGGCCCCTCTCCATCTCGAGCTGGTGCTCGCACTCCTGCTGGAGCCGTCGCACCGCGTGCTGCGCCTCTGACATTCGCTGCGCCATCTCCCTGCGTTCAGCCTCGCGCCTGACGCTCAGGGATTCCTCCGCGGCGATGAGCTTACGCTCGCGCTCCTCAACCTGCGCGACGGCGGCGGCGAGCTTCTTCTCGAGGACGGCGGTGTCCTCGCGCGCGCGTCGGTGGTCGCTCTCGCGCTGCGCCTCCCTCCGTCGCCACTCGCCCTCGAGCACGGCCATGCGCTCCGCCTCCTTCTGGCGCATGTGCGCGGTCCACTTGGCCTCCTGCGCCTGCTTCCAAACCTCGAGCTCCCACGCCACGGCGTATTCGCGGCCCTTGCGAAGGTCCTCGATACCGCCCATGCTGTCCGCGACGGATTTGGCCATCCCGGGGACGGACTCTCTGTGTATACCCTCGGGCGCGTGCTGCGCGGCGGCGGCGGTCTCCGCGGAGGTGGGCACGCCGGTGTATTGGGACGCCAACGCCTCGCCCACGCTCCAAGTCGGCGCGGCGCCGGCCGAGTCCTTGTCCATCGCGGCGGCGCGCTCGATGGACGCGCGCATCGTCGGCCCGTGCTTGTTGTGCGCCGCGGGGGTGTGCGGAACGGGCTGGGTCGGGCCCGTGACGGACGCCGCGAGCGGGAACCGATCGTATCCCCCCATCTTGGTCGCCCACGCGGGCAGCGGTCCCTTCTCGGCGAGGGAGAGGACCATGCGGAGCTCGCCAACCTTGACGACGCCGCCGTGTTCCGCGGCGGTCGCGGAGCGTGGGTTCATGGCGTTGTCCGGGTCCACAGCGGCCATGACCGGCGCGTACCCGTCGAGCACGGGCTCCTGCAGCAAGGGCGCGAGTGATACAGTGGCGGTGCCCAGGAGTTGATCCGCCGCGTACTTATCCTTGTGCCAAACCTCGGCGCAGACGCGGGGCGCGCCGGCGAGAACCGCGGCGAGGCCCATGACCCCGGCGCCGAAATCGACGGACCCGACGCCGTTCTGGAGGGTCACCTCGGACGCGCGAGTGACCGTGGCGGGCGGGTTGGTGCGCACGGGCACGGCCACCGAGTGCGGCGCTCGGCCCCCGAGCTCGACCGAGTCGAGCAGCGGCGCGGGGAGGACGAGCTTGACCACGACGGACGCGGTCGGGACGGGCATCCGGCGGGTGGACTTGAAGCTTCGAACCTCGGACGTGAGCGAGAAGAGGTGCAGGGGCTCCGTGCGCTCGCCGTCGCCGTCGCCGCCGAGGGCCTTAGCGATGCCGGCGAGGTCGTCGTCGTTTGAAGCCGTCGCGGGCTCGGCTCGGCTCGCGCGGGGGCTGTCGCCGCCAATCTCGGGCGAGTCGGAGAGCGCGACGGACTCCCTGACGTTGATCTTCGTCGCGGCGGCCGCGGCGGGTGCGTCGAACTCTCCGGGCTCGGCCTGGACCTCGCGGAGCGCCGCGAAGACGCGAAGCTCCGGGACGGCGGTGCCCTTCTCGCCCCTGAACGTCGCGGAGTTGAGCTGCATCCATTTGCCGGGGTTCTCGCCGTCGGGCGCGTACAGCAGCGCCGCTTGCTTCATGGTGCGGATATCGAGCACCACGTATCCGAGGCGCTGATCGTCGTCGGTGACTGGGGGATGACGGGAAAGGGGCGCGCGCGGGTCAGGACGGGAGTCCGCGGACAATTGAAAAAGGGCTGTTTATCCTCCGAGGAGAAAAAAGAGAACGCACCGGTGAGCTTAAGCTTGGCGCCCTGCGACTGCATCTTCCTCACGCACTCCGAGGATCGCCTCCAGACGAGTGTGCGATCCCACGAGGGGCTGGTGGACGCGCGGCTGACGCCCGTGCGCACCACCTCGTTGTCGAACACGCCCCTGACCTCGAACGATTGAAGAGGAAAATGACGCCCATCGTGGACGTTCACCCTCAGCTCGAAGGCGGTGTCGTCGCCGGCGGCACCCTGCGGCGGGGCCATCGCGACTTTCGACGCGCTTGCGATCGTATCCAGCGCCGAACGAGACGCGCGCGGCTACGTGCGAGGGGTGGCGTGACCTGCGCACCCTGCGCTCGCTCCTATAACCCGCGCCGACCGAGGGCCGACCGAGAAATCTGGCCGAAAACAATTTGAATTTTCACAAGTCAAAAAAACCATGGTTTCGGTATGAATGGACACAACACACATGTAAGAGGTACGAATTGTGGATCAATTAGCCAATTACCATTCTAACGCGTATTATACCCTAAAGCAGTATCACATGAAGTGCGCCTCGATCTGGAACTTCACCGTCTTCATCTTCTCGATCACCTCCGGCTGCATCAGCTCCGCCGCCTGCCCCGTGATGTTCGCCTTCCCCTTCTGCCCGTCGTACGCCTTCAGCACCGCGTCGATCGTCTGCAGCAGCGCGGGCGCCTCGCAGAAGAGCATGTCCTCGTCGCCGACGGTGAGCTCCGGCCCCGGGGTGAACGCCTCCTCCAACCCTTTCCTGATCTCCTGCGGGTCCTCGATGGACAGCAGGTACTTCAGGATCCGCACCTCCTTCGGCTGCTGCCGTCCCATGGTCTCCTTCATCTTGAAGTAGAGGTGCGCCATCACGTCCTTCACCTCCTCCTCGACGTACGGCGACTCCTTGACGCTCATGTACGCCTTCGCCGCGGTGAGGACCAACGCCGGGTCCAGCTTACCATTCGCCTGCATCTCGTCGATCTTCGTGTTCATCTCCTCCAGAGTCTCCACCTGCAGCAGCTCCTGTAAGTTCTCCGCAGCCTCCTCCAGGGTCTCCTGGTCCTTGGTCGCCTCGTCGAAAGCCTCGCAAATCGTGAGCAGCACCGACGCGAGCCTCGCGAGGTCGTCCCGCTTCTTATCGGCATCCTTCTCCGCTACCCCCGCGTCTGTTCGCGTACCCTTGAGCTCCGCGCGTTCCTGCGCCGTGACCGTCTTGCCCCCCTTGGGCGACGAGGACGTGCCCTGCGCGGCGGCGTCTGCGCGGACGAGCGCCTCGAGCTTGAATCGAATAAACTGGAAGAACTCGGTGGTGAACTCGGGTCGTCGGGCGGTGACCATCCCCTCCCACAGATCCTCCTCCTTGGACTGGACCTCCTCGAGCAGCGCGGCGTACTGCAGCACCCTGTCGCTGGTGCCCTGCAGCAGACGCAGCACGCGCGACATCCTCAGCATCTCTTCCGGGTCCTCCTCCTCCTTCGCGCGCGTCTTCAGCCGCGCGAAGAAGCCGGCCTGCAGCTCCGGCCACTGCTCGCTGGACGCGAGGAGGCCGATCCAGTCCTCTTCCTTGCGGTTCAGGAAGATCTTCGCGAGGTTGTCGTACATCTCGGGGGACTTGGACGCGGGATCAGATGCCTTGTCGGCGCTGGACTCGGCGGCGGCGGCGGTTCGGGACGAAGCGCGCGTGGGGCGGGCGCGGGGGGCGGCGACGCGTGTCGCGGCCCCGGTGGCGCTCCTAGACGACACAGAAGCGCATGCGCGGGTCGCGATTGGGGCGAGGGCGGCCATGGGTGCGGCCAGTTGTGGCGGGTGTCGTGGCGCTCGGCACTCTCTTCTGATAATCTGCGGATGTCGCGACGAAACTTGGCCAAAACCACAGCACGATTTGGCATTTTGCCCTCGGGCCTGGGAGTCCCCGCCACAGTTCAGGGCGACGGACGCGACCCTCGAGGTTAGTTCGGCGCACGATCCACTTTGTTCCCGCACCGGATACAGGACGCCATCCCGCGGTCGATACGAACCCCGGAACCCCGACGAGAACCCGTCGCCCCGCGACAGCATCTATATCGGGAAAAAATGCCGGAGCGCGGAGTACCCGAAGGTACGCAGTACCTCGCCCATGCCGACCTCACCCTTCGCAACGCGACGTCGAAGAAGGGCACGATGGGCGGCGCCAAGCAGCGCATGCGCCCCGAGCGGTACTACCAGGAACCCGTCACGGAGATCATCACCAAGGAGAACAAGTACCAGGACGGCTTCGCGCACAAGGAGGAGAATCCACCCCCGCCCCCGATCGAGTACGACGACACCCCGATCCCCCCGACACTCCCCGCGCCCGGAACGTACGCCAAAGGGCCGCTACCGAGCGGACCCAACGACTGGGAGAAACCGATGACCACCGCGCAGCGCATGGAGCAGCGCGCCAGGGCGCAGGAGCTCGTTCGCGCCCAGTACGAGCGAAGACTCGAGGAGGAAGCCGTGGTTGGCGGGTCCGACGTGGAAGCCGCGTGGCAAACCGCCAAGACGCTGCCCGGGGCGCAGGACGTCGACCCGATGGACGTGTTCAGACGACGTAAGGCGGCGGAGGACGCGGCGAGGCGGGCGACGATGTCAAGGAAGAACGGGACGGGGCGCGCCACCGGCAGGGCGGCGGGTGACTACTCCGCGTTGGATGCCCGGCGTCCTCCGGCGAAGAATTTGTCCAAGGCTCGGTCGTCGGTTCGAGCGTCCGAGCCCGGGTCCAGGCTTCCCACCGGCGCCGCGCCGTCGGAACCTCCCGCGAGCTCCAACACGATCGACATCGTGACCCACCCGGCGGAGGGCGCTTCAGCGAACGAGTCGCAGGTGCTCAACCTCGACCGCCTGGAGGATAGTTCGGTGGAGGTGCTGCTTCGCGAGCTGAGCCTGGTGAATGCGGCGCTGAGGGAGGAACAGGAGCGCGCCGCGTCCGCGCGGCGCATCCTCATCCTCTTCGGACCCCCCGGCGCGGGTAAGGGAACGCACGCGCCTCGAATCGTGGAGAAACTGTCCATTCCGCAGCTGTCCACCGGCGACATGCTTCGGGCGGCTGTCGCGGCGAAGACCGAGGTTGGCATGCGGGCCAAGGCCGCGATGGACTCGGGCGCGCTGGTCACCGACGAGATCGTCGTCGGCATCATCGCCGACCGCATCAAGGAGGAGGACTGCGTCCACGGGTTCATCCTGGACGGGTTCCCGAGGACGGTGGGCCAGTCCAAGATGCTAGACGCCGAGCTGGCCAAGACTGGGGAGGAGGTGAGCCGGGTGTTGGAGCTCAGCGTCCCCGACGCCGTGCTCACCGAGCGCATCTGTGGGAGGTGGGTGCACAAGTCTTCAGGCAGATCGTACCACGTCAAGTTCGCCCCGCCGAAGTCCCTGCCCCACGGTGAGACGCCCACGCCCGCGAACATGCTCGACGACGAGACGGGCGAGGCGCTCGCGCAGCGAAGCGACGACACGGAGGCGGCGCTGTCGAGCCGGCTGAAGGCGTATCACGCGCAGACGGTTCCGGTGCTCGAGCACTACGGCGCGAAGAAGGTCGTGAGTGTGAACGCGAACAGGGCGATGGATGCCATCGCGGCCGATATCGACGCAGCCGCGGAGTTTTGATGTATAACGACTCACGTTACAACATGTGACCAGCCTTGGCGTACGCGCTCGCTCGTTGCGCCCTAGCCTCCGCCGCCATCCTCGCCGCCATCCTCGCGGCCGAGTGCGACCCCCCACTCCTATTTCCCGCGTACGCCCTCACCGCGTAGTAACCCACACACAGCGCCGCCGCGAGCAGGAGGTAGAACCCGCTCTTGGCGATCTCCTCCGCGTCCATGGCGGCGCCCGACTTTTTACCCCCGCGTCGTTTCTTATCCTTCGTCCGCGCCGACGACCTCTGTCCCGAGCCGGCTTTGGGTACGTCCGACCCGTCGAAGCACCACGTCCCGTCCGCCTTTGACTTACCCGCGGACACCACCTCGTACCCCGCATCCTCGCACATCCGCGCGCCGCCCATGTCGTCGTCCCAGTCGCCGAGTTTGGTGCAGATTGTGTCGCTGGACCTGCACGGCGTGAGCCGCTGCAGCTTGTCCTCGGTGAAGTACTCGTCCTTGCACGCGCGGTAGATGGCGTCGCACTGATGCGCGCACACCTTGGTCTTGCGCGTGATACCCGCGCGTGCGTCGCAGATTGAGCACTCCAACTGTGTCCACGCCTGTGACGAAGAGGAGGGATGTTGTTAGTCTGCGTACGTAATTTGGATTTGGGTTTGGGTCTCGATCGGTCGGATGACCGGTCCTTGGTCGTTCGACGTCACTCACCTCGCGGCACTTGGTCTTGAACCCTCCGAGCTGCATGTGCGCGGCGACGCGTCGCACGTTGTCCGTCGTCTTGGCGTCGCAGCACGTCTCCCCGCGGTACTCCTCGCAGAACGTCAATCCCTTGCCCCGCGTCGGGGGCTTGCCCGCGAGCGCGAACGACGGGACGCCCTGGTGGTTGACGCACACCCCGGCGGACGGCTTCGCGGCGGTGAACCCGACGCACATAACCAACACGAAAATAACCCGGAGCATCCCCGATGATGTCCTCATATCTACCCGGCTATGCGCTCCCAAGTGTGGGCCGCGCGATCGACGTGGTTCCTCCAAGGAAAGTCGGCATCTACGGCACGGAACCGGACGATTTAGACCGTCGATGACTCAAGGGATCTCGGCCAATCGCACTCGATTGCGAATCCGACCTGGATTCGAATCCGCCAATGAAGAAACCGTTTACCTTCTGAAGTTTCGATATTTCACCACGCGGCACACTTCACGAGGCGCCGCTGGGAAGGGCCCACGCCGCCGAACGGGATACGAAAGGGAAGGGGGATCCACCGGGCGATCCAACCGAACGCGTCCCAGGCCGGAACGCGTCTCGCAGATCGGTAATCGATCGAACCGCGCGTGGCATTGGAAGCGTGCCGTCGCCTCGACATCCGAACCATGTTTGCCTCGACGTTGTCAGCGCGGGTTCACGCCGGGTCCGCGTTCGCGATCCTCGACGGGTCGTCCGCGCGTTCGCGATCCCAGCGTCGTCATGGGGCCGTTGTTAGGCCCCGCGGTACATCGAGGAACGGCGCCGTGAGCGTGCGCGCGGCCGTCGACGACCCGAGCGCGTCGTCGTCCCGAGGCGTGATCCTCGAGGAGCCCAAGTGCGAGCTGCTGAGCAACGAAGGCGGGAAGTACAGCCTGGTCGGCGAGATGGTCGTGGACAGCGACGCCGACTCCATGTACCGCATGCTCACCGACTACGCCGCATCGCCCCGCATCTTCAGCACCGTCGACAGCGTCCAGACCGCGGATCTCGACGACGGACGGCTGCTGGTGAGCCAGCAGTGCCGGTGGAAGTTCATGGTCTTCGGCGGAGCATTTCCGTGCCACCTGGCGGTTAAGGAGCAACCCGCGAGGCGGTACATGGAGGTGGCGCTGCACAAGAAGGGGTTCATCCGGGAGTTTGAAGGGTCGTGGACGGTGACGAACGAGCCGGGCGGGGGCGTGAGGGTGAGGCACACGCTCGCGCTGAGACCCGCGCTGACGCCGCCGTACGCGCACAAGATCTTCCTCAGGCAGATTGGAGAGATCCTGACCGACGTCAAGGCGGAGGTGGAACGGTGGGACGGCGCGGCGTATTACCCGGCGCCCGTCGACGACATGTCCTCGGACTCGATCGATTTCGGATCCGGCGACGAAGGGATGACGCCGGTGCCCCAGAGCCGATGAGGAGCTAACAGAAAGTCGACGGGCAATGAAAGGACGGTCCACCCTTGGTCGGGGTGGACGCCCCGCCCGTCGCGTGTACAATTAGGCGTGCTTACCATGTATCAGTGCCCCAAAACCTGTATTAGCGACTAGCAGAATACACTCAGTGTGATGAAACAGAAGACGCGTCGCGTCCTTATCATGGTCTTGGTCCCAATTCCTTCAACTAAACGGTGCACTAAAATCTACCTTGGTTACAGCTTTACCCCCACAAATCCCAGTTTACGCGCCGAGCTTGGCGTCGCACATCTGCAGCGACTGCCCCGAGTAGAAACGCACGTCCGCGTCCGTGTCCGCCTGCATCTCCAGCAGCGCGGGCTTGATCTCGCTCTCCACCAAGGATGGCTCCAGCGCCGCCGCCACCGCACCGAGCGCCTTGGCGACGGCGAACCTGACGTTGGGCACCTTGTCCTTGGTCGCCTCCTTGAGCGCGGGCATGATGTCCCTCATCGCCACCTCCTGGCCCACCGCTGAGGCCAGCAAAGTCATCGCCTTGACGACCGTGGTCCTGTACAGGTAGTGGTTGTTGCTCATGAGCTCCATGACCCGGGGAAGGATGTTCGCGCACGCCCACTCCGCGCCGAAAACCTCGGTGAGCTTCTGAAGGTTCACCGCCGCAGCCTCGCGGATCGAGTGGACGCGATCGCCGAGCCACTGCAGGCACAGCGCGTTGAGCTCGCCGCCCTTGTCGCCCTCGCCCTTCTGGAAGAGAAAGGCGGTGCCCATCTGCGACGCGAGCAGGGGAATGTACTCGATGATCGCCAGCCTGACGCGCCAGTGGATGTCCTCCGCCAGGTCCTTGATCGCGGGCAACAGCTCCTGGGACAGCAAGTCCACTCCGATGACCTGGTTGACCTGATCCAGCTTGCTGATGATGTTCAGGCGGACGTCGGGGAACTCATCTTTGAGCAAGGTGAGAAACACGGGGAGGAGCTGGTCGATGGTCTGATCCTTGCCCATGGTGGGCGCCAGGCCCATGATGCACGACGCCAGCGCCGCGCGCACGTGCTGGGACTGATCACCCGCGAGCTCCTTGACCCGCGGCACGATCTTCGCCCCCGCCGCCTGGGCCCCGACGAGCTGCACGAACGCGGCGACGTTCCCCGCGCTCGCGATGCGCACCTCCGCCTCGTTATCCGTGAGTAACTGCTCGTACGACTGCAGCAGCTCCGATCGCGCCAAGTCTGAGCCGACGGACTCGCACAGGGAGTAGAGCTGCTGCGCCACCATGTAACGCACGCGCCAGCTCTTGTCCGCCGCGAACTTCTTCACCGTCGGCACAATCTCCGCGACGCACTCCTCCCGGGGCAGAAGCTTGCCCAGCGCCGCGCAATCCTCCACGGCTAGCAGCCGCACGGAGTCCTGCTCGTCCTGCACCAGCTGCTGGAAGAGCTGCATGATCTCGCCCTTGACGTGCTCGGGCTCACACACGGACGCGAACTTGCCGAGGTGCTGGGCCGCCGCCCTGCGAACCATCGGGGTCTCGTCCGCGCAGAGCTTCGAGTACGTCGCCCTGAGCTGCGATCGCGTCTCCGCCTCGCCCGGTGGGCACCCTTCGTACGCCACCGCGACCATGCCGCACGCGGATATGCGCGCGGTGAACCAGTCGCCGGACGCGAGCCTCTGCACCGCGGGCACGAAGTGCGTCGTGACGCCGTCGCCCGTCATCGCCGACCCAACCTTGCACGCAGCCTCCACAGCCTTCTCCCTCACCACCGTCTCCTCGACGGTGGAGAGGTTCTCCAGGGGCGCGAGGAGGCAGTGGACGTGCTCGGGGCCGCCAACCTTGGAGATGAGGTTGCCCATCTCCTCGGCGATCGCCAGCAAACACTCGTCCTCGTCGTCGTTGCTGTCGGTGAGGAACGGCACGAGCTCGGCCCGGGTCCGCTCCGCTCCCAGCGCAGATGCGATCGTGGTCAGGCGCCTGATGCTGTTCAGACGGAGCTGGACGTTCTCGTTCTGGAGATCAGATGTGGATGGGCGATGTCAGTGGGAGGTCGGAGACGGGTTAGGCGGGAGAGAGGCGACGTCGCATCGCGCGTCGGTCGCGGATCTCGGGCGGCAGCCGGACGGGTTTTTCCTCAAACGAGTGGGCGAAAACCCCGTGGGTGACTTTTTGCCGGTCGGGTGGTACTCGGTCGAACGACGCGTCGTGATGGGCGGGCGACGATGGACGCCAAACGCACCTTGAGCTCGTCGATGAGCATCGCGACGGAGAAGAGGTCATCGCTGTTATCGGTCGCCATGGTGCCTCCGGAGACGTACACGCGGCGCTTCGACTGGCGCGACTTTTCAAAGCTCGGGCATCGAACGGTCGACTTCGCTGCAGCAGAAAATCGAGACCGACCACTTTTGTGTTCAGTGTGGGCACTCCACATTCGCGTACTAAGTGTTGAACTACATTCTATCTCTAGGTGATCTAAACGCGGCACTACTAATACCCCTGGTTGGACTTGTAGGCCTGGACCTCATCCTTGAACTTCTGGGTCAGGGAGTTGACCTGCGAATGGAGGAGTGGGAGGTTAGCGGGTGAGCGGCGGCGGGGATGGATGTTTGTCATTGGACAGGCGAGAGAGATGGGGGGCGGGTCATCTTCATCGCCGCGTGGCTCACCTCCTCGGACAGGCAGTTGACGGATTCGGTCATCGCCTGCATGGGAGACGAGTTTTTGTTGGTGTGCACCTGCGAGAGTCGATCACGGCGGGAACTCGGTCAGCACGGACGCCCAAGTCGGTGTCGTCCACGGAAACAAACCCTAATCTCTCACACGGGCAGTTTCTGCGGGGGCTCTCACCTTGATGACGATGCGGTTGTCGGAAGGGTGGGGCACCTGGTAGCCCGCGAAGACGACGTTGGGATCACGGTGGAGTTGCCTGGCGTGGGAACGGGAGGTGGAAGTCGAGGTCAGCGCGTGGGTTCGGACGTGGACGCCGGTTCGACGCGATGGAGGGGTGGAACGATCGGGACGGGCACGCACATTCGCACGATGTTCCCCAAGGTGTGGTCCTCCTTCTGCACGACGTAGGTGCCCGCGTTGGCCACCTTGGTGTCGCGGGTGAACGTCAGCTTCCTGACCCCGTCAGGAAGGACGAACTTCTCCGCGCGGGAGGGTTGGTTCATGGCGACGGTCCTGAGATCGTGCGCGGGCGCGAGTGACTGCTGCGAATTTCATGACTTCGTGCCTCTGCCAAGTCTGCTTCTTCTCGTTGTTCGCGCGTTTTCCGTCCATCTGAGAGGACACCACCCCACACCACCCCGCGCATCCCATAGGCGCGCCGCACATGGCGTAGGCTCTCACGCACCCATCACCCAGATGTCCAGCGTGAACGAGGTCGGCACGGGCGCGAAGGACTCGCCCGGAGACGTGGACGCCACCCGCTCCAACAGGAAACCTCCGGGAGACGAGTCGAGTCCGGGTACACGAAAGGTAGACGCGACGGCGGAAGGTGAGGGTACCACGCCGCAGAAGGTACCCAAGAACGTTAAAATACCCGGCGAGGGAGGAAGCGGTATGATCGGTAGGATGTCCCGAGACTGGGCATCGGGGGCGAAGGATGAACCAGGGGAGGCGGAGATCAAGGAAGGCGGAACGTAGGATGGAGTTTTGATTCAAGCTACGACATTAGTTACAGATCCTTGCGCCCCGACCCCGCGCGTTCCGCCATCTCCACCACGAGCAGGTGCGCTCCCTCGCCGCCCGCGGTCAGGCTGAGCTCGGTGCCCGCCTTGAGCTCGGCGGCGTCGTGCCTGTCCAACGATTCGCCGCCCACCGAGTCGTTCGCCGATCCCTCCACGCACAGTAAGTACGCCTGTCTCCCGGCGGGAACCGACAACGGCAGGGTCGTGCCCGCGTCCATCTCCGTCACGCGAATGCTGGCGTCCTGGTTGATCTGCACCGGCGCCGTGCCCGCGCCCTCGCCCGCGCCCGGCACGGGACCCACCAAGCGGCACCACACGTTCCTGCGTTCGTCCTCGGAAGAGGTGGCGGAGCCGTAGTTTGGAGGTAGCCCGCCCGCGTTTGGGGTGAGCCACATCTGGATGAAGCGGAGCGGTTTGGACTCGTCCAGGTTGTGCTCGCTGTGCCTCACGCCCGTGCCCGCGGTCATGAACTGGATCGAGCCCCGCCCGAGGCTCTCGGACGTTCCCATGCTGTCCTTGTGCGTCAGGGAACCTTCGACTATGTACGTGCAGATCTCCATGTTTGCGTGTCCGTGGGTTCCGAAACCTCTCTTTGGCTGGACGAGGTCGTCGTTCATGACGCGGAGGCAGCCGTAGTCGGCGTTCTTGTGCGTGTTGTACTCGGCGAACGAGAAGTGGAAGCGCGATTTGAGCCAGTTGTCGTTGGTCCACCCCGGCGCCGAGTCATTCGACGGATTGTCGGGGTTTCCGAACCATTCCGGGGGAGGTTCGGACACGAAGAGCTTGGAGTTGGGGATCTTACGCATCTCGGGAGCCGCGGCGGCGGACGAGGAGGATGCTCGGGCGATCAA
>Ga0115006_10000371_pt1 | contig 24236 bp, 7 predicted proteins | sample ArcOceMetagenome_3_FD_88943 | JGI IMG/M metagenome (GOLD analysis project Ga0115006, IMG submission 88943) | Marine eukaryotic phytoplankton communities from Arctic Ocean - Arctic Ocean- Svalbard ARC20M Metagenome | ecosystem: Environmental > Aquatic > Marine > Oceanic | place: Arctic Ocean...
CTGTTGAGCGAAATTAGATATTCAAGCCTTTCAATCATTTCGTATTAAATGGCGGTTACTCTTTAAGGGCTTTGACTTGATTAGGCCGCCTCTTGACGACTTGCTGACTCCTTGCGGTTGAACCCCTAGCGTCCCTTATTCGTCTGAGCATCATTTCCAGCCTTCAGAGGAGGAGGAGGAGGAGCTCATGCGTGGCGTGCAAGTCTTCAAGTGAAAAGCCAATGAAGTGAAAAGACTTCAAGTGAAAAGACCTCCTTTCCTTTTATCTTTCTGCTGCTGCACAGACTTCCTTTCCTTTGCCGCAGCGAGAATTGCCATGACACTGGCGTTCTGTTTTCTTGCGCGCCGGCCCCTCCATGCCGCCTGCGAGCACAGGAGAGAGAGAGAGAGAGGGAGAGAGAGAGGGAGAGAGAGAGGGAGAGAGAGAGGGAGAGAGAGAGAAGCCAGCACGCGCGTAAGGCCTACACGCGCTACAGAGCCTACTCAACCCCACAATCTACGATGTATAACACCTAATACGCAACAGGGACCCTACAGTAAGGTCGACGCTCATCTGCTACTGTGTCCATACAGTGGACGGGAGGAATGGGGGGAGGAAAGGGAGGGGAGACCTGAATACAAACGAGCTTGCCACCCATGGCAGGGTGGTCCTTGGCGCACGCGAGGTATGTGGCACGGGCCTGCTCAGCAGTGAGACACGCATCCTGCAATATGACCCGCCGCACGCTGCCGCCGCGTGCTTGTGCCGCCTTGCCGCCTCCAAGGATTGTGATCCGCGGTCCGAGGGTGAGGTCACGGGGATCGAGGCCTTCTTCGACAGAGAGCTGCTGGCCATCTAGATAGGTGGTCATCCGGCCCGCAACTGCTCACAGGGGCGCGGCTCAGGAACAAATGCAAACAAAAGCAGCCCTACGATCACAGATGTGTCATCCATTGGTGTAGTTGTCGACATAAAGCTGTCTTTCTCAGTCTTGAAACCCCCGCACGCCTGCACGCCCTCACGTCCTCACGCACGCTCGCGCACACGCACACCAGATACGCAGCATTTACTTTTTCTTTCAATTAACACAACAACTTGACAAGTTACGCAGCATGACCGCGGGGCATTAACTCGGCAAGAATAGTGGCCTTAACTCGGCAAGAACAGTGCCCATGCAGACACGTACATTGAATGCGTGTGTGCATGCGTGTGTTTGCGCGTGCAGGCGTGCGCGAGTGCCGACGAGCCCACTTACCGACTTGCACACAGGCCGACAGGATCATCCAACGACCTTCGCGCACGCGCACTTTCTTACTTTTTTCGCCGCCTTCGTCCACTTGCACGAGGTAGAGAGTCGACTCCTGCCGGATGTTGCAGGCACCCAATGTGCGCCCGCACTCGAGCGCAAGTCCGTCGAAAGTCAATTTCTGCTGGTCGGCGGGGATGCCTTTGAGATCCTGAATTTTGGCCTTGACCGTGTCGATGGTGTCGCTAGAGGTCACCCCGAGCGTTTTCACCTCGATCTTGATTGCAGGCTTGCTGGCACGTGCGGGCGGCGCTTCCTGTTCTCCGTCCGGCCGCCTTGCCTCGGCCGACCAGGTGGCCACAATGATATCTTGGTCCTTCATCTTCAGATCGCTGGGCGTTTGGCTGCTGAGCACCCTATTGCCTCCAAAGTGGAAGAGGACCTGCTCTACCTGCATAAGGTTTAGGGTTCAGGGTTCAGGGTTTAGGGTTTAGGGTTTAGGGTTCAGAATTTAGGCACCCTAGTTTAAGCACTCTCTTGCCTCCAAAGTGGAAGAGGACTTGCTGTACCTGCAAACTCTGGCGAGCGCTGTAGGCCTCCATCAACTTCTTCAGCTGAGTTCCTGTCCTGACCTTGAAGTGCACCACCGCGTCATCCTCGCCCTTGACCTGGAGGTTGACTTGCTCGCTCGTGTCCTGTGGTGCTCTTGAGAACTCAGCAAACGTCTTCTCCCTCTTTCCTCAGCCTTCAACACCGGCACTCCACACAACCGATCCCTTTCTGTCCGCTTCGTTGCTGCCCCTGCCGCTTGCTCACTCGCTCGCGCACGTGCCTTCTCTCTCCCCCTCTCTCTCCAATTCAACACGGGCAGCACCGTGAAGTTGCCAGACACCGTTTGGGATTAGGGTTTAGGGTTTCGATTTTAAGGGTTGAGGGTTTCGGTTCTTAGGGTTCTGGGTTTAGGGCTTAGCCCTGAAAACCGTGAATTTGGGAGACGCCGCTTGAGTTCAGGGATTAGGGATTAGGGATTAGGGATTAGGGTTTGGGGCTTAGGCCTAGCACCGTGAATTTGCCAGACGCCGCTTGCTCACTTGGAGGCTGCGGCTCCGCCTGGCGAAGGTTGTGTCCGACGTTGCCTCGTGAGTCGAGGTAGAGTGACGCCATGTGCCTCCTCCGCGGCTGTAGCAGCGTAGTGTGGTTTGAGGTGCGTGTATGTGTTACATGATGCTGCAGATATGTTGCATGATACTGCAGATGTGTGTTGTATGCCAGGTCGCATTATGATGCAGTATGTGTTATATGATACTGCAATATGTCTTGTATGTGTCACATGATGCTGCAATATGTCTTGTATGCCATGTCGCGTGATGCAGTATGTGCTGCATCAGACTCCATTGTGTTTCACGTTACTCCATTACGTGGTACATGATGATACTACAGCCACGGCTCAGTCCATAACCACCTGGGCAGCCGGTGTGTGCACACGCGACGCACGGACACAGGACATACGCACCTGCGAAAAGTCGGGGGGGCTGAAACGGGCCAGCGCCGCGATCTGCCCGTTGGCTGGCAGCGCTTGCAGCTTGAGCTCGATGGTTATGGAAAAGTCGGCACCCGGTGCCGGCTGCACGCTGCCTCCTCCCACCACGCCAGCATCCTCGCCAGCAGCCTGTGCTGCGCCTGGCTGCCCCGCGACAGAGTCTTCTTTGTTCACAGCTCCCGCGCGTGCTGGCCCAGCGTCCGTGCCAGCTCCCTTGGCTTGCAGAGGGTGCTGTGGCGTGGGATCTGCGGAGGGAGGCGTGGGGTCGACGGAGGGAGGCGGAACGTGGAGGGTCATGTCACTCGCCACTTCGCAGCGGATAAAGGTGTGCTTGCCAGCGGGGTCGGAGCGTTCTTTGACTTGCTCGTCCTCATACGCCTGGAAGCAGCGGCCGCAGACAAAGTAGTAGCAGATCCTGCAGCTCTTTTTCGCCTCCGCGTACCTGTCGCACAGGGCACACGAACCCCAGCGCCGCCCGCCGATTTTGGCTCCGGTGCACACGTGCCCGTTTTTGCACTTTGGCGAAAGCAAATTCTTGCGCACGTCGTCGATGAGCACCGGCACATACTTGCTCTTACCGCTCAAGCTCGTGCGCAGGGGCGTGCTGTTGGACTCGAAGGAAAACACCACCATGCGCCCGAACGCCGCGTCCCCGCCCCCCGGCCCCCCAGATTTGTCCTTAAGCTGGGCGCGGCGGTTTTCGTTTTCCTTGAGCGCCTTGCGCTCGAACTTGTTCTTGTCCTCTTCCTTCAGCCCCTGCCACATCATGACGAGCACCTGCACAATTTCTTTGGCACTGGCGTCCGGGTTTGAGTCTCTGACCTTGGCCTTGTTCGTGTTACAGAACACCTGAATGTGTGCGTCACATCATCAGATCACATCATCAGACATGCCACATTGTCACATCATCAAATGTGTGCGTCACATTATCACATCATCAGACATGTCACATCATCAAATGCGTTACAGAACACCTGAAAGCCCTTAATTTCTTCCGTTTCCTCTTTGACACCTTTGCCGCTCCCATACGACTTGAGCACGTGCTCGTCGGCCGGCGACGATTGCAGGTAGATGCGCGGGTTGCTGCCGCCCTTTCTGCGCGCCGACGCTTGCAGCTCCTCGCGAAACAGCTTGATGTCCATGTCGGCTTGCTGCGCAGAGCGCCGCGCCAGCTCTTGACGCTGCCGCTCCATCTCAAGCCTGCGCCGGCTGACGATGATGGTCCGCAGTTCATCTGCTCCAAAGGGCTCGATTTTCGGGGGCGGCTCGCGGGCCCTGCGCGCGGGGCTTGGCTGCGGCAGGCCAGACTCTGACTCGGCCTGCTCCTCCTCCTCCTCCTCGAACACGTCCTCGTCGAGAGGCGAGGCACCCGGGGCGTTGCTCGGCTTGCCGTCGTCCTCGAAGAGGGACATGAACTCTGAATACTCTATCATGCCGTCACGGTTGGCATCCGCCAGTTCGAAGAAGTCCACCACGTCCTCCGCCGTGAGCTCCGGCACCTCGAGCCAGCGCAAGGCACCGTAGAGCTCCGACGGCGACAAGCGTGAATTGTTGTCGGCGTCAAAGGCAACGAAGGCTTCCCACGGCGTGAGGTCGCGGCGCCTGAGCGCCAGTCGCACAAACGCGGCCTGCGCGTTTTGTTTGAGGTTGACCCACTCGTCGGCGATGGAAAAGACGGCGGCGAGGGGCGTTTCCTGCCACTTGCGCTCCATGCGACGGCGCGCGCCGATGGTGGACGCGAAAAACTGCTCGCGGTCGTGGATGGAGGCCAGGTGCAGCGCTCGGATGAGCTTGGCCAAAGTCACTCGAGCGTAGTGCATGTCGCCGTCAAAGAAGCGGTAGCAGCCCAGCGCAACGGACATCTCATGATGGGTCGCGCCCGTCTGCGACGCGCGCCAGCCGCTGCTCGCGTCAAGCATCGTGCTCCCCGGCAGCCCGAGTGCTGCGGCCTGTGACAAGTGCAGCGCGAGCTCGCAGCCGCCTTTGGCGCCACGCACTCCTGCGTCGCTGAGCAGCGAGCGTCGCTGACGCAGGTGCAGAATGCGGCGCAGCGTCTCAGCCTCGGCCAGGCTGACGGCTACCCAATAGCGGCCGTGGTGCGTGGGGTACAGACGACCGCTGATCAGGATCTCCTGGAGTCCCTCCGCCGTCACGCCTTGGCCGCCACAGCCAAAGTCCTCCCACAGCTTAGCGATGTCGTCGGGGTCGACCGGGGCACTGGTTGCAGCCGTTACGACATCTTCGAGCCTCTCGCGCGTCAGGCGCCCGTTTTCGTCCTTCAGCAGCGCGTGCGCCTTGAAAATCGTGGCCTGCTGAGAATCGTTGAGCCTGACCTGCCCCTTGTGCTCAGAGTCTGTGACGAGCCGCAGTACGGACGCGTCTGCGTCCGGGCACCACTCGAGCAAGCACACGACATTCTTCAGCCGCCTCAGTCCCGACCACGCCGGGTTGAAGTAGTTGCGCGACAGGTGCAGCGCAGGCGGGAACGGCAGGGGCACTTGGTACAGCAGGTGGAAGTCCCGGAGGCCGTAAAACGGGTGAGGATCATCGCCGTCCACAGCCTTGCCCCCTTCCGGAGCGTATCCCGGAGGGCAGCCAAGCCAGGACACCGACCTGCCCGTACGCCATGCCATTCAGCATGTTAGTGTGTCGAACACGCCGCTCTGGCAAACGTCTTGGAGTGACAGGCAGGCAGGGGATACGGGGCAGAAAACAGCGTAAATAGATAAGAGCGTAGATTGGGGTGGGAGGAGAGATACCAGGGTGACGGGCGTTCTTGGTGCCGCGAGTACTCACGCTCGACAAACTTTTCCACTTCGATCTGCTGGTCGCGGCGAGCCTTGACCTCTTTCTCCTGCTCTTGCTCCATCTCGCGCTCCTGCTGCGTGTCGAGATTTGCGCCATCGTCGCCGTAGTTGGACTCGATTGCGCACGTTAACTCATTCACCTCCGTCATCAGCTGGTGACCAATCTTGTGCTGCTCTTCAGAGACGATAAACTCGTAGTGCGAGGTGAGCAGGTGGCGCAACTTGTCTGCAAACGGGATAGGGTCTGGCACGGCCGCCTCCAGCGAGAAATCAATCGCTTCATCAAACACTTTGAGGCTGGGCAGCAGCGGCAGTGCCTGCACGTCTTTCTCGCAACCAGCCGAACCATCGCCGGCCGCGTCGGCGGGGATTGCCTCGCGGTCTGCGTCCTTGAACTCGCCTGTGCAAAAGGGCTCGGCGTCCGACAAGATGCGCGCAAAGGCGTTTTTGCGATAGATGTTTGACGCATTCTGCACACAGAGCATGCTCCACTGCGTTTGCTCCGTCCGCATGGAATTGATTACGAGCCATGCCACAAGCGCCTCGAGCACCTTCTCCGCCTCGACATTTTGCTTGTCGGCCTGTTGAAGCGCGTTGCCAAGCAGAGATGCTGTAGCTTGCGCCTCGCGGCCACTCAATCGCGTCATGGTCTGGAGGATCCCAGTGGTAACAAGGCTGTCCGAGCTGTTTGCAGCCCTGATCTCGCGCGAAATTAGATCTGCCACCTCTGGAATGATGTAGACGTGAATCTTCTGTCCTGAACCAATGCCGCGCATGCGGTACGCGCCTTGCACGTAGTCCCGGAACGTCATGTCTTTTCCCAGCGTGATCACTGCCGTCGCATTCACCACATGCTTGATGTCCATGCCAGTTGTATGAATCTGCAGAGATGATCACACGTCACTGGTGCGACCACCGCGCACGCAGGAACAAAGCAATCAACCGAAAACCTTGAGACAGAACTGCAAACGGGAGCATCAGTGTCAAACCAACAGCACAGCTCACCTGGTCATAGAAGGCGAATCTCTTTTCGAGCGGCACGCCACACTGGTCCGCTGGCACCGCGCGGCCCGTGGCGCGGACAAGCACTTGCTTCTCGTCATTTTCGTCCAGAAACACAACCCCTTCGCACCATGACAGGCCCTTTTTGAGCAGGAACGCAGCCACCTCAGAGTTGGAATAACCCGTGATCAAGGCACCAGTGTCTATGAGCGCGTGATATTGTGGGCTCTCAGCGCGGGCAATGCGCGCAAGCACCGTCTGCACCGACCAGTCGTTGGGCAGCAGCTCATACGAGACGATTTCTTGGTCGAGTACAGTCTTCAGCATCTTGCCGTCATCCCCCGTCTCGTAGTCACATTTCCCCAGCTCCTTCGGAAGCAGGTCCGAGGGGGTCCCGGAAAAGCCGACACGCCGCCCCACCAGCATATCGCCACCAAGAGCCTGCCCAGACGCGGATACCTTCGTCTTTTGGGAGCGCATGTGCGCCGGGAAGACGAACTTGGAGAGGTAGTAGTGGATCGCGAGCGGCTCCTTTTCCCACAGCTTCCAGAGCTTCTGCATTTGCTCGGCGTTGCTCTTCTGCAGAAATTTGAGCTGCACCACCTCGATAGCCTGTGTCTGGTCGGCGCCGTCCCTCTTCGACGCGGAGGAAGTTTTGCTAAGCAGCGACTCGCAGGATCCTTGCTTGCGGAGCCCCTTTGGCGCGTCAGCCGCCGGGCCCGAACCCATTTCTGACACATCAGACGCGCTTCTCTTGCCAAGAGAGGCAGATGAGGATTGTTTCGTGAGGGTTTTGGCCTTGGTCTTGATGCCGCGGATGCGACCGCCGGCCGCCAGCACCCAGGTCTCGTGGCGCACACTCGAGGGGCGCTCCCGCGCGGGGCCGATTTCCTGGCTGAACTCTGCAGACAACGCGTCGATGAGGTCGGAGAAATCCTCAAACCGCATCCCCGAGTATCTGTACCCAAGTATGGTCAGGCCTAGAATCACGTCTGGGTGGGCGAACTCAGATGACCGCGAGGGCACGTCTTTGCCCACAAAGGGCACCGCAAGCTTGAGGCGAGACTGCGGCACCATTGCGTCTGCCTCCAGCGCGGCGGCACAGTCCTTGGAGGAGAGCAAGCCGAAGGAGACGCGGTTCACCTTTGCGAGGATGTGTGGCAAAAACGTGCGCAGCTAGTCGTAGCACAAGTTGAGAAGCTTCTTCTGCGTTGGCGAGGTCACGTGCGCCATGACCTTGGCGGCGAGCGCCGCCTGCGACAGCCACTTGGACTCGGCACTCACCGCGCACAGCAGACGCTTGACTTTGGCCATGTATTCTTGGTGCTTGATTTGTTCCGACGAATTGGGACCTGTCTGGTCGAGCACATGCATCTTGAGCCACGCCACTGCCAATGCTGCGTCGCGACCATTATTTGAGCCCACTGCCATGGCCGAGCATTCTGTCAGCTCCTCCGAGGTGAGGCCAACGCGCTTCCGCACTTGCTCTGTGGTGGAGGCGAGACCATCGACGGTGCGCTGAATCGAAAGCTCGAGCTGCGAGTGCTTGCGCACCAGCTGCTGGCGGACCTCCTCGAGCTTGGATTGCTCCTCCAGCATCACGGCCTCCTTGTCTCTCTCCAAGACCTGGAGCTTGTCGCGCAAATTTTGAAGCGTCGTTCCGCCCATGGAATCATCGCGTCTTAGCGCCTTGAGCGTTGACGGCACGGTGCTGACTTCTGTAGGGACGCCCTCCGGGCTCTCAGCCGCAGCCTCCCAGCTGCCCAGGCTCTCAGCCCATTCCAGAAGCTGCGTTTTGTCCTCCACGACGATGACGCCCATTTTCCACAACTCGAGCCTCTTGTCCTCCTTGAGATTTGCCCCTGTGCTGCCCGCAAAGAGGAGCATACGGCTAGGAGGCAACTGCCCCGTCTCAGGCGCTACGTCTTGGATTAGCCGTGTGAGAAACTGGAAGTAGTCCGTGCCGGAAGGATGATCGTCTGACGCTGACTTACTCAGCCAAGATCCCAACCTTCCATCCGAGCAGGTGTGGCCGCTGTGGTGTCCCCAGGACTCACCGCACACGAGGCACTGATGATGATATCACACAACACACGTTCACGACACGCGTGAACGTACAGGAGTCAGGGCACCAGGGCAGAACAAGCAGGCATGCACACGAGGGGTGCAAGATCAACATGGGTTCAGCACAGCGCAGAAGCGGTGAAGATGTTGAGGAATCGAAATCAGATGAAGGGCGCAAAATGAAGGGCCTCACCGAGCCGTCGCCGTGGTGACTGCGGGTGCAATCCTTTTTGCAGCCCTGCGCCGAGTTTCCACCTGCAATGATGCAGCGGAGATGGCCAGACCTCCGCAGTTGCCATGCCAGCTCCGAGGCTTCATCCGGGGTGCCACACTTGCGGATGGTGAAACCAGCCTCTTCCAGCTTCGCGCATGCGGACAGGACCAGGGCGTCATCGCCGCCCACGGATACTGCAGCAGCATTGACCGTCTTGAAGACTGTGGAGCACCACACGATGCTAGCGTTGTCAAAGGAGTCGTCACGTGGCGTTTCCAGCTCTTGTATTTCCTTGGACAGGAGCACAATCTGCTGCTGAATCTCTGACAAGCGCCTGGCGCTAGCCTGCACCATGCTCTCTTGACGCTCATCCAGATTATAGAGCTCAAGAACCAGGTCACGCTGCTGGCGCGCCAGCGACGCTGCGAGCATGAGCTCTTCCAGTTCCATCTCCAGCAACTTCTTCCGCGACGGATCAGTCTCCAGCACTTGCACAACCTGCTCGCGCACCTGCTCGTTTTCAAGGTGGTATCGCTCGCGACTGGAGATAGTCAGAGTGGCGAGATGCGCCCTTGTGAGGGCGGGCGGCGATAGAGGCAAGCGAATTCCCAGCTCCGCCTCAGTCTTGGCGATGGCGCTTTCCAAGCTTGTCACCTTGGCGGTTGCCTCGGAGCGTGCGACGGCGCCCTCGACTATATAGCTGATCGCCTCCCGGCGAGACACCCCGTGCAAGTGCTGCTTTTGAAGCCACAGATACACCCAGTCTGCCATGACGGGCTTGAGATGCTCGTGGTACCAGTCCGTGTTCAGAAGCGTGACGTGCGGGAGCCGCTGCAGCGCACGGCTTGCGTACCCCTCGGACAAGACCGCGGAGATGCGATTGAGTGTGTCAAGAGCGATGCCGCGAGCCTCAAAAACGGAGGCCCTCTTGGTATCAGCATAGAAGATGGAATCCAGAATGTGGATGGGTAGAGACCAGCGCTCGCCCGCGTCTGAGCAGTCCAGGTCCACTTTCTCCCCCAGCGGGAAGTTGAGCTCTGACTTCAGAGGATGCAGAATCAAGTCGACCTCGTCCAGCAGCATGACGCCCTGTCGGAAGAGCTGCAAGATGCCCTGCAGCTCCTTGGCCTGCTTCGCCAGCTGATCGATCCGCTCGCGGTTGAGGGGGCGCATGTAGCCGCCTACCTTCCCGCCGCTGCCTCGGTTCTGATTCCTGCAACACACGCGTGTAGTTAGTTTGTGTCATCTGTCAGCGCAGCCCACTCAGCCACTGCTCAGTGAGCAAGTCTGCGTGAATACACCATTGTCAATGTCACTCAACAGATCTCGCCACCTGTACCTCAGAATAGAGCGCCTCCGTATTCTGTGTCTGTGAGGACATGGGGTGGCCTTACCAGCACTCATGCAGATTGCGCAGCGTCTCGATGTAGACAAGCATGACGCTTTTGATCGACGTGGGCGTCGCCACAACAATCCCACGATTGCGGACAGAGTTTTCAAGGTTGAGGCGCATTCCTTCGTGCGGAACGGTCGAGCGCTCAAACTTGAAAGTGGAAATGCGTTTCGTGATGATGTTGGCGAAAGTCTCTCTCATCTGCGTCCGCGACATTTCAAGCAAGGCTTTCGGGACCACGGAGAGCACGAGCGAGCTGCTGTCTGCCAGCATCAGCGCAAGCAGCGGCGCCACCACGGTAGTCTTGCCCGCCCCCATGATCATTTGCTTTACCTTGCTGTTGCCGCTCTTGACCTGTGCCACAAAGTCGCACACAATGTCCACCTGCTTCTTGCGCAGTAAAATGTTCCACGTGAATTCAAAGATGAGAAATCGTGGATCTAGCCTCACAGTCATCTCCTTCTCACCGGACGGGCTGTCAGTCGCACCAGCCACCGGCACAGCGGATGTAAAGTGGCGACCAGCGGCGATGATGCTCGCCACGTCATCAGCAGCCTGCACGAACTTGGGCAAAGATGCCTGCGCTGGCGGCGAGTCCAGGGCCCCTCGCAGCAGTTGGAGCAGGACGACGGTCGCGCCGATGCACCTGCTGAGGTGGCCAAGACGGTTGGCGCGCAGCATCCCGAGCATCACGAGCTGCACCACCGTCTCGACATGCTCGCGCGGGAGGTAGGGATTGAGACGCTGCATATCTTGCTCGCCCTTGCTGCTCAGGATGGCTGCAAACAAGAATTCTGGCCAGACATAGGCTGCCGTGCTAGCAGCCCGCCGGAGCACAAACTTGGATCTGGCCAGCCGACCTTCAAACCCGCCCGCGGCTAGATCGATATAATTCACCACTGTATTCGACAGCATGGATATGCCCTCGATGGCATCAGCGTCCTGAGCACGCATGCGCTGTAGTTTCTCCAGCAGCTCTTGGACTTGGTCGACGCACTCTTGCGTAGCGCGGCGGCGTGCATCGGAAGCGTCTCCAACGGCAAACACTTGCTGGAGCACCTCTGCCGACAAGCAGCGCAGCTTGGGGGTCGGCGATTCATTTGCAAGGTGCTGGAGAACATCGTCCTTCATGCGCTTTAGCATGCTCTTGGCCACTGCGGATTGCGCCGCGGCATGCCGACTGACGTCGAGCGTCGGCGTCTTCGTTGGCACCATATCAGTCGCATACGAGACGTACGGCATCAGCTCCTCCAATGGCCGCGACGAGAGGGTGGCGAGATCTTGCGCGCCAAGCTCCGCGGCACTCAGCAGCTCCGCCACATGCTCCTCCGAGCCACTCTCTGGGGTCTCGTGCATTCTTGCCTCCTCTTCCGGCGTGGACACCGAACGGATGAGATGCATCAGAGAAGGCACAAAGTCGTCGTCAACCCCGGTTATCGAGCCCAGCACGTGCGATTTCGTAACTGGCGTGTTTCCTGCTGGCCGGGTGATCCTGATCGCCGGCAGCCGCTTGATTTCTAAGCGCAGGGCCAGCCGAAAGATGGAATCGACGTCAATCCGCAGAAAGCGCGCATTCGGCGTCCGCATTGCAAGTTTGCGAATGAGCGGATGCAGCGCGCGGCACGTGCCGCACCACGTAGCATGGAAAACCAGCACAAAGAGCGTGTCTTTGTTGTTTTTGATCACTTCTTCAAGGTGGATTTCGTCTTCAATGTGGAGCGGCAGGCGCTCCGAGTGCCGAGCGCTCGCGTGCCGAGCGCTCGCTCCCACAGTGCTGCGCCACTCGGTGTGCTTGGTTGCTAGTGCCACCTGCTGGATATCTCGGTGCGCAATAGGTCGAATGAGTCGCTCCTGGCAGTCAAGGTCGCTCAATTCGGCGCTGAAGCTAGAGGAGTCCACGCCGGGGGTGCCAGGCACAAGCTTGTATGTCGAGGGCGGCGCAGGCATTTCAGCACCCAAGCTCTTGGGCGGGAACACAAACGGAGCGTGCTTGGATTTCTTCATGCCCTGCATTAGCGGGATGAGCTTGTTAAACAGGTCAGCGATGGCGGACCGCGGCTCCTTGTCATCAGTCCACGCATTGAAGACGTTGCTTGAGCGATTTTTGCGCGTGTCCCGAAACTCGGGAAAGCGAACCGAGAGCTGCTTGTTCCTGCCCATGACATTCAAGACGCTCGCGAAGACGCTCTTGGTCTTCGCATCCACCAAGAGCTGCGTGAGCAAGAGGCCCAGGCGGTGGCTATCGTTGGCCGACGACGCTGACATGGGGCCCATGCGCCCTCCGCCAAAGCCGCCCATTCCAAACGCAGAGTCGGACAGCCACCAGTCCGAGAATCCGGAGGACAGGACCTTACTGCGAGTTTGCCCCTGCAGCAAGCAATAAATGAAGATGAAGCCCAAGCCACAGGCCTGGCCTGACAGTGTCTCCTGGCTACTCCACACCTTTTGCAGCGTCTGCAGACAAGGCTCGCCGTAGAGATTGAGGGGCGGCTTGTAAATCACGCTCATCATCTCGAGCATCCCGAAGATTCCGTCCTTGATGACGTGGCGGCGCAGACGCTGTGTCTCGTCACTGCGCTCCTGCACCGTTTCGGCAGGCCCACCGCTGATTTTGCACAAGATGGTGATCTCGGCCAGACGAATGGTGTGCTCGAGATGGCCGGCCCTCCGAGCAAGCTCAATTTCGCGTGAGATTTCCGCCGAGTACACCTCCCATTGCCCTGACGACTGCTCCCACATCCAGCGAATCTTGTCAAGCGGCTGCGCACTTTCATCGGCCGCTAGCTTCTTGGTCTTGACCTCCTCGTCCTCTTCCTCGTCGTCCTCCTTGCCTTCATCCTTATCTTCGTCTTCCTCGTTCTCCGCTTTTACTTGCTCCACAGATTCATTGGCCGTCTTGTCTTGTTTGGCAGCAGCATTCGTCTCATCCTGCACGACCGCTGGCGGCACCGGCGAGATGATAGTGACGCGCGCCTTGCGACTCGCTGCAAGCGCGGCCTTGACACTCGCGCGCAGCTCTTCACGTTTCTCACGCGACATGGCCATGATAATCGAAACATCGAGCTTCGTGGCTTTCGCGAGCTCTTCCATTTCTTTTTGCTTCTTTGTCTTGTGCTCCACTTCCTCGCTTTCGTCCTCGCTCTCCTCTTCGGACTCATCGTCGTCCTCATCGTCCTCATCTGACTCTTCATCCTCGTCCTCGTCGTAATCCTCATCCTCCTCCTCCTCGTCCTCCTCTTCCTGCGCCGAGGCCGCCGCATCATCCGCAGCATCTGGAGCATCCAGTGGGAAAAGACAAACGCACGGGTAGACCTCTTCGGCTCCGAGAAGCGAAAACACGTTGCAAACTTGGGCGTCGAGCTTCTCGCCATCCACTTCGAAATTGATCGTCCCCCCGCCTTGTGTGTCGAAAATGCATGTCACAAGACTTCCCTTTCCCCACAGCGCCGCAAGGCTTTCAGCAGCCTTGCCGCCTTTCTTGCTCTTTGCAGCCTCTTTCGAATTTCTCTTGTCACCGTCCCCACCGTCAACTGCCTCAATCTCTTCAATCTCCTCGTCACTTTTGCTCCCTTGCTCCCTGTCGCTTGTCTCTTTTCCCTCGTCCGCCTCTTCTGCGTCGGTATTCTCTTCGTCATCCTCTGATTGGCTGTGTGGGCTATCGCTCTCTGCCTCCTCCTCTGCCTCCTCCTCTGCCTCCTCCTCACCGCCACCAGAGCTCTTGTCTCCGTTTGAGCCTTTCTCCTTGCTCTTTCGCTTATCCTTTCGGACAGCGGCCGACTTCACGTCTTCGTTCTCCTCCGGCTGAAGCGTGCGAGGCACTTTCCGCACAGCGGTAGCGATGATCGAGCCACCGTGGAACAAATTTCCATCGGCATAAAGCGCCAACGATGAGCCTTCGTCATACTGCCCGCCGATGAGCGGAGGCGCGCACGGCCCGCCAGCCTCCGAACTGGAACTGGCCACTCCGATGCCATCGCCACGGCCTGCAAGTTCTGGCTCGTGCTCCCACCGGAGGACCCAAGTGTGGACCCCGCTGTTGGGATGGAAGCCTCCGGTGCCGCGGATCGCCTCGGCGTTTTTGCCGTACTGCTCTTTGCGCCTGAACAGGGCCATTGCCTTGCGCTGTTCCTTGATGGCACGAATCTGCAAGTCAAGATGCTTCTGCTCCGGCGTCATTACCTTTTCCTCGCCCTTGACCGGCACGCGTGCCCCGCGCCTGCGCAGCTGAAAACGCTGGTAGCTCATGTCATCCCAATGGCCAATGATTCCCGTGAGCATGTTGTTGTGCAGCTTGAGTTTCCGCATGCTCCACTCGAGATCCACGCCCTTTGCGTATCGCCAGCCGTTCAGGTAGAGGCTGCCCTGGCGATAAAAAACCCCGCGACGGTACTGTTTCTCGAGCTCTGGCGTCAGGTCCAGTGGCATCTGCAACCACTCGCCCCAGCCGTCGCACTCGCCCCAAGCATCATCCTCATCGTCATTGCGGTACTCCCAGGTAGGCGGCTCGTCCACCTCTTCGGTGTCCTCACAGTGTTCCGCGCAAAGCCCCTGCTCGCTTACGCGGATGTTTGGGCCGCAGCACTCCACGTCAAACACCCAGGTGAGCTGCTCGGGCTCGTCGCAGTCTTCCTCCGCGTCACTCTCCACTCCAGCCTCCTCGCGCATTCGTGTTAGAAGTTGCACATGCGCCGAGCGATCGTGCTCTGTGACATGCTCGCCCAGGATGCGCATCAGATGCTCCAGCAGACGCTCTTGCCCCGTGATCCGGGTCCCCTCTAGCTCCTTGCCTCCGCGCATGACCAGCAGCGTCGGAAATTGATCGACTTTCATCTCCTTGACGATTTTGTCAAGCCCTCGCGTGTCACCTTTGAGCGTCAAAAACGTGACATATGAATACATGGGCACCAGCTCCGCATACCTCGGCATCAGCTTGATGCACTGCGTAGACCACAGGACATGCACCATGACCACAACCAGCCATCCGCCCGGCGGCGCGAGTTCTTGCAGAAGATGCGCCGGCGCCAATTTGTCCAGAGACCCGTCGTCCAGGAAGGCCTGCCACTCTTGCGCATTGTGCACTTCCACTGCCTGGTTGTACTCCTCGCCAAAGACTGTGTTGTCTTGGTACCAAGGCCACCCTCCACCTGCAACTGCTCGTGGGGGCGCAAAGCACTGCGCTTCCACCTGGGCTCCGCTCGCAGGGCTGATTCTGCCCGGACTTACGGGGCCTGAAGGCGCCAGGGAGGCGCGAGCGCGCAGGTAATGCAGTCGATTCTTGACCAAGACCAAAATGTATGGGTTGTAAACGTCAGGCTTGAACTTTGGGGAATGCTCATCCAGGACCACGTCCGATGACGACAAAAGCTGCAACTCTTCTTCCAACGAGATTCTGCAGGTCGCACTCACGTGCGCGATCTTCTGGATGTAGGATGCAAGTTCCCTTGTCAGGTCCCACGGTACACTCTCTCCACACCCCATCGTCACTAACGTCACCTTGAGCCGTACACTGTGCGCATCGGGATGCGGGTCGTCGTTGGCAAAGCCCAAGGTATTGAAGATTTTTGAGCCCTCCTCCGAAAACTTGGCGTCCGTCGCGATACTGTCCGCCATTAGAAACGCCTTTTGATAGTCTCGATGGAGCAGGCGCAACAAGAGAAGATAGAGCGCAGAGTTGAGGCCTTTGGTCACGACGAAGGAAGACGACACATGGACGGGGTAGAGGAAAAAGCGCTGGCTGAGAGCCTGCACCCAATGTTCATCCGACCGGTCAATCACGAGCTCAGTCGTGAAGGGCTGAGTCACGATCGTTGGCCTCACTGGGGGCAGCACCGGAACCAACAGCTGGCTTTCCCCGCGCACGGCATTGCGCAGCAGCACCGAGTGCGGAATGCCAGCGACGAGATTCGACACCGCTCCGAAGTCGTTGGATACATAGAGGTCTGCGTGGTCTAGCGAGAACAGGCGCATCCTGCCTTCGAAGTCGCGCCGCATGGCAAAGCTCAATTTCAAGCGCGGAAGGTCCACGCGGGTTAGGATCAAGTCCGAGTCTTTGGCTGGGCCCACGTCCTCCTCGATGCTCATATACGCGACAGCTTCTCGACGCGTCCAAGCACATATGTGCGAGAGATTCTCAATGCGGCAAAGCGCTTGGGCCATCGCAAAGAGCCGAGATGACCGGGGGAGGAACATCAGATCCACTAGCTGCATCCGGTTTTCGTCCCGGAAATCTCCTTGTTGCTCGCCGCCGCCTGCTGCCTCCTCACTCTGGCCCAGCTCTGCACGCAAGCCGCGCTTATAGTTGCAGTATTCTCTCACTGCCTCTGCGAGCCGATGCATCTCGTGATATGGTCCCATTCCCGCTGCGTCAGGCCAACCAACGACCAACTGTACGCCCGCCAACCGGCTCTGGCTTGATGCAATGTTCTCTAAGGCCTCCTCGCACAGGGCAGCACTCGAACCAGCTGCTGCCAATACGGTGTCAAGCTGCCAGAACTGCTCCAGTGACAAGGTCCATGCCTTGTCTTGCGCACTCGCCTCCCTTGCCGGAGCTCGTTTTTCGGCATCCTCGTCATCGCTGGCATCCGACCGAAAGGCATCATCCTCCGAGTCACTTAGCCCCTCGAACCTCCAGACCCCTTTACCCACCTCCTTGTCTTGCGTGCGAGACTGGATGTGAATGGCCGGCACACTTTTGACAATTCCCAGCCACGACCACTCGTTGGTGTGCTGCACGTCATATGTGCCGTCGTTGTTGTCCGTGAGGATTTTGCAGGGCACCCAGGTGCGGTCCTGGAGCCCGGCAATCAAATCGCTCGCCAATGTCTCCACGAGATCGTCCACCGCAAAACGCACTGTCTGCTTCTTCTGAGCCTTCTTCGGCAGCGACTGGCCCTTTGGCGGCGCGCACGCCAGCTGCAAGGAGTCGATTTTGGCAGCAATCTTCTGGAAGAGTCGAAAGTTTTGCGCGACAGCGTCAAAGTTGCGCCGCTCGATGCGCACAGTGCGCTCCGGCATGCCCGTCACAGCACACGGCTTCGACGTCTCATTGAAAATGTCAACCACGAGGATATAGTCCGCACTATTTTCAAGAGGATAGCCACGCAGACGCCGAAAATTGAGAACTCCGGGCACTGTGGTTTCGTCTTGCCAAAAACGATGACTGTCTAGCAGGGCCTCTGGTATGAGCCCGAGAAGCAAACAGGTCGGGACAAGAGTTTCACGACTTCGCGACAAATTCAGCTCGTGGTTAGCGTCGCGGATGATGGCACACGATGCGTAGGACTCGCCGAAAGCATCCGTGTCGAGGTTGCTGCAGAGCTTGTTCGACACGCTTTTTGGATATGGCTCGCCGCCACCGCGTTGCCACCACGCGGGCAAGGGGTGCATACGGGCTTTCGTCTCCGGTTGCAGGTGCCGCAACGAAAAGCGGCAATCCGTGCTGAGATGCTGCACGAACCAGTACTGCCGAGCATGGCTCACGCACTCGAAAACCTGTACACATCGGTATGATCTGAAAATGTAGACCAACTTGAATGCCCCCCCAATGTGAGGATGGAGCCCCATCAGGACAGCCACTTCAGCTGTCTCGGGAAGAGGGCCCGGAGCCATCATAAACTGCATGGCAGGCGGCGAAGGTCCGGAGAAAAACGATTTGCGCACAGGCTCAAAGAGGGGAGGAATCCACATCTCGGTGTCGTGGAGCTCGGCGGGATCATAGTCACGCTCCCATCTCTCCGACAGGGCGGGACAGCAGCCGTGACCGTCGTGCCAGTGCTCGATTTCGTGCCGGACGCCAATGAGCTTGAAGCGCTTCCGGTGCTCGCTACGCTCAAGCAGCGAAGCCTGCATGGTCGACTCGCCAAAGACGTCTCTGACCTGCGGCATATTTGCTACATCGGTATCTAGTGCTGCCAAGTGCTTTGCTCGCAGGGTCATCTGTCCGAGCTGCAAGTCCATTTCAACCCCCTGCAATCCTGAGTCTTCGTTGACAACCGGCACCCCAGCTTCCTTGCCAACCTTACTGGGGCTCTTCTTAGTATCAGACTGAGCCCGTGAGCCCACAAGAACAAAGCGGCCAGCGGCCTTTGAGCCCTGCAGTTTGCCCCACTGGTTTGTTGCGTCAATGAGCTCGCAGCTCGCGCCAGCGGTTGAGGTGGCAGTTTGCAACGCTTGCTCCATTACGGTGTTCAACTCAGCTTGCTGCAAATCCTCCATGCAGGTCACCAGCCGCCTCCGCTGGAGGCTGAACAGTTCATACAGCTCGAACTCTGGCACAAGCAGCCGTCCCATTTCGCGACGAGATTTGTTCCAAGTGTGTCTGGTTGTGAGATAGATGAAGCTCGACACCAAGACAGCCGCAGACTGGTGGTTGAGAGGGTCAATGCCTCCTGACCCGCAATTGCGGAAGCACATGAGCTTGTGGGCATTCAAATCTGACGCCAACCGGCTGTTCCGGTTCACGAGCTGCTCATCCTCGGGAGAGGCGCGCGTCTCCTCGTCAAGACGTGCTAGGTAGTCGTCGAGCAGGTCGACAAAAGGACCCCGTAGACGCTGCCCGACCTGTTGCAGGGCTTGCTCCAGGGTGGCCAGGGTGTCGGGCGGCTCGTCACGCATAGCCAACCGCAGGCTTTCGTGCTTGTTGAGGCTGTGCACCACTGCAAAATGCAGATAGTTGTGAATGCGGGCTGCCAGGCGAGTGACATAAAGAATAATCTCGACACTAGTGTTGAAATCTGTGCTGTGGGAGTCACAAACTGACCCAGTGTCCAGCGCCAGAGCCGAATCCATGATGGAAAGAATTGACCGCGATATACTCTGCGGAGACCGGAACAGCTCGTTAAGTAGCGCGCCGTAAACGCTGGCCAGCAGCTCGGGGTGCTGCGTGGGCACCATGACAGGCTCCACGCCAGTCATGCCCATGCTGAGGAAGCGTCCGGGTTCGAACACAACAGAATCGAGGATATCGCGCAGTCTCGGAAGGGCAAGCTTGTGCACCCGATCATCAGTTGCGAAAAAGTTCAACACCAAGGGCAGCCGAAGATAGGGCACTGTGAGAAAGGATAAGAGCAGCTCGCTGTCACGCTGCCCGAGCACTGTCGTCACCGAATGAGGCGACGACTTCTTAGACCCAGAGACGGTGTCGAAGGATGGTAGATTAGCACGGTAAATAGCATCGTCCTCCGTCTTGATGGGCGGCGGCGGCGCAAAAAATGAAGGGGTCGCAGTGCTGGGATATCTGTGCTTTGGGAGCTCCTCAGCCTTAAAGGGCCGGCGTGTCTTGGGGTCGATTTCGTTGGGGTTGGGCCTGCAGTACATGCGCTGGAGCGAATTTTCGACGCGGTACCCGTTCTCTTCGTCGCTCCAGTGGAAGCAGAGGATTGTGTGCATCCTGGACAGCTCTTGCGCGTCAGAAAAGTTCGGAAAGGCCTTGAGGTCAGGATTCAAAAAATACTTCCAGTAAAAGCACACATCCCGAAAACAGCGTAGCTCAGGAAAGTTTTTCAGGATTTTGGAGCCCTCCGGGACTTCGTCACACATCCAGACATGCGGATTTGCATTCGGCATCGCAATTTCCCGTGCAATCATCCGCATCAGCTTAATCAGATTTCTGCCGGGCGCCAATGGATACTGTTCCTCCCAGTGAAAGATTTTATCGAGTTTGCGCTGGAGCGGAGAGTCAAAGTAATCCAAGATAGCGGCCCGCGCGCACACGAGCTCCGGACAGTGCACCTCAATCGTTTCTGTTTGCGTCGCAAAGACGCCGACCCCAATTCCAAACCCATGGACGCCAAGCTGGCGTCCAGTGGCGTCCAGTCCCATCAGCTGCGCACACGCCACGGATGGGTTGTTGCACGCTCGCCGCCGGATGACGACGTCGCTGATCGCGCAGATGCAGCCCGGCACGATGATTTTGACAGCGTCGAGCGGCCGGGTGGCTTGAAGCGACAGGACAGCCGCCGCAAAGTGTTCCATCAGCCGCTGCAGCACCAGCAGCAACTCCAATTGCAATTCATACGTGATGTCCTCATCCCAAATACACGGCTGTGCGCACACGGAAGCAATCAGCGCATCCCCTGGCGACACATCTATCTTGTCCAGCAAGCGCCGCGCTTTTTCTTCCGCCTCGTCTGCCGCGTTGGGATCAGCGGCATCGTCGCCTGTCGATTTTTTGGGCGTGCGCTTGCCCTTGGCCTTGCGCATCTCCTCGCGCTTGGCCGCAATCTCGCGCTTCTTGGCGTCCTCAATCTTTCGTCTGCGCTCTGCCCGCGCCGCAATGTGGCTGCTCTCTGCATCCTCTGCCCGCGGATCCTTGCGCGGCTTTGGGATCGGGACCAGATGTACAAATACGTGCTGGATGAGGGACAACGTGAGATGCTTGGAGTTTTTGACGTTGTGTGATTGGTTATCGAGGAGAGTACACAGCCTGTCGCAGAGGCGCAGTGCATTCACGGCCTCAGCCCGCGTCTCTACCCGCGATGGTATCTGCAAAATATCCATCGGCACGAATTTCTGCAGCGCGACCACCTGCCCAGGGTTGGGGTCGCTGTATTCGACGTCGTACGCCAGCGCGTTACCGACCCACGAGGCGTCGCGCGTGTCAAGATTCAGCGCCGCAGGCAGAGGGTTCTGGTCGTCCAGCGTGTGCTGCAGCTCCGTCTGACAGCTCTCCACCAAATTACGCACCTTGTCAATCATTTCCTCCACACTTCCGGCCCCAGCAAGGTCGGTTCGACACAAAGGGCAATTGCGGGAGCCCGAATTGACAAGTTCGTCCAAACACTGCCGATGGAACGAGTGTGAGCATGGCAAGCTGACCACATCGCCCGCAGCCTCCTCCATGTCCTCGAGACAAATCAAGCAGGTGCAGTCAGCACGCGTGCCGCCGGGCGTAGCGGCCGTCTCCTCAGAGTCGAGCGCGTCCGCAATCTTGACAGCGCGGTACGACAGCTGGCGAAAAGCCATCAGGCACACTTTGTGCCCATTGTCGTCGGGATGCATGTAGTCGAGATCGTTGCGGATCATCTCCACCATTTGCAGGCGCAGGGCGAGCCCGACCTGCTTGCACCGCAGCGCGCTGACGCCCCGCCTGCGCGTCAATATGAAGTTGACTGCGTGGTACAGACACCTCACGTATGAGGTGGATGCTCGCTGCGGAGTGCGCCAGGGCCCAAAGGCGCCGGTGTATCTCGTGCCACCGCCGCGTGCAGCCACCGAGGCGGCTGCAGGAGAGGAGTGCTGAGCGTGCTCGTTGGCGGCGGTGGCGCAGTGCTCGGCCTCGACAAGTGATACTTCGAGCGGCTTGAGGGTGAGAAAGGGTAGCAGCACTTCATAGAATCGGTCCATGTCGCCGTCCATGTCCGACAGACAGAGGTTGTAGACGGCCATCCAAAAAACATCGTCCAGGGCGTTTTTCTTCGGGATGCCCGACAGGACGAGGCACGTGCGGTACATGAGCCTGTTGTGCTTCACGGCAGGCGACACGGCGTGGTGCGACAGCCCTGAAAGCGGGTCCGTGTTGATGACCACCAACGAATACGTTCTCTCGGTGTTGCGCTCCAGCAGCAGCAGGATCTCCTGGCCCTGGATCACGGTTGGGAGGAGGATGGAATCGCCCTCTTGCAGCAAAGCGAGGTGGTTGTGGAGTTTGCGCAGAAAGCTCAAGAGCTGCGCGTTGTTGGGCGTCTTGAGGAGACGCGCCATGTCTTTGAACACGGGCGCCGACTTTTCAAAGATGTGCGCAACATCCCCCAACGCCATGCGCGTGGGGAGCGCGGCGGGCGCCTGGAAGAGGGAGCACTGGTCCGACAGCATGCGCTGGAAAATGAGATTGACAACCTGGAATGACCACGCCAGGCAGCTCGACCCTTCGAACATTGTTCCTTCGATAAAGGGATCGCCAAAGGTAGCCACCAGCGCCGGCGCCGCCCACATGGGCCGCGGCTTTGCGCCGAAGAGCGACGCCAGCGACAGCCCTTTCCGCTGCTCGTCCACCTCGCGCTCGCGCTCCATGTTGAACATGGAGAGCACCCGGTCGCGCGCCAGCCCCGCTTTCGCGTCCTTGTCATCCGAGGCCTTGGCCTCAATGCGGATAGTGCGCACCGCCACGGTGCGCGCCATCATGGCCGGCTGCGAGGAGGAGAATACAAAGAACGCGGCGGGGTCAATGGCGAACCTGCCGTTGGCGCTGATAGCCTCCGACTTGATCACCGCCCCGGGGACCGCATCCACATACGTCAGCATCTCCCCCTTTTGCTTCGAGTCCGCACTGCACTTGACCGACACTGCCACGCGCACCCACCGGTCCGCCCTCACGCGCGCCTTGGCGTCTCCAAAGTATCCCAGGACCCCGACGCCGCCGGCGGGGCTTATCAGGGCCTCGCCGTCCGACTGTTTCAGTCGCCCGCGCCCATTGCCCTGCCGCATGCATGGCACGCCCTTAGACCATTGCACGCGCGGGCAGGCACGCTCGCGCACGCTGGGCGCACGCACATGCTCTGGGGAGTGACGCGACACCTGTCCTTTGTGCTCCTCGGCATGCACGAGCGCCGTCTGAAACAGCGACAAACCCTCCCTGGGCGGCTCGTGGATCTTTACGTCCATGGTCACGGTATACTCATTGACCCACTCCTTCCAACTGCCCTGCCACAGGGGGCCCGAGAGGTTGCCGCCCTCGGCAGGAGGCGAGTTGGTGCCGCCTCCGAATCCTCGCAAGTTTTTGCTGTCAGCGCCAGAGCCAAACCCGCCGAAGCCGCCCCACGCGCCCAGGAACTTGCTGCGCCGTTTCTTGCGGCGGCGGTCCTCTTTCTCGCGCTTCTCCTTGTTGGCATCGCCGCCCTCGAGGAGCGGGGCCAGATTCAGCTTGAGCCGCTTCCCAGGCGTGACCAACAAAGCCGTGGAGCCATCATTCAGCGTTTCGAACGTGGCATCCTCTGGCGCGCGTGCGTCCTTGGCCGCTGGCTCCTCTGCCTCCTCCTGCTGCCCGCCCTGCTGCTGAGACTCGAGCCAGGAGTCGACGCCCCACCCGGAACCACCAGCAGCGGGCACAAATCCCTCGAGCATAAAATCGCCGGGTGGGAGCCCCGACCCCCGACGCATAGCATGCTTCTTCTTCTGATTTTCGGCAGCCGCCTGCTTGTCCTTGTCCTGGCCCTTGTCCTTAAGCGCCTCCCGCTCCTGCTGCAGCCGCAACTCCGCCTCGGCATCTTTCTTCGCCTTCTCCAACAGGTCCGCCGCGCGCCTGTGATCGACCAGCTCCACTCCCTGCCGGGCATGCGGGGTCTCAGCGTGCGTTTGCGCGCCAATCGCGCCCCTCGCATGCTGCGGGCGGCCAGCACGCATGCCCGGCAGCCCTGCGCACCTCGGGCCACTGGTCTGGGCCGTGCCGGAAATCGAAGAGCATATAGGACGTCTCCCGGGCCTCGCCGTCGCGATCTGCAGGCGCACGCACGCGTTATGAGCGCGGGAGCGCGGGGGCGCGGCAGGTTCGCGGCAGCGGCGCACCCCGATCGGCGCAGTGGCGGGCGGGAAGCACGCAGTGGCGGGCGGGGAGCACGCACCGCCGCGCGCCCCCTTTTTGCCCGAGATCGCCGCATCGAGGAAAAAGTCGTCGTCGTCGGGGTCGGAGCTGTCGTCGCCGAGCACGTCGGTGTCGAGTGGCGCGTACGCCTGTGCGTAGTCATGCACCTCCGCGAGCGCGCTTGCCCCTGTCCCTGTTTGAAAGCGCCCCGGGCCCGCCCCATCGTCGTAGTCCTCATCGTCCGAATCAGAGCAGTAGGAGCTCGACCCGCTCATCGGTCGCCGCTCGCCCTCAGTCCATCAAGGGCATGTGCGTCAGACCTCTCTCATCATCAGCTTGTTCTGTTCGACAGCTCGCCGGCCAGGAAAAACAAAAAATGAAAAAAACAGCAGGAGCAGAGCGCGGGCTCAGGGCGCGCTTGAGGTGCGTGCGGGGGGATGCCGGGAGTGAGAGGCGAGAGATCACGCGCCCTGC